>Ga0247727_10020473_pt1 | contig 10107 bp, 12 predicted proteins | sample WisWelCaveWW1625_FD_202498 | JGI IMG/M metagenome (GOLD analysis project Ga0247727, IMG submission 202498) | Biofilm microbial communities from Wishing Well Cave, Virginia, United States - WW16-25 | ecosystem: Environmental > Aquatic > Deep subsurface > Groundwater > Cave microbial mat | place... | reverse complement strand
GCGTCACCACGCACCACACGCCAGCAGCCCGTCGTCAGGATGGCCAACAGCCCGAAAGGCCACCAATTGGGCACTTCCACGAATTCTTGCGCAGAGCCCTTTTTCCGTGGCGCCGGCAGGCGCAGGAGCGCGAGATGCAGGAGGAGCTCGCGTCCCTGGCGGACATCGCCGGGCGGCGCGAGATCGGCAACCTCACGCTGGCCGCAGAAAACGCGCGGGAGTTGTGGAGTTGGCCCTGGAGCGGGTTTCTGGCCGACCTCCGATACGCGCTTCGGATGCTGCGCCGGCAACCAGTTTTCTTTGCGGTGGCCGTGGTTTCCCTGGCGCTCGGCATCGGCGCCAACAGCGCGATCTTCAGCTTTGCTGACGCTATTCTGCTCCGCCCACTCCCGGTGGTCCGGCCTTCCGAGGTCCTGACGATCGACAGCAGCACGCCGGACGATCTTTTCGCCGGCATCTCGTACCCGGACTACCGGGATCTCCGCGATAAGTGCCGAGCGTTTTCCGGCCTGGTTGCCTATCGGCCTGCGCCCGTGGCAGCCGCCACGACGCCGGCGGCGCCGCCGCAGATGCGGCTGGGGACGATGGTCAGCGATAACTTTTTCCATGTTCTCGGAATCGTGCCTTCTCTCGGCCGCACGTTCCTGCCGGAGGAGGGAAATGCTCCCGGACGGGCCCCGGTCGCGATCCTGGGACACGCCTTCTGGAATACACAGTACGGCGCTGACCGCGCGGTGCTCGGCCGGTCCCTGCGGCTCAACGGAATCGATTTCACCATCATTGGCGTCGCCCCCGAATCCTTCCCCGGCGTCGAGCGGTTCTTTCTGCCTTCTGTCTTCGTTCCGCTTTCGATGTGGGGCCGGTTGGGGGCTGAAAAGGAAGAGCCGATGGAAGACCGCGGGCGCCACCAGCTGAGCGTGAAAGGGCGGCTGAGCGCGGGCGCTTCGCGTCAATCCGCGCAGGCGGAACTGGCGGCGATCGCCCGGAACCTGGCACGAGCGTATCCGAACACGAATCACAACCGCCATCTCGCCGTGCGAACCGAGATCGAGGCTGTGCTTCGGCAGGCGCCGGAGCGGCAGACTTGGGTGACCATGTTGATGATGCTGGCGGGCCTTGTGCTGATCATCGCTTGCGCCAATGTGGCCAATCTCATGCTGGCGCGCGCGCGTGCCCGCAGCCGCGAGATCGCCATCCGTCTCGCCATCGGAGCGGGACGGTTCCGTCTGGCGCGGCAGTTGATGACGGAAAGTCTGGCGGTGGCGTTGCTCGGCGGCCTGGCGGGTTTAGGCTTCGGCTATGGCGGCATTGTGTTTCTTGGCGCCATCCACGTTCCCGGCGATTTCGTGTTGGGCATGCAGCCCGACGCGCGAGTGCTGGGATTCAGTCTGGTCGCGGCGCTGGCGAGCTCGGTGCTGTTCGGGCTTGCTCCGGTCCTGGAAGCGAGGCGCGTCCAGCTCGTGCCGGCCCTAAAGTCCGGCGGCAGTATTTCCGCGCGGCGCCCCACGATTGGGCGCAACGTCCTCGTCGTCGGTCAAATCTCGCTGGCGATGGTTCTGTTGATCGCGGCCGGGATCCTGCTGGACAGTTTTCAGAAGATGTTGGTGGTGAACCTGGGTTTCCGCACGGACCACCTGATCAGTATGGAACTGGACCCTTCCGTCCTCCGTTATTCGCCCGACCAAACCTCCGGTTTCTATCGCAAGCTGGTCGATCGGGTGCGCGAGCTGCCCGGTGTCCGGTCCGTCGCCGTGGCCGAGGCGTTGCCCCTGTCGCCCCGCCAGACTCGGCTGGCGGTGGTCCCCGAGGGTTACCAGCTTCCCAAGGGCCGCGAGACAGTCACGGCACCAGGCGGAGCCTTCGACGAGAAATATTTCAGCACCATGAAGATCGCGATCGTGCGGGGACGAGCCTTCAGCGCCGACGATCGCGCCGGATCGCGGCGGGTGGCGGTCGTGAATGAGGAATTCGCCAAGACCTACTGGCCGAACCACAATCCGGTCGGGATGCGGCTCCGGCTGGACCGCGCGGATGGACCGGCCGCCGAAGTCGTCGGCGTGGCAAAGACCGGGCGCTACCTGTTCCCGTGGGAGGCGCCTACTGCATACGTCTACCTGCCGTACCAGCAGAACCGGCGTTCCCGGATGGCGCTGATTGCGGAATCTCATGGCGATCCGGCCGCCCTGGCAGCGCTGTTGCGCGGCGTGGTACACACCCTCGACGCGGACCAGCCGATTTACAACCTGCGAACGGTTGCTTCCTACACAACGTGGGCCCTAGACAACTGGCTGATCTTCCTCCAGGCGATCACCACGATGGGGCTTCTGGGACTGACCCTGGCCATGGTCGGTCTATACGGGCTCATCTCCTACTCGGTGAGCCGCCGTACGGCGGAGATCGGGGTGCGCATGGCGCTCGGCGCCAGCCGGGCGCAGGTGTTGAGGCTCGTGCTTCGACAGGGCGTGATCCTGGCGGTGACCGGGATAGCGGTGGGCGGCGTTTTGGCGGCGCTGGTCGCTCCCGCGCTTGCGGCCGGGCTAGTGGGGCTCGGGACCGTGAATATCGCGATCTATTTCGTCGTCCCGATGGCGCTGCTGGTGGTCAGTGTGGCGGCGTGTTACTTGCCGGCCAGGCGGGCCGCGATGCTGGATCCGATTCGCGCGCTGCGGTACGAGTGACCACACGCGCGCGAGCAGCGCCGCTTTACCCCCATGCTATAGTGAAGTGGTGACCCGGGTGGGCGGCTAGCTCAGTTGGGAGAGCACGGCGTTCGCAACGCCGGGGTCGAGGGTTCGAATCCCTTGCCGTCCACCAAACGCTCCTCCCCCCATCCGCGCTACAATACGAATCTCTACCCGGGATGATCAAGACGGAGCGGGAATATCGCCTCGATATCATCGAGGTCGGCAAGCTGGTCTACCAGAAGGGCTGGGTTGCGGCCAACGACGGCAACATCACCATTCGCCTCGATCATGAGCGCATCCTGGCCACCCCGACGGGAGTGAGCAAGGGGATGATGCACCCCGACGACCTGATCATCCTCGACTACGAGGGCAAGAAGGTGGCCGGACGCAGGGAAGGCACCTCCGAAATCCTGATGCATCTGACCGTCTACAAGATGCGGCCGGACATCCGCAGCGTGGTGCACGCGCACCCGCCGGTGGCCACCGGCTTCGCCACCGTCGGCCGGTCGCTCAACCAGGCGCTGCTGCCGGAGGTGATCATCGGCCTGGGCTGCGTGCCGCTGGCCGCCTACGGTCTGCCCGGCACGCCGGCCCTCACCGAGCCGATGCTGCCGCTCATCCCCAAGTACGACGCGATTCTGATGGCCAACCACGGCGCGGTCTGCTACGGTGAGGATGTCTGGAAAGCGTTCTTTCGGATGGAGACGGTGGAGCACTTCGCCCGCATCAACCTGGTGGCGGAGCTGCTGGGCGGTCCCAACGTGCTGCCCCGGGAAGAGGTTAGCAAGCTGTTTGATTCGCGCACCCGCTACGGGGTCAAGGCGCGCACCGGCCCCGAGCCGGGCTGCCCGATCGTGGCCGAGGACGCCGGCGCCGCCGACGGCCGGGAACGGATTACCCTGACCCGCGACGAGCTCATCGCCTTGATCGATGAAGCCATGCGGGCCAGAAAATGATGTGGAGGCAAGCGAATGGGTGAAGCACTGGGCATGATCGAGACGCGGGGCCTGGTGGCCATGATCGAGGCCGCCGATGCGGCGGTGAAGGCGGCTAAGGTCACGCTGGTCGGCTGGGAGAAGATCGGCTCCGGCTACGTGACGGTGCTGCTGCGGGGCGACGTGGCCGCCGTCAAGGCAGCCACCGACGCCGGCGCCGCCGCCGCCCGCCGCGTGGGCGAGCTGATCGCGGTCCACGTGATCCCGCGGCCGCACTCCAACCTCGAGGACGTGCTGCCCATCGGCAAGTCCGGCGACAAGGGTTAGGAGCCACGCCTCCATGCTGCTCCACCGTGTTATCGGCACCGTCGTCGCCACTCGCAAAGATCCCCGTCTGGAGGGCAAGAAGCTGCTGGTGCTGCGCCAGGTCTCGGCCGAAGGCGCCGACGAAGCCGGCTATGTAGTGGCAGTCGACACGGTCGGCGCCGGCTTTCGCGAGAGGGTGTTGACCGTGGCGGGCGGCTCGGCCCGCTTCGCCTCCGGCTGCAAGGAGTGCCCGGTGGACGCTGCCGTGATCGGCATCATTGACAACGTCGAGCTCGACAGCAAGAAGTGATCCCATGCAACTCGCCCGAGTCGTAGGCCGCGTCTGGGCCACCGTTAAGGCGCCCAACCTGGAGGGCCGCACGCTGCTTCTGCTCCAGCCCATTACGCCGGACGGCTCGTCGAAAGGCCGCCGCCTGGTGGCGGTGGACGCTGTTGGGGCCGGCGCCGGCGAGACCGTCTATTGGTGCCGGGGCCGTGAGTCCAGCCTCGCTTTCCTGCCCGACGAAGTTCCCACCGACGCCACCGTGGTGGCCATCATCGACACGATCTCGACATGATCATCGCCCGCGTGATCGGCGAAGTGGTCGCCACCCGCAAGCACTCCAGCCACGAGAGCCGCAAGGCGTTGCTGGTGCAGCCGCTGACGCTCGATGGCGCCGACGACGACCGCCGCGACCCGGTGGTCGCGCTCGACTGGGTCGACGCCGGGGTGGGCGACCGCGTCCTGCTGGTGGCCGAAGGCTGGAGCGCCATGACCACGGTCGAACGGCCGACTTCGCCCATCGACATGGCGGTGGTGGCGGTGATCGATTCGATCGATCTGGCGCCGTAGGCGGCCCATGACGCGGCGGGCAGCGATCCTGGTCCTGCTGGGGGGCCTGGCGCCGGGCCGATACCGGACGCCAATGGTTGAAGCGGCACTGGCCGGCGCCCAGACCACGCAGTGGCGCGGAACCTGGTCGGCCACCGCACCGGGCCGCAAGCTGGCGGGCTCCTGGACCGGCAGGCTCGGCGAGGACCCCAACGTGGTGACTGGCGCGTGGACGCTGTTCGATCCCGGCGGCAGGACGATCGCCTCCGGCGCCTGGTCGGCCCGCAAACTGGACCAGCGCTGGGAAGGAACCTGGCGGGCGCGGGACCTCACGCGACAGAATCTCGCCGGCTCCTGGACCCAGCGCTCCCCGGTCCTGCCGGCTTCCCGGCTTTCCGGATTGTTCGACTCCGCCCTGTCGAAGATCACCAGCGGCGGATGGCGCTCGGAGTCCAAGAGCGGCGCCTGGTCGATTCGCGCGCACGCGGCGAAATAGCCGGCGGGAGACGGCCAGTCTGCGCTATCCCCGCGGCAGCCGGCCAAGCCCGAAGACTCCAAGCAGGAACTTCAGCATGTCGAGCGCCGTGTAAGCGTGGTGCAGGCGCCAGAAGGGCGTGGCCGCGGGAGGCGCTGGGTCTCGCGGGACGAAGTCGAGCAGTCGGCCCAGCCGGACAGTCTCGGGCACTACGTAGAAGTGCAACACCACCAGGATCGCCAGCATCGCTAACGCAGTAACGCGAAGCGGGCGGGAACCCCAGGCCAGCCACGTGAACACTGCCCCCAGGGCGAGCTGCGCCCATCCCCAGCGGTCGAAGAATAGCCGATTCACCTCCGAAGCCTGGTAGCGCATCAGCAGCCTGGCTTCCTCGGGCTGCGGGCGGCCGGCCGCGAACCGCTCGGCCACCCGGAAATTCTGGGTCGCCACCGCCCACATGAACAGCGTGCCTGAAAGCCAGGCGCCGAGGACCGCGGCCAGGACGGTAGTCTTCATAGGCGGAACTGGGGCGGCAGGAAGTCCCAGGTATCCTGCATCCAGGCGCTCAGCCGGCGCAGCAGGTCCTCGCGGACGCCGGTGTGCTGCGGGCTGGAGATGAGATTGTGAAACTCGCCCGGATCGGCGGCCAGGTCGTAGAGCTCGAGCATGGGGCGCGCCGGTTCGAGCAGCCGACGGTGCGCGGGGGCCAGCTTTTCCTGCTTCCCCAGCTCCACGTAGGACTGCCAGGAGGGGGACATCGCCAGGTCCCAGATCGGCCGGTAGGGCTGGTGCGGGACGGCGTTGAAGATCAGCTTGTGGCGATCGGTGCGGATGGCGCGTTGAAGATCGAAGTTGTCGTGCCAGTTGCGCTCGGCGAAGACCTCGCCACGCGGCTCGAAGGGGCGCTCGAGCAGGGCGCCGGCGAAGCTCCGGCCTTGCATGCGCTCGGGTTTCGGGATGCCGGCCGCCTCGAGAAAGGTCGGCGCGAAGTCGGCGTGCGACACCAGGCCGGCCACCACCCGGCCGGGCCGGATTTTCCCGGGCCACCAGGCGAGCAACGGCACCTTCAGCCCGGAGTCGTAGCAGGTCCCCTTGGCGCGGGGGAACGGCATGCCGTTGTCGCCGGTGAAGAAGATCAGCGTATTTTCGGCGAGCTTGCGGCCGGCCAGGATCTGCAAGAGGCGGCCACACTCGCTGTCCATGCGGGCGATTTCATCGTAGTAGTAGGCAATATCGGCGCGGACCTCGGGCGAGTCGGGCAGGAAGCTCGGGACCAAGACGCGGCCCGGGTCGTGCGGCGGTGAGAAGGCCCCGGCGGCATACGGGCGGTGGGGATCGGTGAAGCCGACGTGCAGGAAAAACGGGCGATCCGCCGGCCGCGCGTCGAAGAACTCCTCGAAGGCCGCCTTCGGGCCGCCGTAGAAGTCCCAGCGCTTGTCGAACAGCGGTCCCTGGTGGACCTTGCGGAAGGCGCCGGTGAAGTAGCCGCGCTCCTTCAGCGGCTCGAGAAACGTGGGCTGCCACGGCGGCATCGGCGTATGCAGCCGCGAGGTGAGCGTGGTGTGGGGAGCGCAGCCGGTCAGGATCGAGCTGCGGGTGGGGCTGCATTGCGGCGACATCGCAAAGCAGTTGTCAAAGCGCGCGCCGGCGCCCGCCATGCGGTCCAGGTTGGGGGTGCGGACCGCGGAGTTGCCGTAGCAGCCCAGGTCCGGCGCGCTGTGATCGTCGGAGATGAGGAAGAGGATGTTGGGCCGCGATGCGGCGGTTTGCAGCAACGCTGGGGCGACGCCGGCTCCGAGCATCGCGCGGCGGGAAATCCGGCCTGGCAGGATTCGACCCGGCATGAAGGCGATGATGACCGTTTTCCAACCAGCCGTCAAGCCGCGAAGCGTTGGCGCCCCGCGTCTACCGGCCGACCGGTTTGCCGTCTACCTCGACCGTGGCGTCGGGGAAGAAGAACCAGCGCACGAACCCGCCGCGAACGGCGCCGCCCAGCTCCTGGTTGTCACCCAGGCTCAGACGCACCACCCCCGACCCGTACCCGAAATACGCCAGTCCGGGGAGCTTGGGGTTGAACCCGAGGCCGAATTCCCGGAAGCGCCGGGCGGCATCGCCCCCAGCCTTGAGATACGCTTCGACCACCGGCAGATTCTCGGCGGCTTCCACCCGCGTGACCACCCCCCGCTCGAAGTGGAAGACCACGCCGCGCGCCACCTCGGCGCCGAAGCGGGCCTCGGGCACGACCAGGCGGCCGCCGGCAGTTTCCTCGAGCGGGGCCACGCGCAGCACGCCGGCCGGCAACTCGATCTCGCGGTCGATCCGGACGCGCGCCTTCTCCATCCGCTCGGCCGACGCGTCCCCGTCCTGCTTGTTGAAGGGCCGGTCGCCGACGCGGAATCGAAGATCGGTACCCGCTGGAGTCCGTACGCGGACCGTGCCGGAGCGCAGCCGGCTGATGGCCCGGTCCTGGGCGCGGGAGAGCGCCGCGTAGTCGATGTCGAGGGCCGCTTCGTAGACCGCGTCGAGGGCGGCGGAATGCTCGCCGGCCAGCCCGTCGGCGCGAACGCTGCCCTGCGCCCAGTGGAAGTGGATCTGGCGGCGGACCCCGCCGCGATCGAGCCACTCGGCCAGCGCCCGGCGTTCGGCGGCGGGGAGATCGGTCCGGCGGGGCAGCCAGAGGTACACGTCGGCCTGGTCAAGGGTTCGGGTCTCGACCGCGCCGGCGGCCGCTACCCGCCGCCGCAGGGATCCGGCCAGCTCCTCGAAGTAGCCCGACTCGGCCCCGACCAGGACCCGATCCCCGGCGCGCAGCCGGAGGGCTGCGAGGATGCGGGCGGCCATGGCATCGTGGTCGAGCGCCGCAGCCGGCAGCGCCGCCAGCAGGGCCCCGGCGATGCGATATAATCTCAAGTCCATATGCCCAACCAGTTTCTGGTGCCCGAAACCAAGGTCGAGGCCAACGGAAGCGGCCCGGCGCTCGATCTGGGCCCGGCGGCCGGCCGGACCCTGCTGCTCTCACTAGGCATTACGAAGATCGTAGAGCAGGAGAGTCTGGACGTCTCCATCTGGGGGTCCCCCGACGGGGCCGCGTGGGGAGCGAAGCCCCTCATCGCCTTCCCTCAGAAATTCTACACCGGAATCCACACCCTGCTGCTCGACCTGGGCGCCCATTCCGAGGCGCGCCATCTGCAGGCCCGCTGGCAACTGAGCCGGTGGGGCGTCGGGTCAACCCAGCCGATGTTCCAGTTCTACATTTTCGCCGAGCCGGCCGCCGCGGCGGGCGCCTGAAACTCCCCTTCCCACCGCGCGATCACCGCCGTCGCCAGGCAGTTGCCGATCACGTTCACCGACGTCCGCGCCATGTCCATCAACTCGTCGTTTTCGCCGAGCCGGCCGCCGCAGCGGGCGCCTGAAACTCCCCTTCCCACCGCGCGATCACCGCCGTCGCCAGGCAGTTGCCGATCACGTTCACCGACGTCCGCGCCATGTCCATCAGCTCGTCGATGCCGAGGATGATGAAGATCGGCTCGGTGGGCAGGTTGAAGGAGGCCGCGGTGCCGAGCAGGATCACCAGCGACGCCCGCGGCACCCCGGCCACGCCCTTGCTGGTGAGCATCAGGGTCAGCATCATCACGAGCTGCTGGGGGAAGCTCAAGTGGATCCCGGCCGCCTGGGCGACGAAGATGGACGCCAGCGACAGGTACAGCGTGGTGCCGTCCAGGTTGAAGCTGTAGCCGGTGGGCAGCACGAAGGCCACAATTTTGCGCGGCACGCCAAACTGCTCCATCCTCTCCATGGCCAGGGGCAGCGCGGCCTCGGAGCTGGTGGTGGCGAAGGCGATCGAGACCGGCTCGGCGATGGCCTTGGCGAATTGCTTCACCGGCACCCCGGCGATCTTGGCCACCGGCAACAGCACCAGCAACAGAAAGGCGGTGAGGGCGGCGTAGAGCGTCGCCAGAAGCTGGAACAGGTTCACCAGGATGCCCAGTCCCATGTGGCCGACCGTGTAGGCAATGGCCGCGCCGACGCCGATGGGGGCATAGTACATGATCAGGTTGGTGAACTTGAACATCGTCTCCGACAGGCTCTCGGCGAAGGCGAGCATGGGCGCGCGCCTGGACTCGCGGAGCATGGCGAGCGCGATGCCGAAGACGATGCTGAACACGACGATCTGCAACACTTCGCCCTCGGCCACCGACTTGGCGACGTTCTCCGGGAAGATGTGGAGGATGATGTCGGTGGGGGTCTGTTTGACGGCCTTCAACTGGTCCCGCTCCGCGCTCGGGGGAAGCTTTACCCCAACCCCGGCCTTGCTGAGGTTGATGGCCCCCAGGCCGATGAACAGGGCGATCGTGGTGACCACCTCGAAATAGACCAGCGCTTTGATCCCCATGCGGCCGACCTTCTTGAGGTCGGCGTGGCCGGCGATGCCGACTACCAGCGTGGCGAACAGCAGCGGCGCGATGACGGTCTTGATGAGCCGCAGAAAGATGAGGCTGAGGACACGCAGGCTGACGCCGGTCTGAGGCCAGTCGTGGCCGATCTCGGCCCCCACCACCATGCTGATGAGGATCCAGGCGGTGAGGGACCGGCGCTTCCAGGCCCAGGCAATCAACCCGGCGATGGCGATCCAGCGGAGGAGCAGGAACAAGTGGATCAGTGTGCGCTAACCGGCCGGCCCAAGTCAACGGGCGCGCGACAGGGAGAAATTGGTGATCTACTGGCGGCTTCGGGCCGGGGGCTGGCGGTTGGGTTCCATTTCGATCACCCCCATCATGCCGAGGTCGCCGTGGGCGACGCGGTGGCAGTGATAGACGGTGCGGCCGGGGTAGTCGGTGAAGCGGACCCGGAAACGCCGGCGCGTTCCGCCGCGGA
>Ga0247727_10020472_pt1 | contig 10107 bp, 8 predicted proteins | sample WisWelCaveWW1625_FD_202498 | JGI IMG/M metagenome (GOLD analysis project Ga0247727, IMG submission 202498) | Biofilm microbial communities from Wishing Well Cave, Virginia, United States - WW16-25 | ecosystem: Environmental > Aquatic > Deep subsurface > Groundwater > Cave microbial mat | place... | reverse complement strand
CCAGCGCATCGTCGCAAATCTCAAGAAGTGGAAAGTCCATGCTAAAAGCGTACCGTCATACTCAAAGCTTGTCAAGCGATTGCACATAGTTTAGGGATGAGCCGAATCGGTATAGTTACACCGCCAACAATCCTGTGCGCTACACCGACCCCACAGGACATGCCTTTTGTGAGGATTGTAATGACGGGGGGGATTATAACGATGGCGGCGATACGGGCAGTGAGACGGGCGGAGATCCGGGCTGCGGCGCAAATGATTTGGATTGCGATGGGGTGACGGATGCGCTGGATCAAGCGCAAGCGCCTGCGGAGACGGGAGAAGACCAAGGACCGGAGGAAGATGGCGAGGATTCGTCGGAGCAAACGGAGGTCCAAGTTACGCCTCTGCTGGAAGCAATTGGTTATGGTACAAATCCTGTTTGCCCAACACAAGGCTGTTTCTTGGGATTAAGCTTCAGCTGGCTGATCAGTACTGATTGGCTTGATCCCTCCAAATGGCTCGAGTCAACCAACTTTTACTATGGGGGTGTCGATCTCTTATGGGTACAGGACACAGGTGAATTTGGATTATTTAAGTTTGGTGCTCTCACAGACAAAGACTATTACGGGAAAGCATACCCCATTCAAGCAGGTATATCTCTAACCGGCATGTTAGGGCAAGGCATGTCCAGAATTAGTGATTACGAAGGTAAAGCCCATACCGATGCTTTTGGCTTGGGACCAATTGCGGGAGCAGGAACTTACAGCGTGTCTAATCCAAACCTTGGGGCATTCGAATTAGGCGCGGGTTGGAGTTTGCCAATCCCAATTACTTTTTCAAGTGTTGAGGCAGAATGGGAGCCGTTCTGATAACTCATGTTACGCAGTAAATGTCATTTCGAGCGGGTTTTGCGAGAAATCTCGATTGGCAAAAACCGAGATTTCGCATTGCATTCGAAATGACATGCGTAACGTGAGTGATAATGTAAAGGCAATGAGCAGTTAAGATCCGTGCGAAACGTTGAGAGGAGTAATTGTGGAAACTAATCGCTACCTTACTTTTATCATTATGACATTCCTTCTTGCTTTCATTCTGGGAAGGTATCTAAGATCGGGCATTGATGGGGTTCTACATAAACATATGTGGTTGCCTAGCCCGTTCAGCTGGGAGTGGAGAAAGAAATACGAACTCCACAATCTCTCTGCACAGATAGTTGGTATTCTTGTCTTGGGAATCTGCGGGGGATTCGTATATAGCTGGCTGTGGTTTTTGTTTACAGAATTTCTAATGCGGTAAGTATGACAACAAACTACATTTACGACGACTTGAACCGCCTCTTGAGCGCGAGCGTGACGAATGGCGCAAATCAATACGCGCGCTCGTGGACCTACACGCCCATCGGCAACATGCAAACGCGCGTGGAACAAGGCGCGACAACGACGTATGCGTATGATGCACAGCACAAACATGCAGTAGCGAGCGCCGGCAGTAACTATTTCTGCTATGACCAAAACGGCAACATGACGCGGCGGAACGCAACGAGCGCGGCTTGCACGAACGGGGATGTGTTGACGTATGATGTCGAGAACCGCATGACGAGCATGGTCAAAGGTAGCGTCACAACAAGTTTTGGCACGTCACTAGCACAGGGTCGCGCGATTTTTCCAATAACAAAAAGAGAGGGACGAGAAAATTATTTTTCTCGTCCCTCTCTTTTTATCGCTCCAAAACCTCACGGCGCGAAATACAACGTCAAACTATTTTCTGTCGTACTCAAGGAGTGCAATTTCAACCCCGTTGATTTTTCCAATTCGGCAAACTGTTTGTTGAGTTCCTCTTCTGCCGTTTGTTTCAGTTGCGCGACTTGGGCTTGGATCAAGCTGTCCGGAATGCCGATGCCGCCAACATCCACTCTTTGCACCTCAATCACGATGCGCCCATTTTGCACTGCGAGTTTGACCGAAATTTTCGGCTGCACCGTGAGCAGGCGATTCACCTGGACGGTCGCGGTGACATCCGCTAGATCGCCCGCATGAAGATCGAGCTGCGCGTTGGAAATTTCGCCCGTGTTCGGTATCCCCTTGATAATTTGTTTATTGAGGAACCGTTCGCTCAACGTGACGGACATGTCCGCGTTGTTGGGCGTTTGCGCCAAGAGGAGCTGCAAGGGCGGCGCGGCTTGGATATTTGTTTGTGGCGCGGAAAAGGGCGCGCGCACGATACCTGTTGCAATGGCTGCGCCGCCAATGCCCACCAACGCGACAATTCCAACAATGATGCCTGTGATTATTTTCATATTCACTCCTCCGAAAATGTAGGACAAGATTTCTTGCGATTGAGTTCATCGCCTTTGTCCTACCGCCGTCCTCTGAATTTCAAAATCAACATTTCGTCCGTTGTCTCAACATCCGCCAAGGCAACGTTCATTTCTTGTCCCACTTGGGCGAGCGGTTGATTGAATTTTGCTTCCGCGGGTCCGATCAGTTCGTTCATCGTCGCTTCGATCCAATCCCGTGGCACTGTCGCGCCGTGCAGTTGCACTTGAGAGACGAGGATGCGGAGTTTGCCTGCTTGCACGACAAAATAAAGCTCCGTGATGGGGCGCACATCCATTATGACAGGACCCATCGAGACGGTCATTTGCGCGATCAACTTGCCGCGGCTGCCCGGCTGCACGTCAAGTTGTGCCTCCTTCAATTTCATTTTGAAAGGCACGCGCGCTTTGGCACCCGGCGCGGTTTGACTTGCTTCCAACGCGCCCGCAACCAACGTCTCGCGCATTTGTTGATTGAGCAACGATTCGATCATTGTGACAGTGAGAGCTGGTTCGGTTGCAGCAAGTGCGGCGGCAGGTGGAGGAATAGGACGCGTATCGCGCAAGAATAAATATGCGCCCGCCGCGCCGACGATCGCGGCGAGGATGAAACCAACGACGAGTCCAAGAAAAAATTCCATAAGAAAAAGGATTCCTAAGAATTTGTCCTTTCATCCCTCATCCCTTCGCTACATCGTTTCGGGCGCGCTCACGCCCATCAAATCGAGCGCCCGCGCGAGGACATTTTTTGTTGCGGTGACCAATTGCAGCCGCGCCCGCGTCAGTTCTACATCGGGCGGCTCGATGTTCAGCACCTTGCATGCGTCGTAAAATTCACTGAAGGCGCGCGCGAGCGTCAGTGCGTAGTGTGCAAGATGATGCGGCTCCATTTTTATTGCCGCGTGTTCAACCACTTCTTCCAGTCGCAGCATGTATTTGATTAAATTCAATTCCGCTGGATGTTGTAACCGCGCGAGATTTGCGCCGTCGGTGGAAATATCCTGCTCGGCGGCTTTGCGTAAAATGCCGGCTGTGCGCGCGTGCATGTAGCGAACGTAATGTACAGGATTTTCATTCGAGGTTGACACCGCCAGCTGCAAATCAAAATCCATTGCCGTGTCCGCCGAACTATTGATCAGCAAAAAGCGCACCGCGTCCACACCCACATCGTCCAACAAATCATCCAGCGTATCAAATTCGCCCGCGCGTTTCGACATGCGAATTTTTTCGCCGCCGCGCGTGAGCCGCACGAGTTGGTACACAATGATTGTGATGCGCTCCGCGTCAATCCCCAAGGCACGCGCGCCCGCATACACGCGCGGCACATCGCCTTGATGATCCGCGCCCCATACATAAATCGCGCGATCATAGCCGCGCCGCACAATTTTGTTCCACAGGTATGGCAGATCGGACGCGAGATATGTCGGGCGTTCATCGAGTGCGCTCACAATTTTTTCAGAACGCACCAACACGGCATCTTTGTCCAAACCAAACTCTGTCGCTTTGAACCACAGCGCGCCGTCTTTTTCGTATGTCAAACCCTTTGCCGCGAGTTTGTCCACAATTTCGTTGAACAGTCCGGAGTCGTATAAACTCTGTTCCGAAAACCAATTGTCGAATTGAACGCCCGCGCGCGCGAGGGTCTGCGCGATGGATTCCTGCATCATCGCGATGCCAATGTTTTTCAATTCACGAATCGCGTCGCGTTTTTCCAGATGCAAATACTTGTCGCCGTCGCGTTCGCGAATCGCGCGCGCAATGTCATTCACGTATTCGCCCTTGTACCCATCTTCGGGAAAAGGTTCGTCGCGTCCAAGTTGCTGCGCGTATTTGGCAAAAATGCTTTCGCCCAAATGCCGCACCTGCGAACCCGCGTCATTCACATAGTATTCCGTTTCGACGCGATAATTCGCCGCGCGCAAAATGCGCGCGAGCGTATCGCCGATTGCCATGTTGCGCGCCGAGGCGACGGTCATCGGACCCGTTGGATTCGCGCTGACAAATTCGACTTGGGCGCGCTGCCCATTGCCCACATTCACATCGCCAAAACGCGCGCCCGCGTCGAGAATGTGCGCCACTTGCTTCGCCAACCATGCAGGCGCGAGCGTGATATTGACAAACCCCGGCGCAGCAGTTTCCACCTTGCCAATTGCCTCATTGTGGGGAACATGCTTGGCGATGGTTTGCGCGATTTGGATCGGTGCGCGTTTTGCAACGGACGCGAGTTTGAGCGACAGTGAAGAGGAATAATCGCCCATCTCTGGTTTCGGTGTGCGCGCAATTTCAATGACCGGAATTTCAAACTCGGGCAAATCGCCGGCGGCTTGCGCGGCGAGAATGGCTTGGTGAACCAGTTCGGCGAGAGTGTGGCGAATCATGGCGTTACCTGTGGTGGTTGATTTGCGTCAAACATGGCGCGTGAATACAAAAATGTGCGTGTGAGATTTAGATTCGCGTCGAGAGATAAAGACACCATGCTCGACGCGGGCATTTCAAAATTTATTTTTTTGCGCGTACTTAGATCAAAATAAATTGCGCCCGTTTGCAGTTCCTGATTTGAATTCAAGTCCAGATCAAATTTTACAGGCCCGCGTCCGCGATTGATCAGCACAATTGAAACTTTGCCTGTGCGTGAATCGCGCGCGGCGTGGGCGGACACATTCGTCACGTGCGACGCGAGCGGCACAATTCGATCTCCATAGTTCGTGTACAACTGTGTCGCAAAGTACGTTGGGCGTTTCACTTCGGCAGGGCGCGCGATGAGTCCGAGCGAATCATTACTGCGCGCGTTCCAAAGATTCACCATCACCACGCCCGCTTCCGCCATTTGCCCCAACGTCTCTGCCATCCACAAACCTGCCGAAAAAGACGCGCCGCTGCCCTCGCCAAATTCACGCCAATTGTCCGACAAATTGATTTCGGTGAACGCTAACGGAATGTCGCGTCCCGTCACGCGTTGAATATGTTGACGCAGCGCGCGCACCCGCCGCGCCGTGCCAAGCGCATCCCCGACCAACACGGTTGGATTCGTCTGTTTGCCATTGAACGGATAGCGATGCAGCGCAACCACATCCACCGCGTTGCCATTCGCGCGCAAAAAGGGGGTGAGCCAATCGTTCGTGGGATCGGTGAAATCGTATGCTTGCGCCAATTCAGGTCCAAAAATCAAAATGCGCGCGTCCACCGCCTTCATCGCATCCCGAAACTTGCGCCACTCGGTGATCCATTTTTCACGCGCGCCGCCGCGCCCATTTTTGTCTTCTTCGTTTCCGATAGACCAAAAACGCACGTCATACTTTTTTTGCGCGTTGACATAGCGCACCACTTTTGCGGCGAACGCGGGATCGCTTTTGGTGTATGGCACTTGGATCAGTGGTTCCACATTCAGCGCGCGCGCATCCAGGATGAAGCGATCCAACTCGTCCCAGTTCCACGGATCCGTTTCGATATTTTCGCCGCCCCGTCGCAGCACGACGAAATTCAAGGGGACTAACTGTCGGCGCACCGGTTCGCCAAACGGCGGCACCCAATAATTCAGACCAAACAGCGCGGGGCTGATGTGCAGCGCGGGCGGCGCTTGCAGATTCAATACATTGCGCCGCGCCAAAGAACGCGTTCCTCCCAACGCGGCGGGCAGCGCATACGGATCAGGCGTAAGCGTTTGTGTCGGTGTAGGTGAAGGGGTCGTTGTCGGCGTGCGCGTCGCGGTGCGCGTTGCTGTCGGCGTAAAAGTCAATGTGCGCGTCGGTGTAAAGGTTGCCGTTTCTGTCGGCAGCATTGTCGTCGTTTCGGCGTGCGCGATTTTTATAGAGGGCGGCGGTGTCGGATCGGTTGATAAAGTGCACGCGTTCAAGAGCAAAAAGAAAATGACAAATTTTGACATGCGCGAAAATGTGCGGCGCGAGGAGACGTTCCACCGAAACGTCTCTACAAGTGCATGGCACATTTTCGCACTCTCTCGCAAAACCTACGTTTTACTGCGGAGCGATTCCGGTACTCGACTCGATGCGCGGCGCGCTCAAATAATTGTTGCGCGGCGCCCACGCGGCAAATTGATGCAAACCGTACAATTGCGCCAACCGATACAACAATTCATCGGGCGCGCTGCTCGCTTGCAAACGATTGTCGGTGACGAGAAAGCGCAGCGCGATATTCCATTGGTGTTGCCCAGGGATAAATTTTTCGAACGTCGGATTCAACACATTCAAATCCACGAGCCGCGCGCAGCGCAGATGCAAAATTTCCTCACCGCGCGCGCGCAGCGTCAATGTGCCTTCGCCGCCCAGTTCCGCGAGAATTTGGCGCAGCGTGCGTTTGTCGGACGCGCCTTGCATTACTTTGTTGAAAAAATTTTGCGCGTCAAAATGCGCGCGCGCGGGTATGTTCCATTCGACAAAGACCCCGCGCGCATCAATCCCCACGCCAAGCCACGCGCAATCATCCCACTGCAGCAGCGGACCGCCAAATTGTTTTTGCATCAAGCGCGCAACATATTCCGCTTTGGTGTAGCGCAAACGCAGCGCATCCACGATGGGCGTTGCATCGGTGACCGTGGCGGGCGAGAGCGACCATTCGGGACGAAAATAAATGTCCCACCGCCGCGCGCGCATCTCTCCATAGATGCGCTCGTGCAGCCACACGAGTTGATTGCGCGTATGTTGGCGCGCGAGATCATACGCGGGATCAGAAGCGTGCGCCTCTTGCAATGCTTTGAGATCAGAAAGGGCAAATAAATTCATATCAAGTGTGGAATCATGTGCCACGCACTTGCAAAGTGCGTGGCACATGATTCCACATCATTCCACAACAACCTTCATCGCATCCCAATTCGCGCCGATTTTGATTTCCACTTCCAGCGGCGCATCGAGCGTGTACGCGTGCGCCATGATGTCGCGGACGAGCGGCGCGATTTCATCCACTTCGCTTTTAGGACATTCAAACAAGAGTTCATCATGCACTTGCAAAATCATTTTGCTCTTGAAATCTGCCTTGTGTAACCTGTCGTGCAGGCGCACCATCGCAATTTTGATAATGTCTGCCGCGCTCGCTTGAATCGGCATATTGATCGCTTCGCGTTCCGCTTGATTTTTTTGCTGCACGGGCAAACGGCGTCCCGAACCCAATTCGGGAAAATAACGCCGCCGCCCCAATAACGATTCGACATATCCTTTTTCGCGCGCCATTGCTTTGGTGCGATCCAGATATTCCGTGATGCGCGCGTATTTGGCGTAATAGTCGTTGATCAGTTTGCGCGATTCTTCGCGCGAAAGTTCCGTGCGCCCCGCGACGCCCCAATCGCTGATGCCGTACACGACGCCGAAATTGATCGTCTTGCCCAAACGCCGCATATCCTTTGTCACTTGCTCCAGCGGCACGCCAAACAGTAATGCCGCCGTCGCCGCGTGAATATCCTCGCCATTCGCGAACGCGTTGAGAAACGCGGGGTCTTTAGAAACGTGCGCGAGGATTCGCAATTCGACTTGGGAATAATCTGCCGATAGCAGCACACTGCCCTTGGGCGCAATGAACGCGCCGCGCACACGGCGTCCCAATTCTGTGCGAACGGGTATGTTTTGCAAATTTGGATTCGACGACGACAACCGCCCCGTCACCGCGCCCGCTTGATTGAAACTCGTATGCACGCGCCCCGTTTCGGGATTCACCAATTCAGGCAGCGCGTCCGCATACGTGCCTTTAAGTTTCGCCAATTCGCGATGTTTGAGAATCAACGGAATGATCGGATGCTGCGCGCGCAAATTTTCCAACGCGCCTGCCGCCGTCGAAATTTTTCCCGTCGTCGTGCGTTCCATGCCTTGTGACGACAAGCCCAATTTTTCAAACAATGCTTGACTCAACTGCACGGGCGAATTGAGATTGAATTTCGCGCCGACCATTTCGTACACTTGCGTTTCAATCTCATTCATCCGCGCGGTAATTTCAACCGACAATTCTTGCAAGACATCCAAATCCAATAACACGCCCGCGCGTTCCAAATCCACAATCACGCGCACGAGGGGCATTTCAATTTCATAAAATAATCTGTCGAGTCCGCGTTCCACCAACAACGGTTTGTAAATTTCAAACAAGCGAAACGTATAGTCCGCATCCGCGCTCGCGTATTGTGTGAGTTTATCCAAACTCACCTGCTCCATCGTAATTTGATTTTTGCCCTTGCCGATCAGCGTAGAGATTTCCGTCATTTGCGCGCCGAAATGTTGGAACGCCAAATTTTTCAAACCAATCGCCTGCGCGTTTTGTTCAAGCAGATGCGCCGCGATCATGGTATCAAACGCAAACCCGCTCACCTCGAATCCCGCGCGCCGCAGCACGCCCCAATCGTAACCCGCATTGTGCGCGTATTTTTCAATTTTCGCGTCCGCGAACACCCCCGCCATTTTCGCGCGCACGATTTCCAACGGCAATTTTGCAAACGGTTCCGCCACATCGCTCGCAATCGCAATCGTTTCCGTCGCCGCGTTCGCGTCAAACAACGACGGCTGCTTTTGTTCTTTAATGGATCGCCCTTTCGCGGTTTTCGCCTCTTTCGCGGTTTTCGTGGTCCCAATCTCCTGCGCCACGGGAATATAGTACGCCTCACCCCCCCCCACACCAATCGCGATGCCGACCAAATCCGCTTGCTGTGGATCAATGCTCGTCGTCTCCACATCCGCGACGAACGCTTTGGTTTTTTTGATTCGTTTCACCAACGCGTCGAGATCAGCTTCCGAAATAACGGCAGAATATTTTGTCTCGATTCGCGGCGTCGCGGGTTCAATCGTTTCCGATTCAATTTCGCCCGTTGAGCCGGGGATACGCGCCAGCAGCGAGTGAAAACCCATCTCGCGTAAGAATCGAATCAAACGCTCGTGATCATATTCACCAAATTTCGCCGCATCCAGATCGAGCGTGACCGCAACCTCGCGATCAATCCTCACCAATGCTTTATTCAACTGCACTTGATCGCGCGCCGCGTCCAATTTTTCGCGCACCTTGCCTTCGATGGCGTTAATATGTTTATAAATTCCTTCCACGCTCCCAAAATCTTGGATCAATTTCGTCGCGGTTTTTTCGCCCACGCCCGCAATGCCTGGGATATTGTCGGACGAATCGCCGCGCAGTGCTTTGAAATCAATCAACTGCTGCGGACCAAAACCAAAACGTTCCTGGACCGCCGCCGCGTCGTACATTTTTATTTCGCCCGTGTAGCCGATAAACATCAACACCCGCGTCAATTCATCCACAAGTTGCAGTGTATCGCGATCCCCCGTCAGAATCACCGTGTCCTGATTTTTTTCTTCCGCCTGTTTCGACAACGTGCCGATCAAATCATCTGCTTCGTACCCCGGCAGCGCGAAAACAGGAATCCCCAACACGGCGCAAAATTCTTGACAGCGCGCGAATTGCGAACGCAAATCATCGGGCGTCGGCGGACGATTCGCTTTGTAGTCCGCGAATTGTTCCGTGCGAAAACTTTTGCCCGCGTCAAACGTCGCCACAATGTATTCGGGCTGCTGCTCCTTGATCACTTTCAAGAGCGTTGACGCGAACCCGTACACCGCTTTCGTCGGCTCCCCCGTCGGCGAAGTCAACTCGCGTTCAATCGCGTGATAACTGCGATGAATGAGCGCGTGCGCGTCAATGAGTAAGAGTTTTGAGGAGGACATTTTGGAGACTGGAGATTAGAGATTAGGTCTCAATAATCACGACATCGTGCAGTGATTTGTACTCGCGACATCGTGCAGACTCTAGCATCCAATTGTACTCACGACATCGTGCCGTTTTCATCCATACTTTCTCTCAAAAGGAGAAAGCAT
>Ga0247727_10020471_pt1 | contig 10108 bp, 7 predicted proteins | sample WisWelCaveWW1625_FD_202498 | JGI IMG/M metagenome (GOLD analysis project Ga0247727, IMG submission 202498) | Biofilm microbial communities from Wishing Well Cave, Virginia, United States - WW16-25 | ecosystem: Environmental > Aquatic > Deep subsurface > Groundwater > Cave microbial mat | place... | reverse complement strand
AAAACAAAGATTTTGACGTGCCACCAGCCGCGTTTATAATCCGGATCGATACGCTCGACGCGCGCAAAAAAAGCCGGCTGCTGCTCGATGTGGACCAACACAATATCGTTCGGGGCAATTGCTTTAAGCTTCAAGGGCATACCATCTCCGCATAAGCCATAAAGATAATCATCTTCGCCATGAATGTCAAAGGATTTTTCTTTTCCTGCTTGCATCTCACGATACAATTCAGTATTTTGGGGCGTTCTTGTCCACCCGATGGATTTGTTTAAATTCTTTAACGCGGATTAGTTTTTTACTTTGTCAAATGATGCCTCCTCTTGTAAGATCATTTCAAGTTTCTGTATTCCGCTTAACTCGCCATCATCTCCTCGAACCAAGGGCGATGAATCTCATCACGATCTGCCAAAACGTTTGCGGCATTCAAGCGCAAGTCATGTCGGCGGCGGAGATTTCTCTGTGGGCGCGACGGCACGATCTCACGCGCGCCGAAATTCGTGCAGCATTGTGGAAAAGCCGCACGTTGATCAAAACCTCTGCCATGCGGCAGACGCTGCATTTGATTCCGGCGCAAGATTTTTCCATTTATATCACTGCGCTGAAACGGAGTCGCACGGCGGCGCTGTGGAATATGATGTCGCGATTCGGTATTGCGCCCAAAGAAATTGATGCCCTCAACGCCGCGGTGATGGAAGCCTTGCGCGACGGCCCATTGCCGCAGCGCGAATTAACGGAACATCTCAAACCACATGCCGGAAAAAACGTGCGCGCGTGGATGGCCGAAGCCTGGAGTATCTTTCGCCCCGCGATTGTGGAAGGATTGATTTGTTACGGCCCCGAGCAAGGCAACGAAGCGGTTTTTGTCCGCGTCGATCAATGGCTGCCGAAGCCAAAAATCGTTGCCGAATCCGCCGCCAAGCAAATCCTGCTGCGCCGCTACCTCAAAGCGTACGGCCCGGCGACACTGCACGATTTTTCGAGATGGACGGGAATGAATATTCCAGAAACCAAAGAAGTCTGGGAAAGTTGCAAAGATGAATTGTTGGAGGTCGATTGCGAGGACGGGAAAAAATTCATTCTCCGCGAGGATTACGAAGAATTACGCGACAGCGCTCTTACGACTCACGTTTTACGATTACTTCCCCATTTCGATGTTTACCTGCTCGGACATGCCGATAAAAACCATCTCGTCCATTCAGGCAACTACAAACGCGTTTATCGCAATCAAGGCTGGATCTCGCCGGTGATTTTGCTCGACGGCGGAATCATCGGCGTTTGGTCCTACACCCGCCGCGCGAAAAACTGGTTGTTGGAAATCGCGCCGTTTGAGAAATTTTCCAAAACGGTTCGGGCAAAGATTGAAGAAGAGGCCGCGAGTTTGGGAGAATTTCTGGGAGCCTCGCGGGAAATTAAAACCGTTGAAGGTAAAGTCGGACTTGCGATGTGAGTTTTTCAAATTTCAAAACTCCGTGCCCGCAAGTCCGACTTTGCTTTTGACCTTATTTGAGCAAAAGCATGCCTTTCGCGGGTTGAAATTCTCCGGCAATGATTTGATAGAAGTAACTGCCGCTCGCCACGCGCCGGCCGTGATCGTCTTTTCCATCCCAAATGACTTGATGCCTGCCACTTGCAAACTTGCCACTTGCCAGCGTGCGCACGAGTTGACCGGTAGCAGAGTAAATGACAAGTTGTGCCTCACGGATTACTGATAACTGAAAACTGATCACTGTTGAAGGATTGAAAGGATTAGGATAATTCTGCTGCAGCGCAAACGCTTTGGGCAATTCCCGCTCTTCCGCCACACCGGTGGTTTGCGAGGTGATGATTAACCGGTTGCTATTGCGATTCACGTCAAATTGCCGCACCGTCAACAGCCCCAAAGAGTCGAGGTTGGATTGCGGCAGCCACTCCGCTATGCCGCCGACATGCGTCCGGCTGTCCCAAAAGAAAAATCCGCCGTGGCGGGTCTCTTCCATGGCCTGATAGAACCCGATCTTTTCCGCCCAGCCCACGACCGCGTCGTTCTTGCCGTTGAAGGCGAACATGACCGGTGTAGTCCTGCACCGCGCCGGAAGTGGGCACGCCGGCGCCGGTAAAAAAATCGAACTTCTCGTGATAGCCGTACCAAAACGTGCTGAGAAGATCGTTGGGCAGATAATCATCGAGAGCGAGAATCCATTCGTCGGGATTAGTCGTGCCGATCGCGTCCATAAAATTGGCCTCGCGCCCGTGCAGCCGCACGATCAGCGGATGGAGGGGCGCCGTTCCTTTTCTCTGCAAGGCAAAATTAAACGCGAAAGAATTTGTCGTCGCCATGGCCGGATAATCCGCCTGGCCCACCGCGCTCACCCAATGCGCATAAATTATTTGAACGCGATTTTGTTGCGTCACGGTCGTTTGCCACACCGGTCGCGGCCTGGCAATCGCTTCCACCACCGGCGCGTTCAACGCATTCTGGCCGGCGGTAATCGCGGTGTTCTCCTGCCCGTTGATAGCGGCCGTGACCGCATAATAAAAATCCCCGGCGCCAACCGGAGTCTGCACAAATAATCCTTGCCGAATCGACAAAGGCAGCGCCGCGGAATCAATACGGAAAAAATACGGCTGAAGCTGAATCGTGGAGAAACGCACATTGTAGCTGGAACTGTCGCCCACACTGCCGAGGAGCGTGGCGCTCGCCAAATCAGATGATTGCGTTATCCGGTTGGCGGAACGATAGACGCGATACACGACGCCGGTTTGCGCCAGATTGTTCCAGGTCAAAAATGTTTGTCCGTGGCGATGCGCCGCGGTGAGATTGGTCGCTTGCTGGGCGACAACGGGAACTGCAAGCAAGAGAACAAGAAGAAGGAGGGATCGTTTCATTTGATTAACGTCGCCTTTCGGATTCGGGTGAATTGTCCGCTCGTGAGCCGGATGAAGTAGATGCCGCTGGAAAGATGGTTGGCATTGAGCACGACAGCGTGCTCGCCTGCATCAAGTTTTCCATTCACCAACGTCGCCAGCTCGTTGCCGAGCATATCGAAAACTTTCAACGTCACCTGCTCGCGTTGCGGCAGAGAAAAACGAATCGTCATCGTTGGATTGCCGAAGGTTCCGTTCGCGGAAAACGGATTAGGATAATTCTGATGTACTACGAATTGTTCCGGAGCATGGCCAATCGGTTTGTCGTTCACCGCCGTCGTTCCACCGCCAAATTTGAGAATCGCGCCGATCACGCCGGCGCCCCAGCCGTTTGCAGAATCCATAAAATAAATCGCATTCAAGCTCGGAGCCGGCAGATTCAACGCGCTCCAAGCGGCGCCGCCATTTGTAGTTTTCTGGATGGTCCCGCCGGCTGCAGCAATCCAGCCGGTGTTGGCATCGATGAAATGAACCGCATTGAGCGTGGTGAAACTGTTGGTGATGCCGCTGCTTTGCGGCGTCCACGTTGCCCCGCCATTCGTGGTTTTGATGATGGTGTTTCTTGCGCCAATCGCCCAAGCGGTATTGGCATCGATGAAATGAAAATCGAACAACGTGTTGCCTGTGCCGCTGGTTTGCGTTGTCCAATTGACGCCGCCGTTAATCGTTTTCAAAATCGTACCATCCTGACCGGCGACGTAAACGGTATTCGCATCGAGAGCCTGCACCTCGTGCAAAAGCCTGAAACCACCGCTGTTTTGTGCGCTCCAATTCGTGCCGCCATTCGCAGTCTTCAAAATAGTGCCGATTTGACCGGCGATCCAACCGGTGTTCGCGTCAATGAAAAAGACCGCTTCGAGCAATTTCGTCGTGCCGCTGGTTTGCGACATCCAAGTGACTCCTGCATTCGTGGTTTTGAGAATGACGCCGCGATTGCCAACGACGACGGCGGTATTCGCATCAACGAATTGCACCGCGCTCAAGATCTCGCCGGTTCCGCTCGTGCGCTGCAACCAATTCGCGCCGCCATTGGTCGTTGTCAAAATCGTCCCAGATCTGCCGATAGCGCAACCCACATTCGCATCGAAAAAGTCAATCTCATTTAAAACCTGCGTCACGCCGCTGGTTTGCGTCGACCACGATGAGCCGCCATTGGTGGTTTTCACAATTACGCCGCCCGATCCCACCGCCCAGCCGGTTTGCGTATTGCTGAAATCGACGGCGTGCAGCGTGGTAAACCCTCCCACACTTTGAACGGACCATGTGACGCCGCCATCGCTGGTTTTGAAAATACGATCGCCCGGCCCGACCGCAAACCCGGTGGTCGCATTGACGAAACAGACGGATTCAAGCTCGACCGCGATCGCTTCGCCGCCAATATTGTGCTGTAGCATCCAGCTCGCGCCGCCATCCGTGGTTTTAATGGCCGTTGCCGCTTCGCCCGTGGCCAGCACGGTGCTCGCGTCGAAAATAAACAGATCGTACAGCGTGTAGCCTTGCGGCAATGAATTTTGCCACGCCCATTTGTTTTGCGCGTAAAGGATGGCAGGCAAAATTGCTGCGAAGATGATTGCCTTTGCCATGTTTTTCATATCAAACCTCCGTGTTTCTTATGTATAGGGAATCCATTTTCCGTTTTGTAACAGAAACTTTAAAACAGATTTCCACTTGCATTCGGCATGAGACCTTGTTATTATATTGATGTCAAGTCAAAAAGGCTTTTCATTATGTGCCGCAAAAAAGGATTTTGCCAGGAGGTGATTTTAGCCGCCATCTTGCTTTTGTCCTGCGGGAAGGAACAGCAGCAAGCCGAAACGCCTCCTGCCAAGAAACCGACCCCTGCCGTTTCTCATGCAAGCTCGACCCTCGACCTCGATAGCCGACAGCTCCCACGCCGATAAAATTTTTGCCCGCGGCGAACAGCTCTTCAAAAGCGGCCGTTATGACAGCGCCATGGTTTATTATGAGAAAGCGAGCAGACTTTACGAAGCCGCGCAAAATTGGGAAGGCTATGTGCGCGCCGGCACTTATGCGGCCGGAACGATGCGCATGCTCGGCCCCATCGACTCGTCGCTGGCGAAGCTGGCGCAGATAGAGGAAATCGAACGGGTTCGACTGGGCGAGTACCATCCGGCCATGACTTCTCTCTATGACGGTTTCGGTATTGTCTATCTTAACAAAGGCGATTACGATCAGGCGATTTCTTATTTTCAAAAGGCGCTTGCCATCTGGCAGGCTGCCGCCGGCGGACCAAAACATGATAAAATTGCGGCTGTGCTTATAAAGATCGGAGCGATGTATTCTGAAAAAGGCCGTTATGATCTGGCCCTCGAATCTTTTCAACGGGCCCTAGTGGCTAGAAAGGCTGTCGACCCGGCGCTCAAGTCCTGGGAGACCGGAGATCTTTACTTCTATTTCGGAAACCTTCATATCCATAGAGCGGAGTACGATCTCGCGCTGGAGTATTACTCGAAAACCATGACGATCTGGAAAGCGACCAGGGGCGAGGCGCTAAGGGATTTTTCCACCGCCAATCTGCACCATAACCTCGGACTGATTTATCATCACCAAGGCGATTATCTTCGCGCTTTGGAGCTTTACCAAAAATCTTTGGTGATGTGCCAGGAACAATTTGGCGAGCGCCATTTTTCGATTGCAACCAGATATCAAAGCATGGGCAATGCGTATCTGGAAATGGGCGATTATTCCAAAGCGCTGGAATTCCATCAAAAATCCTTAGGCGTCAAATTGTCGCTGTACGGGGAACGCCATCACCACGTGGCGTATAGCTACGGCAATCTCGGGATTGCGCATGCGCGGAAAGGCGATTACGAAAAGGCCATGCGGTATTACCAAAAAACTTTGGCGATCATGAAAACCGCGCTGGGCCGACACCATCCGGATCTCGCGGAGTGCTACAATCTCATCGGCGACGTGCATCTTGAGAAAGGCGAGTATGGCGCGGCGCTGGCGAATTATCAACGAGCTTTGCAGGCGAATGCGATCGATTTTGCCAATCACGCGATTGGCGCCAAACCCACGCTGCAACACGTCCTATCGGAGGCGAAACTTTTAGAGTCCTTGCACAAAAAGGCGAAAGCATTGACGAAGCGTGCCGCGGCTTCATCTCATGCACGCGAAGATTTGCAGGCGGCGTTGTCCACTTGCCAACTCGCGGCGCAGTTGATCGATCAAATTCGCCGCGGTTATAAAGCCGAGGCCGCTAAATTTTTTCTCGCCGAAAAAACGGCGCGCGTTTATGAGCAAGCGATACAAATCGCGCAGGCGCTTTTTCTCGCGACGCGCGATCCGCTTTATCAGGAGCAGGCCTTCATGTTTGCCGAGAAAAGCCGCGCCGGAATTTTGTTGGAGGCGCTTTCGGAAGCCGAAGCCAAAAAATTTGCCGGCATTCCCGACAGCCTGCTGGAAAAAGAGCGCCAATGCCGCGTCGATTTGGCTTTTTATGAAAAGAGCTGGCTTGGCGAGGAAGCGAAAGGAAAAGCCGCGGACAGCGCGAAAGTTCTTTGGTGGCAAGCCAAATTTTTTGACCTGAAAAGAAATTACGAAGCCCTGCTGGCGCGCTTTGAAGCCGGATAGCCGGCTTATTACAACCTCAAATATCAAGCGAAAATCCCCACGGTCGAGATGATTCAGGAGCAGATTCTCGATGCAGAGGCGCGGCTGGTCGAATATTTTTGGGGGCAGGATTCCATTTACATTTTTGTGCTGTCGCCGGATCGCCTCGCCGTCACCACCGTGCGGAAAGATTCGCTTTTTGAGCGGCAAGTTTCCCAATTGCGGGGCGCGATCATCGAGCGGAATTATGATCTTTATACCGAGGCGTATTGGCTTTACCAATATCTCCTGCAACCCGTTGAATCTCACCTCACGGCCTCGCATCTCATCATCATACCGGATGGATCGCTCAGTTACGTTCCATTTGAAGCTCTGCTCACGCATGTCGCGACGGCAACTGCAGGCCTCAAAGATTATCGCTACGTGCATTTCGCCACCCACGGGTTGGTGAATGAGTCCAAACCCGAATTATCCGGCTTGATTCTGGCGCAGGGGAATCAATCATTCGAAGACGGCATTCTTTATCTCGGCGAGATTTATAATTTGAATCTCAACGCGGATTTGGTGGTGCTGAGCGCCTACAAAACCGGCCTGGGAAAAATCGCGCGCGGTGAAGGCCTCATCGGGTTGACGCGCGGCTTTCTTTATGCCGGCGCCAACAACCTGCTCGTCTCATTGTGGCAGGTGAATGACGTGAGTTCCTCGAATCTCATCGTCGATTTTTATCAGCAGCTGTTGGAAGGGCAAAGCAAAAGCGGCGCGCTGCGCGAAGCCAAACTGCGACTATTGGAGAGTCATACAAAATATGCCAAACCATATTATTGGGCGCCGTTTGTGTTGGTGGGAAAGTAAGCGTTCGTGGTGACGCCTTCAGGCGTTTCACTCAGCCAGAGGCCCGACGCCTGAAGGCGACACGACAAGCTATTCTTTATAATTTTTGCAACATCGCACTCGCCTCCTCCCGATAATCCGCCACGTTTTGCGCCAGCGCCTGCTCAAGCCAATGTTTCGCACGACTCACTTCATCTTGCATCAAATAAGCCTTAGCGAGAAAGAAGGCGATTTCGGCGCGCTGAAATGCATCCCGAGCATTTTGAAAAGCTGCGAGAAAATTTTTGATCGCTTCATTGGCTTGCGCCAAATCATAATGAGGAAACAAGCCCAGCCAATCTTGCGGCGCCGCGAGCAGCGCCGCCGCACCGGTGGAAAATTCGCGGCTGCTTACAGAGCTCTCACCTCGTATTCCCGCCGCCAGCTCATCTTGATATTCGGCAATCGAGGCAAGCTGATAGGTTTCTGAAAGCCTCGCTTTTCCCGCCACCCATAACGTTCCATACAAAGCGGCGAAAATTATTGCCGCCGCGGCAAAACGAAACGCCCACGCCGGTTGCCATAGATCAAAAAACTCTCCAACGGCGCGCCAATTAAACCGAGGTTGGTGTTTGGCTGTTGGTCTCGGAAAGAGTGTGTAAACTCGCCAATCCACCGGCTTTCCAAATTCTTTTTCCAATTCCCGCCATTTCTGCTGCCAGCTTGAATTCGCGTCGAGATTCACCGTCGCCCAGCGGCGTTCCGCATCCGTTAAAGGTGATTCTATTCCATCACTTTCACATGCCGCGAAATAGCGGCGCAGCAATGCTTCATCCGGCGGCGCAAGGGCCAGCCGCAGAAATTGGTTAATGGTGGGGACGGCAAGCCCGTTTTCATTTTTTTGAAACATTTTTCTCCCTTCGCGAGCGAACTCTGTTTGCTCAAAAAACTCAACGTGACGATCTCCTATTATCAGTATAGGCAAGCCGCTTTAAGTAAAGTAACGAATTTTTTCATATTTTTTGCGAACCAAACTATAAAATCGCGTCACCCGCATCCGAATCGAAGTTTCCGACATCTTGAGCAAGCCGGCGATTTCTTTATGTTCCAGCGGCGGATCTTCCATGCGGTATTGAATGATTTTTTGAGTGCTGCCATCGGCGTTTTTGAGCGCTTCGAGCACGGCGCGGTATTGCATAAACTGCTCTTCCGTCCAATCTTTCCAGGGCTCCACCTCTGCTTCGGCAGCAGAGTCGCCGGCTTTATTTTCGAGTGCTTGATCCGGCGTGAGAATTTCGCGGTGTTGGCGAATTTTCTTGCGTTTGATATAACGCTGCAAATTTTGCTTGATGACATGACGCGTAAAACGAGCGGCGCTTTTCAGGCGGGGCAGAGTGCTTTCAAATTCCAAAAAGAAAGCCGCCGTCAAATCTTCCGCATCTTCGACGGCTATGGCATTTTCTCGCTGCGCACTCCAATTGAAATATTGATAGGCGGTGAGGTATGCCCAGCAGTAAAGTTTGTCTTTAGCCTCGACGTTGCCTTCTTGCGCGTTTTCAAGCAGACGTTCGGCCTCTTCATCGCTGATCTCGAGCAGAGCCTTTTCTTCGGCTGTGAGATGCAAGGGCGGGCTAATTTTTTGCATCGTTCTGCTCAATGGGAGTTCTAACTTCTTTCAAAAATCTCCTTCGCGATAATCAAGCGCTGAATCTGGCTGGTGCCTTCGTAAATCTGAAAAATCTTGGCGTCGCGCATCAATTTCTCCACCGGATATTCCCGCGAGTAGCCGTAGCCGCCGAAGACTTGCACGGCGTCGGTGGCGACGCGCATCGCGGTGTCTGCAGCGTAGCATTTGGCGTATGCTGCCTGCAACGTGTTGCGCTTGCCCTGATCGATCGTCCACGCGGCGAGCCAGACGAGCAAGCGCGCGGCTTCAACGTCTTTCGCCATGTCGGCAATCATGAAGCTCACGCCCTCATGCGCGGCTAGCGGTACGCCGAAGGCTTTGCGCTCTTTTGCATATTGCGCCGCATGCTCCATCGCCGCGCGCGCGAGGCCGACCGCCATTGAGGAAACCACCGGCCGCGAATGATCGAAGGCCGCCATCGCCGCTTTCCAGCCGTCGCCCTCTTTGCCGAGCATGTTGATCGCCGGCACTTTAACCTCTTCAAACGCCACGCCGCGCGTGTCGGAACACCGCTGTCCCAACTTGTGCTCATGCTTGCCAACTTTCACACCGGGAGAATCCGCCGGCACGAGAAAACCGCTGATGCCTCGGTGGCCTTTGGTTTGATCCGTGTACGCAATCACAAAAAACCATCTCGCGTGCGCGGCGTTGGTGATCCACATTTTCTGGCCGTTGAGAATATAATCGTTGCCGGCTTTCGTCGCCGTGGTTTTGATTGCCTGCACGTCACTGCCCGCCCCAGGCTCGGTGACCGCATAAGCGCAAAAAGAAAATTCTTCAATGAGCGGCCCGAGAAAACGTTTCTTCTGATCCTCATTGCCAGCAACGATCACCGGCGCAATTGCCAGGGTGTTGCAGGTCATCGTGGCGCCGACGCCGGTGCAGCCCCAGCCGATTTCTTCGGAGATCAAACATTCTTCCAACACGCCGAGGCCGAGCCCGCCGTATTCTTTGGGGACATGAACGTTCATCAAACTCAGTTCCCAGCCTTTGCGGCAAACCTCGGCGGGAAATTTTTCCTGCTCGTCAAGCTGCGCCGCAACCGGACGAATTTCATTTTTCGCAAACTCGCGCGCGAGATCGCGGAATTGCTGCTGGTCTTCGGAGAGGGAGAAGTTGATCATGATTTCG
>Ga0247727_10020470_pt1 | contig 10108 bp, 9 predicted proteins | sample WisWelCaveWW1625_FD_202498 | JGI IMG/M metagenome (GOLD analysis project Ga0247727, IMG submission 202498) | Biofilm microbial communities from Wishing Well Cave, Virginia, United States - WW16-25 | ecosystem: Environmental > Aquatic > Deep subsurface > Groundwater > Cave microbial mat | place... | reverse complement strand
GAGCAGGCGAGCCACGGTGGGGAGCTCGCAGCGGCGGTCGAGGCGGGCGTCGTGGCCCGCGCGGACGTCACCGAGCTCGGTGTGGTGCTGATCGGCGAAGCAGACGGACGCCGAAGCGCGGGCGACATCACGCTGTTCGATTCGACGGGCTTGGCGATCCAGGACCTCGCGATCGCGAAGGCCGCGTACGCGAAGGCCGATGAGCTAGAGCTCCAGACGCTCGAGATGTGACGACGAAGGAGGAGACCGTGGAGCAACGCGCGCACATTCGACTGGCAGGCGAGGCGGAGATTCGCTGGCTGGGGACAACGTCCACCCACTTCCTGGCGGACGGCGAGCACACCGGCGGCGCCTTCGCGCTCGTCGACGAGCGGGCGACGCGTGGCGAGAGCGTTCCACTCCATCGACACGTCGACGACATCGAGTCGTTCTACGTTCTCGACGGCGAGATCACGATCTACGTCGACGACGAGCCAGGTCGCCGGATGGGTGCGGGATCGTTCGCCCACATCCCCGGAGGTGTCGTGCACGGCTTCCGCATCGAGTCGGAGGAGGGGCGCTACCTCATCCTCACCACGCCGCGCCACGGCGACTTCTACCGCGCAATCACGCTGCCGTCGCGACCAGGTGGAGCACCGCCGGATGCATCGGTGCCAGGGCCGGACATCAAGCGTGCGAGCCAGGAGTACGGCATCGAGTTCGTCAGTCCGCTGCCCGACGACTGATTCGTCAGTGCACCAGGAGCCGCGACGGCTCGAAGAGCGCGAGCTTCGGATCGTCCTCGCCGAGGACCGCCCGCGCGACGAGTCGTCCGCACGCGAAGCCGAGCACGTTGCCGTGACCCGAGTACCCGCCGGCGATCCAAAGACCGTCACGGCCCGGGACCCGGCCGACCACCGGCACGAAGTCGAAGACCATCCCGAAGATCCCTGCCCAGCGATAGTCGATGCGGAGAGGGCGTCCGAGATGCGACTCGACGAAGCGGTCGAGCGCATCCTGCACGGGGGGTGTCGTGACCTCGTCGGCCGTGAACTCGGTGTCGAGCGAGACGTCTCGGAAGCCGCCCGCAACAATCCGCCCGTCGGGGGCCTGATGCCAGTAGTCGAAGCCATGCCGCCCGTAGTGCGGTACCTCGAACAGCCTCTCGTCGATCGGCTCGGTGGCTATCACCTGCCCTCGCGTCGGGACGATCAGCCCCTCGAACTCGCCGAGAAGGCCGCTCGGGTAGCCGTCGGTCGCCACGACCACGATCTCTGCTCCCGTTTCGCCGGCCGAACCGACTCGCGTGTACTCGTGGATCTCGACCCCCGCCTCGACGGCGCGCGTCGCAAGCCGCCGGACGAGCCGCGCTGGCTGGAGGGCACCATCCGGAGGGTGGAAGATGGCGCCCGAATAGCGTCCAGCGAGCGGTGGTGGCAGCTCATCCCGCCACTCGGCGCTGAAGCCGCCCGCACGGAGCGCGTCGTACTCGACAAGGAGCTCCTCGCGCTCCTCCTCGTCGGCCGCGAGGCGCAGGCTCCCGGTCGGCCGATAGGCGTCGCCAGCCAGGGTCGCGAGCTCAGTGAGCTCGGCTTCCGTCCAGCGCCAGAGCGCGGCAGTTTGCTCACTTCCAATCGAGTCCGCGAGAACCGGGTATGGCGCCGCGCCACCCCGTAGCGCGAATCCTCCGTTGCGGCCGCTGGCGCCGCCGGCGATCTCGCGAGCTTCGTAGAGCCGCACCTGGAGGCCAGCCTCGGCGAGCGCCAGTGCGCACGCGCAGCCCGTAATCCCACCGCCGACAACAGCGACGTCGGGCGCGCCGTCGAGCCGAACGGCGGGAAGCGGATCGTGGGGCTCTGCGAGCCAGTACGAAGTGGTCGTCATGCCGACGCGATCCTAGATGGCTGCTCGATAGACCCCGTCCTGCAGCGTGATCCGCCCGGCGAGCTCGAGCTCCATGAGCGATGCCGAAAGCGGCGCCGGCTCGATTCCCGCCGCCCGCGCGATCTCGTCTGCGGTGAGCGGGCTGTCTCCGAGCAAGGCGAGCACCGCCTGCGCGGTCGTCCCGAGGTCCGCTTGCGACGCTTGAGCGGGGACGAGGTCGAAGAGCTCGAGCACATCGCCGGCACACGTCACCGGAATCGCGCCCAATCGGAGCAGCGCGTTCGTCCCCGCAGAGAGCGCGCTCGTGATCTCTCCGGGCACCGCACACACGTCTCTGCCTTCCTCGAGGGCGAAGTCGGCCGTGATGAGGGCGCCGCTACGCTCCCGCGCCTCGACGACGACGGTTGCCGAGCAGAGACCCGCGATGATTCGATTGCGGGCCGGGAAGCGCCACGGCGCAGGCTCGATCCCGGGCTCGTACTCCGAGACGATCAACCCCTGCTCGCAGATTCGCCGAGCGAGCTCAGCGTGTGCGGCCGGATAATCGCGGTCGACACCGCAGCCGAGGACGGCGACCGTCGTCCCCCCGGCCTCGAGAGCGCCCCGATGGGCCTCCCCGTCGATGCCCCGGGCCATTCCACTGACGATGACGAGACCTGCGGCCGCGAGCTCCCGCGAGAGCGAGCGAGCGACGGAGCGCCCGTAGGCCGAGCACGCACGAGCGCCGACGACTGCCACAGCAGCTCGTGCGAGCAGCTCCAACTCCCCGCCGCCGCGGACGAAGAGCTGCGGAGGCGGATCGTGGATCGCGGCGAGCAGCGGTGGAAACGAATTGTCGCGGCGCCGAACCTGGTGGATCACGGCGCGCATTACCCGGCAACGAGCTCGCCGGGCATCCGATACGAAAGTGCCTCGGCCAAGTGGTCGGGCTCGACGTCTCGCGCATTCGCCAGCGCGGCGATCGTCCGCGCGACGCGCGCGACGCGCACGCGTCCCCTCCCGGAGAGAGGTAGCCGGTCGACGGCACTCGACAGCAACTCCGATGCGGCCTCGGTCCGACGCGGAAGCGCCGTTCGCAGACGCTCCCTCGCCTCAACGACGCGCTCGCGCACATCGACTGACGACTCGCCAGGTGCGGCTGCGAGCTCCACCGCTCGCGGACGTGGCATCGCCACGGCCAGGTCGAAGCGATCGAGCAGCGCCCGAGAGAGCTTCTCCCTGTACGCCGCGAGTCGTTGCGCCGTGCAGCCACACTCGACGGCGGGATCCCCCCGCCCACCGCAGGGGCACATGTTCATCGTGCCGATGAGCTGGAATCGCGCGGGGAAAATGGCATGCCCGCCGACTCTGGAGACGGCCACGATGCCGTCCTCGAGCGGCTGGCGCAACGCCTCCAGCACCGAGCGCGGGAACTCCGGAAGCTCGTCGAGAAGCAGCACGCCACGATGGGCGAGCGAGACCTCGCCCGGACGGGGACTCGGCCCGCCACCGACGACCGCGGGCGCGGACGCTCCGTGGTGGGGAGCGCGAAACGGCGGCACTGCCACGAGCGGTCGGTCAGGCGGAAGGAGGCCCACAACGGAGTGAATGCGGGTCACCTCCAGAGCCTCCTGGCGAGTGAGCGCCGGAAGGATTCCCGGCAGGCGCCGGGCGAGCATCGTCTTCCCGGTACCCGGAGGACCCGCCAGCAGGAGGTTGTGAGAGCCGGCAGCAGCAATCTCGAGCGCCCGGCGGGCTCGCTCCTGCCCGCGAAGGTCGGCAAGATCGGGACCCGGCGATCCCTCGAGCACGTCGTCCGACAACGGCTCGAACGCCGGCGCGTCTATCTCGCCGCGGAAGTACGCAACCACCTCGGCCAGATGGCGGACGGGAACGGGCTCGATACCCGCAAGCGCCGCCTCCGGAGCGGACTCCGCGGCGCAGACCAAACGGCGGAGCCCCGCCCGCCGAGCTCCCTCGGCCACCGCGAGCGTGCCGACGACGGGTCGGATTCGCCCGTCGAGAGCGAGCTCACCTACTGATGCGTGCTCCGCGAGGCGTTCTGGCGGGAGTTGACGCATCGCGGCGAGGACCGCGAGCGAGATCGGCAGATCGAAGCCCGACCCCTCCTTCCGCAAAGCCGCCGGAGCAAGGTTGACGGTGATTCGACGGTTGGCCGGCCATTCAAGCGATGCCGATACGACTCCGCTGCGGACCCGATGCTTGGCCTCCTGGCAGGCTCGATCGGCGAGCCCGACGATCGCGAACCCGGGGATGCCTTGCTGCAGGTGCGCCTCGACCTCCACCTTCCGCGGCTCGAGCCCGACGAGAGCATGAGTGACCGCACGTGCGAGCACACCTCCGACGGTAGGCGCGAAGGCGTTACACAGGGGTAACGCCTTCGCGCCGAGAGTGCTACGGGTCGATCAAGGCGTGTAGCACAGGACGTGCACCGTGAACGTGCTCGAGTTCCCGCTGTCGTTCAACCCGACCGCGAGGAAGCCGATCACCTGGTTCTGCGCGTTGAGCTGCGGCTCGATCTCACCGGTCATGAGCTCGCGGCCTCCGGCGTCGTCGCTCCACGACGTCCCGGCGGAGATCGCTCGCTCGTTCCCTTCGCAGACTCGAGTGACGCGCTGGCTGTTGTACGCGCCGTTCTCCGCTGTCCCGCCGTCAACGAGGATGGAGGACGTCCTCACCGTGACCGCACCGATGACGCCGGCTGGTCCGGCGGCGCCGGCGGCCCCTGCTGGCCCAGCGAGCCCGACAGGCCCCTGCGGCCCGGTCGGCCCGGCGGGCAGCTGCCCAGGAGCGAAGTCGGACCGCAGAAGCGACTTGCCCGCAACCTTGGCCGAGTTGATCGCGTTGTTCTTGATCTTCGGATTCGAGACCGCGCCGTCCTTCAACTGGGCGGTACCGACGCTGTTCTTCGCAAGCTGTGTTGCGGCCGCCATACCCGTTCCGCCGAGCGCGACGAGCAGTGCAAGGCACGCCACAACCATCGCCGGCGAGGGCCGGCGCAAGAGCTTTCGCATGTCGTTCCCCTTTCGGTGGCTCGAAGGCCCAGGCTACCCCGAGCACCGGCTGAACTCGGGCAGGCGACTGGACTTCTTACGCTTCCCTAACGACGATCAGGATCGACTCGAAGTATTCGCCAGCACGCCGTCCCGTGCGACAGTTGACGTGACGCTCAAGACGATCGACAGGCGAAGGCCCGTTAGGCTCAAACGCTATGGCCCTCAGCAAGGATCAGTGCGACAGCATCCGCGCAATCCTTGCCCGATTCCTCGAGAAGCGTGTACGTAGCCTGGAACGGCTGACGCTGGATCACCTGAAGTTCAACGTCGTTGCTCTTCGAGCGACGGCGACGATGCTCGAGTTGGACTCACCGGAAGCACTCCTTCGCTACCGCCTCGCACAACATCTCGAACGTAGCCTCGTCACCGCGATGGGCACCGCACTCCAATCCATTGCACGAGTCATCGCGGGCCAGGGGTCTGGGGTTGCCGGAGCGGACATCGAGAAGATACAAGAAGGCCGGCGCTACTTCGTTCAAATCAAGAGTGGCCCCGACACTGCGAACAAGGACATCGCCCAGAACATCGCGACGCTGCTTAACTCAGCACGGGCGCGAGATCCAGAAGCAGTCTGCCTTCTCGGTGTGTGTTATGGACGACCCGAGCAGATCTCGGAGATTGCCCGTCGTGAACTACAGGCACGCGGGGTCGGGCTTCGAGTTGGGCGAGAGTTCTGGGAGTTCATAGGCGAGGATCCTGGCACTATGGGCGAGGTCCTCGAACTTGCTGGCGAAGCAGCCGCGGCGATTGCGGCGGGCGATGAGAGTTACAGCGAGCGAGTCGAACGGAAGCTCGTGGAGCTCACTGTGGAATTCGAGCGACGCTACGGGACTGAACTGTCAGAGGAAGCATGGCAGCGCTTCCTCGCCGAGAATTCGTAGGAGAGGCCTGCTATGCGGTCGAGCACACCAGCACGCTCTCGAAGAACTCCCCGGCGCGGCGTCCCGTTCGGCGATTGACATGACGAGTCAGGACTTCCTCGAGACGAAGCCCAGACCGATCCAGGATCTCTGGGTACAGAGTTCGCGAATCGTTCACGACGATGATCACGGGCGACCCGGAGTCCATCTGCGTGGCGGCGTTGAGGAGCACACCAACCATCGAGCTCTGGTACTCGTCGAGCGCTGAGCGACTAGTCCCTTTCGAGCCCGGGCCGATCTCTTCGAGGCGACGATCGACAAGTCCGAGAAGCTCGTACGCGTAGCGATGCTGCTCGTGGTAGTCGATAAGGCCGGGGTACGGCGGGGACGTGATGATCCCGCTCGCCTTCACCGGAACCCGAACCGCTCGGGAGTCCTCGTGCAACACGACTGACTCGATGCTCGAACGCAGACTCGCGAACGTCCTCATGCGCTCCGAGGTGTCGGTTGAGTACCGGCGGAGAAACTTGCCCGCCTCTTCCACGGGAGCGCATGTGCGCTTGTGCTTGTGGCAGTAGTACGCGTCGCTGACCGGCTGCCGCGGGAAGTCCAGGTCGAAGTGCGTCGTCAGACGCGCCGATCGTGCCGACCTCGACAGGATCACGTGCGCAACGTCTCGGATCGAATCGTCGAGCTCGCTCGCCGCTGCACGGTAGGCGAGCAGCTCGCGCAGCGCCTGTGGCGAGTACCACCGGCGCAGCCATTCAGTTGCTTGACTGAGATCAACCCGCTGCTCATCTTGGCGCGATCTCTCGTACGTGGCCCTCAGTTCCATTTCGAGGGCGCCGACCGAGTACGCAGTTGTCTTTACTCGCGTCAGGAGACAGTTGAAGGCCGATATGTCGCAGCCGATCCCAGCAGCTCCGAAGGCGCTTGCTTCAACCAATGTCGTCCCGGACCCGACGAAGGGGTCGAAAACGCACTCGCCCGATCTGAAGTAGCGATCGAGGAATACGTCAACAAGCTGTGGGATGAACTTCCCGAGGTATGGGTGCAGGCCATGGACATGCTTCGTGCGCTCGACCTGCGGAAGCTGTTGTTCCGACCACGAGAGATCGAGATCGATCTCCGAGTAAAGGGCCGCCTGTGTTCTACCCGCCATCTGTCGGTCGAGTCTATGGCCCGGTCCGGATGGCCTCGTGACGCAATCTTCACGTCTTCCGCGATACGCGTGACGGGCGCGCCTCCTCGCTTGGACTCAACCGCGTTAGCAGAATGGCACGCGCTCGACGCGCCCCCTCGCCGCCTCGACCATGAGGCCGAGCCGCTCTCGCTCCGGGAGCTCCGCCTCCGACCACGAGAGATGGAGGTCGCCGGCGATCTCGTCGTAGAGAGCGGCCTGCGTCGGTGCCATGCCTACTCGTTCGGACCGCCGCTGCGCGATCCTGCCGCGGCTACCGCACTCGCTCTCCGAGGGTCACCGACACGAGCTCATCCAGATCCAGGTTTGCAGCGACCTCGCGCGCCGCCGCCACCTCCTCGGGATTGAGCTTTGCCTGAAGCTCGTCGAGGGTCGGTTCTGCCACCTGCCGTAACGTCGCCGGCATCTCCTCGTGCCCCAGCGAGAACAGCAGCACCTCGGCCGCGCGTCGATCCGCCCCTTCCCGGGCGAGGAGCACGCCCACTCCACTGAGCGCGTGCAGGAGGAGTGACTTCGCCTCCATCTCGCGGGCGAGCTCCAGCGCGCGGCGGAGATGATCTCGAGCCTCGTCGAAGCGTCCCACCGCCGCGGCTGCGAACCCGAGCCGGCAGAGCGCAGCCCCCATGCCCCAGCGGTGATTCGCCTGCTCGAAGCCCTCGTAGCCGGCGAGCGCGTGCTGCATCGCCTGCTCGTAGTCGCCGAGGCAGTACGCGCTCATGCTGGCGCGGCTCAATGTGTAGCCGGCACCGCCCTGATCGCCGACACCGGCGAAGACGTCGCGGGCCTCGAGATGAAGGTCGATCGCCTTCGCGTGGTCACCCTCCGCAGCGGCCAGCAGCCCGAGCTTGCTGAGTGCGAAGCCGAGCATCAGGGGGCCTCCGAGCTCCGCCGAAACCGCGTGGCACTCCTCGAACGCCGCTCGGGCCCCTCCGAGGTCGTCGAGGAGAAGACGCACGAAACCGAGCCAGGAGAGGGAAGCCGCGACGACAAGGTGATCGGGTACCGATCGAGCGACGTCGACGGCTTCTTCGAGATTGGCGGCTGACTCCGCGTATACGTCCCGGTAGCAGTCGTTCGTGCCGAGTGCGAGCAGGCAAACTCCGAGCTCTCTGGTCAACCGTCGCTCACGCAGCACCGGCAGACACGCACGCGCGATTGTGTCCAGCTTATCGTCATATCCGAGCGCGCTTCCGAGATAGGTCTGGTAGGCGAGAGCGCTGACCAAGACGTTGCTCGCTTTCCCAGCATCGAGTGGGCCGCCAGGCGAGGACTCGAGCAGGTCGGCCAGCTGCGCAAACGTCTCCGATCCCTCGTGCCAGCTGTGCGCCCAGAAGAACACCTGGAGGGACGAGAGGACCGCTCGCGCGTCGTCCTCACTCCAGTATGTGACCGCCCACTCCGCGGCGGCCCGCAGGTTGTCGACCTCCACGCGAAGCTCGTCGCGAGCTTCCATCATGTGCTCGCCGAGCAGCGCTTCGGCCCGCGCCGCGATCATCCCGAGGTAGAAGCGCGAATGGCTCTCGCGCGCGTTCGCGAGCTCCTCGCCCTCAGCCGCCAGCCGCTCACCTGCGTACTGCCGGAGCAGCTCGTGCAACTCGAAGCGGCCGAGCCCAGCTCGGCGCACGAGCGACTTGCTCACGAGCCCATGGAGCTCAGGCAGACCGGCTCCCGCCACCGCCGCAGCGGCATCCCTGGCGAAGCTGCCGCGAAAGACCGCGAGTCGCGAGAACACGCGGCGCTCGTCATCCGAGAGGAGACGCCACGACTGGTCAAACGCGGCGCGGAGGCTGCGGTGCCGCTCGGGGATGTCTTGCATCGTCGTCTCCAGGAAGCCGAGGTTCCGCTCGATCTCGTCTGCGATCTCGCTGCACTGGAGGGTCGAAGCCCAGGCCGCCGCGAGCTCGATGCCGAGCGGCATCCCGTTCACGAGGTGACACACGCGCTCGACGTGTGGACGCTCCTCGTCGGAGAGCGCGTATCCGCTGTCGACTTGCCGCGCACGATCGACGAACAAGCGTACGGCTGCGCTGTCACCCGTGCTCCCGTGGCCGTTTCCGCTCCCGCTCCCGTTCCCGAGCCCGTCCAGGTCGAGCACCCACTCGCTCTGCACCTGCAGGCGCTCCCGCGAGGTCGTCAGCATTTCAACCTGTGGGGCCTGCTCGATGACCTCGGTGAGCAGATCCCGCGCATCGAGCAGGTGCTCGAAGTTATCGAGCACGAGCAACGTCGTGCGTTCGCGCAGGTAGTCGACGAGCTGGTCGCGAGCAGGAAGCGCGCTGTGCGCGCTGTCGACCTGGAACTGCAGGCTCTCGGCGACGGCGGGCGCGAGCAGGTCGGGTGCCGGGACACCGACGAGCGGAACGAAGTGGACGCCGTGCTGGTAGCGGTCGATCCTGCGAGCAGCCGCCTCGAGCGCCAGTCTCGTCTTGCCGACGCCACCCGGCCCGACGAGCGTCAGCAGGCGGCAGTCGGGCTCGTCGAGCATGCGATCGATCGACGCGAGCTCGTCGCTCCTCCCTACGAATGAGGTGCGCGGGGCCGGGAGGTTCCGCATACCTGCTTCGAGCGTCTTCAGAGGCGGGAACTCCAAGGAGAGCCCGTCGATCTCGAGCTGGAAGATGCGCTCGGGTGTAGTCAGATCTTTCAGGCGGTGAGGGCCTAGGTCACGTACGGCCGTGTCGACGAGCGCGCGGGTGGCCTGCGAGAGCAGCACCTGGCCGCCGTGCCCGACAGCCGCGATTCGTGCTCCCTTGTGAACGTCGAGACCCACGTATCCCTCGTCGGTGAGTCGCGGCTCGCCGGTGTGCAGCCCCATGCGCACCCTAATCGGGCCGTCGGCGAGGGACAGCTGTGCGTCGGTGGCCGCAGCAACCGCATCCGTGGCCCGACCAAACGCGACGAAGAAGGCGTCGCCTTGGGTGTCCACCTCGACGCCTTCGTGTGCGGTGAACGCCTCCCTGAGGAGCCGCCGATGCTCGTGGAGCGCGTCCGCGTAAGCGTGGCCGAGCTCGTGCAGGAGCTTCGTCGAGCCTTCGACGTCCGTGAAGAGGAAGGTGACGACGCCGGTCGGGAGTGCGCGCGTCACCCGCGCATGATCCCGCCGCCAGAGGTCGTTGTCCAGCTATCCG
>Ga0247727_10020469_pt1 | contig 10110 bp, 7 predicted proteins | sample WisWelCaveWW1625_FD_202498 | JGI IMG/M metagenome (GOLD analysis project Ga0247727, IMG submission 202498) | Biofilm microbial communities from Wishing Well Cave, Virginia, United States - WW16-25 | ecosystem: Environmental > Aquatic > Deep subsurface > Groundwater > Cave microbial mat | place... | reverse complement strand
CCTGGACGCGACCACCGGCCTGGCCACCGGCTGGAACCCGGGCGCGGACAATATCGTGGACGCCCTGGTGCTGACCGACACCACGCTGTACGTGGGTGGACGGTTCGAGCGCATCGCGGGCCAGACGCGCAACGGCGCCGCCGCCCTGAACCCGGCCACCGGCCTCGCCACGCCCTGGAATCCGGACGCGAGCGGAGAGGTGCTGTCCCTGGTGTTGAGCGGGGAGCTGATGTACGCGGGAGGAGTCTTCGACGAAATCGGTGGGGAGGCCCGCGACCGGCTGGGCGTGCTGGAGGCGGAGACGGGGGAGGCGACCGAGTGGAATCCGGGTGCATCGAGCACGGTCTATGCCCTGGCCGTGGGCGGAAGAACGGTGTACGCGGGTGGATCCTTCGCGTCCATCGGCGGGCTTCCCCAGTCGTACCTGGCGGGCATCTCGCCCACCCCGGAGAAGGAGAAGTTCGTCGAGCTGGGCCCGAATCCCACCTCGGGAGGGACGACGATCCAGTTCACGCTTCCCGCCGCGACGCGGGTGCGGATCATGGTGTTCGATGTCCTGGGCCGGCTCGTCGCCCGGGTCATGGACGAGACCCTGCCGGCCGGCCCTCATCGGATCCCATGGTCGATCGCCGCGGCTCGTGGGCCGGTCCGGTCGGGGCTCTACTTCGTGCGCTTCGAGGCAGGGGGCCTGAACCAGACGCGGAAGCTGATCCTGGTCAAATAGGCAGGCGGTGTCTCTTGGTGATTTCTCACATGTCCTGTGTGCGTTTTCGCCCATTCCAGGCGCGACGCATGTGCCCAAGCAACGCACCGGTGAGCCGCTTTCACGCCGGCAACGCGGGCTCGATTCGTGCTTTGGCCTTGGCTGTCGTCACACGAGCACTTACAATTACGCGATGAAAACGAGCCTCCGCCACGCACGTCGTCCCCATACGTTGCAATGGCATTCGCTATCGGAGTCCATCATGCGGCCCTCGGCCTCACTCCTCTCCGTTGCGCTCGCGTGTAACTTCCTGTCAGCAGCCCTGGTCGGAGAGGCCCGGTCCCAGCCGGGCACGCTGATCTCGCACAAGAAGCTCAGCAGCCCCACGCTCACCCCCGTCGGAGTTACGCTCAACGACCACGACGAGTTCGGCGACCACGCGGTGGGACTCGGGGACCTCGATGGGGCCGGCGCCAGCGTCGCCGCGATCGCCGTCTCCGCCATCGGAGACGACGACGGCGGGGGCTCCCGGGGTGCGGTCTATGTCCTGTTCCTGAACGCCGCGGGAGACGTTCTCTCCCACCAGAAGATCAGCGACACCGCCGGGAACTTCACCGCCACGCTGGACGACAACGACCAGCTCGGGACCGGGTTGGCGTGGCTGGGAGACCTCGATGGGGCCGGACCGAGCGTGGGCGCCCTGGCGGTGGGCGCGATCAACGATGACGACGGCGGAGCCGATCGGGGCGCGCTCTACATCCTCTTCCTGAATGCCGCCGGTAGCGTGCTCTCCCACACGAAGATCAGCAACACCGTCGGCGGCTTCACCGGAGTCCTCGACAACGGCGACGAGTTCGGCGGCGCGCTGTGCGGGCTGGGAGATCTCGATGGCCCTGGCTCGAGCGTGGCGGCGCTGGCCGTCGGGGCGAATCGCGACGACGACGGAGGGCTCGATCGCGGCGCCGTCTGGATCCTCTACCTCAACTCGGCCGGCACCGTGCTCTCTCACGCCAAGATCAGCAGCGTCCAGGGCATGACCGGAGCTCTCGACGACACCGACAGCTTCGGGGAGAAGCTTGCCAGCCTGGGTGATCTCGACGGTTCGGGACCCGGCGTCGCGGCCATCGCTTCCTCGACGGTCTACGACGACGATGGGGGAAGCGATCGCGGCGCGGTGTACGTGGTCTTCCTGAACTCCACCGGAGGCGTGCTCTCGTTCCAGAAGATCAGCAGCACGGCGGGTAACTTCTCCGGGCCGCTCCAGAGCGGCGACAGCTTCGGAGCCGGCCTGGCCACGTTGGGGGATCTCGATGGATCGGGGCCGAGTGCGGTGACCCTGGCGGTCGGCGCCTCCAACACGGCCGGGGCGGGGTTCGATCGCGGGGCCATCTACAACCTCTTCCTGGAAAGCGACGGGAACGTGCTTTTCTACGAGTTTATCGGGAGCGAGACGGGAACCCTCAATGGGGCCATCGACAACACCGACGAATTCGGGTCGGCCCTGGGCTCCGCGGGAGACATCGACGGCCCCGGCGGCGGCGCCTTGACGCTCCTCGCCGGCGTGGGCGCCGACGACGACGGCGGCCTGGACCAGCTGGCGGACCGGGGGGCGGTTTATCTCCTGACGCTCGACGGCGTAGGTACGATCGGCGTGGGCGAGCCGCCCGCCGGCCCCCGGGCGATCGGCGTGGCCCGGGTGCTGCCCAATCCGTTCCGCGTCCGAACCACCGTGTCCTTCCGGTTGAGCGAGACGAGCCAGGTGAAACTCGACGTCTTCGATCTCGGAGGCAGGCTGGTGCGGCGACTCGTGGATCGCCAGGACGGCCCCGGCGAACACCAGATCACCTGGAACGGACTCGACGACTCCGGCCGGCCGCTTACCACCGGCTGCTATTTGGTGAGGATGACGGTGGACGGTCGCGTCGTGCCGGGCGCGGCCAAGGCGGTTCTCCTCCGGTAGAGTCCCTACCGGACGCGGTCATTGCTCGGACCACCGGGGGCGTGCGTCCGGAATGCGCGATGCGACTACAACCAGCCTCAGTGAGTGGGCAAGGGGCGGGCGGGTCCGGCCCTACACTCGAGCGGGCTTCGACTCCCGCAGCCCGATTCGCTTCACCACGCTCGCGAACCGCGGGTCGTCGCGCAGGCCGGCGTAGAAGTGCGACATCGGCACGAACGACATGCCGGGATCGCGCAGGCGGATCCCCTCTTCCAGCCACGCGAACGCCTTTTCGTTCTCCCCGAGCACCGCGTGCACGGCGCGAAGTCGGAGGCGCCCACGACCTTCTGCCGGGCGATCTCCTCCAGGCGCTTGATGCACGATCGTGCGGCGGCCTGGTCGCCCGCGCGGGCGTACAGGACGCCGAGCCACGAGCGCAGCAACGGCGTCTCGCCTCCCCGTGCTGCTGCCAAGGACTGCAAGGGCCAGCGCATCGTCGTGCAGGGCGTCGTGACGGCGCTGGCCGCCATGGGCCACGATCATGACCATGGCGCCGATGTCGCGGCGCACGAATGCCCGATGCCGTCGTACGTACTGTCGACGCAGGGCGCGGAGCTGGTCGCGAAGAAGTAGGCGGCTGCCCGCGGCAGCCCGGAGGGCGTCGCCCGCGCCTAGTTCGTGGGCGTGGCTCTGGCCCGCCTCAGGATCTCGATCGCCCGCGTGGCTCCCGGGTTCAGCGCCACCGCCTTCTCCGCGTTCGCCACCGCGGTCTCACCGTCGCCGAGCGTGGCCGCGGCATAGGCCATGCCGACGAGACCCGATGCCGCCGTCGGGTAGGCCTCGGCCTGCAGCCGGAACACCTCGAGCGCGTCGGCCGGCTTACCACGCTCCACCAGCTGGAGGCCCACCGCGTTCAGCCGGAACTCATTCACCGGCATCAGCGAGTCGGGCGTGGTGGCGCGCAGCTCGCGATACTGCTTCGCCACGGCCGCCACTCCGCGCGCGGTGATCGCCCGCCAGAGGGAGTCGGCAGCCCTATCCTGAAGTGTATCCTTCGGCGTGGTGCGGATTCCCTCGATCGCCAGCGCCAGCTCGACCTGGTCACCCACCATCGCCTTGCCGATCTCCACGATGGCGTTGAACCGGGCCTGCCCGACGATGCCGTAGTCCTTGCGATTCAGGGCCAAGCGGCCTTCGAATCCGACCCGCTCGTCCCCTCCAGCATCGCGCACGAAACCGTTGAGCGTGAACGGGATCTCGATCTGCTTGGTGACGCCGTGGAGCGTCAGCGGGCCGCGCAGCACGTAGGCGTCGCCCTGCTTCACCAGTTCGCGGCTGCTGAAGGTCGCGGTCGGGAACTTCTCGACGTCGAACCATTCGGGACTCTTGAGATCCCGATCGCGCCGCTCGTTGAACGTGGTGAGGCTCTTCGTGCGAATGATGATGGTGGCGGATGAGCGGGTGAGGTCGTTGCGGTCGAGCGCCAGCGCGCCCGAATAATCACTGAAGGCGCCCCGCACCTTCGAGATCCCCATCCATGCGACCGAGAACTCGACGGAGGAATGCGCGGTCCCGACCGCGAACAGCTCGACTCCCTCGAGGAGCGACTTCGCGGGCGCGGGCTTGGCGGCCTTCGCCGCGGCGACCGGATCTGGGGCGGTGAGGGCAAGGAGCGCGAGGGCGCAGGCGGCGCCGAGCAGTCGACGGATCAGCATGGCGGATGACCTCCGAGAAGTGTGTAGGCGGAATTGGCGATGGTCAGCGTGGGCGTGCGAGCCCCGCGCCACAATCGCGTCGGTACCAGCGCACGATATGAGTCGACCGGCGCGGGGCGGGGTGATCGGTGTGCGGAAGTAGGGTCGTGGTCCTCCGGTGACGTGATCCCCGCCCTGCAAAGTCACGGCGGCGGCATGGTCAAGTGGTCGAGCACTACGAGTCGAAGTGGGCGGCGATCACCTCGATCGCCGAGAAGATCGGGTGCGCGGCCGACTCCGGGACCGCCGCCAAATCCTGGATGAAGAGAGGCAAGGCTCCGAATCTCTTCGTCTTCGGGCGTTGCGTAGCGGTCCAAGGATCGCAAAGCGAGGGTCTTCTTGACCCTTTGCGGCTGGAATCTCGCTTGTGGCTGCGTCATAACTCCCTGTCCCGCAAACAAGTGGCGGCGGCATGGCCAAGTGGTAGGGCGAGGGTCTGCAAATTCTGAAGACAGGTTTTTCAACGAAAGCGCGCAAGGCGCATCGCCCCAGATGATTCCCTCCATCGCCCCAACGAGTTCCCTCGCTGGGGCGATGTCCTTTGAGGGGCGGACACCAGAGGACTCGTTGGGACTTTGAGACGGTAGCAAACGGTAGCAGGGAAGGCAGGACCTCTTGAGGGCCTTGGCTGGCCGGACGTCGAAGAGTTAGAGGGACGATCATGCGGTGCCAGCCGCTTCCGCGGTGACTGCTCGTCTGGTCCCAAGTCGCCGTTGGCGCGATACTGCGTTCGTGCCTCCCTCGGGCCAGCCGTTCGCTCCCGCGCGAATGTGCCTCAAGAAAGGATGTCCTTGCGCCGATATGGCAAAAGAGCCATAATGACCCGGAAGCAACCAACGAAGCCGCTATTCTGGGTTGGCTCCTCCAGGAAGGACCTAAGGGATTTCCCGGAGCCGGTGAAGGACGTTATCGGTCACGCGCTCTTCATCGCGCAACTGGGAGGGAAGCACGAGGACGCGAAGCCCCTCAGGGGCTACGGAGGGGCGGGCGTACTCGAAGTCGTCGAAGACTCCGCTGGCGACACCTACCGCGCGGTCTACACCGTGAAGTTCACCGACGCAATCTACGTGCTTCACGTCTTTCAGAAGAAGTCGAAGAAGGGCATCAAGACACCCCAGAAGGATCTGGATCTCATCAAGGAGCGGCTCAGACGAGCCGAGCAAGATCATGCGATCTGGAGCAAGTCGGGTGAATAGGCGAGTGGGCAAGAGCGAGATCCCCGTCGAGCGGAGCAGCGGCAATGTCTTCGAGGACATCGGACTTGCAGAGAGTGCTGAGTTGCTCGTCAAGTCCGAGATCGCTGCCCGGATCGCGGTGATCATCGAGAAGCGAGGGCTGACACAAGCGAAAGCAGCCGAGATCCTCGGCATGGACCAGCCGGGTGTCTCCGATCTGGTGCGCGGACGGCTTCGCGGTTTCTCGTCCGACCGGCTCTTTCGTTTCCTCAACGCGCTCGGCCAGGACGTCAAGATCGTGATTACGCCGCGGCCGCCACATTCGCGCCGCATCGGGCACCTCCGCGTGGTGGACGACCACCCGCAGGCCGTTACGGCTTGTAGTCGGGCCAGGAGGTAGATGGGCGGCAAGCATCTTGACGGACAGGGCCGAAGGGACTTGCCGCCTGTCGCCCGTCGCCTGGTGTCTGCTCCTTCGCCGCGCCCGTCGCCCGCGGGTTGACCAACTACCCCATGGCGCGATACCCCCTGAGCCGATTCCGGAACATCGCTTCCAGTAGCGGGACGCTGGGCTGGCCGTAGCCATCACCTGGTTCTCGGCAGCGATTCCCAAGGAAAGACGATGGTCCATTGGCCCCTCGCCGCTTGGCGGGCAATCACCGAGTGCGGTATTACTCTCTGTGCCGCAAGAAAGTGGCGGCGGCATAGCCAAGTGGTAAGGCGAGGGTCTGCAAATCACGGAGCTCGGTTTTTCAGCGGAAGCGCGCAAGGTGCATCGCCCCAAGTAATTACCTCCATCGCCCCAGCGAGTTGCGGCGCTGGGGCGATGTCATTTGAGGGGACTCCAGGGGACACGTGAGGACGCGTTAGGACTCTGAGACGGTAGCAAACGGTAGCAGGCAACTCGAGCCTGCGGATCCGAGCACTGCGACCCTGGCTGTGCTACTACAACCGCGAACGCCCCCACGGTAGCCTCGGCGCTCGATCACCCTTCAGCCAACTGAGGGTCGGGAGTGAACAGCGTGTTTAGACTTCACACCTAGCTAGTTGGTCCTGCTGGTTGGAAAGGCCGGGCGTATAGTGGACGTCGTTATGGCTCTCCTCCCCGGGATCTGCCTAGGCCACTACGAGATCGTCGCGCCCCTGGGCACGGGCGGCATGGGCGAGGTGTATCGCGCGCGCGACGCCCGGCTCGGGCGTGAAGTGGCGCTCAAGGTGCTGCCCGAGGAGGTGGCCCGCGACGCCCAGTGGCTAGCGCGCTTCGAGCGTGAGGCCAAGACGGTCGCGGCTCTGAACCACCCGAACATCGTCACCCTCCATTCCATCGAGGAAGCCGGGGGGATTCGTTTTCTGACGATGGAGTGCGTCGAGGGACAGAGCCTCGATGGCCTGCTGGCCCCCGCTGGACTGCCTGTGACGCGAGTCCTTGACGTTGCGCTCGCGCTGGCCGATGCGCTCGTGGCCGCGCATGAGATGGGGATCGTACACCGCGATCTCAAGCCCGCGAACGTAATGCTGACGAAGGACGGACGGTTGAAGGTGCTGGACTTTGGGCTGGCGAAGCGGACGACCGTGGGCGAGGGGGCACTGGCGAGAACCTCGACCCCGTCGCTCACGAGCGTCGCGACGATAGTGGGGACGATTCCGTACATGGCGCCGGAGCAGCTGTTGGCGGGAGCGGTGGACGCGCGCACCGACCTGTTCGCGCTGGGAATCCTCGTCTACGAGCTGGTGACGGGGCGGCGGCCTTTCGGGGGTGCCAGCGGGCCGGAGGTGAGCTCGTCGATCTTGCGGGACGCGCCGGCGCCGCTGACAACCGTGCGGCCGGAGGTGCCGCGGGACCTGGAGCGGATCGTGCGGCGGTGTCTGGAGAAGGACCCGGACGATCGCTTCCAGACTGCGAAAGAGGTGCGCAACGAGCTGCGTTTGCTGAAGCGGGAGCTGGAGGGCGTGGCGGCAACGGCCACTGCAACGCCGGCGCTGGCCGCGATCCCGGCCGACACGCCTTCGATCGCGGTGCTGCCGTTCGTGAACATGAGCACGGACGAGGAGAACGAATACTTCACGGACGGGCTGAGCGAGGAGCTCCTGAACGTGCTGGCGAAGATTCGCGGCCTGCGCGTAGCGTCGCGCACGTCGGCGTTTCATTTCAAGGGCAAGGACGTGGATCTCGCCACCGTCGCGAGGCAGCTCAACGTGGCCACGATCCTCGAGGGGAGCGTGCGCAAGGCGGGAACGCGCGTGAGGATCGCTGCTCAGCTGATCCAGGTGGCTACGGATTCGCACCTCTGGTCGCAGACGTACGACCGGGAGCTGGAGGACATCTTCGCGGTGCAGGACGACATCGCACAATCGGTCGTCGAGGAGCTTCGAACGGCGCTCCTCGGGGAGAAGCCGGATGCGTCGGAGAGCGCATCGGTGAAAGCGGAGGTGGCGGCGGCGGCGAAGGGTCGCGGGGAGAACGCAGAGGCGCACCGGCTTTACTTGCAGGGGCGATTCTTCGTGGATCGCCGGACGCGCGCGGACGTTGCGAAAGGGATCGAGTATTGCCACCAGGCGCTGGAGCTGGATCCAGGGTATGCGCTTGCGTGGGCGGGACTGGCGCATGCCTATGATGAGGAGGCCAGAAGGGGCTGGGCGTCGATCGCAGAGGGATTTGGTCGAGCGCGGGAGGCAGCGGAGCGGGCGCTCGTGCTGGAGCCGGATCTCGCGGAGGGGTACGTGGCGCTGGGGTGGGTCCGCATGAGCTACGACTGGGACTGGAAGGGTGCGGAAGCGTCACTTCAGCGCGCGCTGGAACTGGCGCCGGGAAACGCGGAGGTCGTGCGCGGCGCGGCGTTCCTGGCGGGGATTCTGGGCAGGCTGGAGGATGCGATCGCGCTGGATCGCCGAGCCGTGGCACTAGACCCCCTGAGCTTCCTTGCACATTACAACCTCGGCATCGACTGCTCGTGGGCCGGTCTCCCGGAGGCGGCGGCTTCGGCGCTCAGGAAGGCGATCGAGCTCAACCCGCAGGGTGCTGGAGCCCACTACTTCCTCGGCAATGTCTACCTGGCGCAGGGGCTAGTGGAGGAGGCATTTGCCGCATTCGAACAAGAGTCGGACGAGGCCCTCCGCCTGCTGGGGCTCACGCTGGCGCAACACGGGCAGGGACGGTCGGCGGAGTCGGAGGCGACGCTCCGGGAACTAATCGAGAAGGACTCGGAAGGCGCTGCCTATCAGATCGCCCAAGCATGCGCCTATCGCGGCGAGGCGGACCGTGCCTTCCAGTGGCTGGAGCGAGCCTACGCCCAGCGAGACCCGGGCCTCGCCTGGATGAGACCAAATGACCTGCTGCGCAACCTCCACGCCGACCCGCGGTGGCAGCCGTTCCTCGAGAAGATGCGGCTCGCGGACTGAGCGGTCATGCGCTAGGCGGCTGATTCATGTGGTCCCTCCGGATGATCCTGCCCGCCACGACGACGGGCAGAAGGCCGGAGGCACCACGAACCCACCCTACCGGGTGGGCAAGGGGCGTCAAGGGGGTGGTTGGGGCACGCGTCCGGAAGGGCGTCTAGTGAGGAACTGGGTAGTGGCTGTGCGGCCAGTGCGGGCCCGTTCGCTCGGACCAGTCCCGCAGGGCGGCCAACCGACCTTCGAGGAACCTCCGCTGCGGCTTCTGCCGCATCAGGGTCGAGCTTGGGCGCGTAGGACTCCCGCGCCTGTGTTACTTCCGGTTCTCGCTCTCCCCGAGGGGTCGCGCCGCGCCTCACGGTCAGCGAACTGCATGAGTGAGTCGCAAGCGGGGACAAACGGTAGCAGGGACGGTAGCACCCTGCGCGTCGTCTCAAGCCGCAATCTCGCGCATCGTGGTTCGTTGCGCCGAGGTCGTCCGTTTTGCAAGGCGAGGGTCTTCTAGACCCTTCCTCGCCTGGAATCTCGCCCGCGCCTGCGCTATAACTCTCCACTCCGTAACCTCTTCGAGGCGGCATAGCCAAGTGGTAAGGCGAGGGTCTGCAAAACCCTTATTCCCCGGTTCGAATCCGGGTGCCGCCTCCAACCCACTGCAGGGCGCAAGCTTTCGTTGGCAAAACCCTTGATCGAGTCTGAACCGGGGGCCGGTGAATACGGCATCGCCTCCGCGGCTTCACCACGACCGCAATCCTCGCGCCCGTGCGGCCTAGCATCTCGATCAGGCTATCTACGCTGAAGCGATCGATCTGCCGCGCCCGAGATCGCTAATCCTCGGTTGAGTGACGCCGAGCAGCCGTGCGGCCTGAGCCTGGGTGAGACGCCTTACCTCGATGAGCCTGTTGCCGGCATTAGGGTTCGGTCGGCATCTATCGGTTCCCGTGGATGAGCTGGCTGGGAGCACCGAGCAGCGGGAGCGCAGCCTACCCCGACCCCGACTCCGGGGTCACGCGAGGTGGCAGTCACGCGAGGTCGCTTCGAGCGCCGGCCCGGGATGCGTTAGGCTCGGTCCCCTTCTCGGTGGAAGGGCGGGGTGGACCCATCGCTCCAAGGAGGACTGTGCCTTCGCGTCGCGTCATCATCAGCGGG
>Ga0247727_10020468_pt1 | contig 10110 bp, 7 predicted proteins | sample WisWelCaveWW1625_FD_202498 | JGI IMG/M metagenome (GOLD analysis project Ga0247727, IMG submission 202498) | Biofilm microbial communities from Wishing Well Cave, Virginia, United States - WW16-25 | ecosystem: Environmental > Aquatic > Deep subsurface > Groundwater > Cave microbial mat | place... | reverse complement strand
GCTCGCCGACGTCGTGCCTTCAATTGAGCCGCGGCCCGAGAGCCGCGGAAACTCGCCGTCACCACGTTGGGCGCGTGGTGCTTGGCCGCCCTTCAATTGAGCCGCGGCCCGAGAGCCGCGGAAACCGCGCTCGCACAAGGTGCCTCGAACGCAGGGGAAATCGAGCGGATCGCGAGGGGTCGCCGACTGAGACGTTGTGCGGCGCAGCTTCGCCGGACCACGATCTGCAACTAGTGACGAAGCAAGGCGGCTTGCCAGCCGTTTCTAAACGCGCGAGCGGTTTCAGGGCTTCCCTGCCAAACCGAGCGCTCGCCGGCCGTCGGCAGCTCTTCTCCCTCCTCGCGGGTTGCGTGGCGTGACATCAGAAGATCCTCGGCTCCCGCCGTTCTGGCACGGCCGGGCGCCCGATCGAGTCGAGCCGGTGGGACCGTCCCTCGCTAGGTCCGAGCTCGATCAGCAGGATCTGGTCCTCTTCGTGATGGATCAGCTCCTGTAGAACTCGCATCATCTCGAAGCGCTCCATGTCGGTCAAGTCGCAACGGAAGACGGAGAGCTGGAGGTGCTGGCCGAAGCCCTTCATCGCTTTGAACACCTTGCGCAGGCGCTTCGGGTTCGAGATGTCGTAGGTGACGATCAGGAGCTTTCGCATCGGCGATTTACCGCGTGATCATCGGCTCGTAGGTCGGGATCTCGCCGAGCAGGTGTCGCGCGAGCAGGCGCGCCTCGACCTCGAACACGCGCCGGTAGCTGATCCGATAGCCGAACACTGGATGGGTGATCTCCTGCGCAAGGCGCTCCTCGAAGCAGCGCAGGAACTTGCGGCGACCAGCGTCGGTGAGGTTCACAGAGCCCATGCGTTCGATGAAGTCTCCCGGGCCGACTTCGCCGTTGTTGACGGCTCGCACGACCGCCGAGTCGGCACAGAGCGGTCGGAAGGGTTCCATCAGGTCGAGGGCGAGCGACGGGCGCCCGTAGCGCGGCGCGTGATAGAAGCCGAGAAAGGGGTCGAAGCCGACCGTACGGCAGGCCGTGACCCATTCTCTCGAGAGCATCGAGTAGGCAAAGGAGAGCAGGGCGTTGACCGGATCTCGCGGTGGGCGCCGATTCCTACCTTCGAGGTCGAAGCGCTCCCGGAACGGCGCGACCTCGATCAGCGTGGAGAAGCGGCCGAAGTACAGCCGCCCCGCGTTGCCCTCGTGACCGCGCACCGCGTCGAGGTTGCTGCCCCGCTGCGCGGCATCCGCCGCGTTCCGGATTCCGTTCAGGGTCTCCTCGGGAATCGCTTCACCGCCGTTGCGGCGCAAGAACGTACGCTGGTTGGCGAGCTTCGCAGCCACGATCCAGCGCGCGATCGCGAGGCAACGCTGAGGGTCGTCCGCCGTGCGGTACTGCTCCTGGCGCAGGCGCACGTTCGCATGGGGCAGCCCGTCGGTGATGCCGCAGAGCCAGCCGCCGGAGGTGAGATGCACGATCGGCTTCCCCTGGCTCAGCAGCTCGCGGTAGACCGACTCAGTCGCCTGCGTGCGCCCGATCAGCACCAGCTGTGACACCTCGCGCGTGCGCATCTCGCCGAGCTTCTCGTCGCTGGCCCAGACCTCCAGCACGTCGCCGTTCTTGCGGACCTGCGCGCCGGGCTGCTGCACGTAGAGCGGGAACCGATGATCCGCCGCGGGGACCAGTAGCCGCGGCGGTTCGGAGGGCTCGCGCAAGAAGCGTGTCTCGTCTGGAAGGCAGATCGGAGCGAGCGAGCAGCGCACGCACTTCGGGCTGTCGATCAGGGGTGGGGGCAGCACACCTGCCGCCGCGGTCTCGCGCAGCTCGATGAGCTTCGTGCGCGTCAGCGCCAATAGCTCCTCGTCGAACGGGATCTCGACGCGCTCGTTCGAGCCCGCGAAGTAGATCACCCCCGAATCGCACTGGTAGCCGTGCGCGCGGAGCAGCAGGCCCTGGGCGCAGACCTGCACGCGCTCCGGATCGTAGACTCCTCGCTCGATGTGGGGCCGCTTGCCCTTCTTCACGTCCACCGGCTGCACGCGGTCGCCTTCGACCTCGACCAGATCGATCTTGGCCACCAGGCCCAGCTCGGGGTCCGAGAGCTCGACCGAGCGGATCTGCTTCACGAAGGCGCGGGAGTCGGGTGTCCCCGCATCTCCGCTCTGGCTGCGAGTCCTGACGCGGTAACCGGGGCGATCCACGGTGGCGTGTCGGACGACGCCCTCCACGGTGTCGGCGCTGTGGGCGAACTCTCCGTCCACCCACTCCAAGATCGCCAAGCGGGGGCAGTAGACGAACTCGTTGAGCATGCGGGCAGGGACGAAGGGGATGTCGCCATCGGTCGCGGCCATGGTGGACGGCTGATCGGCCGGACGGCCGGAGAGCGAAAGGGGGACCCGCTCTACGCGCGATGCTGCACCCTCAAGCCTTCAAGATGGTCGAGTCAGAAATGCGTCGCAGTCGGGCGGCGCAGAGCGTGCGAAACTCTTCGAGCGCGATGCACGGGCCGCTGGGGTCGCGCAGCCTCTCGGGCACGTTGGATCGGGGGAGACGCCGGGCTCGGTTCAAACGGTGACCTGCGCGGGACCGAAATTGCCAAAGCCGCCTTGGGCTGTTCGCCGGATCTCAGAAGCGCAAATCGCAATCACGCCGATCGTGGCCAGGTCCCTGCGATCCTGCCACCAGTTCACGCGAAGGAGCGAGGTTACCGTGTGCAGCGAGGCGGGCGTCGACCAAAGTGGCCAGTGGAATCGCATCTCGTTCCGATGGCCGCGGACACATGTGGTCTCTGCTCGTGTCCCACGCGGAACCACCGGCAACAGGGGCAGGGCGCGAAACGCGAGCCACTCGAGAGGAGCGCTGACCGCGGTGCCGCGGTCGTTGGGGTCGGTGGCCATCAGCGCGTAGGCGCGGTCCGCGGCCGGGTCCCAGCGGAGGTTGGGGCCGCTCCGTTCCTCATGGCCTGCGAACAGCGCGAGCTCGCACCACGCTTGATCGATGCTGCCCCGAATCCGTTCCACTGTATCGAGGAACTGCTGGTTCGCGGCTGTGAAATGGAAGGCGGTTGGTTTCGTATTTCCCTTGCCATCGACTGCGACGTCCGTCGCGAAGGCTGCCGCATACGCGGCTTGTTCCCGCCGTCCCTCACTCCACGATTCGATCGCGCACCTCATGAAGTTTCGGAACACACTCGGGGGAGGCTTCAGGTCCGCGACGGACTTCGTTCCTCGCTTCTCACTCTTCGAGTACTCGAGTCGCCACGGCTGTGAGCCTGCATGACTGGCGGCGTCCCTTGCAACCAGTTCGGCGAGGCACTGAGCGTCGGTGCCGAAAACCTCCGGCGCGAACCGGCCATTATTCTTGAATGAGAGGCGAGCGTCATCCTGTGAAGACGCCAAGATACGCAGCAGGCCAAGCGCTGCGAGGAAGTCGCGCGGATTCGTTCCTGTCATCCCGGTGAGAGTCGTCATGATGCCTCCCCCTCTCGCTCCTCTTCCTCACTCGCTCGATGGTCTGCGAGTCTCAAGATCGCTTCGAGCCAGCACAGTTCCAGCCAGCCGTAGCGGGTTACGAGCGACCAGAAGCGATCGGCGAGGGGCGAGTCGAGACGATGGAGTCCATGGCTCGACGCAACGGCTGCGAAAGAGAGGGAGCCGAACGCCTCGCTCGTGTGCCCGGCGAGGCTCACTGCCACGGGAGCGTCATCGATCACGGGTGGCGCGAACGGTCGGCAGTAGCCGTGATGGCTACCGACCAGATGCAGCACCAGCTCGAGGTCGTGTGCCTTCGTGGCGACCTTCTCGCGAACCGTCTCGATCATTGCGATCGATTGCACCTCGTGGCGCGCTCCGCGCGGGTAGCGGCTGCGCTTGCGGGCGAGATCGTGTGCCTGCTTCGCACCTGAGGGCATCGCGGACTTGGCCCACGGCGTCTCGTCCTTGATCAGCTCGATCTCGTCTCCGCCTCGGAGCAAGAGCTGGAACCTCGGATCAGCCTTGCCGACGTCGTGCAGCCATCCAGCAAGCGCGAGATCGGAAGCCAGGTCTGCAGGCAGTCCCAGGCACCTGGAGAAGTGCCTGACGAAGCGCTCGACGTCCGTGCTGTGGCGTGCGAGGGAGATTCCAGCGCGGCCCACGTGGAACGAGTCTTCTTCGTCAGTGCTGGTGTCTGCGCCAGGCTCGACACTGGCGTCCACCCCACGCATGGCCGCACGGAGTTCGGAGGCGGAGAGGCGTGGGCCCTCGACGACGGTCCAGCTTGCGACGTCGAGCCCAACGTTCTGGAGGTCGATGACCGTGCGTCGGAGTCGCCCCGTCAGCGCTCCGAGCCACGCCCGCCTCCACGGCGGGCCCCCTTCGTCCGCGGCGGTGTCCGCTACGGCGGACACGTCGTCGGCGTCCTCGATCGATCCGAGGGAGAGCCCATGGAGCACGGCGGGATGCAGGCGCAGCACCGGCCGTCCACGCGCGAGCAGGGCAGCGCGCTCGGCAAGGTCCGCCACCGGGGAGTTCGCGCTCGGGTCGAAGCTGCCGTCCCGCAGTCCGCCGCGGAGCGAAGGCACCACGATCGTATCGCCGGGCCTCAGTTGGCCTGCGTCGATTGCCTCGCTGGCCTCGCCGCGCCAGCGGAGTGCGCGGTTCCCGGAGGGTAGGTCCCCACCTCTCGGCTCATCGCTCCTTTCCACGTCCGCGAAGTCGCGGTGCTGCTGGTTCGCGCTGAGCCAGCTCCGCGCCGCGACGAACGGCACGGACACCGCCTCCAGGCTCGAAGGACGGATGGCCTCGACGATTGCCGTTGCCGATCCGTCGTCCGCGCCGAGGTGATCGTCGAGAAGATCCGCGCGCCAGACGACCTGCACGTCCGGCGGCCCCGATGCCGGTCCGTGAAGAAACAGCGCCACGTCAGGCACGACGGCCGGCTCCGGCGCCGTCTGGGCCCAGAGGTCGAGGTAGGCGGGCAGCAACGTCGGCGCGCTCTTCTTCGGCGTCAGCAGCTCGTCGATGTCTGCGGCCGACGGAAGCGCCTCGACGCCGAAGTCGACCGTCTTCTTCTTCGCGACTCGTTGCTCGAGCAGCCACCTCCACGTTGCGGCGAGTGCCGCCTCGTAAATGGGATCGTCCTTGGCGTCATCTCGGACGTGCAGGACGACCCCCTCGGCCTTTCCGTACCCTCCGAGCCGATCGACGCGCCCGAAGCGCTGTTTGAGAGCATCCAGGCTCGCGGACTCCGTGACGAGGGCATCGAAGTCGAAATCGGCGCCAGCCTCGATGCACTGCGTTCCGACGACAACGAGCTTCCTCTCGACAGCCCCTCGGTCGCGGCCCGTGGCGATGCGGTCGCGATGCAAGGCCAGCACGTCGTCGCGATCGAGCGGTCGCATTCGGCCGGTGAGGAGCACGACGTCGGCGTGGTCGCCGAGCGACGTGCGGAGGCCCGACGCTACGTCTCGCGCGGAGGCGACGCGATTGACCACCACGGCCACGACGCCGTGGCGCTCGAGCAGATCGACGACCTCGTCGGTGCACGCGCTGGGCAGGTCCTCACGAGCCCCGACCTCCACGAGGCGAGCGGGCTTCGCCGCGTGAAGCCGCATCCCGAGCACCGAGCCCGGTAGTCGCTCCGTCGCCTCGAGACGGAATACGTCCGGAGCGACGCCTCCCGGCGTCGCAGAGAGAAGGGCGTACTGGAGCGGACGCATCCCGGAGCGATGAGCGGCCGCCGAGCGAAGTGCTCCGAGGCGTTCCAACGTCTCGGCGAAGGGTTGCGAAAGGTGAACCTCGTCGAGCAGGACGAGCGTGTCGTTCGCCAAGAGCCCGGCGTGCACCGGCTTCATGCTGCGCGATACGCCGTAGCCCTGGATCAGCATGCGGGAGCCAAGCTGATCTACGGTCGACGCAATGATGAGCGGTTGGTGCGGCGTCCGGGCCCAGCCGTCGTCCTTCGCGATGCCCCCGCGGAGCGTGTACACGGCGAGGGGCTCTTCGTCGTCTTCAACGAGGCTGCGCAGCGCGGCAGCGACCTCCGCCAAGGCGCCGCCCGTAGCCTCCGTCAGCCTCCGCAACAGGAGGCGCCCGCGCTCCGCCGCCTGATCGACCACGATGCGGCGATCGACGACCATCGCGATCCGTCGCGCGCACCAGCGCTCCGCTGACGGGCGGCTCGCGTCGAGCGCGAGCGCAAACAGCGCGACGTCGATGCAGGTGGTCTTGCCCGACCCCGTTGGCAAGTCGAGTACCTTGGGCCAGGCGCGCGCGGTGTCCACGGCATGCAACAGCCGCTTCTGCCACGAGAACGGTGGTTTGCCGTGCACAGCAGCGTGGAACTCGGCGAAGTCGTCTGCGCGAAGACTCACCGGGCGCCTCGGTCGTGAACCGGCAAGCAGAGTCCGAGGCCGAAGTAGCGCCCGGCGCCGAGCAGCACCGGGCCTCGCACGGGCCGGTCGAACCGAATGTCCGCATGCACTCGCGCGCGCGCATAGCGACCCGGGCGATCGGGCCACGGTCTGAACGCGTGTACCGGCTGAGCGCCTGCCAGGATCGGTGCGAGGCTGATCTCGACCGAGACGGGGCGCGGCAGGCCGATGTGCTCGCACGCGTCTGCGACCGTGCGCTGGGCCTCGACGGACGCACGGTGCGCTGTGCCCGCCGCGTTACTCCGCAGGTTCCCTGGGTGCCGGTCCAATGCGATGGGCGTCGCAGTGATGAACCGTTCCGAGGGCCTGCACCACCTGGAAGGCGAGAGCGCTTGCTTCTCGGAGGCCTGAACGCGAGCGAGCCGCAGTGCGGGGAGGCCGTCGGTCGCGAGCTCGACGAGGCCCTCTCTCGAGGTCCGCTTCTCCCACGCCGCGATCAGCCGGAGGAGCCTGCGGCGCTCCGTCTCATCGACGTCACGGGGGAGCACGATGGCGCAGCCCTGCACCGAACCGTCCGCGTGTTCGTGCCCGACGAATGGGCACGCGACGAACGCGACATGCGGCCGCCCGGTGGGCCTTCCGTTGGCCTCATGACCCGACAACACAGGGGGCAGGGGGTCGTCGGAGCCGTTCGCCTCGATCAGAGCGGAGCGCAGCGCCCGCGCGACGTCCGTGGCGCGCGACGACAACGGCCGCGCGCCCTGGCGGCGCTCGTAGAGGATCCAGTCCTCTGTGAACACGCTGCGCGGCAGATCCGGTGCGACGGCACGGGCCGGACTCCCGTACCGTTGCGGCTGCGCCGGCAACACACGGCTCTCGACCGCTTGATGCCATGCGAACCCCGCTTCCAGTCGGCCGAGCTGCCCTTCGCCGACGACGCGGAGCACCCAGTCGCCGTCGGGCGCCGGGAGGAGGGTCGGCTCACACGAGTTGATGACGGTGCAGCGCACAAGGGACGACGAGTGCCCGAGGCGCGTGACGCGCGCGCAGAGCCTTTCGAGTGCGGCGCGCATCTCCGCGGTTGGTTCCGCCTCCCACGCGAACGCGAATGTCGCCCGGCCGGGCACAGCGACGGGGAACGTCCGCATCTGCCGTGTGCGCCCGGCCGGCATCAGGGCAGCGGCGGCCTTCACGTCCGTGTCGGGCGGGTCGTTACTCGGAGCGAGAACCTTCGCTAGGAATTCGGAGAGTCTCTTCTGTGCCGTCGCAACCGCCTTCGTCGCAGCCTTCACCGCGCGTGCCCTGCTCTTGGCATCTGCCTCCTTCTCGGTCTCGGCGACGGCGAGCTCCGCCTCAGCCTTGCGAAGGGCCCTGACGAGCGGCCATACGTCCCCAGCCACAGAGACATCGTTGACGGGCACGAAGGTGTCGTGCACTTCGCGGCGTCCAAGGCTCTCGTCGATGTCGAGGTCCACGTCGAGCGCTGGCGGCGGCTGCCGTTCGAGCCAGAGGAGCGCGGTCCGCTCGGTCTCCTCGACGGGATCGCGGTCGTGCAGTGCGGCGACGAGGGCTGAGAAGAACCGCGCGGGGTGAGGGGGCCACTCGGCCCGCCGCCGGTCGTCGTGCGCGGTTGCCGCGTAGCGCCCCGTTAGGAGTTCCACCTCGACGGCAAGCACCTCAGCTGTCCTCGATCTCGGCTCCGGTGGCAGCGAGCTCGCGGCTCCTGACTACGAGGTGCTTGAGCTTCTCGGAGGGCTGCAGCTCCGCGAGCGTCTCGCCCGGCCGGAGCACAGAGCCTGCCCTCTTGAATTGGAGTGCGTCCGGCAGCGCTGCGACGGCGGCGCCGTAGAGGGCGATGGCACCGTCGAGGTCGAGCTCGAAGGGCGTCGGCGTCCCGTCCTTCCCGACCATCTCGAGCTTGAGGGCACCGTCCTTCTGCGGAACGAGGAGGCATCGCGAGCGCAGGTCGAGACCGCGGTCGTCTGCGGCGAGCACGGAGAGCAAGCCGAGTGCGGCAAGAGCCGTTCGCGCCTCGATGTCGCCTCCGCCGAACGAGAGCCGGCGCAGCGCGGCGAGCGAAAGGACGACGGTCTGCTCAGCATGATCGAATGTGACGCCGCCGGCGAGTTCCTCGATCGTCGGAGGGATGTTGCTGTGGTTCACCTCGGAAACCCTGCCGTCTCCGAGCTTCACGGGCTGGCCCTTCTCCTTGCGTGCCTTCTCCGGATCGACCGTCCAGCGCTCGTCCGGGTCTCGAGCCTCCAGGATCTGAGCGGCCCTCGTCACGATGCCTACCGGATCGATCCTACTCGCCGTCTTCACGCCGAACTGCGCACCGAACCCGATGATTTCTGACACCAGTGTGCGCGCGAACTTCGCCCCGAGCCCGCCCTTCGGTCCCGTACTGTCCCATAGCCCGAATACGAGCCCTGTTGGACAAACCCTGAAGAGCGGAGCTGCATTCCGCATCGACGAATCAGTGAAGGACTTGCCGAGCTCCGAGAGGCGGAAGAGCTTCCCGTCGAGCAGGCTGTCGCGGAGCAACGCGTCGGCGATCCGGTGCGGTGCGGAAAGCGATGTAACTACCCCCACATCGGGGGCCACGTCTGCGAAGCTGACCGAGATCACCGGCAGCGCGATCTTCTTGGCTGCCCAGAGTGCCTGCAGCGCTTCTTCCATCCGATTGGCCTGGCTCTGCACCGAGTCGAGGAGCACGCAGGTCTCGACCTCGCCGCCCGCAAGCCGTCTCTCCTCGCGAGCGTACTTCGCGCCAGGCTTGTTTCGTTCGCCGACGCTGTGCGAGGGCGGGAACACCTTGTCGCCCACACCGCCAGCAGGCTGAAGGAGCGCCTTGCCACGTATCGCCACGATGTTTCCACTCATGGCACCGCGAAGACCTTCGAAAGTCATCTCGGACATCGATCCTCCAGCGCGGTGGCTCGCCGCACCGCGTCCTTTTTCCTGCGCCGCTCAGCCGCGGGTAGGGGCCTCCTTGACACGATGACCTGGCGTTTTCGGTGCGACCCGCACACGGTTTGCGTCCTTCACTGCGCCAGTCCACCACCCCCATGTGACAGATCCGGTCACGCGGGACGGCGCATGCTATGACGAGCGTGCGCGGCGCGGCAACCCTTCGAACCCGGGCGGGCCCCCGGTTCGCGGCCGGGGCGGTCAGGTGCGTGCCGTGCCCAGCGGCGGACTCAAAATCGGAGTCCTGGGCTGTGCGGGGGGCAAGGCACGCCCAGGATGCCCGACGCCTTTCCCAATCCGGGCTTCCCCCGGTGCCGACCCACCAGCCGCGCCAAGACGGGGAAGGGCAAAGCGCCGCGCCCGCTCGTCGGGCGGAAGCGCCCCGAACGCCCGCTGAAGTGCGTGGCGTCGTCGAGATCAACCGGATTCGTCGAGGGAATCGGTCTTGCCCGCCCGATGCTCGGCCAGGGCTTCGTCAGCAAGGCGTTCGAGCGCCGAGCCGGAGCCGGCGAGGGTCCCATCGAAACGCGCCTCGGCTTCGATGGCGCAGAGGATCGCGGGGGCAAGCTCGTCCAGCGCGGACAGCCTGGTTGCGGCCTAGAACGCCGTCTTCAAAGCCTTGTTCTTAAGTCGCACCATGGAACGGGGGCCCCGGCGACGTCACTCCCCCTCGTGCGCCACCGCCGGCTGGTCCACGCGATCGTAGTAGTACGCGTACAGCTCGTGCTCGCGCAGGCCCGGGTCGGCGGCGCGCACGATGCCGGCACGGAGCACCTGCCTCGCGTTCGCTTCGG
>Ga0247727_10020467_pt1 | contig 10111 bp, 8 predicted proteins | sample WisWelCaveWW1625_FD_202498 | JGI IMG/M metagenome (GOLD analysis project Ga0247727, IMG submission 202498) | Biofilm microbial communities from Wishing Well Cave, Virginia, United States - WW16-25 | ecosystem: Environmental > Aquatic > Deep subsurface > Groundwater > Cave microbial mat | place... | reverse complement strand
CCCTCGCAGCCAACGGTGGCATCATCGGCATCAACTTCTATTGCGCCTTTCTCGACACGACGTTCATGCAACGGCAGATGCAGGCGGAAGAACGCCTCAAGGATCAGGTCGAGGCGATCGAAGCGGCGCACCAGTACGATTTTCCGACCCAGTGCACGCTGGCGCGCCAATTGATGGATGCGGAGATGGGACCGACGCCGGTGCCGGCGACCCGCATCGCCGATCACGTCATGCACATGGTGAACCTGGTCGGCCCCGACCACGTCGCGTTGGGCAGTGATTTCGATGGCACCGCCGCCGTTCCCGACGACATGCCGGACGTCGAGCATTTGCCGCTCGTGACTCGGCTCTTGCACCAACGAGGTTTGGACGACAACGCCATCCGCAAGATCCTGGGTGAGAACGTGCTGCGCTTTTTCGAACGGGTGTGCGGTTGAAGCGGTGGTCAGCGACCGGGAGCTTGTTCCAGAATGCGGCGCGCGGCGGCGAAGACGGCATCGAACATGGGCCGCGTGAGGCGACCGGTTTGCGTGTTCTGGCGGCTCGGATGGTACGACGCCAGGACCACGACGGGATTGCAACCCGAGTCGCCTGCGTCGAGTGTCGTGCTCCCGAGGTGCGCGAAGCGCGGCCGCGGTCGCGGCACGACGTAGCCTGCGCCGGCGAGCAATCGCAGCGACGCATGGAATGCAATTTGACCGAGGGGAACGATCACCCGCACCGACTCGAGCGCGTTGCGCTCGCGCTCCAACCAAGGAGCACAGTGGGCGATCTCGTCAGTGGTTGGGCGATTGTCGGGCGGGGCACAGCGCACCGCGGCGCTGACGAAGGCATCGTGCAAGCGCTGGCCATCGTCGCGTGCGATCGAGGTCGGCAAGTGCGCGAATCCATGCGCATGCAGCGCGCGGAAGAGCCAGTCGCCGCTCGAATCGCCGGTGAACACGCGGCCGGTGCGATTGGCGCCATGCGCCGCGGGAGCCAGACCGACGATCCACAAGCGCGCGTGTGGATCACCGAAGCCCGGAACCGGCCGGCCCCAGTAGGTCCAGTCGCGGAAGGCGCGCCGTTTGCTTGCTGCAACCTCGGCGCAATGGCGCCGCAGGCGCGGGCACAAGGCGCAGTCCGGAATCGAACGCGCGATGCGCACCAGCGCCGCCTCACCGGATCGCGGCGCGGAACGCTTTGCTGCCACATTCTTGGTTCGCATCGTTCGCGAGCCTAGCACGTCAGTCGCCCTCGGCTGGGAGCCAGCATGCCTTACGGACGCGCTTTCCTCCCCGAGATCCAAGGCCTGGTCGAGGAACGCGACTTCAAGGGCGTGCGCGATGTCATGGAAGAGTTCGCGCCCGCCGATGCCGCCGACATTCTCGCGAACCTGAAGCCTGAAGACCGCGCCATCGTCTTCCGGCTGTTGCCGGCGGCGCAGGCTGCCGACATTTTCGAGTACCTCGACATCGAGTCGCAGCAAGAACTGCTGCACGGCTTGGGCAAGGAAGAAGTCGCCGCGGTGCTGAACGAGATGGCGCCCGACGACCGCACCGCGTTCTTGGAAGAGTTGCCCGGGTCGGTGACCCGCCAAATCATCGACATGCTGACGCCGCAAGAACGCCGCGTCGCCACCCAACTGCTCGGCTATCCGGAGCAAAGCATCGGGCGGCGGATGACGCCCGACTACATCACGCTGCACGACAGCTGGACCGTGGCCGAAGTCATCGAACACTTACGCAAGAACGGGCACGACAGCGAGACGATGAACATCCTCTACGTCGTGGACGAGCGCGGCCGGCTGGTGGACGACATTCGCTTGCGCGAGATCATTCTGGCGCCGCCCGACAAACGCGTCTCCGACATCGCCGACTACAACTTCGTGACCATGCACGCGACCGACGACCAGGAAGAAGCCGTGCGCATGTTCGAGCGCTACGACCGCGTCGCGCTGCCGGTGGTCGACAGCCAGGGCGTGCTGGTCGGCATCGTCACCGTCGACGACATCCTCGACGTCGCGACCGAAGAAGCCACCGAGGACATCCAGAAGATCGGTGGTGTGCAGGCGCTCGACGATCCGTACCTCGAAACCGGGTTTTTACGCTTGGTGCGCAAGCGCGTGGTGTGGTTGTGCGTGTTGTTTCTGGGCCAGCTGCTCACCACCGTCGCGATGGGACACTTCGAGGAGGAATTGCAAGCCGCGTTGGTGCTCGCGTTGTTCATTCCGCTCATCATTTCGAGCGGCGGCAATTCCGGCTCGCAGGCGGCGACGTTGATCATCCGCGCGCTGGCGCTGGGCGAGATCGGCCTGCGCGATTGGTGGCGCATCATGCGGCGCGAAGTGCTCATGGGTCTCTGTCTGGGCGCCATTCTCGGCACGATCGGATTCTTGCGCGTCGTGATCGCGGCGCAGTTCGGCGGCACCTACGGACCGCACTACATGCTGATCGCGGCGACGGTGTCCCTGTCGCTGGTCGCGATCGTGCTGTGGGGGACGCTCTCGGGCTCGATGCTGCCGCTGGTGCTGCGCCGCCTGGGGCTCGACCCGGCGGTTTCCTCCGCTCCCTTCGTCGCCACGCTCGTGGACGTGACCGGCTTGGTCATCTACTTCAGTGTTGCGGTGGCACTCTTGCGCGGCACATTGCTGTGACGTTACCCGACGCTTGACTTCCGCCGCATCGGCGCGCACGATGCCGGTGATTCGCCGTACAATTCGCCTGCCACCGGTGCGCTGCTAACCGGCGAATCGCTCCATCTCCGTACTCGAAATGCACGGCGGCCGAGTCATGCGGGTCGGGTTCGAGGACCAAACCAAGAGCAAGGCGCAACTCGTCAGCGAGCTGCGCCGCCTGCGCGACCGCGTCGCCACGCTGGAAGGCGGGGTCCCCGCCGCGACGGTCGAGCGCATGGCGACGAATTCGCCGGCCGCGACCCTCGATAGTCACAGCACCAACCCATTTGATGACCCCGATGTGGCGCAGCAAGTCACTGCGATGTTGCCATCCCTCGTGTATGTCTTCGACGTGGTCCAGAAACGCAATGTTCTCTGCAACGCCATGGTCGAGAACCTTCTCGGCTACACCGTGTCCGAGATCCAAGCGATGGGCGATACGCTCCGCACCCAGCTCATTCACCCCGAGGACCTGGAGCAACTCCCCGAACAGATGCAGTACCATGCACGCCTCGCGGATGGCGAAATCCACGAATGGCAATACCGTGCCCGCCATGCGAACGGTTGCTATCGCTGGTTCGATGCCGACTACATGGTGCTGCGCCGTTTTCCTGATGGCAAGCCGCACCTGATGCTCGTCGTTGCGCACGACATCACGGCGCTCAAGGAGTCGGAGGAGACAGTCAAGCGGACTCAGCGCCGGCTCGAGCGCCAGAATGCAGTATTGCGCGAACTCGTGTGCAACCCGGCCCTGGCACGTGGCGACCGCGCGGCAGGGCTGGCCGCCATCACCGAAGCGACGAGCCGCACGCTCGATGTGGCGTTCGTCTCCGTGTGGCTGTTCGACGAATCGCGCCGCAACCTCGTGTGCCACGATGCCTTCGAAGCTGGACACCACACCCACGGCCTCGCTCTCGACGCGACCGCTTTCCCCGTGTTTTTTGCTGCGCTCGCCGCTGATCGCGTCCTCGCGATCGACGACGCGGAGCACGATCCTCGCGCGCGCGAGCTGTATCACGTCGTCGCGGCACCGCGCGGGGTCAAGTCCATGCTCGAAGCGAGCGTGCGACGCGGCAACGAACTGATCGGAATGCTGTGTTGCAAGCACCCGGGCCCCGCCCGCCACTGGATGGTCGAAGAGGCAACGTTTGTGGGCTCGATGGGCGACCTCGTCTCACGCGTCTTGGAGACGAGCAACACCCGGCGCCTGGAAGCATTTCAGGTCGCGACGTTGCGAGTTGCGGAAGCGGCGTCCAAGGATCGCGCCCTCGAAGCGCTCTTCCGCTTAACGCGCGCCACCCTCGCGGAAGCAACCCCTGCCCGTTCCGTGCACATCGTCGTGCGTGATCCGGACAGCCAGGCGCTGCAGGAGACCGTTGCGGATCCGGCAACCTGTGTCGACGCGGCTTACACGCGCGGCGTCCAAGCGGCGATCGAGCGAGTTCTCGATCGCGGCCAGCCGCTGCGTTGCACCACCCAAGAACTCGTGGCGATGGAAGCGACCGGTCCGAGCCCGAGCCTGGTCTCAGGCGAGTGGTTCGGGGTTCCCTTGATGTCCGACGACGGTGCTCTTGGAGTTCTCGCGATCGTGTGGGATCACGCCCCGGAGGTGGAGGGGGCGTCGATGCCGCGATTCCTCGGCGAGGTCGCCTCTCACCTCGCGCATGCGGTCGAGCGCGCGCGTCGCGAGCAAGCCTTGCGCGATCGCGCTCGACAGCAAGCGGCGGCTGCCGAGCTGGGGCTCCTCGCGCTCGGGATCGCCGATGCTCCGAGTCTGTTCGACAGCACCGTGCGTCTGGTAGCGCGAACCCTCGATGTCGAGTTCTGCAAAGTGCTCGAACTCTTGCCGGATGGGAACGGGCTCGTCTTGCGCGCCGGCGTGGGATGGCGACCGGGCCTCGTGGGCACCGCCACCGTGGATGGAAGTGTCGATTCGCAGGCCGGCTACACGCTGCTTCATGGGGGACCGGTCATCGTGCGCGACTTGCACCGCGAGACGCGCTTCAGCGGGTCCATGTTGCTACTCGAGCACGGGATCGTGAGCGGTCTCAGCACCGTCATTCAGACGGGGGCCGAGCGGCGATTCGTCCTCGGCGCACACACGGCGAAGGCGCGGACGTTCACCTGGGACGATGCGATGTTCCTGCAAGCCGCCGCCAACGTCGTCGCGGTGGCCTTGTCCCGCTTGCGCATGCAAACCGCACTGCAGGCGAGCGAGCAGCGGCTCAAGAAAGCACTCGAGAGCGTCGTGCGCGAGCGCGACCTACAAAGAGGATCACGACTTCGCGTTGCAGGTCGTGAACGGACTGCCGCAGCCGGTGTTCGTGAACGACGTGGACAACCGCTGTGTCTTCGTGAATCCAGCCGGTGTGCGCTTTCTCAATTACACGCTCGCGGACATTCTGGGCCAAGATGTCATCACGTTCATCTTCCCCGAGGATCGGCCGTTCCTTAAACAGGTCCGGGAAGATCGGCGGGCCGGGCACACGACGACCTACGAACTACGTCTCCTGACCGCGGACGGGCAGGTGAAATCGGCGTTGATCACCGGCGCGCCGCGTTTCCGTGCCGGGCAGTTCATCGGCACCATCGCCATCGCGCTGGACCTCGAGCCGCTGAAGGCAGCGCAGGAGCAAGTGCTCGCACTCGAGACGCAGGCGCGGCAGCTCGAACACGAGCGACGCTTGCAAGTCGTGCAAGCGCAGGACGAGGAGCGCGCGACGCTGTCGCACGAGATCCACGATGGTCTGGGTCAGTTGATGGTCGGTTTGCACATGACGCTGGTGGCCCGCAATCAAGCCCACGGTGATCTCGAGGACGAGATCGCCAACGCGCGCAATGCAGTCGCGGCCGCGGGCCGGTTGTCACGCCGGCTGCATCCGCCCGAACTCGAATCCAACAGTGTCTTCCGCGTCGTCGTCGAGCAGTTGTGCACGCCGCAAGAAGTGCAAGGGCCGAGCGTCAGTGCCCATTGTTCGGGACACGAACCCGACCTCGATCAATCTCAGAAGGGGTTGCTGTATCGCATCGCGTGCATCGCGGTCGAACGTGCACTGAGGGTCGGGCGCGCGAATGCAGTCGAGCTGTCCTTCGCCTGGTCGGGATCGGCTCTCGACCTGCGGGTGGTGGACGATGGCAGCCTCATCCCCGATGACGAAGCCGACACCGCGCTGCGCAGCATCCGCGACCGTGCCTCGCTGCTCGATGGCGAGGCGCGGCTGGAGCACACCCAGGACCGGAATCACCTGCAGGTCCGCGTGCGATTGCGGGATCGCGAGCACATGCAGGCACCCGCCGACTGAGCGCCGGACACTCCTTGCATTGCCCGCGACGATCGCCTAGCATCCGCCACCGCATACGGTTCCGCATGTGATCACGCTCGCACCATCTCGCGCGTCGGTGCAGCGGTCGAGCAACGAGATCCTGGGAGAGGTAAACGATGAAGATGCGAACGACTCTTGCGTGCGCCGCAATCATGTCCCTGTGCATCGCCGCCGGATGCGGGAGCGGTGGTGGCGGCGGCGAGAAGCCCCCGGCGACAACCGGCGGCGGGACACCACCACCCGCGGCAACCACACCCACACCCACTCCAGCTCCGGCAGCCGGCGGCCAGACTGTCACGCTCACCGGCAGCATCAAGCTCGAAGGCGCCGCACCGGCACGGTCGCCACTCAAAATGAACGCCGATGCCGTCTGCGCCAAGGCTCATACCACCGCCGCCCTGTCACAGGACGCGGTCGTGGACGCGAACGGCATGGTGCAGTGGGTATTCGTCTACGTGAAGAGCGGACTCGAAGGCCAAGAGTTCGACACGCCGGCCGAGCCGGTTGCCTTCGATCAACAGGGTTGCCTGTACCAACCGCATGTTTTCGGCATCATGGTGAATCAGCCGCTCAAGATCTTGAACAGCGATCCGACGCTGCACAACATCCACGCGCTGCCGGCCAAGGGCGAATTCAACTTGGGGATGCCGCGCCAGGGGATGGAGTTCACCAAGAGCTTCGTACAGCCCGAAGTGATGGTGAAGATCAAGTGCGACGTGCATCCGTGGATGGGTGCCTACGCCGGCGTGCTGACGCACCCGTTCTATGCGGTGACCGATGCGTCCGGCAAGTTCTCGATCCCGAATCTGCCGGCGGGGCAGTACACGATCGAGGCCTGGCACGAGAAGTTCGGCGCCCAAACGCAGTCGGTGACCGTCGGCACGACGCCGACACAGGAACTCAACTTCACGTTCGCGGCCGCGGGCTCCTGAGTCGCGCGGGCGAGTCTCGGAAGTGGATCACGGAGGGGAGCCAGGGCTCCCCTCCGCTGCTTTCAGACTGCGGTTGCCGCCACGGTCTCGCCTCGCATAGCATGCACCGGCGCTTCGTTCGCGTTGCCACGTCGAGCCGCCCGGCCGGCGCTTTCGCCACGCTCCCAGCGCCATCGAACATGACGCCTACAACGAGCACGCATCCCACGGACCCCACGATGGCCCTCGATCGAGGCCGTCTTGCACTGCATCGCTATGCCGTGTTTGTCGCGGTCGCGACCGCGATGTTGGTGTTCGCAGGGGGACTCGTGACCAGCACCGGCTCCGGGCTCGCGGTTCCGGATTGGCCGCTGTCGTATGGCGAGCTCATGCCGCCCATGGTCGGCAACATTCGCTTCGAGCATGGGCATCGCATGGTGGCGTCCGCGGTGGGGTTCCTGACCGTGGTGTTGGCGGTGTGGGCCTGGCGGCGCGAACCACGTCGTGCGGTTCGACGGCTGGCGTTCGCGGCGCTCGGCGCGGTGATTCTGCAAGGTGTGCTCGGCGGGCTCACCGTGCTCTTCTTCCTGCCGGCGCCGATTTCGGTCGCGCACGCGACCTTGGCGCAAACGTTCTTTTGTTTGGTCGTGACGTTCGCGCTGCTGACGTCTCCCGGCTGGTTGCGGCACGAACCTCAGATCACAACGCCGGAATCCGGGTTCGAGTTGCGAACGCTCGCGACCGCGACCACCGCGGTGATCTACGTGCAACTGATTCTCGGTGCGGTCATGCGTCACATCGAAGCCGGACTTGCGATCCCGGATTTCCCGCTCGCGTTCGGACGGTTGGTGCCGCCGTTTACCTCGGCGGGTGTCGCGGTGCACTTCGCGCATCGGGTCGGCGCGCTCGTGGTTTGTGTTTGCATCGCGTGGACGGCCGGGCGCGTGCTGCGACGGCATGCGGCCGTTGCATCGCTGCGTCGGCCGGCGCTCGCGCTCGCGGCGTTGGTCGTGTTGCAGATCGGACTCGGTGCGACGACGGTGTGGACTCGCAAGGCAGTGCTTCCGACCACCTTCCATGTGTTGTGTGGTGCCCTGATCCTGGTGACCAGTTTGGTGCTGACGTTGCGCACGTATCGGTTGGCGCCCGCGGCCCGTCGTGTGCGCATGCCGCTCGCGTCCCCGGAGGTCGCGACATGAGCGTGCCGCCGGCGGTCCTCGACGCACGCGTTCGCCCGGCGACGTGGTGGTCCGACTACCTCATGCTGACCAAGCCGCGCATTACCGTCATGGTGCTGGTGACGACGTTCGCCGGTATGCAACTCGGCGCGGGCACCGGCGTGCCGTGGTTGTTGGCTCTGCACACGATGTTCGGCACGGCGCTCGTGTGCGCCGGCACCAGCACGCTCAATCAAGTGTGGGAGCGCGAACGCGATGCGCTCATGCGCCGCACCGCGCAACGGCCGCTTCCCGCCGGGCGAATGGATGCTGACGCGGCGCTGCGTTTCGGCGTCGCGTTGGCGGTGGTCGGCCTGATCGAGTTGTCAGTGTTCGTCAACCTGTTGTCGGCGCTGGTGGCGGCGGCGACGCTCGCCATCTATTTGTTCGTGTACACGCCGCTCAAGACTCGCACCTGGCTGTGCACCGTGGTCGGCGCGGTACCGGGTGCGCTCCCGCCGGTCATCGGCTGGACGGCAGTGCGCGGCAACCTCGATGCACCGGCGTGGGCGTTGTTCGCGATCCTGTTCATTTGGCAATTGCCGCACTTCTACGCGATCGCATGGATGTACCGAGAGGATTATGCACGCGGCGGTTTCCCGATGCTGGCGGTGGTGGATCCGGACGGTCGCACGACCGCGAGCCAGATCCTGAGTTGGTCGGCGGCGCTGGTGCCGGCGAGCGTGTTGCCGGCGATGGCGGGCTTGGCGGGATGGGTGTACACGGCCGGCGCGATTGCACTCGGGATGGGGTTCATGGTGCTGGCGCTCGGCGTCGCATTCCGTTGCGACCACGTGCGCGCGCGACGCGTGTTCTTGGGTTCGATTCTTTACCTGCCAGCGCTTTCGGCGCTGCTCGTCTTCGATCGTCTCCTGCAGGGATTGTAAGCGTGACCGCCGCACCCGCGATGAACGGTGAGGCGGCACTCGTCGCGACCGGCATCGCGCACGCGTATGGTGACGTGCAGGCGTTGCGCGGCGTGGACTTCGCCGTTCAACGCGGCACATTGGTCGCGCTCCTGGGTCCGAACGGCGGCGGCAAGACCACATTGCTGCGCATTCTCACCACACTCACGGTGCCGCAGGGCGGCGTGGCACGCGTGCTCGGTCTTGATGTCGTGCGCCAGCGCGCCGCGGTGCGCCGTCGCATCGGCGTCGTGTTCCAATCGCCGGCGCTCGATCTACGGTTGACGGTGCGCGAGAACCTGCGCCATCACGGACATTTGTACGGCCGGCGCGGTCGCGATCTCGAACAGCGCATCGCGACCGTATTCGAACGCTTTGGACTGGGCGTATACAGTGGCGCTCGCGTCGCGACGCTGTCGGGCGGATGGCGACGCCGCGTCGAGTTGGCGAAGGCGCTCTTGCCCGAACCCGAGGTGCTGTTGCTCGACGAGCCAACCGTCGGCCTCGATCCCACCGCGCGACAAGAATTGTGGCGCGAGTTCGAGCGCATTCGCGAGCGCGGCACGACCGTGTTGTTGACCAGCCATCTCTTGGACGAGGTCGAAGCCTGTGATCGGGTCGCGATCCTGGATCGCGGGCGCATCGTGGTGGAAGGCGAGCCGGCGAAACTGTGCGCCGCGCTGGGTGGCGACATCGTGCGCTTCGAGGCCCGCGACCCGGCGCGCCTGGCGTCGTTATTGATCGAACGCTGTGGCGTGCAACCCGTGGTCACGGGCGACAGCGTGCACGTCGAGGGCGTGAGCCCGGAGTTGGCGCGTCGCGTGTTGCTCGAGTTCCAGGACGAAGTGCGATCGGTCACCTGGGCGCGCCCGACCCTGGCCGATGTCTTCGCACACGCCGTCGATCGTTTGCCCGCGGACGTAGAGCCCGCTGCAACGGCGGTTCGAGCATGAGCGCACTCGCGACCACGAGTCTGGCGCAGCGCGAGCTGGTGCGTTTCCTGCGCCAGCGCAGCCGCGTGACCGGCGCATTGGCGACGCCGCTGATCTTTTGGATCGCGCTCGGGTCGGGCTTCGGTCGGTCGTTCCGTCCAATCGGG
>Ga0247727_10020466_pt1 | contig 10111 bp, 10 predicted proteins | sample WisWelCaveWW1625_FD_202498 | JGI IMG/M metagenome (GOLD analysis project Ga0247727, IMG submission 202498) | Biofilm microbial communities from Wishing Well Cave, Virginia, United States - WW16-25 | ecosystem: Environmental > Aquatic > Deep subsurface > Groundwater > Cave microbial mat | place... | reverse complement strand
CCCCGGCAAATCCATGCCGACGAGTCTTGCCGCAGTAGGTTGTTCAATCACGGCACGTACCGCAAGCCCGAAGCGGGAGCGGTACAGCATGCGGTGCAGCGCAAAGCATGCCACCACCGTCACAGCCAGCATGACCAGCGCTTCGGCGCGCAGACTGAAAGGGCCGAACTGCAGAGGGCCGCCTGCGTAGAGCGCCGGAAAAGCGTACAGATGCTGCGGCAGCACGAGCACCGCCAGCTCTTCGAGCTGCATCCACAGTGCGAAGCTGGCAACCATTGCCGCGATTGCCGATCGATCGCGGTGGGGGGCGAAACACAGGCGCTCCACGTATGCCCCGGCAAGCACCGTTGCCGCGAGAGTGATTGCTGCAAGCAAGAGCAAGCCAGTCTGGAAACGGACGTGAAACCAGGTCGCCACGTAACAGCCGAACATGATCGCCGGTCCGTAGGAAAGATTGATCCGGCGCAGCACGCCGAAGATCAGCGTGAAACCGATCGCGAGCAGGGCATAGGCCGACCCAATCGTCAGCCCGTCGAGCGTGTTCTGGATGAGGTCCACGAGCATCGCGGCGCCGCAACGGATCAGTTCCTGTCGGAACCGAGGTAGGCCCGCTTGATGACTTCATCCTCGGCGAGCGAGCCCGGGACGCCGCTGAACGTGACTCTGCCTTGCTCGATCAGGTAGAAGTGATTCGCGACCGTGAGCGCCATGTGCGCGTTCTGCTCGACCAGGAAAATCGTCGCGCCTTCCCTGTGCAACTCGGCGATGATGCGGAATATCTCCTCGACGATCAAGGGCGCGAGGCCGAGGGAGGGTTCGTCCATCAGCAGGAGTTTCGGCCTGCTCATCAATGCGCGCGCCACCGAAAGCATCTGCTGCTCGCCGCCGGAAAGCGTGCCCGCGTCCTGCACGGCGCGCTGCTTCAGAACCGGGAAGCGCGTCAACATGCGATCCACATCCGCGGCGATCTCGTGTTGGTTGTAGCGCCGGTAAGCGCCCGCATGCAGGTTTTCAACCACCGTCATGCTGGGGAATACCAGCCGGTTCTCGGGTACCAGGGCGACCCCTTTGGTGACGATCGCATGCGGCGCGGCCCCGGCGATTTCGTCGCCGGAAAAACGGATCGATCCCGCCTTCGGTTTGAGGATGCCCGCCGTGGTCATCATCAAAGTGGTCTTGCCGGCGCCGTTGGGTCCGAGCAGGCAGGTGATCGAACCCTGCTGCACCTCCAGCGATACGCCCTTCAATGCCTCTATATTCCCGTAGGCGGTGACGATGTCCCTCACTTCCAGCAGTGCGCTCATTGCGCTCCGCCGCCAAGGTACGCCGTGCGTACCGCCGGGTCCTGCTGAATCTCCGCGGGCGTTCCCTCGGCGATCTTCTGGCCGAAATTGAGCACCGCGATGCGGTCCGTGACGCCCATCACCAGCTCCATGACGTGCTCGACCAGCAGGATGGTCAAGCCGCGATCGCGCAGTTTGAGAATGCGTTCGCGCAACTGGCCGATTTCCTCGCTGTTCATGCCGGCGGCCGGCTCGTCCAGCAGCAGCAGCTTCGGCTTCGTCGCCATGGCGCGTGCCAGCTCCAGCCGGCGCTGCTCGCCGAAAGCGAGGTTGGAGGCGAGCTCGTCCCGCTTGTGCGCAAGACCGGAGAACTCCAGCAGCGAGACAATTTCGTCGCGTGCCCCTGCCTGTCCTCCGAGCCAGCGGGAGAGGAAGCCGCGCTTGGCGCGGTCTTCGGGCGAATTCTGCGCCACCCAGAGGTTCTGCCAGACGGTCAGCTGGCCGAACAGGCGGATATTCTGGAAGGTACGCGCGATGCCGGCCTGCAAGCGCTTGTGGGTCGCCAGCGGCGCGATGTCCTGGCCGCGAAACCGGATACGGCCAGAGGTGAGCGAAAACAGGCCTGTGACCAGGTTCACTGTCGTGCTCTTGCCAGAGCCGTTGGGGCCGATCAGGCCGAAGATCTTGCCTTCGGGAACCATCAGATCGAGACCGTCGAGCGCGCGAACGCCGCCGAAATGCCGCGACACCCTTTCAAGCTCAAGCATCGCTGCGTCCGGCTCCGATCCAGCGCCTGAAGTTGCGGAACATCTGCGCGTCGAGGAATCCGCTGGGTCGTACGACCATGGCGACGATGATCAGCACGCCAAACAGGAGATTGCGCCAGTCGCCGAGGAAGCGCAGGCCTTCGACCAGGATGCCTTGCACGAAAACGACGGCTGCCAGAGTCCCGAATACGCTCGCCAGCCCGCCGATGATCGGGTAAGCGAGCGCGAATATCGATTGCAGGACACCGAAGGCGAGATGCTCGATATGCGTCGTGTAGTGTGCATACAGGCTGCCCGCCAGCCCGGCGATCGCTCCACCGACGGTCATCGCGCTCACCTTGACCGCCGTCAGGTTGATGCCGACGGATTGCGCGGCAAGCTCGTCATCTCCGACGGCCCGCAGTACCGAGCCGTAGCGGGAGCGGTCGCACCACCAGAGCAACGCCATGATGAGAAGCACGAACAGCCAGACAAACAGCATCACCTGGTCCGACGTCCAGCCGTTCTCGGGAAAGTAGCGGATCTGGCGGAAGCCCTCGCCGCCGAGCGGTCCGACCTTGATGTTGCCTTTCTGGACCTGGTAGTCGAAATTGAAGAAGAACAGACGCACGCCTTCGCCAAAGGCGAGGGTGGCGATGACCAGCATGAGGCCCTTGACCCGCAGCGCCGGAAAACCCACGGCCGCGGCCGCCGCAGCCCCGAGGCCTGCGCCGGCGAACATGGCAGGAACGATGTGCCAGCCCCAGAGAACGGTCAGCATGCCCGAGGCATAGGCGCCGATGGCGTAGAAGGCCGCCTGCGCCATGCTCATCTGGCCGGTCAGCAGAATGATGTAAGCCGAAAGCCCGAGCAGCGTGTGGATGCCGATGGTCTGCGCCAATCCATAGTAAAACTCCATGCGGCGCCCCTTCAGTCGCGTCCCCGGCCCTTGGCGAAAATGCCGCCCGGCCGAAAGACGAGGAACGCGAACAGCAGCAGCATCACGTACATGTCGCGTTCGGTGACGCCGCGGAAATGCTGAAACGCGTTTTCCAGTCCGCCGACGAGCAGTCCGGCGACGATCGCGCCTGGGACGCTGCCCAGCCCGCCGATGACCGTCACGATCAGCCCTTTGACGGTGAGCGGGCCGGTGAGCAGGATGGAGAGTGAGCCGACCGCGGAACAGATCAGCGCGCCGGCGATTCCGCCCAGCAAGCCGGTGATCACGAAGGTCAGTACGTTGACCTGCGCGACGCGGATGCCGCAGAGCTGTGCGGCGATCGGCTGCTGCGCCACTGCGCGAGTCGCGAGGCCGAGCCTCGTTCGATAGAGCAGCAACAGCAGCGCGGCGGTACAAGCCACGCTGACGCCGAAGATCAAGATCATGTCGCCACGCACCGACAGGTCGCCGAGGGGAAGCATCACGTCTTCCAGGGTGGCTGGATAGTTCTGCGGGGCGCCGGTGGTGGCGTGAGAAATAAGTTCGTCCGTCAGCAGCAGCATCCCGACCGTCGACATGAGCGTCGCGTTCTCGTTCCTCAGCGGTATCAGGTGGAAGCAGATCAGGTAGACGAAGTAGCCGAGCAGGCCGCCGGATAGCAACGAGAAGCCGAACACCGCCCAGGCCGAGGAGGCCTGCAACGCGCTTGCGGAGACGAGCCCCAGGTAGGCGGCGCCGATCGATGCGGCCGCGTAGGCCATGTTGATCTTACGCATCACGCCGAAGACCAGGGTGAAGCCGATCCCGATCAGCGAGTAGGTCGTGCCGAACAGGATGCCGTCGAGTACGGCTTGGATGAAGTCGAACATGGGGCAAAAAAATCCGCCCCGCAGCGCGGGGCGGATGGTTCAGCGCTTGCGCGGTCCGCTACAGCGGATTGTGCAGTACGACCCAGCTGCCGCCCTTGGCGTGCACGAACACGTAGGGTTTGTCGGCTTCGCGGTCTTCGGTGCGCTTGTTCACGCCGAGCAGGCCCTTGGTCGTCTTGGTCGCGGCGAGCGCATCGCGCAGCTTGCGCCGGTCGGACTGGATCGACGCCGCGTCCTTCTTGCCCGAAAGTCCGGCCCGTTCCATCGCTTCCTTGAGGATGAAGACGTTTTCCCAGGAGGCCATGCTGTGCAGGTCCGCCGAGCCTTTTTGCTTCGCGGTCTGCTCGGCGGCGAACCTGGCTTCCTTGTTGACCGGCGCGAAGCTACTCGGAATGATCATGCCTTCGGCCTGCTTCGGGCAGGCTTGCATGGTCTCGAGGCTCGAGGTGCTGGTCAGCCCGACGATGAGTTTCGGTTTCACGCCCTGGCGCTGCATCTCCTTCAGCAGCCCGCAGGTGGTGAATGGGTGCGCCGCGATGGACAGGATATCCGGATTGGCCTTCTTGATTTCGCGCACCTGGGTCGAGAAGTTGGCGTCGTTCAGCAGCCATTTCGATTCGCCGAGCACCTGGTAGCCGTTGGCGTTGGCGCGGTCCTTCATGACGACGTGCCACGAGGCGCGCGAATGGGCGAAATCCTCCTCGACGCCGCCGTACACCGTCTTCAACTCGGGGCGCGTGGTCTTCAGCCAATAGTAGAGCGAGGAATACATGGTCAACTCGCTCGGCACGTTGCGGAAGGACCACTCCGAAATCTTCGCCAGGCCGACCTTGATCGCCACGTCGGTCAGGATCGGGAACTGCAGGCCGGTGTCTTTCGTGTCATCGACTGTTTTCTGCAGAATGCCGTAGAGCGGCTCTGCGACGTTCGAGCAGGTGGGTCCGACGGCGACCAGCGCCTCGGAGCCGACTATGCGCCGAACCACGGCAATTCCTTCCTCCGCGTTGCAGCGATCATCCAGATAGTCGGCGGCAAGCATTTTCGCCTTGGAGCCGTCCGCCAGCTTCACGCCGCCGGCCTTATTGACTTCCTCCACCGCCGCCTTGATCGCCGCTTCGCTGTTAAGGCCGAACAGCCGCAGCACCCCGGTTTTCACACCGAAGGGGGCAATGGTGACCGTCTTCTCCTGCGCTACCGCGCTACCCAAAAAACCCAGCGTTGTCGCGAACGCGGCCGCGACGGCAAGTGCGATCTTGTTCATGGATCCCCTCCTGTGAATGGGAGCAGCGAATCAAGAATAGGCGGCGACCCCATCAATGTCAACGTATACCCGGTAGTGCTGCCGCGCACAATGGGAATCCATGCTCCAATAGGCGAACAACCGAGGCCGGAGGTGCCCCATGATCACTGCTATCGTGCGCTACAAGCTGCCGGCGTCCATCGATCGCGACGCTTGCCTTGCCCACTTCACGCGGATCGCACCGGGCTTTCGCGCCGCGGGAGGTCTCATCAGCAAGCATTTCATCTGGAGCAAGCTGGGCAATGCGGGAGGCGTGTACCAGTGGGAGACGCTCGCGGACGCCGAAGCCTTCTATTCGGGTCCGTGGCTAAAAGGCGTCGTTGAGCGCTACGGCATGCAGCCGGAAATCGAGTTCTACGAGGTGTTCGCCATCACCGACAACGCCGCAGGCACCGTCAAGGTGCACGGTGTGGCCCGCGAACGCGCGGTCCCGGCCTGTGCGGCGCAAGCCCGATCGGGGCCGGGTCCAGGCCCGCAGGAGTTCCTCGACGTAGGGCAGGCGGTCCTGCCCGAACTGCATGCGCTCGCCGACGAAGAAGGTCTGGGCGCCGAACAGTCCGCGGCTCACCGCCTCATTGGCGCGCGGCGCAGCGCGATTTGATGGATACGCTGGGTCCCGGAAAGTGGCTGGCGATGCGCGACTCGCTGCGCTCGACGATCCGGCTGGTCAGGGAGCGCAACGCATGACGAAAGGCGTCGCAGTCGTGGCAGGGGTAGGCGAAGGGCTGGGTTCGGCGATTGCACGTCGATTCGCCGCCGGCGGCTACAGGGTGGTGATGTGGGCCCGCGACGAGGAAAAGCTAAAGGGCTACGCCGAGCAGATCCAGGCGCAAGGGGGCGATGCGCTTGCCATGAAGGTCGATGTGCGCGCCGAGCAGGAGGTCACGGAAGCGCTCGCCAGGATCGAGCGCGAGGCGGGGCCGATCGAGGTCGCAATCTTCAACGCCGGCGCCCAGCATCGCAAGCCGCTCCTCGAGATCACCGCGGACCAGTTCGAGAAGGTCTGGCGCCTGGGCTGCCTCGGCGGCTTCGTGTTCGGGCGCGAGGCGCTTCGCCACATGCTGCCGAGAGGCAAGGGCACGGTGCTGTTCACCGGCGCCACCTCGGCGCTGCGCGGCGGCGCCAATTTCGCGGCGTTCGCCGCGACCAAGTCCGGCCTGCGCGCCGTCGCCCAGTCGATGGCGCGCGAGTTCGGGCCGAAGGGCATCCACGTCGCGATGGTGATCGTGGACGGCGCGATCGACATGCCCGCCATTCACCAGCGCTTCGGCGACCGCATCAAGGACCTGCCGCCCGACGGGCTGCTGAACACCGACGCAATCGCCGAGTCCTACTTCCAGCTGCACCGGCAGCAGCGCAGCGCCTGGACTCAGGAACTGGACCTGCGGCCGTATTGCGAGAAGTTCTGATGGCCGGCACCGGCCTGACGCTCTGGGGCATGGGCACGGTGCGGCAGCTGCGCCCGCACTGGATGCTTGCGGAGATGGGACTCGAGTACGTGTATTTCCCGGTGCACCCGCGCAGCGGCGAGACGAGGAAGCCCGAGTTCCTGAAGATCAACCCCCGACACAAGGTGCCGGTGCTGCGCCACGGGACGATGGTCATCACCGAGAGCGCCGCAATCATCCAGTACCTGAGCGAGGCGTTCGAGGTGCCGCCGGGCATGCACGTGCCGCGCGATGCGGCGGGCCGCGCCAGGCTGAACGAGTGGTGCTACTTCATCATGTCGGAGCTGGACGCGAGCTCGCTTTACCTCATCCGCCGGCACCTCGGCCTGAAGCACATCTACGGCGAGGCGCCGCGCGCGGTCGAGGAGGCGAGAAAGTACTTTTCCGAGCAGCTCGGCGCGATCGCCGACCGCATCGGCCGGCCGGGCCCGTTCCTGCTTCCAGAAGGCTTCAGCGCCGCCGACATCCTCATGATCACGTGCCTCGACTGGGCGGTGAGCGAAAAAATCGAACTTCCCGGCGAGGCAGCCGCCTACCGCGAGCGGCTCATCGCCCGGCCCGCCTACAAGGTCGCCTGCGCGAAGGCGTACCAGGCTTGATCATGCCCGGACCGCTCGCCGGCGTTCGCGTGCTCGATCTCACCACCATGGTGTCGGGCCCGGTTGCCACCATGATGCTCGGCGACCAGGGCGCGGACGTCATCAAGATCGAATCTCCCGGCGGCGACCTGATGCGCAACTACGGCACCGTGCATCGAGGGATGTCGTCCTCATTTCTCTCGTCCAACCGCAACAAGCGCTCGCTGTGCGTGGACATCAAGGCGAAGGAGGGCCTGGAGATCGTGCGCAAGCTCGTGCGCCGCGCCGACGTGCTGGTGCAGAACTTCCGCCCCGGCGCGATCGAACGCATGGGGCTGGGCGAAGCGGAGGTCCGTAAGCTGCGTCCGGACATCATCTTCGTTTCGATCAGCGGCTTCGGCGAAACCGGGCCCTACGCGCACCAGCGTGTCTACGACCCGGTGATCCAGGCGCTTTGCGGGCTCGCGGAGATACAGGCCGACCGCCATCTCGATGGCCGGCCGCGCATGGTGCGCACCATCATCCCCGACAAGACCACCGCAGTGACGGCGGCGCAGGCGATCACGGCGGCGCTCTTCGCCCGCGAACGCAGCAAGCAGGGCCAGCACATTCGCATCGCCATGCTCGACGTAATGGTGGCGTATCTGTGGCCGGAGGCGATCTCGAGCCTCTCCTTCGTCGGGCACGAGGCGGACCCGTCGCGCGGGCAGATGGGGCTGGATCTGGTGTTCAAGGCGCAGGACGGCTACATCACGGCCGGAGCGCTTTCGAATTCGGAATGGGAAGGCATGTGCAACGCGCTCAACCGGCCCGATCTCATCGATGACCCGCGTTTCAACAGCGTGGCACTGCGCGGCAAGAATTCGGCCGAGCGCCGCGCGATCGCGAGCGGCGAGATCGAAAAATGGCCGACGAAGGAGATCCTGAAGCGCCTCGACGAGCGCAGCGTCCCTTGCGCGCCGGTTCTCAGCCGCACCGACCTGCTGGAGGACGAGCAGATTCGAATCAACAAGCTGATCGAGATTCATGAGGATGCGAGACTCGGCCCGGTGCGGCAACCAAGGCCGGCGGCGCTCTTTGACAAGACACCGGCGGCGATCGTCGCGATGGCGCCCTATCTTGGGCAGCATAACGCCGAGCTGCTCGGCGAGTTGGGCTATGCCGAGGAGAAGATCGCGCGGCTGGGCGCCGCGGGCGTGCTCAGGAGCGAGTCCAGCGGGTAAGATTGGCGCACGGAGGAGTGTGCCATGGCAACGTCGAATAGATCCCCGCGGCGCGACAGTCGAGCCGGAGCCGTGGCTGCGAAGCGAGCGAATCCGTGGGGGACGTTGAAACCCGGACCAGCCAACTACACCCCGCTCTCACCCGTCAGCTTCCTGCCTCGAACGGCGGAGATCTACCCGGATTGCGTCGCGGTGATCCACGGCCCAGCGCGCATCACCTACGCGAAGTTCTACGAACGGGCGCGGCGCCTCGCCTCGGCGCTCGCGAAGCGGGGCGTGAAACGCGGCGACGTGGTGGCGGCGATGCTGCCGAACGTGCCCGCGATGCTCGATGCGCACTACGGCGTGCCGATGCTGGGCGCGGTGCTGAATGCCATCAATACGCGCCTGGATGCCGATACGGTGGCCTACATTCTCGAGCACGGCGAGGCCAAGGTGTTCATCACCGACCGCGTTTTCGCCGGCGTCGTCGGGCCGGCGCTGAAGAAACTGAAGAAAAAGCCTTTCGTCATCGACGTCGACGACCCGCTTTACACCGGGCCCGGGGAGCGGGTGGGGGCGGCCGAATACGAGAAGTTCATCGCCGGGGGAGATCCCGATTTCGCCTGGTCGCTACCCGCGTCGGAGTCAGATCCGATCGCGCTCAATTACACCAGCGGCACCACGGGGCGCCCGAAAGGCGTGGTCTACCACCACCGCGGCACCTTCCTCGAGTCCCTGGGCAACATCGTTGCCTGGGCGATGCCGGCGCATCCCGTGTATCTCTGGACGCTGCCGCTGTTCCACTGCAACGGCTGGTGCTACCCCTGGTCGGTGACGGCGATGGCGGGGACGCACGTGTGCCTGCGCGCAGTGGATCCCGCAATGATCTTCCCGATGATCGTCGAGCATGGCGTCACCCACATGTGCGGCGCGCCGACCGTGCTCACAATGCTGATCGGCGCCCCCGAAGAACAGCGCCGCGAATTCGCGCAGCCCGTGCACATCATGACCGGCGGCTCGCCGCCGCCGGCGAAGGTGATCAAGGGCATGGAGGAGCTGGGCTTCAAGGTGCTGCACATCTACGGCATGACCGAGTTGCAAGGGCCGTCCACCTACTGCGCGGTGCAGGATTCCTGGGGCGGATTGCCACTCGAGGAGCGAGCCAACCGGATGGCGCAGCAGGGCGTGCGCTACCAGGTGGTGGAAGGCCACATCGTCGGCGACCCCAAAACCTGCAAGCCGGTGAAGAAGGACGGCCAGACCATGGGCGAGATCCTGGTCCAGGGCAACACGGTAATGCTCGGCTACCTGAAGGACCCCAAGGCCACGGCGGAGGCCTTCCATGGCGGGTGGATGCACACCGGGGATCTCGCCGTGTGGCATCCGACGAACTACATCGAGATCAAGGACCGCAAGAAGGACATCATCATTTCGGGCGGCGAGAACATTTCCTCGGTCGAGGTCGAGATCGCGCTGTACAAGCATCCCGCTACCGCGCTGGCGGCAGTGGTGGCGCGGCCGGACGCGAAGTGGGGCGAGACGCCGTGCGCATTCGTTCAGCTGAAGCCGGGCGCGAGCGCCACGGAGGAGGAAATCATCACGTGGTGCCGCGATAACCTGGCGAAGTTCAAAGTGCCGAAGAAGGTGGTGTTCGGCGACCTGCCGACGACGGCGACCGGGAAAATCCAGAAGTACGTATTGCGGGAGAAGGCGAAGGCGATCTAGCGGAGGCTTTATGCGTC
>Ga0247727_10020465_pt1 | contig 10111 bp, 6 predicted proteins | sample WisWelCaveWW1625_FD_202498 | JGI IMG/M metagenome (GOLD analysis project Ga0247727, IMG submission 202498) | Biofilm microbial communities from Wishing Well Cave, Virginia, United States - WW16-25 | ecosystem: Environmental > Aquatic > Deep subsurface > Groundwater > Cave microbial mat | place... | reverse complement strand
CCAGTTGGTCCAATACCGCACGAGGGCCGGGAACTGCCGCCGGTGTTACCGGCTGCTGCCGCCGCGCGTGGAATTCCTGATTCCGCCGCCGCCGGTGCAGGACCTGCCGGGCGACGACCGCCAGTTGCTGGAGGACTGGCACAACGCGGACACGGTGGAGCACATCGGGGAGCGCATCCGGCAGTTGCGCGAATCGCGCGGGATGACGCAGAGCCAGCTGCAATCGAGGTCGCGAGTGTCGCGGTCGTACCTCTCGCGCATCGAGAGCGGCCAGATGACGCCGAGCCTGGGAACGCTGGAGAAAATCTCCGAGGCCCTGAGCGTGGGACTCAGCCGCTTCTTCGTCACCGAATCCGACGCCGAAGCGCTGATGGAAGACCCCTTCATACAGGGGCTGCGGCCGTTCCTGCGGGAGCTGGACTGGGCGCAATGGCAGTCCATCTTGAAGCGGCTGCAAGCCATCAGCGACCATGTGGAGCCCGCGGCACCCGTGGCCCCGGCATCCACGCCGCGCCACGCCGCGCCGCTTGCGCCGCGAGCTTCCAATGGTGCGCGCCGGCCGGCGCTGGTGACCGCACACCTGCACCGCTGAGGGACAGCGCGGCGCCACCCAGGTGGAAACAAAGTCCACACGGTATTTCCGTGAGCAAGTGCTGCGGAAAAGGTCGTATCTTCAGCTAGAATGGTGTGTGCGGATTGTTGCCGAACCCCTGGCCAGCGTGGTCAGGAAGATGGGCGCGTCCGGTATTGGGGCGCCGTCCCCGAGCTGGGCGGCCGGATCCTGCGAGTCGTGACGCTGGCGGATGGAGAAACAATCCACAATCCATTTCCGGACAGGAATTTTCCGGCGCCAGAGGGCGGGCGAGGCAAGCCATGAAATTGCAATACGACCGCGAGACAGATTCACTCTACATTGACCTGAGTGCGCGCCCGAGCGTCGACTCGCGAGAGATTCAGGATGGGCTGGTGATTGATCTCGATGCCGGCGGGAAGATTGTCGGGATAGATATCCAGCACGCATCCCAGATCCTGGACCTCGCCACGCTCGAAACCGAATCGCTGCCAGCCGCCACGGTAAGACACTCGTAGGTAATCGCGGGCTCGCGGGACTCTGCACGCGCGATGATGAGAGTCGCCAATCTGCACTCCCGAGCGGAACCAAAATTCGAGAACGCCTCCGCAAGGAACCAGGGAGCAGGACTGCTAACTGCTCCCTATTTCTTTGCGAGGGCAACAGCAGCGGGCTACAATGACCGCCGGATTTGGGAGGCGCGCGGATGAAAGCGGTGATCACCGGCGGGGCGGGATTTCTGGGCTCGCACCTGTGCGATTACCTGGTGGCGCGGGACTGGGACGTGCTGTGCCTGGACAGCTTGATCACCGGCCTGGAATCCAACGTCGCGCACTTGATGGCCCATCCACGGTTCCGCATCGCGCGGCAAGACGTGACCCGGTACATTGACGTCCCCGGGCCGGTGGACTACGTGCTGCACTTCGCTTCGCCGGCCAGCCCCGTGGACTATATGAAGCTGCCCATCCAGACGCTGAAGGTGGGCGCGCTGGGGACGCACAATTCGCTGGGCCTGGCGCTGGCCAAAAAGGCGAAATATTTTCTGGCCTCCACGTCGGAATGCTACGGCGACCCGCAGGTGACGCCGCAGCCGGAATCCTACTGGGGGCACGTGAACCAGGTGGGGCCGCGCGGCGTGTATGACGAAGCCAAGCGTTTTGCCGAGGCCATGACCATGGCCTACCACCGCTCGCACGGGCTGGACACGCGCATCGTGCGCATCTTCAACACCTACGGGCCGCGGATGCGGCTCAACGACGGGCGCGCGCTGCCCAACTTTGTCTATCAGGCGCTGACCGGGCAGCCCATCACCGTCTATGGCGACGGCAAACAGACGCGCAGCTTTTGCTATGTGAGCGACTTGATCGAGGGCATCTACCGGCTGATGATGTCGGACGAGCACGAGCCGGTCAACCTTGGCAACCCGCAGGAAATCACCATCCTGGAATTTGCGGAACGCGTGCGCGCATTGATGAGCGCAAAAGTCGAAATTATCTTCAAGCCGCTGCCCGTGGACGACCCCAAACAGCGCTGCCCGGATATCAGCAAAGCCCGCCGCCTTCTGAAGTGGGAACCCAAGGTGGGACTTGAGGAGGGGCTGAAATTGACGTTTGAGTTTTTCCGGCAGCAAGTTTCGCAGTCAGCGCGCTAATGCTTTTTGGAATCCGCCTCATAATGGATGTACTTCATTCAGAGGATATCTGAAGACTGCCTCTCTAAACGTCCCGGAGTTCCCGGATGAATTCCAACCTGTGTGGCTTCAGCTTCACTGGGGACAAGATCCTGTGCAGCATGGCCTCAGGCAGGATTGGGTGCCTCGGATCCCTTCGCTGAACTAGCGCCTCCACTTCACCGACTTCTAATCCGGGCGGCCCATGGAGTGGTACTCGAATCCGATGGCCTTCATCCTGGCGGGTTCGAGCAAATTGCGGCCGTCGAGGAGCAACGGGCGGGCCATCGAATCGTGGATGCGCTTCCAGTCGAGGTTTTTGAACTGCTCCCATTCCGTGACAATCATCAGGGCGTCAGCGTCTTTGGCCGCGGCGTAAGCATCAGCGGCGTAGCCGATGGCAGGATAAATTGCCTTCGTCCGCTCCATCGCCTCCGGGTCGTACACGCTCAACTTAGAGCCTTCGGCCAGCAGGCGGCGGATCAGCTCGATGGCCGGGGCGAAGCGGATGTCGTCGGTATTGGCCTTGAAAGCCAGGCCGAGGATGCCGACGTGCTTGTCGCGCATCACCCACAGTGATTTGCGGGCCTTGTCCAGGAAACGGTCCAGCCGCTGCTTGTTGACGGCTTCGGCTTCCTTCAGCAGGGTGAAATCAATCCCCGCGCGCTCGGCCAGCTTGATGAAGGCCTGGATGTCTTTGGGCAGGCAGAACCCGCCGAAGCCCAGGCCGGCCTTGAGAAACTGCGCGCCGATGCGCGGGTCCATGCCCATGGCGCGGGTGACCTCTTCGACGTTGGCGCCCAGGCGTTCGCACAGGTCGGCGATGGCGTTGGCGTAGGAAATTTTCAGCGCCAGGAAGGAATTGCTGGCGTGCTTGATGAGCTCCGCGCTGTTGATGGTGGTGACCACCAGGGGAGGCGGAGGGGTCTTCGGGCAGCCAGCGGTGTGGACCCGGCAATTGATCTTCTGCTCGAGGATGGGAGCGTAAATCTCGCGCAGGGTCTTCTCGGCTCCGGGGTCGTCCACGCCGACGACGATGCGGTCCGGATGCAGGAAGTCGAGCACCGCGGTGCCTTCGCGGAGAAACTCCGGGTTCGAGGCCACGTGGAATTTCGCGCCGGTCTTGCGGCCATAGACTTCCAGGGCGCGCATGAGCTGCTCGCCGGTCTTCACCGGCACAGTACTCTTCTCGATGATCAGCTTGCGTTCCGTGGCCTGGCTGCCGATCTGGCGCGCCACGTTGTCTATGGCGCTCAGGTCGGCTTCCCCGGATTCCAGCGGGGGCGTGCCCACGCAGATGAACACCACGTCGCCGCCGCGGATGGATTCGCTGACGTTGGCCGTAAAGCTGAGGCGCCCGGCCTTGCGCGCGCCCTCGACAATGGCGTCCAGATGCGGCTCGTAGATGGGCAGGTGCCCCGCATTCAGCGTCTTGATCTTCGACTCGTCGTTGTCTGTGCAGGAAACGGTGTGGCCGATCTCGGCCAGGCACGCGCCGGTCACCAAACCCACATATCCGCACCCGATCACTGAAATCTTCAAGTGTGACCTCGCGCTTGGTGAATTGCCGGCGGCGCGGACACACGCCGCCAGGGAATTGCAGGAATTATTTTCGCTTAACTGCGGCCTGCGGGGAAGGGAAAAGTAGGAAGGAAAAGGGAAAAGGGAAAGAGGGAAGCGGGAAGAGCAGAACTCAGATCTGAAGACCGGAAACTATGCGTTGAGGAGATGGGTTACGGGAGGTCGGACCAGACGGGGAGGCCGGTGGAGGCGGACTCGAGGAGCTGGAGGGTGACGCGGGCCGAGGAGGCCCACTGTCCGAAGGGCAGGAGCGGCAATTCGTCCATAGCCGGGCCGGGAGAGCAGAATGCAGCGACCATTTCGGCGTGGCCCTTGCCCTTGAATGAATGTTCTTTCGTACCGCGGTCATCGCGAAGAGTGAGCCGGACGAAGTCTTCAAGAATTGCCGTGCGCCCGGCCGTGGAGATTTCCACGCGCTCTTTGGGCAGGGAGGGATGCGCCGAGGGGTTGTAGGTGATGCTGGCCACGGAGCCATCTTCGAAATCGAGCACGGCGTTGAGGGTCTGCTCAGGAAAGCTTCCATGTAGCGTGGCGAAGAGCCGGCGCACGGTCGCGGAAACGACGAATTCGCACCAGTCCACGAAATGGCAAACTTCGCCGACGATGCGTCCGCCCTGTGTGGGGTCGTGCAGCCAATGCCCGCCCTGGAGACGCCCGGGGCAGACGGCGTAGCGGATTTGCAGAGGCTCGCGGCGCAGCTTGGGCCCCCCGCCGATGAAATCCCGGACCGCAGCAGTGGCCGGAGCAAATCGGCGATTGTAGGCAATCATCCGGCGCATCGGGACCATCTGCCAAAGCTCAGCTAGCCGGGCAAGCTCTGCATCATTGATGCACAGCGGTTTCTCCACCAGGAAGTGCTTGCCGGACTCGATGGCGGCGGCGACGAGGCCGGCGTGCGAATCGTGGCGCGTGGCGATGACCACGGCGTCAATCCCGGGATCGCGGACCAATTCCATCGCGTCCGTGGTGCAGCGAGCAAAGCCGAACTGGGCCGCGGATTTTTTCGCCGTGACACCGCGCGTGGTAGCCAGGGACACCAGCTCGAGATTGGGCTGCTGATGCAGCAAGGGCAGCAGAGTTCCCGCGGCGTGACTCCCTGCCCCGATGAAGCCGATGCACAGCGCGCCGGGCCTGCGCTGCGACACGGTCCGGATGTGCACGGTTGGCGAGGGGATGTGTTCGGCGAGCGGATACTGCAAGAGGACGCCGAGCGAAGGTTCGGCGCCGGACAGAATTTCATACGCGCGCGCGGCCTGCTCGATGGGGAGGCGATGTGTGACCAGCGGCGCGGCCTTGACCTGGCCGCGGGCCAGCAAATCGAGAAAGTGTTCCAGATTGCGACCCAGCGTCCAGCGCACGTAGGCGCGCGGATAGTCCACGCCCTGCTCTTCGTACACGGGGTCGTAGCGCCCGGGGCCGTAAGAGCGGGCGTAGACGATGCTGAGTTCCTTGGCGTAGCAGGCGTTGCGGGGGAAGTCGGTGCGGACGTCGCCGATGACAATAATTTTTCCGCGGTCGCGGGCGGCGGCAACGGCCCATTCGACAGGTGCAGCCGTCGAGGATGCCGCGGCGATGAAAACACTGTCGAACCCGGCGGGGATGCCCCAGGAGAGGAGCGTCTCTTCGACGCGTGACGCGTCCGCGACCCCGGTCCAATCCGCGCCAAGTTCGCGGGCGATGTGCAGGCGCTCCTCGCGCAGGTCGAAGCCGGCCACGCGGCAACCCGCGGCGCGCAGGCATTGCGCCAGCAGCAACCCGACGGGGCCGAGGCCGACGACGGCGACGTCTTCGCCGAGGCGCGCTTCCGCGAGATGCACGGCGTGCAGGGCGATGCCGCCCAGCGCGGCAAACGAAGCCTCCTCGAAGCTGACGCCTTCAGGAATCGCGGCGCAGAGATTGCGCGGAATGAAATTGATTTCTGCGTGCGTGGCGGCGTCTTTGCCCACGCAGGCCACGCGCTCGCCCGGAGAGAAATCGCACTCGCGGGAGTCCAGGACGACTCCCGCGCAACTGTATCCCAGGGCACGGCTGGCATCGAGGCGCGCTTGCACTTTGTTCCACGTCTGCCGGAAACCATCGCGGCGGAACGTGTCCAGCACCTTGCGCACCTGGTCGGGCCGGCGCAGGGCTTTACCCAGCAGGCTGCTGCGGCCCAGTTCGAGCGCGGCGCGTTCCGTCCCCGGGCTGATCAGCGAGCACGCCGTGGCCACCAGCACGCCCGGCGCCCGCAGCGCTGGCGGCGGCACGTCATCGACGGCGATTTTTCCGCGGCGCAACTCCTGCACGACCTGTTTCATTGGCAGCCCCATTCGCGTAATTGAGAGACTTCAAACCGCCCCACGACGAATGCCAGCCGCTGCGGAAGCGCGGCGCGGCGCGCCAGGCGCAGCTTCGGAGCCGGTTCGCGCTTGCCGTAGCGCGCTGAAACGCTACCGGCGATCTCGCGGGCCTCCAGCGGCGCCGGGCTGGGCGGCGACCACACCAGGAATTGCAGCGCGCCAAAGTCCCATGCAGCCAGGAGATTCAGGTCGCTCAGCCTGGGTGCCAGCGTGCCCGTCCAGGCAAACGGATGGGGAGCGCCCTTTGCGCGGACGACGGCGTTGACACGGAGCGGGCGCGGATGGATGTCCGGCGCGAGCTGAAAATTCCATTCCACGGCAACGGCGCCTTCGCCCTGCACGGTGTCGCAGACGAGCAGCATCTCGGGCTCCTGGCGCAGAACCAGCACACGTCGCACATCCGTTTTTTGCTCCAGCCGGCGATAGCCGTGGTGCACCCCTGCAAACATCGTGCGATGCTCATCGGCCTCCCACAATTCTGCGCGACTGCGCGTATCGTCCACGATGCGGAACAGCAGGCCCGGCCAGAAGCGGTTCTGCTCCTGGCGTTCAACCATGGGGGAGTTGTGCGCTCGCGTGCTGCGGAAATCGTCGCGGGCTGCGGGATCACCGGAGTACAGATACGTACCGGGGTCTACGAGGACCGGGCGGCCCTGGTAGCAGAGCTCAACGCTGAGCTGGTCGCAATGTGCGTGATTGGCCCAGCCGTTCACACCCAGCGGCCCGCAGCGGATGCTGCCGCGAAATTGCGAAGAACCGAAGAAGTAGAAGCCGGATTGCGGAAATTCTGCGCGCGGCTCGGCATTGGGGGCCTCTCCGGCCACATGGGGTGGAGAAATTCCCAGCCACCAGAGGCAATCCGTGCAGACGTGATGGAGCGAAGCCGGCTCAGGAGAATGGAACAACGCCGCGCCCAGCGCGGCGAGGTGTCTCGCAGGATTGCCCGCCCGACACCAGGGCAACAGGCGGCCGTCATCGGAATCGCCGAGCAGGGGAGGCGCGTCGCGCCCGGCGCACAATGCGGCGGGAAAGTCGAACATAGCTTTCAGACGCCCGGCGAACCGGGCGCCGCAACTCTGCGCCAGGGCCGCGCGCAAGGCGGGGGCCGAGGTCAGCATCTGCTCCGTTCCGCTGCGGCGCGCGTCGTGGCGAGCCAGGACGAGCGCTGCGGAGAGGAAAAGTTCGGTGACGAATATGTGATATCCGCTGGAGCCTTCGTGCGCCACGCCGTCTTCGCCCACCTGGGCGAAAAGCTCTTCGCGCAGCGCACGGCGGCCGAATGCGAGCCAGCGCGCGCCTTCCGGGGTGTCGTGAAACAGCACGCCCAGGTGCACGAGACCCGCGACGCACGCAAGGTAATGGTTCCCGCGCGCGACTCCATTCCATTCACGGTGGGAATAGATGTGCCGGCCGTGCAGCACCAGCGCGGCGAAGACGCTTTGACGGAACCCGGGTGGGAATTGCGCGCCGGAAAACAGCGCTAGTGCGGCAATCCAATTCACTGCGCGGATGGCAGATTCCATCGGCATAGCCCAGTGGATGCCGCGGGGGGCGGGGTTTTTCTCCAGCCAATCGGAGACGTGCGTCGCGAAACACTTCGCGTAGCGCAGCTCGCCGGTGAGCGCAAACGCCTGGCCCAGCACCAAGCCGTGGTGGAAACGGGAAAGCTCCCAAGGACGCTTGATGTCTGCGCCGCTGGCCGCGCCGAGGATGCGGTTGCGCCCCGGGCGCTCCTGCGGCCAGCGATGACCGCTCACCCAGTCGAGGTGCCAGTCGGGGACGCCGCCAAACGCGCAGCATTCGCCGAAGATTTCAACCTCGCCGCGCAACGCTCCGTCCGCGCGCCGCAGGATTTCCTCGCGGGCGGGTGAAGGCACAACCTCGATTGCACGGGCCGGGAACCCGGCCGGGAGGAATGGAAACAAACTCCCGCCGGCGGGGAGTTGCGGAAGAGGCTTGTGGAGTCCGTTGGCGGCTGCCAGGCGTCCGCGGCGCCAGACCTCGCCGACGACGAACCGCGCAGTTTCCAGCGGCCGGCGTTCCGCCTGGGCACGGAGATAGGAGAGCAATGGGTTCATCCCTGTTTACTCTCTGGCGTCAAGGTCTGGACACGCTGATTCCGCATTGTGGGGAAGGGCCTAAAATGCTGTGCAGACTGAACTCCCGGTGATCGGGGAGGCAAGCCAATGGGATCGCAGCCGGCAGCGCTAGACGTTGCAGACGGCCGGCACCAAAGTCACCCGGGCCACCGTCATCGGAGGCGCCGTCGCCATTCTCGCCGTCGCCATCCCAACTGGGCGCGAATCGCAATGCTCACCGTCCTGATGCTGCTGTCCACCTGGTTGCTGCTGCGCTTCCTGGGATTGGACGGAACCCCGCGCGGGATACAGCAGCCTTCCGGAGAGTTCAGCCTGTCTGCGCCGGATCACGCGGACTCGCGGCGCGGCATAGCATCAACGAGCGCCGGCTCAGCCTGAATTTCCTCCGCGCTCAATTCGCACAGACGCGCGGCCGCCGCCTGGCCCAGAAAATCCAGCAGAGACGATAGCCGGAACAGGATGACGCCCCTGGAAAGGTCGCGGCCCAGGCGGATGTGTCCCCGGAAGCCCGGGCCGGTGGCCAGCGGCACAGTCATTTCCCAGGATTTCTCGGCTTCGCTGGAGGAGATGCTCTCCAATCTCGGCGCCGCAGTCCAGCGGAAGCGCCGCGCCGGAGTCCCCTTGTGGCCCCATTCGGCATCGGCGTAGTCGAACTCGAATGCGGAGAGAACCTCGGCGACCCTTCGCCAGACTTCTTCGGGCGATGCAGCAGTGCGGACTCCTGAAGTCATCCGGCGCAGCAGGATCTGATTGCGAAGCACGCGATGCTGGCTGCGCAGGGCGAGGCGGACCGTGGAGTCCAGCTCGGCGAATTCGGGGTACTGCATGCGGCTGACCAGCAGCCAGGCGCCCAGGCCACAGACCAGTGCAATGATGGGCGCCACTGTGCCGCGGAAACCAAGCAAGACCATGGCGCTGAGCGCGAAGAGTCCGGCCACGCCGTGCAACACCAGCATTGCGCTGCGCGGGGTGAGTCCGAGCTGCACCAGGCGATGATGCAGGTGCTCCTCGTCGCGGGTGAAGACGGGGTGTCCGGAAAGCAGGCGGCGGACCGTAGTCACCGAAGCGTCCAGCAAAGGGAGGCCGAAAATCATCAGGGGGATGGCCACCGTAATCAGCACGGAACCCTTTTGCGCGCCGGCCACGGCCAGGGCCGCCAGCACGAGTCCCACTGTGAGGCTTCCGGAATCGCCCAGATAGATGCGGGCGGGACTGAAATTGTGGGGCAGGAATCCGGCCAGTGCGCCGGCCAGGGCTACGGCGAGCGAAGCGACAAAGCTGTCGCCCACCATCATGGCCAGCAGGAAAAGAGCCAGCGCGCTGAACACGCCGACGCCGGCAGCGAGTCCATCGAGGCCGTCAATGAGGTTGAAGGCGTTGGAAATGGCCACCAGCCAGAGCAGGGTGGCGGGCAGCGAGAACCAGCCGAGTTCCATTGAGGTGCTGGTAAACGGATTGGTGAGCAGCTCGACGCGGAAGCCCGCAGTAAACAAGCCGATACCCGCCGCGCATTGCACCAGCAGCTTCTGCCACGGCCGGGCGCCGCGCAGGTCGTCGAACAGGCCCAGGGCGAACACAGCGCCGGCGGCGAGAAGGAGTGCGGCGCCGCGCGCGAAGTTCTGCGCCATCCGCGCGGCCACTTCGTTGTTCCAGAGCAGCAGGAGTCCGATGGCGAAGAGCGGTGTGGCAAAAACGGCGACCCCGCCCAGGCGCGGAACGCCCCCCCCGCCAGGGCCGTCGCCAGTGCGGCGCGCCCAGCCTCGCGCCTCCGCTGCCCGCGCCAGCCACAGCGTAAGCGCATAGGAGAGTGCCGTGGAAAGCGCCAGCAGGACCAGGTAGGTTCGCATCTATC
>Ga0247727_10020464_pt1 | contig 10112 bp, 8 predicted proteins | sample WisWelCaveWW1625_FD_202498 | JGI IMG/M metagenome (GOLD analysis project Ga0247727, IMG submission 202498) | Biofilm microbial communities from Wishing Well Cave, Virginia, United States - WW16-25 | ecosystem: Environmental > Aquatic > Deep subsurface > Groundwater > Cave microbial mat | place... | reverse complement strand
ACAGCGCCATCCTGAACCGCAACCCGGAGGGGAGTGTGTTACGCGCTGAAATGGGGGAGATCGAAAATCCTGTTCTAATTTTTCGTGACATTCTTGGAAATATTGCAGGATGGTTTTCTTCTTTTGAGCAGGCGTGGATAGGTTATGCCGCCTTGGGTGTCGTACTCTTTTTTGTCTTCTCTTTAGGCAAACGGTACCTGCGAATGGGGGGGGAAGGAGGAAATCCGTTACGAGAAGCCGAGCAGGCCAACAAGGCCGGAGATTTTATCAAAGCTGCTGGAATTTATGAACAGCTTGGAGAGGAAGAAAAGGCAATTTTAGCCTATAAGAGTGCCAAGGCCTATTCCCAAATCGGGCGTATTTATGAACAGGGGCGGCACTGGAGACAAGCTGCGCCTTATTACAAGCTTGCGGGAAACATCGAGAAGGCCACAGAGATGTTTAAAAAGGCGGGGGAGTATCTTCCGGCTGCGGAAGGCTACCTTGCCACAAAAAAATTCTCTGCGGCCGCAGAGATGTATGAAAAGGCCAGAGTCCCAAAAGAGGCGGCGCATTGCTACGAAAAATCTGGCAACTTGGGCAAGGCCGCATCTTCGTATGAGCAATCCGGTGATTTGCAACGGGCCGCAGAAATTTATGAAACCCACTTTCTCAAACAACGTATTGAGGGCGCGGAGTCGTCTATCGGCGGCACGGCATCTGCACCTTTGGTGGAACGTCAGGCACATACCCAACAAATCGCCTATCGCTGTGGCATGCTCTACAAAAAGCTCAAAAAATATCGCAACGCCGCAGATATCTTTTATGCGGGTGGGTATCTCAAAGAAGCGGCCGAAGCTGCAGAGGAAGCCGGAGAGACCCTGCAGGCCGCGCAATTTTATGTCTCAGCAAAACAATTTGATCAGGCGGCGGCGTTGTACGAAAAAACAGGAAACATGCTGCAATATCACCGGATCGTCGCAAAAAAATATCAGGATGAAAGCAACTTTCTCAAAGCCGCACCCGAATTCGAAGCGGGCGAAGACTGGGTAAGCGCCGCAGAGATGTACGAGAGCGTGGGTGACCTGCCGCATGCGGCTGCGATGTATATGAAATCAGGAGATTACGCACATGCGGCAGAAGTTTATCTCAAAACGGCGAGTCTTGATGCGGCCGCATTGGCCTTTGAACGGGCCGGCCGACATAAAGAAGCGGCGTCGCTCTATCAGGAGATTAAACAACTAGACAAAGCCGCAGAGATGTATGAGTACGCTAAAAATCATTACAAGGCCGCGTTACTCTTCCAACAACAAGAACAGATGGAAAAAAGCATTCACTGTTTGCAGAAGGTTGATTCGCATTCGGAAGATTATTATGCGGCCTCTCTCTTACTCGTGAAGATGTTGATTGAGCGGGGACTGGACGATGCCGCTCAGGAGCGCCTCGAACGTATCATTGCCCAGGATGAGATCTCGGAACATAATATCGAATGCTTCTATCAGTTGGCCCTGATTTACGACCAACATAATAAATTTGATAAAGCCAAATCCCTTTATGACAAAATTCTCTCTGAAAGTTTTTCTTATAAAGACGTCAGAGAGAGGAGTCTAGAAATTCAGCACCGGTCTGTCGGTAGTTCTCAGGTTAAAAAACCGGCTCTTTCCGCATCACATGACGATAAAAAAGGCCGCTATCGCATTCTACAAAAGGTGGGCCAAGGCGGCATGGGCATTGTCTACAAGGCCGAAGATACGCTCCTCAAACGTATTGTTGCGTACAAAATTCTGTCGGTGACCAAAGAGCATCAAAAAGGGGTTTTACACACCTTTATGCAGGAGGCTCAGGTTTGTGCGGCACTCAACCATCCTAACATTGTCACACTCTACGACACCGGCACACAAGGAGACGAAGTCTTCTTAACGATGGAATATGTCGATGGTTGTAGCCTGCGAGAACATCTGGAAAAGCAACAATTATCGCTCTTCGAGACGTTTGCCCTCATGGAGCAGATTTGTCAGGGCATCGCATACGCCCACAATCAGGGTGTCATTCATCGTGATATCAAACCGGCAAATATCATGCTGGCCGGCAACGGGACCGTTAAAATCACGGATTTTGGTCTGGCCCGTATTTTGACAGAAGCCACACTGGGTCAGACGGCGGTTCGGGGTACACCCCTGTATATGGCACCCGAACAGATTCTTGGGGAGAGAGTCGACCGGCAGTCGGATATCTATTCGCTAGGTTGTACATTTTATCGCATGGTTGCAGGTTGCCCCCCCTTCGTTGTGGGGGATGTCTTCTACCATCATTTACATACCCCGCCCGCCCCACCTCTGTCGCACAACCCCAGAATCCCGGAGGGGCTCAATCGCCTGATTCTAAAATGCTTGGAGAAGAGAAAAGCCGACCGTTATGCTTTGGCTGAAGATCTACTTGCCGAGGTAGAAAGCTGTGCGCGTGAGACCCAGGATCGAGAGGGAGGCTAAGCCTCCTCTCCTTATTCGATCATGTCAGTCATCGGGCTGCTGGCCTGCGCATGAAATGTCTTTGGCATACGGCCGGCGAGATAGGCCAGCCGCCCCGCATAGATGGCATACTTCATGGCCTCCGCCATCCGAATCGGATCTTTGGCTGCGGCAATGGCCGTATTCATCAACACGCCATCCGCGCCGAGCTCCATTGCAATGGCCGCATCGGATGCCGTTCCGACACCGGCATCCACAACGACCGGAATCGAAACAGATGAGAGAATCAGACGAATATTATAAGGGTTGCGAATGCCGAGACCGGAACCGATTGGAGCGGCCAGAGGCATCACGACCGCAGCCCCTGCATCTTGAAGTTTTTTCGCCATGATCGGATCGTCGTTGGTATAGGGAAACACCGTAAAGCCTTCTTTCACAAGAACACGTGTCGCCTCAAGCAGGGCCTCGTTATCGGGTAGAAGGGTTTGGGTATCGCCAATGACCTCAAGTTTGACGCAATCGGAAATGCCCGCAGCGCGCGCAAGACGTGCGGTTCTGCAGGCTTCTTCTGCGGTATAGCAACCTGCTGTATTGGGCAGGATTTGATAAATCTTCGGGTCGAGATAGTCGAGAAGGTTCTCCCGGTCTTTATCGAGGATATTGACGCGTCGCACGGCCACGGTTACGCAATCCGCACCGGAAGCCTCAACGGCCTGCTTCGTCTGTTCAAATGAGGCGTATTTCCCCGTCCCTACAATCAAACGTGATTTTAAAACGATCTGTCCGATGGTGAGCGTAGCTTCTCGGTTTTGCACCTCTCCTCCTCCAACGAAATGAATAATCTCGATTTGATCGGTCTCCGCAATACGCTGATGCTCATAGTGTTGCCGATAGATGATCGTTCCGTTGATTTCAACGGCGATCCGTTCGGGCGAGAGCTTGAGCAGGGAGAGCAATCGAACGACATTCGTCCCTGCGGGTATTTCCTGCGCCGTTCCGTTGACCACCACTTGCATCTTATACGATGTGGGGCCCTGATATCAGGGTGTTACGCTTCTTTTCGAGACCGATCATCAGGGCATAAAGCATCTCATTGATGGGTGTCGGAATGCCATGTTGCTGCCCTCTCTTGATGATATCCCCATTGAGCGCCTCGATCTCCGTGGGTTTGCCGTTTTTGTAATCTTCGTACATGGACGTATGAAAATCACGAAACAGGTGTGATCCCGAGATCGTTTCTTTTGCAATTCCCGGGTCCAACGTTACCCCCTCCGCAGAGGCGACCGCGATGATTTCTGCAATACACTGCGTGACCACTCCACACAACACGGGCTCATCTAAGACCAGACCGATAGGATGATCCAAAATCACCGATAAGGGGTTAAACGTGGCGTTCCAACAGAGTTTCTCCCATTTGATCCGGCGGATGTTATCGCTTAAGCGACAGGGGATACCGCCTTGTTCGAGTCGATGATGAATCCATTCGACCCTGGGTGTGATCTTCCCCGACCTTTCACCGATTGCAAGGGTGCCGCGCCGGAAGTGCTCGATGACGCCTGGGGATTTCTGTCGTGATGTGATATAGGCCACACCGGCCACGACACAATCCTTTGAAAAATACGACTGAATTTGAGCCTCACTGCCTACACCATTCTGTAACGTTAAAATGATGGCACCCCGATGGACCCAAGGGGCAATGGCCACAAGCGCAGGAGCCAAATCGTAACATTTTACGGCAAGCAAGATCAAATCGACCGGCTGACTTCCCTCCGCATGTTGTACACAGGGGGGGTGTAGCACCCTACGGCCAATGTGTGGGTCTTCACTGATCATGGATAGCCCTTGTCGTGTCAGGATTTGATAGGTTGCGGGTCGCACGAGAAATGTGACGTTTACCCCCCGTTGGAGGAGTAGGGCGCCAAAGAAGCCTCCGACGGCTCCGGCACCGACCACCATGACATGGGGATGCTCCGGATAGGAATCCTCTTTATTGGAAGGCATTTTTAACGATGCTGCTCTCTGGGGCCACGGTTTTGTGTATGGATCGCACTTTACATTGACTCTATAGGTTTTGTGCCGTAAAGTCATCCGTCGTGAGGTTGAAGGCATGAAATTCCATGGTTCGATCGTTGCCCTTGTGACGCCTCTTGCCAAGGGAAAACTCGATGAAGCGGCCCTTGCGGATTTAGTTGCGTTTCATATCCAATCCGGCACACATGGCCTGCTACCCTGCGGTACCACAGGTGAATCTGCGACGCTGAGTCCAGCGGAGCATCGGCGTGTCATTGAAATCACTATCGAGGTTGCTGATGGCCGCATCCCTGTGATTGCTGGAACCGGTTCCAACAGCACGGAAGAGGCGCTTTCTCTGACCCGACACGCAGCACAGGTCGGTGCCGATGCTGCCCTCTTGATTACCCCTTATTACAATAAACCCACACAGGAGGGTTTATACCAACATTATAAGGCTCTAGCTCAGGGCGTCGATTTGCCGTTAATCCTTTATAATATTCCCGGCCGGACCTGCGTCAACCTTCTTCCCAGTACCGTGGAACGATTGCTCGCGTTTGATTCGATTATCGGCATCAAAGAAGGTACGGGGTCACTCCAGCAGATTAGCGACTTGGTCGAGCGGTGTGGCGATCGGCTTGCCATTTTATCAGGGGACGACTTTACGGCGCTCCCTACGATGGCGGTCGGAGGGTGCGGTGTGATTTCTGTGACCGCCAATATCGTTCCCAAGGAGATGGCGCAAATGATCACGGCAGCCGAAAAAGGGAACTATGCGGAAGCACGGCAATGGCATGAAAAACTCTATCCGCTGCATCATGCCATGTTTCTTGAGACCAATCCGGCACCTGTAAAGGCTGCATTAAGCCTGATGAAGAAATGTTCCAGTGAAGTGCGTTTGCCACTATGTGCATTGTCCAAAGGCAACCTGGATATTTTAAAACAGGCACTGCGATCCTACGGCCTGCTGCCTCTCTCTCGACCCAGACATCGCTAAAGATCAGTGACGTATTCTGACCGTCTATGAGCGATCGAGGAAAAACAGCGCGTGTCACGCCTATCAGGATTATATTATCCGGGGTCTGTGGGCGCATGGGGACAGCCCTACTGGAGGCCCTCTTCTCTGGGCAAACGGACATTGCATTAGGTGCAGCGCTCGAAAAAAAAGGGCATGCCCTCATCAATCAAAAAATCGGCCTTCCTGGTCATCGAAGCGACATTTACATCGTTGATGAACCCAAGCAAGCCGTTTTGCATGGCGATGTCATTGTCGACTTTACACATCCGCTCGCAACATTGGCTTTGCTCAAAGAGGCGAAAAAGGCAGGCAAGCCTATGGTCATTGGCACGACGGGTCTCTCCATGCCCGCGCAAGCCGCCCTTCGGAGGGCCGCTCGGGTGCTTCCCATTGTCATTTCTCCGAATATGAGTATTGGCGTTAACGTCTTATTTAAGTTGATTGCGGATGCAACAGCAGCCCTCGGCGGGGGTTACGATGTAGAGATTGTCGAAATGCACCATCGTTACAAAAAAGATGCCCCGAGCGGAACGGCGCTGCGCATGGGAGAAATGGTGGCACGTGCGCGTGGAACGACGCTTTCGCATGTGGGGCGCCTTACACGTCAAGGCATGATTGGGGAGAGATCTGCCGGGGAAATCGGTATCTGCGCGTTACGCGGTGGGGACGTCATCGGACAGCATCGGGTCATCTTTGCAGGGTCTGGAGAGCAGATTGAGCTTGCGCATCACGCATCAAACCGAAGCCACTTTGCACAGGGTGCCCTTGCTGCGGCTCGTTGGATCGTGCAACAGAAGCCTGGGCTTTATACCCTGATGGACGTTTTGGGGCTATGCCCAACGGCCGCGCATCCTCCATAGTATAGAGGTTTGTCGGGCAAGCTCAAATGCGGATCACGTAAGAACGCGCCAGTAGATCATGCAGGCAGCGTTTTTCCCGTTGCACGATGGCAAGTAAAAATCCGGCACCTAGAAAAAGACTGGAGAGTACATAACCGAGGGTACGGCAGAAGGCCTTAAACACAGAGAGAGGATGTCCCTCTTTCATCACGACTTGAATACGCAACACCATCTTTGCGGGTGTCTGTCCACCTTGGGCATGAAAAAAAGTAAAATAGCCTACAGAGAGGGCAATCCACGCCCATAGGAACAAACGGGGCGTAGATTGGGTGGCATTAAAGAAGGTGTTAAGCGGAGATTCTGCGCCGATGAGGCTGATGAGCATCATGATCATGTAGAGGCACTGAATCATGACCGTATCGATGAGAAAGGCAAATGCGCGCCGGATCAATCCTGCCGGCTGCAACGATTGGGGGGGAGGGATAGAGGGGGAAGAAGCGGGGGTAAGGGACGGGTCGGCCTGAGGTCCCTGTTCGTCAGGGACCTGTTCGATAGGCGATGGCGCGCCCTCCGGGACGCCTTCTCGTGAGGAGGTCATGGCGAGGTCGTTTTGCAAATGAAGACATGGTCTCCGCTATTTTTTTTCGCTAAAGTCGGCGTCAACAACGGTTTCATCAGAGGAGGAAGGAGGTGGCGTCGCATCGCCCGCCGTTTTGCTTCCTGCGGCCTTTTTATAAGCCTCTTCGACCAGCCGATGCGATGCTTTTGTGAGCGCATCGATCGCCGTTTTGATCGCATCGGGATCTGATTGCTCCATGGTTTCTTTGCACGCCTTTATTTTTTCCTCTACCGTCTGCTTTTCTTCTGCTGAAATACGATCTCCAAATTCGCTGAGCGATTTTTCCGTCGAATAGACCAGGGTGTCGGCTTGATTACGCAACTCAACCCCTTCTTTGCGTTTTTTGTCTTCTGCGGCGTGTTGTTCCGCATCTCTGACGAGTCGTTCGGCCTCTTCCTTGCTAAGCCCGCTTGATGCCGTAATTTGTATGGATTGTTCCTTCTGTGTGGCCATGTCTTTTGCAGAGACATGCACAATGCCATTCGCATCAATATCGAAGGTGACCTCGACTTGAGGGACACCGCGGGGCGCAGATGGAATACCGACGAGATCAAACTGGCCGAGCAACTTGTTATCGACAGACATTTCGCGCTCTCCCTGATGCACCCGAATCGTGACCGCGGTTTGACCGTCTGCAGCCGTTGAGAAGACTTGGCCTTTGCGTGTCGGGATTGTGGTATTACGATCGATGATCCGGGTAAATACCCCACCCAAAGTTTCAATGCCCAGAGACAGCGGTGTCACATCCAAAAGCAAGACGTCTTTAACCTCTCCTTTGAGAATTGCCCCTTGAATGGCCGCACCGATGGCCACAACCTCATCGGGGTTGACCCCTTTATGGGGTTCTTTGCCAAAAAAAGCTCTGACGCGCTGTTGAACCTTGGGCATGCGTGTCATCCCACCCACCAGGACAACTTCATGAATATCCGAGGGTCCAAAACCTGCATCGGCCAGTGCCTTACGACAGGGCTCCATCGAATTTTCGATTAAATCGTCAACCAACTGTTCGAGCTTGGCGCGTGTCAGTTTGATCACAAGATGTTTTGGGCCCGATGCATCTGCCGTAATAAACGGCAGATTGATTTCCGTTTCCTGAGATGAAGACAACTCGATTTTAGCTTTTTCTGCCGCTTCCTTCAGACGTTGGAGTGCCATCTTGTCTTTTGTGAGGTCAATGCCGTTTTCTTTTCTAAATTCATCAACGAGCCAATCCAAGATGCGTAAGTCAAAGTCGTCTCCGCCGAGATAGGTGTTTCCGTTTGTGGCCTTCACTTCAAAAACGCCTTCCCCCATTTCCAGAATAGAAACATCGAAGGTGCCTCCGCCGAGGTCATAGACCGCAATTTTCTCTTCTTTCTTTTTGTCGAGGCCATACGCCAAAGCGGCTGCAGTGGGCTCGTTGATAATACGCAGCACTTCCAGTCCTGCGATCCGTCCTGCATCTTTGGTTGCCTGGCGCTGGCTATCGTCAAAGTAAGCGGGAACGGTCACCACCGCTTGTGTGATTTTTTCACCGAGGAAGTGCTCTGCATCCTGTTTGAGTTTTTGCAAAACCATGGCGGAGATTTCCTGAGGGCTATGGGGCTTGCCATGAATCTCAACATAGGCATCGCCGTTGTCGGCCCGCACAATCTTATAGGGTAAGCGTCGCATGGCCGCCTGAACCTCGGCAGCATCATACTTTCGTCCAATTAAACGCTTTACGGAGAACACGGTGTGGGCCGCGTTTGTCACGGCCTGACGCCGCGCGATCTGTCCCACCAAGCGTTCTTCTTTGTCGGTGATGGCAGCCACCGAGGGGGTGGTACGGCTTCCCTCTGCGTTCGGAATGACTTCCGGATCGCCCCCTGTCACATAAGCCATGCAGGAGAACGTCGTCCCAAGATCAATACCCAGTACTTTAGACATAATGTTCCCTCCTTGAAAATAGGCGGTTTACTCCAATCCGTACCCGCTTCACAAGCGATGCAAGCTATTCCATGGTTTCTGGCAATTCTGTCGTATTGTTTTCACAGGTGGCGGCAAGTTTTTTTGTGAAGCGACCGACTACGACCAAGGTCGGTCGCAGAACACGCTCATGTATCTTATATCCTTTTTGGGTCTCGCTTACCACGCAGTTGTCCTGTGTTTCCCTATCCACCTCTATTTGTCCAATGGACTGGTGAAAAAGGGGATCAAAAGGCTGTCCGATACTTTCAATGGGCTGCACCCCATATTTTTCGAGCTGGGTACATTGTTGTTGATAGATCAGCGTGACGCCCTCGATCATTTTGTTGAAGTCATGGGTTTCCTGAGAATGGGCAAGCGCGCGTTCGAGATTATCCAAAACAGGAAGAATATCTGTCAGCAAAGGCGCGTTGGCATATCGAATTTGCTCGGCCTGTTCTTTTTGGATACGTTTTCGATAGTTTTCAAAATCAGCATAGAGACGCAGATACCTCTCTTGCAGCACCTTCTCCTGCTCCGCTATGTTGCTGCGCAGAGCGGCAACCTGAGCGGCAAGCTCTGTTTCTGCGGACGCCTCCTCTGCGGAGATACATTCCGATTGCGTAGAGGATGCTCCTACTGCTTCTGAAAGGGGAGCAACAGATTCTGTTTGTTCAGGACAAACCAACGTGCAACATAGTCCACGATTCTAGAAGAGCAAAGTATCAAATTTCCGCGCGGAATGTCAATTGCATGTATCAAATTATCTTGAGATGAGCCTGCTGTTTGACAAATCCTGCATAAATTATGGTAGTGTAAGGGATGGAAAGAAGGGTGATTTTGTGGGGCGGGCAGGTGGGCGGTTATCGGTCGCCATCGTTGCAGGACGGCTGCGCTGGCGTAGCTCAGTTGGTAGAGCAGCTGACTTGTAATCAGCAGGTCGGGGGTTCGATTCCCTTCGCCAGCTCCAATGTCCTTTCGAGTTTTTAAAGGGTATAGACGGCAAAGACAGGGGAGGTTCCCGAGCGGCCAAAGGGGACAGACTGTAAATCTGTTGCTTCCGAGCTTCGGAGGTTCGAATCCTCCCCTCCCCATGCATGTGGGGCAACGTTCTCGGATCAACGGGCACAGACCCTAGGCGACGCGATTGTGCTCTTGAAGAGGGGTGACAGCAGGCCGCGGGAATAGCTCAGTGGTAGAGCGCTAGCCTTCCAAGCTGGGGGCCGCGGGTTCGAATCCCGTTTCCCGCTCGG
>Ga0247727_10020463_pt1 | contig 10113 bp, 9 predicted proteins | sample WisWelCaveWW1625_FD_202498 | JGI IMG/M metagenome (GOLD analysis project Ga0247727, IMG submission 202498) | Biofilm microbial communities from Wishing Well Cave, Virginia, United States - WW16-25 | ecosystem: Environmental > Aquatic > Deep subsurface > Groundwater > Cave microbial mat | place... | reverse complement strand
TTGAACCCGCCGATTTGCACATACAGCTCTTTGCGATAGGCCAGATTGCCCCCCGAGCAGCTAATTGGATAACTTAACCCGGCGCTGGCCGCGGCCACACAGGCCATGGCAAAATAATCCAGTGCCAGCATCTGTTGAAAAATTGAATCGTCCGTTCTATAGGGATTGTATCCGGCCACCAGCCCGACTTGCGGCTCAAAATATTTGACCAGTTCCGAGAGCCACTCCGGACCGGGCTGGCAGTCGGCGTCGGTAGTCACGATGATGTCGCCGACAGCGTGTTGTATGCCGAGATCGATGGCGCGCTTCTTAGGCGCTAAATGCGGCGACCGATCTTTTATTTGCAGCAGCTTGACCCGGCGATGAGCGGCCGAGATGCTTTTTACGATGTCTGCCGTTCGATCTTCGGAACGGTCATCGACGGCGATGATTTCCACTTTCTCAGGAGGGTAACTTTGATTCAAAACTGCGCTCAAGCAGGTGCGGATGGTTTGCTCCTCGTTGCGCGCGGCTATTACCACCGAGACGCTCGGTTGGTTTTTATTTGTGCCAGCTTTCAGATTGGACAGTCCTTTTCTAAGTTTGAATAAAGCCGCTGCGTAAAGAAACGTCAGAACGAATAGTGGAATGACGAAATAGAGCATGTCAACTTTCCAGGGCTGAAAAATGCAATCCCGAAGCCGCGAGGGCGGGTAATGATTTTTCCAAAGCGGTTAATGTGTTCGGACTGTTGCGATGTCCGTCGTGCAGCAAAATAATCTTGCCTGGCTTCGCAATTTTAAGCAACCGGCGTTCGATGATCTCCGGTGCGGCCTCTGCCTGGTAGTCTTTTGCCGATGCGCTCCAGAGTACCATCCGGTGCTGCGTGAGGTTGAGCGCTTGCAGCAAATCCTTTCCAAACAAACCATACGGAGGCCGAAAGAGTCGCGGCCTCAAACCGGTGACGTTCAAAATCGCTTCATCGGTTTGATTCAACTCTTCTAAAATTTGTTCCTTTGCCATTCCGAGCATTCGCGGGTGACGAAACGAGTGGTTGCCAATGACATGCCCGCGCTGTTTGATTTGCAAAACGATATCCGGATGCTGCGTGACGTTTTCACCTATTAGAAAGAACGTGGCTTTCGCGTTGAACTGGTCCAGCACATCTAAAACTTTTGGTGTAACCTCGGGGTCGGGACCGTCATCGAAGGTCAGATAAACGTTCTCGTCCGCAGCGCGCCAGAGGATGCCCGGTAAGATACTTTTGCCTGACGAAATCAATTAGCTCGGTGTTCCTTTTTCAAGAGAAAGTAAATTCCCAACAGCGTCGGCAAAACCAGATTGATGATAAATAACAACAGGGAGGCATTAAAAGCGGCGCCGCTGCTGACGCCGATTTTACCGAAAAAGAAAACCGCGGCGCCTTCGCGAATGCCAAGATCCGCTATGGCAATCGGCAGCAGGGTTTTCATGAGGAAGACGCCCGCGGCAGCGCTGGCTCCTGTCATCAGGTCAAAATTCTCGAACGTTAAAACCAGCAAAAGAAATTGTGCCAGGAAAACCGCATAGAATAATAACGAAAACGTTAACAACGTCCAATAACTTTGACCGTCCATTTTTAATAGCACACGCAATTTGGCTTTTACTTTTGGTATCGTAAAAGGCGTCGCGAGAACGGCTAATAAGATCAAACCCGCCGCCTTTACCTCCGATTCCAAATTAATAGGAACGAGGAGTAGTCCCGCCAATCCCGCCAGGAGAGTGACGCTCAGATTGGTAATCTTATCCAGAATGGCGAGCTTGATGGTGAGCTCGGGCGGCAGGTTTGAAATAACCAACCCGCGGCCGATTTCGCCAAGCCGTCCGGGGGTTATCCATCCCAGTGGATAGCCAACCAGCAGTGATTTCATCGAAGTTGCGAAACGTATTTGTGGGTGAACACGGGTGAGCAAATAGTGCCATTTGAGTCCTTGAATAAAAAGATTGGGCACTAGTAAAATGAGCGCTAAACTTGCGTGCCGCCAATTGGCTATTTTTAAGGCGGCGAGCAGCGACGGGAGATTCAAGTTTGCTATTATCAGTAAAAGCGCCAGAACCGCGACGAGGGTTTTCAGCCAGAATCGGCCGCGAAATTTAGAGATAGAGCCGCAAACCTTGCGAGCAGTTGGCGCATATTTCCAGACTGCTGCGCGCGGTGAGCATAGCGTTTCTGAAGTTGTCATAGTTTTCCGAATTCCAGATGTGATCGATGCCGTGTTCTGTTACCGAACCAAATTGGTGGCGGCCGTTTTTGTCGAAACAGCAGGGGGCGACCAAGCCGTCCCAGTTGACCAGTGTGCTGGTCCAGGGCCGCGGACACGGTCCCGGCGCGACGCGCTTTGGCCGAATTTCTTTTCCATTGAATTGGTACCGCCGCAGACTCTGGTTAGTCGGCAGCCAGCGCAGCGCTTCATCGACATTTTCCACCTGCGCGGTTTTCACGAGCAATTTATCAGCGCCGAGCTTTTTGGTTAAATTGGCCATCTCCGCGAGTTGATGCTCGTTAGGTTTCATGACAATAAACTGAATGAAGATCAGCGGCGTGTTGCGGCCCTGCCGCGTCCGTTCGCGAACGAGATTCTCCACGCCGGCGATGACCTTCGCCAAACGGCCGCCCACGCGATAGGTTTCGTAGCTTTGCTGATCGGCGCCATCGATGGACACGATGATGGAATCGAGTCCGGAGGCGACGGTACGGCGCGCCGTTTCGGGGTTCAGATAATGCCCGTTGGTGCTGGTGGTGACGAAGATGCGTTTGGTTTTGGCGTACTCGACGAAGCGCAGGAATTCTTTGTTAATAAATGGCTCGCCCTGCTGATAAAGCAGCAGGTAGAAAATATAATCTCCAAGCTCATCCATGATTTTTTTATAGGTGAGGAAGTCCAACTGGCCGGCCGGACGAAGCATCTGACCGTTGCCCGTGACGCACAATGGGCAGCGAAGATTGCAGAGGTTGGTCGGCTCGACGGTTAAAATGAACGGCTTTCCCCAAACGACGGGTCGTTTGCGCACCGTAGAAATCGCAAATGAGCTCACGGCCAATCCCGCATTAACCAGCCGTTTGACGGTTACGGTCTTCAATAGAAGTTTTAGGGGTATCTCTTTCATTGTTACTTCTCGTAACGCAAAGTTTGTAGCGCGACATTCATGCCGTGGCTTTTGAGGGCTCGCGACATAAATGTCGCGTTACGGGTTTTTGCCACCAGGTACCAGGTTGGATTGATAAAATAGTTAAAAAATCCCAACCCGTCGTTTACCAAACGAGCCACGAGTTTGTCCAACCGCCATCTCGCGAGCCAGTTTACGACTCGAATGTGGGCCTCGCTGTTCACCACCGCGGTCGGCTGCTGGAAGAGCCGCTGCGCGATTTTTAGGTTTACAAACCTCAGTTCAAAGCCTTCTTGCTTTAACCAGTGCCGTAATTTGAAAAGAGAAAACAGCGCCGCAAAATCCGCCCGGGCGATTTTTTCGCGGCGGAGCAATTTCGTGATATACCAGTTGACCGCTCTTCTCGGCAACACTGAAACGAAAGGCAGATTCCAGTGTGGGTCGCAAACGAAATTCAACGGCGACCAACGGTTGGGAGTGGAGATATAGAGCCAGCCATTTGGTTTTAGAGCGCGGCAGGCTTCGTGAATGGCTTTCGCCGGTTCGGGGAGGTGCTCCAGCACGTCCTGCAAAATCACCCAGTCAAAGGTTTCGTTTGCGAATTTTAAATTCTGAGCGTCACCCGATAAAATAGTCACCGGCATTTGCAGAGCGCCGATTTCCTGTCGAAATTTCTGCACCTTCTGAGGATGTCTCTCGATGGCGGTCACGCAAGCGCCGCGGGCAGCCAGCGCTAACGTCGTACCGCCGGTGCCAAACCCCACATCCAGAATATTCAGATTGGCGATCGGTGAAAAGGACTCCAGAATGTCCGCTACCAATTCGCCGCGGTCAAGGGCAAATGCCGCGTAATTGGCCCACAGCTGATAGTTGGGATGACTCACGGGCGGCAGAAGGTCATAGTTGCGAGAAACTTCCGTAAACGGCGCGGTTATTTCCATTTTATTTTTCCGATAAAACCCAGCGGTGAAATGAAGGTCTGGTTCAGCACGAAGAAAATTTCCCACAGCGGCAATAGTCGTAAAAGTTTGCTTTGCTGCAGTCTTTTAGTTATCAAAAATAGAGCCACAAAGTCCAGTAACCATTTCAAGTTAAAAAATAAAACGCCGAGCAACAGAACCGCTGGTTTGAAAAATCCCCATATTAAAAAAACATAGAGTGCAAGATTGGAGAGATTAAATAAAAAATAGGCGAGTTGGAAAGGACGACTGAAATATTTTGCAGCGGAAACGTGCCGCCGCCGCTGCGCCACATACGCCGAAAGATTTTTCGCGGCCTGGCTGTAAACCGCCGTGTCGGGGTTCAACGAAAATTCGATGTGCCAGTTGGTTTGTTTTTTGACCTGCTGCAGAAACAGATCGTCGTCGCCCGAGAGGCTGTGGTTGATGCTGCTGAAGCCGTTCACATCCACGAAAACTTGTTTTCGATACGCCAGATTTCGGCCGGTACAGGTTACGCCGACACCCCAGTTCGCAGCGCCGGCTGCGACCAGCGCGGAGGCGCAGTTGTCCAGCGCCAAAACTTTATCCCAGAGTCGACCGTTATGTTCGAATGGCGCCAGTCCAATCACCACTCCAACCTGTTCGCGAAAAAGTGGTACGGTTTCGGCGATCCACGTAGGCGGCGGCGCGCAGTCGGCGTCGGTGGTGAAAATGATTTCACCCGTAGCTTGTGCAATCCCCAGGCTGAGCGCAAATTTTTTGGGACTGGTCTTATCGGGCGTATTCGAAACCTTCACGATAGTAAACAAATCGGGATGAACGCTCTGGTATTCATTCAGGAAGTCCGACGTGTGGTCGGTGGAGCGGTCGTCAACCACAACGATCTGCATGAGCGAGCGGGAATAGCTCTGCTGCGTCAGTGCGCGCAGGCAGCGGCCAATGTTCTGTTCTTCATTGCGGACAGCGATCACCACGCAGACCGTCGGTTGGCGCTCACATTTCTCGGGTTCGCGCCGCAGCAAACCCGTAATCAAAAAGAGCAGAATGGAAATATAAACGATGATCGCGAGTGCCGCCGCGAGGATGATGAATTCAGCCATGAATTGTCAAAATGAGCAGTCGTGTTTTTGAATAGCAAGATAGAGAAAATTACCTAAAGGGTCAAGATCAAATTCACAAACTCCGGGGTCTCGAAAACCGAGAGTTCAATTAAGTCAGTCAAAGAAAATAAATTGACTTTTGGAATTTAAATCTTTATTTTCAGTGAGCTTGATTGGAATACCTTCCCGTCGACAAATTTTGGTGTGATTTATTGGCACAATTTTCATTAGGATTCGGCAGCAAATTTTTAAACTTAGAAATTAACTCTACAAATATTTTAGGGGTTTTACATCCAAAACTCACACCTCCACACTCGTCTCCTGAAAACATCGTTTCCAAAGCTTTGGAAAACCCGGTTGCTTCCGAGTCAGTGGAAAGCTTATTTCAATCGCGGGTAAAAACGGTCGTCGTGGTTCCCGATAAAACACGCAATAGCGGCGCGGTGGTTTTCTTACCCATGTTAATCGATCGTTTGAACCGGGCTGGCATTCAAGACTCGGACATTAAAATCATTTTAGCGACCGGTTCCCATGTTGGGCACACTCCGGAACAGAAAGAGAAGATTGTTGGAAAAGAGATGTTTCAACGCCTCGAGGTGTGCGATCACGACTGCCGCGATGACGAAAATTTGATTTATGTGGGTGAAACAAAATTTGGGACGCCCGTTTTTATCAATCGAAATTTGGTTGAGGACAGAAGGGTCATGGTGACGGGAACGGCTGTGCATCACTATTTTGCGGGATTTGGCGGAGGGCCGAAAATGATCAACCCCGGTTGCGCCGGCTACGAAACCATTCGCCGCAACCACGCGCTCACGATTGATCCGCAAACCGGCTGGCTGCATGCGCGCTGTCGGGCGGGCGTGATACAAGGCAATCCGCTGCAAGAGGACATTCTCGATTCGCTGCGCTTCATTCGCGCCGATTTTCTATTCGAGACGGTTTTGAACGATCGCGGCGAAATCGTTGCGGCGTTTGCTGGAGATTTAATCGCGGCGCATCAAAAAGCTTGCAATCTGGTGGACGGGTTTTATAAAGTCCCGATTCCGGAACCGGCGGATTTGGTGGTGGTAAGCTGCGGCGGCTACCCGAAGGATCTCAATTTTATTCAGGCGCATAAATCATTGCACAATGGGTTTTACGCTGTCAAACCCGGTGGGGTGATTCTGGCATTGGCGGAGTGCCGCGAGGGGATCGGCTCGTCCACCTTTTTGGACTGGTTTGACTTCACCAATGACGACGAATTTCGTGATAATTTGAAACGGCATTACCAGTTAAACGGGACGACGGCCCTGGCGTTGAAGATGAAAACCCACACGAGCCGCATTATTTTGGTTTCAAGTTTACCTGGCGAGCTCGTAAAAAAATTGGGCATGACCCCGGCCTCTAACCTGGAGGAAGGGTGGAAGTTGGCGCAGTCCATGCTTCCCGGCAACTTTTGTTGTTATGTTATTCCAAACGGCTCGCTAACTTTGCCTTTTCTAAATGAACAATAGCAGGCATCTTTTTATTTGGATACTTCTTTCGATGGTGGGTTGGGTGACCCTGCGCTGCGCCGGCTTAAAGCCGAATCCCATTTTCAAAACCTCGGCGCCGGCCGCGAACTCACGGTATGGGGACGTTGACCTGCCCTCTGCAAACAGCCGATCTTTCTCAGAATTTGAGGAACGATTGCTGGCCGAAATCAACTTGTATTTAGGCGCGCCCTATCGCCGCGGCGGAATGAACCGCGCCGGCATAGACTGCTCGGGTCTGGTGAATGTTGTATACCGAAATGTCCTGGGTTTGGAATTACCGCGCAAAGTGACGGCGCTGTATAAGTATGGCAACCAACTGGATAGGGAGCATTTACGTTTGGGAGACCTGGTCTTTTTTGAAAGAATGGAAAATTATGGAGTTTCGCACGTAGGTATTTATCTTGGTGAAGACACGTTTGCTCACGCTAGCAGCGGCAGCGGGGTGACCATATCCAATTTGAACGAGCCATATTATCGTACGCGATTTGTTGGCGCAAAAAGGGTTACTAAATTAGAATGAGAAAAAAAATATTCACGCTGGATAGAGCGGAAGCAGATTAAATTAAAAATTCAGGAGGACGCGGATGGCTAAAATCGATCTGGCTGAAGTTCAGCGCTATTTAAAAGATCAAAAAATCGACGGCTGGTTGATCTTTGATTTCCGGGGGCAGAATCATATCGCCGCGAATTTTTTTGACATCAGGCGCGATATCCTTCTCACGCGACGTTGGTTTTATTTTATTCCCCAAAAGGGCGAGCCGAGTTTGCTGGTTCATAAAATAGAGCGAACTAATTTTCCGAGTCCACCAAAGAATGTGCATTGGTACGTAAGCTGGCAGGAGCTAAAAAGCAAGTTAGGGGAGATGATTAAACGAAGCCGAAACATTGCCATGGAATATTCGCCCGAGGGGGCCATTCCGTATGTATCATGTGTCGATGGCGGCACCCTGGAAATGGTTCGCGGCCTCGGCGTGGAAGTGGTGACGTCCGCCAACCTGGTGCAGTATTTTCAGAGTCGCTGGAGCGACGAGCAGTTGCAGTCGCATATTCGCGCCCTCAAGCAGGCAGATAGAGTCAAAGACGCGGCATTCAAATTTATTGGAGATAAAATAAAGACGAAACAGCCCGTCACGGAATACGATGCGCAAAAATTCATTCTGGAAAGCTTTGACAAAGTCAACATGACCGCCGATGAACCGCCGATTGTGGCGGTGAACGCCAACGCCAGCAATCCACATTATTCGCCCTCCGCTGAACGCTGCAGTACCATCAAAAAGGATGATCTCGTTCTGATTGATTTGTTCAGCAAGGAAAAAACGCCCAACTCGGTTTATGCTGACATCACCTGGATGGGCTTTGTCGGCGCAACAGTTCCACAAAAACCGAAAGACGTTTTTGAGGTCGTCGTCCGGGCGCGTGACGCCGGCTTGCAAATGCTAAAAGAAGCTGCGGCACAAAAAAACACCCTCCAGGGGTGGGAAGTGGACGCGCGGGTGCGCAGCATCATCGAGCAAGCGGGTTACGGCGATTATTTTTTCCATCGCACCGGCCACAGCCTCGATACCAATCTGCACGGCACCGGCGTGAACATTGACGGTCACGAAACTCAGGATCGGCGGGAAATCATTCCCGGAGTTGGTTTTACTATTGAACCGGGAATTTATCTCGAGGAGTTTGGCGTGCGCAGCGAAATCAACGTTTATTATTCCGACGAAGGCCCGAAAGTGTTCGGGCCAATTCAAAAGGAGATTTTGGCCCTCTTATAAATTTGCATTTTGATGTTTGCAATTTTTATTTTGCATTATGGATGCTACTCTGAAAAAGGGTGACGAAATAAATTTAGAAATCGAGTCATTAGCGTTTGGCGGCCGCGGCGTCGCCAGGGTAAACGGCCTGGTGGTGTTCGTGGAAGATGCGTTGCCCGGCCAACAGGTTACCGCCAGAATCATTCGCAAGAGAAAAGGATACGTTGAAGCCCGACTCCTGACCGTGTTGAAAGAATCCGCCGAAGCGGTATTGCCGCGATGTCCCTATTTTGGCGAGTGCGGCGGCTGTCTTTTCCAGCATCTTGATTACCGTGCCCAGCTCAAATACAAGCGCCAGCAAGTTATCGAAAGTCTCGAGCACATTGGTGGATTCGAAAAACCGCCGGTGCTGGATACCCTTCCGTCTCCCCGGCAATTCTACTATCGCAACAAAATGGAATATTCCTTTGGCGACCAGCGCTGGCTTTATAAAGATGAAATAGCGAGTGGCTCGATCTCGCGTCCTAAAAACTTCGCGCTCGGCCTGCACGCGCGCGGCCGCTTCGATAAAATTCTCGACATCGACGAATGCTATTTGCAATCTTCGCGCGGCGTGGAAATTCTAAACGCCACTCGGCAGATGGTTTTAGAGAGCGGAATGCCGCCTTACAGCACTCACACCCATTCGGGGTTCTGGCGGCATCTGGTGATTCGCGAAGGGAAGCATACCGGCGAAATGATGATTAATCTGGTAACGGCTGACGCAAACGATGGGTACGATAAAGTGGATGAAATCGCCGCACTCCTGAGAGATAAATTTCCGGATATTACCACCATCGTTCACAGCGTCAATCGCCGTAAAGCCCAGGTAGCGGTTGGGGACGAAGTGCGAATATTGTTCGGACTCGGCACTATTAAAGAGCGAATTGGCCGCCGGCTTTTTCAAATTTCCGCCAATTCGTTTTTCCAAACCAATAGCGATGGCGCGCAGCTTTTGTATGATAAAGTCCTCGAGCTCGCCGATTTTAAAGGGACCGAAACGGTTTACGATTTGTACTGCGGCGCCGGCACTATTGCGCTCTATATCTCCGACCACGTCAAACGGGTGGTTGGATTTGAGGTGGTGGAAGAGGCGCTAAACGACGCGAAACGGAATGGTGAGTTAAATGGGATGGAGAATTGTTTTTTCGTGCCGGGAGATTTAAAAGATACGCTGTCGACTGACGCCCAACAAAAATGGGGCCGACCCGACACGATGATTATCGATCCGCCGCGGGCCGGGATGCACACGCAGGTGCTGCAGCAGGCGGTTGAATTGCATCCCCAGAAAATCGTGTACGTCTCCTGCAATCCCACCACGTTTGCCCGCGACGCTAAAGAACTGTGCCGCTCGAATTATGAATTAAAAGTGGTGCAACCGGTGGATATGTTTCCGATGACGGGGCATATTGAGGTGGTGGGGTTACTAACTCTCCGTTAGCAAAATGGCTTTTTCTAATGCTTTTCTAATCGGCAGAGGCAAATTTACCAATCTTCTTCTTAAAACAGGGATGGAGTTTTGGTTAAGTTTTCGATCCTCGACGGGGAAATCCCATAAATTTCGTTGAATGATTTTTTCAAGATTTCGAGCCGCTAATTCTTCTTTTTTTTTAATTTCCTCTTCGGTCTTTAGTTTTAGCTCTTT
>Ga0247727_10020462_pt1 | contig 10115 bp, 9 predicted proteins | sample WisWelCaveWW1625_FD_202498 | JGI IMG/M metagenome (GOLD analysis project Ga0247727, IMG submission 202498) | Biofilm microbial communities from Wishing Well Cave, Virginia, United States - WW16-25 | ecosystem: Environmental > Aquatic > Deep subsurface > Groundwater > Cave microbial mat | place... | reverse complement strand
GTCCGGACCGTCGGATCCCCGCCCGGAGCCGACCCCGCGAACACCCCGATCTTCTTCGAATCCGGGTACACCGAGATCTCGGGCTCGAGCATCGTAGACAGCATCAGGATGCGCAGCGGCTGGTCGTTGTCGTTGATCACCTGGTGCGCCCCCGCCCGGCCGACCGGGAACGCGACGTAGTCGCCCGCGCGGACCTGCAGCTCGCGATCGGCGATGCGCAGCGTGGCGGAACCCGAGAGCACGTACATCGCCTCTTCGTTGGCGGTGTGAAAGTGGTACGGGAACGGACGCTTTCCCGGAGGGATCTCGTACAGGCTGCAGCCGATCTCCCGGCCGCCCGCGGCCTTGCCCAGCTGCTTGCGGCGATGGGCGAATCGCTCGCCGTGAGCCGTGTCATCCCACTCGAGCTCGGACTCGTGGACCACACCCTCGCGTCGTGCCATGCCCGCCTCCTTCACCAGTCGTAGAATCCGCGACCGCTCTTCTTCCCGAGCCGACCCTCCGCCACCATCCGTCGCAGAATCTCGGGCGGCCGAAACGCATCGGACCCGAGCTCACGGTGCAGGTGCTCGGCGATCGCCAGGCGCACGTCGAGCCCGACGAGATCGGTCAAGCGGAGCGGGCCCATCGGATGGCGGTAGCCGAGCGTCATCGCCTTGTCGATGTCCTCGGCTGTCGCCACGCCCTGCTCGAGCATGCGCATCGCCTCGAGCCCGAGCGCGATGCCGAGGCGGCTCGACGCGAAGCCCGGCGAGTCGCGGACGACGATCGGCTCCTTGCCCAGCGCCCGGCCGAGATCGACCGCGCGCGCCACCGTCGCATCGGAGGTCGCCTCGCCGCGAACGACCTCGACGAGCGCCATCACGTGCACCGGATTGAAGAAATGCATGCCGACGACGCGCGAGGGACGTGCGGTCGCCTCCGCGATGCGGCCGATCGACAGGGACGACGTGTTGCTCGCGAGGAGCGCGGTCTCGGGCGCGGACCGGTCGAGCCGTGCGAAGATCTCGCGCTTCAGCTCGAGCGATTCGGGCGCGGCCTCGATCACGACGTCGGCGTCCTGCGCGGCGGCCGCGAGGTCGGGCGCGGCGACGAGCCGGCCGAGCGCCGCCGCCTTCTGCTCCGGCGTGACCTTGCCTTTGGCGATCCCCTCATCGAGCGTCGCCGCGATCGCGGCGATCCCGCGCTGCGCGAGATCCTCGGACGTGTCGCTGAGGTGCACGTCGAAGCCCGCGGCGGCCGCGACCTGCGCGATGCCCCGGCCCATCGTCCCCGCGCCCAGCACGACGATCTTCTGCCCGTCTCTCATTTCGGGCCCGCAGGATAGCCGATGTTAGACTCGGCTGCTCTCATGCCGCTCGTCGATCTCGTGTCATCGGTCGCGACGGGGTGCGTGGTCGGCGCGATCACGCTGACGCTCTTCGGCCAGAGGCGCGCGCAACGGGCGCGCTCTCGGCGACGACGAGCCGCGTGGCTCGCGGCCACGCTCTCCTGCCGGAGAGCACTCCCGTACTGGCTCCTGCTCGCGGTCGGGGCAGGGCTCGTGGCGTGGAGCGCCGTGCCACGTGAGTCGCTGCGCCTCATCGTCCCGGGTCTCTTCACTGCGATCGTGGGCGCAGGCGCGATCGGCGCGCAGATCCTGCTCGCTGCGGGCCGGATCGAGGCCGAAGGTCGAGTCGCCACGGCGCGCGCGCTCGCCCGACTCTCAGGCCAGACGCTGTTCGTCGCCGCGGCCGCGTTCGTTGTCCTCGCCGGGCTCGCCCACGTCGTCGCGTCGCTCGTCGTCGCGTTCGGCGGTGTCACCGCTCTTCTCGCCGGACTCGCCGGCAAGCCCCGACCGTCGGGAGCGGTGGCGGTGCTGCTTGCCGGGCTGGGACTGCTCTCCGTGCTCGTGCTCTGACGACGTCTCTGTGGGATGCAGGCTCGGAGCGCGTGCGACTCCGCTCCTGCGTCGAAGGACGTGGAAAGGAAACCGCCCTTCCGATAGCCTGGCGACGGTGGTTGACCTCCTCGGCCCCCGGGGCGCGATCGGTGCGTCGAGCACTTCACCCATCTGGTACATCCCTTGAAACGTCTGCTCAGGGAGCCCTTGATTCATTTCCTCGTGCTGGGCACGCTGATCTTCGTCGCCTACGGCCTCTCGAATCGCAGCGGCGAAGCCAGCTCCGGGCGGATCGTGGTCACGCAAGGAAAGATCGACAACCTGCGGGACTCGTTCGGCCGCGTCTGGCAGCGCCTGCCCACGCCGGCCGAGCTCGACGGGCTGATCCAGGACTACATCCGCGAGGAGGTGCTCGCCCGCGAGGCGATGGCCCTGGGTCTCGACCGCGACGACACCGTGATCCGACGACGACTGCGGCAGAAGATGGAGGTCGTCGCCAACGACCTCGCCGAGCAACCCGTGCCGGGCGAGACGGAGCTCGAGGAGTTCTTGGCCAAGCATCCCGACGCCTTCCACATCGAGCCGCGCTTCACCTTGTGGCAGGTCTACTTGAGCGCCGACCGACGGGGTGACGCGTTGCACGAAGATGTGGCGCGGCTTTTGGCCGAATTGAACCGGGCGGGCGCTGGCGCCGACTTCCAGGGATCGAGCGACGCCACGTTGTTGCCGCCCGCCTTGACCGACGTCCCGTCGAGCGAAGTGACTCGCCATTTCGGAGAAGAGTTCACTCAGCAATTGGCGCGCTTGCCGGAGGGCGGGTGGCACGGGCCGGTGACTTCCAGCTACGGCGTCCACCTGGTGTGGGTTGTGGAGCGGAAGCCGGCCAGGATGCCTCCGCTCGCGGAAGTCCGCGAACAGGTCAGCCGCGAGTGGACCGACGCACGGCGCAAAAACGCCAACGAGCAGCTCTACCAGGAGCTGAGGAAGCGCTACGCGGTGACCATCGACCGGTCCAGCGTTCAAACGGACGGCCTGGCGGTTCAGCTGTGACGACTAAGACGCAACGCTCGCTCGCGGTATTCGTGCTCCTCGGGGTGCTGGGTGCTTCCAGCGCCAAGGCCCACGAACTGCGGCCAGCCTATCTGGAGCTTCGCGAGACCGCGCCGGACACGTTCGATGCGCTGTGGAAAGTGCCGGCCGCGGGCGAGGGCATGCGCCTCGCGCTCCACGTTCGCCTACCCGAGAGTTGCGTGATCTTGACCGTGCCGCGCGGCACGTTCAACGGCGGCGCTCACCTGGCGCGGTGGCGGATCCAAGCTCCGACCGGCCTTGCGGGCGAACGCATCGCCATCGACGGCCTTACGTCCACGATGACCGACGTGCTCGTGCGGGTGGAGCGACTCGACGGCACGACGCAGCTCGCGCGATTGACGCCCGCCGATCCGTCTTTTCTGGTCGAGGCCTCTCCGGGCCGGCTGCAGGTTGTGCGGACGTACCTTGCGCTGGGCGTCGAGCACATTCTGACCGGCATCGATCACCTGCTGCTCGTGCTGGCCTTGCTGCTGATCGTGCGCGGTCGCGGTCGCCTCGTGGCCACCGTCACCGCGTTCACCGTGGCGCACAGCTTCACGCTGTTCGCGGCCACGCTCGGCTGGGTGCACGTGCCCGGTCCTCCGGTTGAGGCGACGATCGCGCTCAGCATCGCCTTCGTGGCCGCGGAAGTCGTGCACAGCCTGCACGGCAGGCCCGGCCTGACGGCGCGTGCGCCGTGGATCGTGGCATTCGGCTTCGGTCTGCTGCACGGCTTCGGCTTCGCCGGCGCGCTGGCCGAGGTGGGGCTGCCGCAGAAGGCCATCCCGCTGGCGCTGCTGATGTTCAACGTCGGCGTCGAGCTGGGCCAGCTTCTCTTCGTCATGGCGGCGCTGATGCTGCGCGCGGGCCTTGGCCGGCTTCCGCCGCGCGCGTCTTGGTGGGTGCCCCGGGTTGTGCCCCGCGCCATCGGTACCGTGCCCTTGGCGCACTGGGCACGCCTGGTCCCGGCCTACGCCATCGGTTGTGTGGCGATGTTCTGGACGATTCAGCGCATCGCCGCTCTTTGACCCGCATCGACGATGAACGCGGCAATCACGACTCGCCGATCAGCCGCCGGAAGAGATCGCCCCCGAGCGTCGCCAAGCTGACCTACCAGGTGATCGCCCGACGGATGTTCGGTGGGACTCGGTAGCTCTTCTCAGTTGCCGAGGGCGAGCACCGGCCCACGCGCCTGACCCTGAGCTTCGTAGAACATGACGATCTCGTCGCGGGCTTCTTGCTCGTTGAGGCGCAGCCCCAGCGCACCCGCGTCGATCAGGCGGCTCCAGGCTTCCACGAGCGCGTAGAACGTCGGATCGGCGGGTTGCCTTCCCGCGGGAAGCGAGACCTTGTTGCCGATGCCGTTGATCGAACGCACGGTGACACCGAACAGCAGATTCGCCGGCCAGCCCGATTGAGCCAGGGCGAACAACGCTTCCGGCGGGACGGGCGTGAGCAGGTTGGCCGCAAACTTCCGGCCACCGACCGGGGTGTAGGTGATCGTCGGTCGATCGTACCAGCGACCCGCGCCGCCTGCGCCCACGGTGTTCGCTCCGGTCAAGCCGGTGTTGAGACCTGCGCTCACGGTGACGTCGCCCTCGAGCGAGTACTGGTTGATGACCGACGCCACCTCGAGAAAGACGGGGGCCTCCATGTAACGCAGACGCACGATGTTCAGCAGGACCTGTTGCCGGGCAGAGTCCGCGATGGCGTCTCCGTAGTCGAAGCGATCCCGCCGGATCGTGGCGGGACCGACGGAAGCGCATGCCGTCGCGCCGAGCGCCAGGAGCGCCGCGGCCGTTCGCAACGCCGGGCCTGGAACGCGACGCTCTCTACCAACCATCGCCTGCCCCCGAGCCTCGCCAAGCTCCGGCGGATCATACACCAGCGCGATCGAGGCTTCCCCGCTGCTACACTGTCGGGCCGGTTCGTCCGGCAGGAGAAACGATGACAGCGCGCACGTACCAGACCCTCGGCGTCGTCGGCGCCGGCAACATGGGCAGCGGCATCGCGCAGAAGATCGCGACCGAGGGGTTCCGTGTCGTTCTCGTGGATCTGGACGACGAGAAGGTCGCCCGCGGGCTATCGACCATCCGGGCGACGCTCGACCAGGGCGTCGAGCGCAAGATCCTCGAGCGACAGCAGGCTCAAGAGATCCTGTCCCGGGTCCAGGGCACGACCGACATGGGGCGCCTCGGCGAGGCCGACCTTGTCGTCGAGGCCGTGTTCGAGGACCTGGCGGTCAAGCGCGACGTGTTCGCACGGCTCGAGCGTGCCTGTCGGCCGGACACGATCCTGGCCACGAACACCTCGTCATTCCTCGTGAGCCAGATGGCCGAGCGGATGCGCCACCCGGAGCGGCTCGTCGGTCTCCACTACTTCTACCATCCGGCGAAGAACCGCCTCGTCGAGGTGATCAGCGGCGCGGCCACGTCGCCCGAGATCGTGCGCCAGGCGTGGTCGCTCCAGGAGCAGATCGGCAAGACGCCCATCCGCTCCGCGGACGTGTCAGGGTTCGTCGTCAACCGCTACTTCGTGCCGTGGCTCAACGAGGCAGTGCGCCTCGTCGAGTCCCGCGTGGCGGACGTCGCGACGATCGAGACCGCGTGCAAGGAGACGTTCGGCGTGGGCATGGGCCCGTTCGAGCTGATGAACGTCACGGGCATTCCGATCGCGCTCCACGCGGCGCGAACCCTCGGCGAGCAGTTCGGACCGTTCTACACGCCCTCCGACCAGCTGCGGCGCCAGGTCCAGTCCGCGCAGCCGTGGAGCCTCGCGGGCGCGCCCGACGCGTCCCGGTTCGACGTCGTTCGCGAGCGGATGCTCGCGGTGACCTTCTACGTCGCCGCGCAGCTCGTCGAGGAGGGCGTGGGCACGCGGGAGGACACGGACATCGGCGCCCGAGTCGGGCTACGCTGGCCCCGCGGTCCGTTCGAGCTGATGAACCACCACGGCGTCCGGCGGGCCGCGCAGCTCGTCGAGGATCTCGCGCGCCGGTGGGGCCTCGACGTGCCCCGATCCCTGTCGATCCAGGCGTCGTCGGACCTGCCGTACTCGTTCCGGCTCGTCGACCGGGAGGACCGAGACGGGATCGCCACGCTACGCGTGAACCGGCCGGATGCGATGAACGCGCTCGACGAAACGGTGGTCGCGCAGCTTCGCGAGGCGGTCGACGCGGCGGTCGCAGACCCCGCCGTGAGTGGTATCGTCTTGGCCGGCGCGGGCAAGGCGTTCATCGCCGGCGCGGACATCCGGTTCTTCGTCCGCAACATCGAGGCGGGCGACTTCGACCGCATCGTGCGCTTCACCGTTGCGGGCCATGCGCTCGTCGACGCGATCGACCGATCGCCGAAGCCGGTCGTGGCGCGAGTCCACGGGGTCGCGCTCGGCGGCGGGCTCGAGCTGGCGCTCGCGTGCGACTGGATCGTGGCCTCGCCGCGCGCGTCGCTCGCGTTCCCGGAAACGGGGATCGGCATCTACCCGGGCCTGGGCGGCACGCAGCGCCTGCCGCGGCGCGTCGGCCCGGGTCTGGCCAAGCTGCTCGTCCACACGGGGCGGACGATCGGGGCGGAAGACGCGGCGGCGATCGGCCTCGTCGACAGGGTCGCACCGTACGACCGTCTCGACGAGACGATCCGGGCGATCCTGACCGATGGACGGCCGCGGCCGGAACGGCGACCCGCGGCGGGCAACTGGGCCAAGCTCGAGACGTTCTTCGACGCGCATTCGGTCGAGACGATCCGCACCGGAAGGGCCGACGCGCTGGGCGATCCGCCCCTCGCGCAGGCGGTCAAGCAGGTCGGGTTCAAGGCCCCGCTCGCGCTCGCGCTGGCCGAGCGGCTGATCGAGGAGGGCGGCAAGGTGTCGCTCGAGGAGGGGCTGCGCCTCGAGATCGAGCACCTCGTCGAGATCTTCCGCACCGCCGACGCGCTCGAGGGTCTGTCGAGCCTCGGGCGGAAGCGGCCCGTGTTCCAGGGGCGCTGACACAGGGCGCGCCGTCGTGGAACCTCCTGAGGACGAGCATCGCCCGGGCGCCCTCGATCGAGCGGTCGAGCTGGTCGCGCGCGCTTTCGACGCGCTGGGCCTGAACGGGACGCGCCTGCGCTGGAAGTGGAACCAGCACCGCGCGCGCATCGCCGAGGCCGGAGCGCGGGGCGGGATGGTCGTGCGCTCGGCCCAGGCGACGCACAAGATGTGCCCGGCCTGCCGCGCGCTCGTCGCCCGCTCGGCATCGTCGTGCGAAGTCTGCGGCGCCGATCTCGCGAGCGTCCGCGCTCCCGGCGTGGGCCGCGTCGTGTCGAATCTGCTGCCCGGCATCACCGCGGCCACGTCGCTCCTGCTCCTGGCCAACGGCTTCTGGTTCCTGCTCGCGCTCCTCGCGCAGATGAAAGCGGTCGAAGGTGGCTCGCTCGGTCTCTTCGTATCGTTCGACGGCCCTCTGCTCTACCGGTTCGGCTCGGGCTACAGCCCGGCGACCCTGGCCGGCGAGTGGTGGCGCATCGTGACGCCGATCTTTCTCCACGGCGGGATCCTGCACTTCTTCTTCAACTCGTACGTGCTCGTGCAGCTCGGGCCGTTGGTCGAGGAAGAGTTCGGTACCGAGCGATTCTGGGTCGTGTACCTGGCGAGCGGAATCGCCGGGAGCGCGCTGAGCCAGTTCATGCGGCCGGTGAACACGGTCGGTGCGTCGGGGGCGATCTTCGGCTTGATCGGCCTGCTCTTGGTGTACGGCTGGCTGCGGGGCGGCGCGCGAGGCGCGGCGCTGCGCGCCGGCATGACACGCTACCTGGTCTACGTGTTGATCTTCAGCCTGATCGCCGGCCGCGGTATCGACCACGTGAACCACGTGGGCGGCCTGGTGTTCGGCGCGCTCCTCGCGCTCGTCGTCCGCGCGGGCGGCTACCGCGGACGGGGACACGCCGCGATCTGGGAAGCCCTGGCGCTCGCCGGCGTGCTCCTCGTCGTGCTGTGCTTCTACCGGGTCGCGACGACGGCTCTGGCCTGAGCGACGATCAGCGCATCCGCGGCGCGCTCGATGTCGGCCTTGAGGGCCGGATTCACGGTCATTCCCAGCCTCTCGGCCTCGGCCACGGCGCGGCGCGCGTCGTCGAAGCGGCCGGCCTTCAGGTACAGCACCGCCAGATTGTTGCGCACCAGCGGGAACGCGGGGTTCTTCTCCGCGCACGCTTCCCATTCGATCCGGGCCTCGTCGTACCGCTCCAGCCGGAACAGCGCGTTCCCCGTGTGGAAATAGACGTCGGCCGGTGGCCCGACGTCGGCGTCGGGCGTCGGCAGCGGGATCGCCTGGAGCGTCTGGATCCGCTGCTCGAGCGTGCGCTCCATGTTCTGCTGGGTGGTGGACAGGCCGGCCTCGTTCGCGGGTCCGCGCGCCCGGTTGCGCAGCTCGCGAAGCTCGTCGTTCATCGACCGGATCTGGTCCTGCGCCTTGGAATAACGCCCCACCTCGATCTGGTACAGCGCGTTTCCGAACTCGCCGTAGGCGAGACGGGCCACGGTGTACTCGCGGAGCGCACCCGCGAAGTCTTGGCCCGCGAGCGCGACGTGACCGAGGCCCACGTGCGCGGGCGGGAAGCCCGGAGAACTCTCGAGCGCTCTCGCGAACGCTTCAAGCGCCTTGCCGTAGTTCCCGGCCTGCATCGCCCTCAGGCCGGCCTGACAATGCCGGTCGGCTTGCCGGATCTCGGTCGCGCCCGCGGGCACGGACGGCCCCGGCGGTCGTGGCCGACCAGAGCGCCGTGCTAGCGATCGCGATCGTGCGAACCGCGCGGAGCAAGCGTCCCCTCCGCCCGCGCTACTGCACCACCCGCGTGTACGTGGCCTTCGCCCCCGTGAACCAGTTCTTCCCGCCGTCGGTCGACACGTCGCGATCGAGCTGGAACCCTTCGGGCTTGATGTCGTGGATCACCGTCCGCTGGTGGATCGTCGACCCGAACATCACGAGCGTGGTCCCGGTGTCGAGGTTCGACAGCGTGATCTTGCCGTCGACCAACGCCCCCTCCTGAACGTCCATGGTCTTCGACTCGCTCGAGATCTCGGTCAGGCGGTAACGCTCGCGGAACCGATCGTAGGACAGGGTGCGGACGATCTCCGTCCCGTCCGAAACGTAGCGCTCCTCGAGCAACGAGTTGCGCAGCAGCGGCTCGACCTTCGCATCGCGCTGGCTCTCCGTCCAAGCCGCCGCGGGGTCGTCGCGCCGGGACTGCGCGACCTTGAACGAACCGGCGAGCGTGAGCACCGGGCCCATGCCTGGTGGCGGTGGAAGCCGGAACAGCGCGTCGTCCACCGGCACGTTCAGCTCGATCGAGCGAATCTCCATGACCCGATCGCGCGTGTACCACTGCGTCTCCGTGTGGTGCGCCACGACGAGCCCCGCGACCTTGCGAAAGTCGTCGTAGAACGTGCGCTGGGGCATCGCCCGGCCGAAATCGGAGCCAGGCGACTCGCGCGCGACCTCGAGGTAGGAGGTCGGATCGAGGTACCACGTCTCCTTCGCGCCGTCCGGCCGGGTCAGCTCGACAGCGATCGTGGGGATGCCCTCGAGCTCGGTCGGCCCGACGAGCTTGGCCTGATACCCGTTCTTGGGATAGTCGAGAAGCGGCGTGGCGAAGTGCAGATCCCCCTGGACGACGGCGAGATCCGCTCCCGTGAGCTCGACGGCGCCCTGGCCCATGAACCCGTTGTCGGACCAGGTCGTCTTGCCGTCGTGCCCGATGAGGACCCGGTGACCGTTCCAGATGTGATCCATGTAGTACTGGCTGTCGCGCTTGCGCACCATCGTGAACGGGTTCTCCAGGCTGAACGCGCGGAAGTCCCCGCTGATCTTCATCGTCTGGACCTTGGACCAGGCCTCGGCCCCGCCATGGGAGGTGATGTGCTTGGCCACCACCTCCTCGATGGTCATCGCCCGCGGGACCGAGACGGCGAGCGCCGCGAGGGCGCCGGCCGAGAGCCGGATCATGAACCGCTGCATGGCACGCTCCCCCTTCATCCGCGCAGATCGTACGCGACGATCTCGGAATGATTGCGCAGGTAGACCCGACCCCCGGCGACCGTCGGCGCCGTCCAGCACCGTCCCTCGAGCGCCTGGACGCTCCCGTCCTCGGCGTAGCCCTCCGCGCCGGCCTCGACCCACGCCAGTCGA
>Ga0247727_10020461_pt1 | contig 10115 bp, 7 predicted proteins | sample WisWelCaveWW1625_FD_202498 | JGI IMG/M metagenome (GOLD analysis project Ga0247727, IMG submission 202498) | Biofilm microbial communities from Wishing Well Cave, Virginia, United States - WW16-25 | ecosystem: Environmental > Aquatic > Deep subsurface > Groundwater > Cave microbial mat | place... | reverse complement strand
CCGATGTCCAGTCCTAAAGGGACGACGGAAGCCGGTCAACGGCGACGAGAGGCGGGCCGTTTACCTGGCATTGACGTGCCAGGCTACCCTTTCCTCGCCGTTCGGGGCGCGAGAAGATCACGCGGCCGTAGGCGAGGGGAATCCACGCCTCGAAGGGTCAACGGCAACCGGTCGCGGTCGCACGAGTCGCACGAGTCGCGGTCGCAGACCGCTCCAACACGAGTCGCGGTCACGAGTCGCGGTCGCAGACCGCTCCAACACGAGTCGCGGTCACGAGTCGCGGTCGCAGACCGCTCCAACACGAGTCGCACGAGTCGCGGTCGCAGACCGCTCCAACACGAGTCGCGGTCGTGCTGTCGATCCTGAGCAGCCTCCCCAAGTGATACTCCACCCGTCACCCATGACGTGATCTTTCGCAAACCGTCGTCGGCCCCGGCGTTTGATTTGCATTCCGTGACTCGCGCGACAACGAGTGTCCAGGTCAGACGCTCTAAACCTATTGATTTCTGCGTCGGGTGATCAAGACATGACTTTTCGGGCGATGCTGTCTGCCCTGTGTGTGATGCTGGGTAGTGCGCTGGTGTTCGGAGCGTCGGCGCGACCGTCGAAGCCTGCAAATTCGAAGACGGGGGACTTCGCGCGAGTGGTGCAGCCGCTCATCAGCAAATACTGCTTTGAATGTCACGGGCCGAAGCAGCAACTCGGCGGCGTGGCCTTGCATTCGGCCAAAGACCTGGCGACAGTGCTGAAGCAGCGGGCGATGTGGGCGGCGGCGGCCAAGAACCTGACGCAAGGGGTGATGCCGCCCAAGCACAAACCGCAACCCACCGTGGCAGAGCGGGAGCGGCTGATCACCTGGATTGAAACGACGCTGTCGAGCGGCGAGTGTGATCTGCGCGACCCGGGGCGCGTGACCCTGCGGCGGCTGAACCGTGAGGAATACAACAACACCGTGCGCGATCTGTTCGCGGTGGCGATTCGTCCCGCCGACGAGTTTCCTTCGGACGATGTGGGCTACGGCTTCGACAACATCGGCGATGTGCTGACCCTGTCGCCACTGCTGCTGGAGAAGTACCTGACGGCGGCCGAGAAGGTGGCGGTGGCGGCGGTCTGGTCGGCAGAGTCGCACACGCGGCAATGGCGCTTCGAGGCCGAGAATCCCCGCGAAACGCAGGGGGGCGGTTTCATCAGCCGCAATGTCCGCATGCTGGTGCAGCCGGGCGAAGTGACGGCGAGCTATGACTTCCCCCAGGACGGCGATTACGTGCTGCGGGTGCGCGCGGGCGGCAACGGTGACGGCACGGAGCCGCCCAGGCTCGCCTGGAAGCTCGACGAAGTTGCGCTGGCGGTAGTGGAAGTGACCGCGCCGCAGGACGCCCCGAAGCTGTACGAGCTGCCGCGCAAGGTAAGCGCGGGCAAACATAAACTGGCGGTGGAGTTCGTCAACGGAGGCACCAACCCACTCGATCGGAGCCGCCGGCGCAACGTCGCGGTGGACTATCTGGAAGTCGTGGGGCCGTTCCTGCCGAAACCGAACCCGCTGCCGGCGTCGCATCTCAGGCTCGTCACCGCCACGCCCGGACCGAACGGCTCGTGGAACGAGGCGGCGGTGAAAGTGTTGACGCCGTTTGCCAAGCGGGCCTTCCGTCGGCCGGTCACGAACGAGGAGATCGCGCGGCTGGCCGCGGCCGTCGAGTTGGCGAAGCGCGAGGGCGAGTCGTATGAGCGAGGCATTCAGCTCGCGATTCAAGCGACCCTGGTCTCGCCCCACTTCCTGTTCCGGGTGGAGCTCGATCCACCGGCCGGAGACCCAAAGGCCACGAAGCCGCTCGGCGACTATGAGCTCGCGACCCGGCTCAGCTACTTCCTGTGGTGCTCGACCCCCGACGATGAGCTGCTGCGACTGGCCGATGAGGGCAAGCTCCGCAACCCGATCACGCTAGTGGCGCAAGCGAAGCGTCTGCTGCGCGACCCGAAGGCCCGCGCGCTGACCGATAACTTCGCCGCCCAGTGGTTGATGTTGCGCAACCTGAGCCTGGTCGGCCCGGACCCGAAGCAGTTTCCGTCGTTCGACGACGAGTTGCGCACCGCAATGCGCACGGAGGCAGAGCTGTTCTTCGAGGCCATCGTCCGCGACGATCGGAGTGTGCTGGAGTTCCTCGACAGCAGCTTCACCTTCCTCAATGACCGCCTGGCCCAGCACTACGGCGTGCCCGGCGTGAGCGGGACGCAGTTCCGCCGCGTCAATCTCACCACGCCCCAACGCGGGGGCGTGCTCACCCTGGCCAGCACGCTAACGGTGACCTCCAATCCGACGCGCACCTCACCAGTGAAGCGCGGCAAGTGGATCCTCGAGCAGCTCTTCGGAACGCCGCCGCCCGAACCGCCGCCAGGGGTCGAGGAACTGAAGGAAGAGCAGCCCGGGGAGTTGACGGGGACGATTCGCCAGAAGCTGGAACAGCATCGGTCGAAACCGGAATGCGCCACCTGCCATCAACGCATGGACCCGCTCGGCTTCGGGTTGGAAAACTACGACGCCATCGGCGCCTGGCGTGTGCTGGAGGGGCGCTTTAAGATCGACGCCTCGGGCACCTTGCCGAGCGGCCAGTCGTTTCAGACCCCGGCGCAACTCAAGGCGATCCTGAAGTCTCAAAGCAAGCAGTTCGTCCAGGGATTCTCGGAGAAACTCTTGACGTTCGCGCTCGGTAGGGGGTTGACGCCGACCGACCGCTGTTCGCTCGACACCATTGGCCAGGCAGCGGCGAAGGACAGCTACAAGTTCTCGGCGCTGGTAAGCGAGATTGTGCGCAGCGAACCGTTTCGCCTCAAACGATCCGAAGGAGCCAAGTGAATGAAGTCGCTCTCACGCAGAACCATCTTGCAGGGATTGGGAACCAGCATCGCATTGCCGCTGCTGGACTCCATGGCGCCAGCCTTCGCGGGCGCGGCCAGGACCGCCGCCAAAACGTACCCGAACCGCATGCTCTTCCTCTACGTTCCCAACGGTGTGGTCATGCCGGAATGGCGTCCCAAGACGACTGGCGCGGGTTTCGAGTTGCCGAGTATTCTCGAACCGTTGAAGAACGTGCGGGACGCGCTCTCCGTCTTTAGCGGGCTGACCGCGGACAAGGCCCGTCCCAACGGCGATGGTCCTGGCGACCACGCGCGCGCGCTGTCGGCCATTCTCACCGGTTGTCAAGCGCGTAAGACCAACGGCGCCGACATCAACGTGGGCATCTCGGCGGATCAGTACGCGGCGCAGTTGATTGGCAAGCGAACCCGATTCCCGTCGTTGGAAATCGGCATCGAGCGCGGCGCGCAAGCCGGTAACTGCGACAGCGGCTACAGTTGCGCCTACTCCTCCAATCTGGCCTGGAGTTCGGCGACGACACCGGTGGCAAAGGAGATTGATCCGCGGGCACTGTTCGATCGGCTGTTTGGCAATGCCAACGCCAGCGAAATGGACGAGAGCGCCGAGAAGCGCGATCGGTACCGCAAGAGCATTCTGGACTTCGTCCGTGAGGATGCCACCCGTTTGAAAGCGCAACTCGGCGCCAACGATCAGCGCAAACTGGACGAGTACTTATCGGGGATTCGTCAAATCGAACAGCGACTGGCGGGTAGGGTCGCGGACAATCGAGAAATCAAAGCCGGCGCGGCCCCGGATGGTGTTCCGCCAACCTTCGACGAGCACGTCAAGCTCATGGCCGATATGCTGGTGCTGGCATTGCAAGCCGACCTGACCCGCATCGGCACCTTCCTGCTGGCGAACGAAGGCAGCAACCGCCCGTACCGGGAAATCGGCGTGCCCGATGGCCACCACGACCTGTCGCACCACGGACGCAATGCCGAAAAGCTGGCGAAAATACAACAGATCAACCGACTGCACACAACCCTGCTTGCCTACCTGGCTGAGAAGCTGCAGGCCAGCAAGGAAGGCGACGGCACTCTGCTCGACCACGCAATGATTGCCTACGTTTCCGGCATCAGCGACGGGGACCGGCACAACCACAACGACCTGCCCTGCCTGCTGCTCGGCCGGGGCGGCGGCACGGTCAAGACCGCCGGTCGCCACCTAATTTTTCCGGACAACACACCCGTCAACAATCTCTGGTTGGCGATGCTGGACCGCATGGGCTGCGGCACCGAGCGCCTGGGCGACAGTACCGGCCGAGTAGCGCTGACTTAACCAGACACTAAACACAGGGTCAGTCGTCGCCCGATGACACTATATGCGTGTGTAGCGCGGGAATGCGCACGCATTTCGGTTTCCAATGCCAAACTGGCGGCAATGAACCGGACGAATTTCGATGTCATCGTCATCGGCGCTGGCCATGCCGGTTGCGAGGCCGCCCTGGCCGCCGCACGCATGGGGGCGCGGACGCTGATGCTGACGTTGCGGCTCGACAGCGTCGGCCACATGCCGTGCAACTGCTCCATCGGCGGCCCCGGCAAAACGCACCTGGCGCGCGAAGTCGATGCCCTGGGCGGTGAGATTTGCCGCAACGCCGATCGAACCTACACCCACATTCGGATGCTAAACACCAGCAAAGGCCCGGCAGTCTGGGCGATCCGGGCACAGTGCGACAAGGTACTCTACGCTCGCGAAATGCGGCGGGTCGTCGAGGATCAGCCGAACCTCACCTTACGCGAGGGCTGCGTAGCCGAGCTTTTAGTTGAGCATGGTCGTGTAATTGGCCTCCAACTGGCCACGAACGAGCGACTCTCGGCATCCGCAGTGGTCGTCACGGCCGGGACCTTCCTCCGCGGCCTGATGCATGCCGGTCACGAGCAGACCCCCGGCGGTCGTTTTGGCGAAGTGCCAGCGCAATCGCTGAGTGCAAGCCTGCTGCGTCTCGGACTCGAAACTCTTCGACTGAAGACCGGGACACCGCCACGGGTCGACAGGGATTCTCTGGACTTGAGCCAATTGGAAGTGCAACCATCCGACACCGAACCCATCTGGCTTTCCTTTGAAAACCAGGAGCAACCTGCCCGCCCGAACTTGCTCCCGTGCTGGCTGACCCGGACGACGGAACAAACTCGGGAACTAATCGAAACAAATCTCCATCGATCCGCAATATATGGTGGAGCAATCGAAGGGGTCGGTCCCCGTTATTGCCCGAGCATTGAAGACAAGATCGTTCGGTTTCCAGCCAAGCGAACGCATCCCGTTTGGTTGGAACAGGAAGGATGGGATTCCGAAGTTATCTACGTTCAGGGGATGTCGACCAGCATGCCGCCGGAGCTCCAGCGAGACATGGTTCAATCATTACCAGGATTGGAGCGCGCAGTGATGCTCCGTCCAGGCTATGCCGTAGAATATGATGCGGTTCAGGCCACGGAATTGGAAGCTTCACTCGAGACGAAGAAAGTCACGGGACTATTTCTTGCGGGCCAGATCAACGGCACCTCTGGTTACGAGGAAGCCGCGGGGCAGGGCATTGTGGCTGGAATTAACTCCGTGCAGCGAATCCGTGGGCAGGAGCCGATCGTATTCAGGCGCAACCAGGCGTACATTGGTGTGCTCATCGACGACTTGGTGACCAAGGGTGTGACGGATCCGTATCGTATGCTAACGTGCCGCGCGGAGTATCGCCTGATGCTGCGCCAGGATAACGCAGATGAGCGCTTATCCGCCATCGGTCATCAGTTGGGAGTATTGTCCGACCAACGGTATCACAAAACGCTTGAGAAGCTCGCAGGCATCAACCGTGCAATGGCTCGAATGGAGAAGACAACCGTAACTCCGAAGAAGGCTGCTGGCATGTTGCATCGCGCAGCAAGCCAACCTCTGCGAAAGCCGACCTCAGTCGCTGAACTGCTCAGGCGGCCGGAACTAACCTCCAAAGATTTCCTCGAGCTAATCCCCGAACTGGCAAACCTCCCAGCCGGCTGGCTGCGTGAAGTGGAAACGAGGGTTAAGTACCGAGGATACATCGCGATCCAGCAGGGACAGGTAAACCGCCTCCAGATGGCAGAGAATCTGAAGATTCCCGAGGGGTTTGACTTTGACGCGTTGACGAAGCTAAGCCGTGAGGCTCGTGAAAAACTATGCCGGATTCGCCCTCGGACCATAGGCCAAGCAGGCCGGATTCAGGGAGTTAAGGCGGGGGACCTGTCGTTGCTGCGATTGCACCTTGAAACCAGAACCTCCGAACAGCCGCGTTCACGAACGGTTTCACGTGAAACAAACTATCAACTCCATGGAATGGACCGAGGAAGCGACGACTGCATTGTTGACGGGCTGCCGTGAACTCGGCATGGACCTCTCATCAGATTCAATCCGGCGCCTGATTCTTTACGGGGAACGAATCATCCAGGCCAATGCGGAGTTCAATCTCACCTCCATTGTCGATCCGGTTGACATTGCCCTCAAGCACTTCGTTGATTCGCTGTGCTTGGTTCGAGCGGTGTCATTGATGTCTGCTGTCTTGATCGTTGACCTTGGTTGCGGAGCCGGCCTTCCAGGAATTCCGCTGGCGATCGCATTTCCGCAACTGCACGTGAAACTGATCGACTCGACGCTAAAGAAAGTGAGGTTCGTCGAACGTGTTTGCGAGGAGCTTCAGTTGACCAACACCACGTGCATCTGGGGGCGATGCGATGGAAAGTCGGTCGCAGGATTGGCGGGGGACATTGTCATCGCTCGAGCCCTGGGCCACCTTTCGATGGTCCTCGAGCTGGGGTTGCCGTTGACTAGGATAGGCGGCAAGGTTGTAGCGTATAAGGGCAAGGAAGATCCAGTTGAAATTGCATCAGCCAGAGAGGCCTGCCGTCTGCTGGGCGGGGTCTTGCTGGCGGTGGAGAAGTACAAGGTTCCAGTCATCGGGGATCGAAGAACACTGGTGATATTTGGAAAAGTCTCACAGACACCAAGCGGCTTTCCAAGGAGTGGAAACCTGCCAAAGTTGCATCCGCTGGGAAGTTGAATAATGAACATCGGAGCAGTCGTTGCTGTCGTGAATCAAAAGGGAGGGGTTGGTAAGACCACTACAGCGGTGAATGTCGCCGCATGCATGGGAGAGCTCGGTCTGAACGTGATTCTGGTTGACATCGACCCACAAGGGAATGCTACCAGCGGATTCGGACTGCAACCGGGAGATTCAGGCGGAGTATACGAGTTGCTCACCGCTGATTCCAAGGTTGATCCGTATTTGGTTTCACGTGAAACATCGGTCCAGGGAGTCCGGGTGATTCCGACTTCCGCCGATTTGGCCGGCGCCGAAGTGGAGTTGGCGAACGGCTCTCGCGACGAAGTGCGGCGATGCCTGGAACCACTTAGAACTCAGTTCGAGGTAATTGTGCTCGACACCCCTCCCTCCCTCGGCATTCTGACGGTCAACTGCTTGGTGGCCGCAACGCACCTAATTGTACCGGTCCAATGCGAATATTATGCGTTGGAAGGCTTGAAGCACTTAAACCGTACCGTTGCTATGATCCAATCTGCGCTCAATCCTGACTTGCGTATTCTTGGGCTGGTTCCCACCATGTACGCCCGAACCCTGTTGTCCCAGCAGGTCGCGCTTGAGTTGCAAAACCACTTTGGAGAACTTGCCTTCCGCACCGTCATACCGAGAACGGTTCGTCTGAGCGAAGCACCGTCGCACGGACAGCCAATCATCGCCTATGATCCACGTTCGCTGGGAGCCCGGGCCTATCGAGAGCTTACGCTGGAGGTGCTTGTTCGGCTTGGGATTTCGCCAAAACTGGCCACGCCGGTGGTGTCGAGAACGCGCTCGATGCTGAATTCCATAACCGGTGTGTTTGCTGGTCGCGTCAAACGGGATCCAGCAACAAGTCCTGAGCAGGCAAGTATAGGCAACGAAGAAGCCCAAAACACGCAAAGCAATGCGGTAACAACGCCAGGAGATGAAACATGGTCAAACGAGGCCTCGGTCGAGGACTATCTGCTCTAATTCCAACCGCGCCAATCACGTTAAACGTTCCGGATGATGAGCGAGTTGCTGGCAGATCCGTCGGCCTATTATCAGAACCAATGGGGATGCTGATTGACTCAATTCAGCCCAATCCCTACCAGCCGCGCACCAATCTGAAAGACTCCGAATTGGGTGAACTCGCTCAGTCGATTCGAACGCAAGGTGTGCTTCAGCCGATTGTCGTGCGCCGCTTGGGAGATCATTATCAAATAGTAGCCGGCGAGCGGCGCTGGCGTGCAGCAAGAATGGCCGGTCTGGAACGAATTCCTGTCGTTATCCGCGAGTGCAGCGATCGGGAGATGTTGGAACTCGCGATCGTCGAGAACCTTCAACGTGCCAGCATCAACGTTGTCGATTCCGCCCGAGCCTACCGACGATTGCACGACGAATTCGCGATGACACAAAGCGAAGTAGCCGAACGGGTGGGCAAGTCGCGCTCGGCGATTTCCAACACACTTCGCTTGCTCGAGTTGCCCGCCGACATTCAACAGTTGGTGTCGGATGGGAAACTGTCGGAAGGGCATGCGCGCGCACTGCTCATGTGCGACGGTGCCGCTGCGATGCGCGCGCTGGCGCAGCGGATTGTCGCGAAAGCCCTCTCGGTGCGCCAGGCCGAGAAGCGCGCGCAAGCGACTCGTCCCCGGACCCGCCAACCGTTGGCGCGTGACGAGGAGGCCATTCTGGCCGAGGTGATCGACCGCCTGCGGCTGCGATTCGCCACCGCCGTGCGAGTGCAGCGGAGGGTAAGGGGGGGGACGATCGAACTCGATTTCCACGATCAAGAACAGCTGGTGCGCATTGTCGATCTGCTGCTGGAGTCGCCCGAGGGGGGGGGACGAGAAAAATCCGCCGCGCCCGCCCCACGCGCCTCTTGATTGCCGGATGTAGTGTGTTATAATCCCCAAGCACACAAACTGTAGCGGCGGCGGACCGCCGGGGTGAAACCCGATGAAGTGTCCATTCTGTAGCCATCCCGATAGCCGGGTGCTGGAATCGCGCGACGTGGAAGACGGCGCGGTGATTCGGCGACGGCGCGAATGCGAGTCCTGCCGGCAGCGCTTCACCACTCATGAACGCGTCCAGCAATCGCCTATCGTGGTGGTGAAGAAGGACGGTCGCCGCGAGGTCTTTGACAGAAGCAAACTGATCACGGCTTTCACCAAGGCCTGCACCAAGCGGCCGATCAGCATGGAACGCATCGAGCGGGCGGTCGCGAAAATCGACGGCAAGCTCCGTGCCGACGGGCAGTCCGAAGTGCCTGTCAAGCGGATCGGCGAATTGGTAATGAAGGTTTTGCGGAAACTCGACCCGGTGGCTTACGTGCGTTTCGCGTCGGTTTACCAGGAGTTCGACGATCCCCAACGCTTTAACGAGGTTTTGGCCGTGCTATCGGGTGAAAATCGCAGCAAGGCAACCAGCCCTCCCTCGCCCACCCGGACGCGAACCTGAGGCGCTCCTGCTCCACCCACTCCCTGCACCCTCAGGGACGGAGCATGCCTGGCGGGACTGTCCTGCCGGGGAGCCTCTCCCACTGCACCTCACACAACGCAGCCTTCACCCGATAGCGCGGCCATTTTTCCGACCGTGATTGGTTTGGTTTGATCGTCTCCTCCGTGCCATACTCCCGCCCATGCGTTCGCTCCGCATTGCGCTGGCTCAAATCAACACGACCGTCGGTGATCTCGCCGGCAATGTCGATCGCGTGCTCGCCGGAATCGAGCAGGCCCGCGCCGCCGAGGCTCATCTCGTCGTCTTCCCCGAGCTTACGGTCACGGGCTATCCGCCCGAGGACTTGCTGCTCAAGCCCCGCTTCATCGCCGACAACCGCCGCGCCCTCGACCGCCTCCTGCCCGCCACCGAGGGACTCGTCGCCGTGGTTGGTTTCGTCGACTGTGAGGGCGATCTCTTCAACGCCGCGGCCGTGCTGCATGACGGCCAACTCGTCGGCGTTCACCGCAAGTGTTACCTGCCCAACTACGGCGTGTTCGACGAAGAGCGCTACTTCGCGGCCGGTCATCGCTGGCAGGTGTTCGATTGGGGCGGCTTGAAGTTCGCCGTAAACATTTGCGAAGACCTCTGGTACCCAGGCGGACCGCTCCACGATCAGGCCGTCCACGGTGACGCCGAGCTGATCGTCAACATTTCCGCCTCTCCGTATCATAAAGGCAAGGGCGC
>Ga0247727_10020460_pt1 | contig 10115 bp, 9 predicted proteins | sample WisWelCaveWW1625_FD_202498 | JGI IMG/M metagenome (GOLD analysis project Ga0247727, IMG submission 202498) | Biofilm microbial communities from Wishing Well Cave, Virginia, United States - WW16-25 | ecosystem: Environmental > Aquatic > Deep subsurface > Groundwater > Cave microbial mat | place... | reverse complement strand
CGAGCGAATAGCCGACGATGCCGGGCAGATGCGCGACGTTGGCGGCTTGCTGCGGCGCATTATCGGCGAGAATATCTTTGAGCATTTTCTCGGCCGCATAAATCCGCGCCGGCGCCAGCATGTTGCCCTGCTGCGGAATTTCCCAGATGTAGTCGGTAATTTTTTTGAGTTGGATTTCGGACATGGCAGATCACCGTTTTAAAATGACTCACTTCACTTTGGTTGCCGCACAGGCAAAAAATCACACGTCGAAAATCACTTGCGCTTCCCAGCCGTTTTCGATCTGCCGTACGAACAGCTCGTGATAAGTTACGGCTTTGATTTCGGTTTGAATCACGTGCCGGGCCGGATCGATTTTCTCACCGCGCACGGTGGCGCGCACGGCGGTTGGCGATATTTCTTCGATATGAAATTCACCGTACAATTCAAACTCCGTGATACAATCATAATTCAATTCGGCCAACCACGCCACGAATAAGGCTTCGACGTCATCGGCTCTAACTTCGATTTGGCGTTCGAGCCGCAGTTGAATCGAGTCCAGCGCGGTCACCGCATCAAATAAAGCGCGTGCCGCGACCGCAAAGAGTTCCGCCAGATTCGGCGCGAACAAGCGATAGCCGACGTCGGCGGTGTGATCGATGGGCGCAAAAAAAGATTGGGGCGTCATAAATTGTTTGCAACAAAATATTGCAGTGTTAGCTATAAATCCACTTTTTCAAGCTGCTGCAACACCCGTTCGCGAATTTGCTGGGGCGAGGGTTTTTGGTAAACCAGCTTGCCGTTATCGATAATCGGCACGAGCAGCGATTCCAATTGGCCGCCGCAGGCGCAGGTTTTCAATTTAAACACCGACGGCGCGAGGCGGCGCACCCCGCAACTCGCGCAGCGCAACAGATCTTTGCGCCCGGATTTTTTCCCGCGCTTGGCAATGGCCTTTCCATCAATCTCCACCAAATCCATGGAAAAATCCAAAACCGCGGCGTTGGAGATCGCGGTGCCGACGCCGTACGCATCGGCAACCGCGTTGTATTGCAAAATTTTCGGCTCATCGATGCCGCCGGAAAGAAAAATTTTCAAATGTTGAAAGCCGCGCAAATCCAACTCCCAGCGGATTTCATTGGCGAGGCTGACAAAATTGCCGCGCCGATTGCTCGGCGTGTCGAGGCGAATTCCCGCAAGCTTTTCGCGCAAAGCTTCGGCCACTCGCAGCGCTTCAAATTTTTCATCGTTAAACGTGTCGATGAGCGCGACGCGCGGAATTTGCGGCTCGATCACCTCATCAAAGGCGCGAATGGCTTCCAAAGTATCGCCGAGAATCAAGATGAGCGCGTGCGGCATGGTTCCCGAGGGCACAATACCGAGCAACTCGGCGGCGGCAATCGACGCCACGCCATCGCAGCCGCCGATATAGGCGGAGCGTTCGATCATCGGCGCGATGGCCGGATGCATGCGGCGCGCGCCAAAACTGATGATCGGCCGGCCGGCCGCGGCTTTTTTGCAGCGCGCGGCGCGCGTCGCCACGCCGGAGGCTTGGCACAGAAAACCTAAAATCGCCGTCTCGAACAACGCAAAATCGAAATAATCGCCTTCGATTTCCAACACCGGCTCTTCCTCATAAAACAGCGCGCCTTCCGGCAGCCCGCGCACAGTGATCGGCATGTTTGCAAAAACGGCCAGCGCTTCTTCGAGGCCGGTGAACAAACCCCATTTATACTCGTCGGGAAATTTTTTCAAAATAAATTCGGCCACGACGTGGGCGCGCCGGCCTTTAGCGTCGAGAATCTGCCTGGTGCGCTCGAAATAAACGTCGGTGACTTTGCCGGCCAAAATCTCTTCGGGCAAAGCGGTGTGGAGAGAATTTTTTCTTGCTGCGCTGGTGCTCACGGCGTTTCGCTCCCTCTCAGGTGTTTGCAGTTAAAAAATGCTGCGGCAATTCAGGCGTTTCGCCAACCGCACGTTTTCTCTGGAAAATATAACAAAAAAAATGGCGACATACAAGGGGAAAGCCGAGAGCCGGCGGGGGGTCGAAGTCCGGGGCCGGTTGTCGCATGGCTATTTTAATCGCCGTGCCAGCACGAGGGTCGTTCGCGCTTCGACCAGCACGCCGCCGCTCGGTTGAAGCGCTTGCAAATAGACGATATAAATTCCCGTTGGCAGCGGTTGATCGGTGGCGTCGCGGCCATTCCACAGCATTTCATGCGTCGCGCCGACCGGCGCGTTGTTCAACAGTTGATGCACCAGGCGGCCGCGCACGTCGAAAATTTTTACCTGCGCCGTGGCCGTGGTCGCCGGCACTTGAAATTGAATCACCGCAAAATCATCATGCCCGTCGCCGTCCGGCGAGAAGGGCTGCGGTGAAACGGTGATCGTCGCGCGCGCCGGAACCACTTCCGTAAAAATGCTGTTGCGTTTTCCGGGCGTGCTGCCGGCGGTTGTTACCGCGCTGCTCCAATTCGTGCTGTCGATGCTGGCTAAATTCGGATTGATGCGTTCAAGTGCAATACCGGCTTCGCCGCCCCAATGTTGCGAGAAAGATAAACTATCTTGCAATCGTCCATGAAAATCCATCAAGACCAGCGTCTCGCGATCATTATTCAGCGTGAGCCAATTTTTCGGCACGATCACAGCGGCGCCCGGATCAGCAAGCGCAACGTTGCGGCCGGCGGCAAATAACGCAAACGCGCCGGGCGCTAACATTGGCGCAGAATCCGGCAACGCGACAAAGGAGGAAGCCTCGGCATCACGCCAGCGCCACGCGGCCAGATCAACCGGTTGCGGGCTGCGGTTATAAAACTCCACCCACTCCACTTCGCCGGAGCGCGGCGCATAATAAATTTCATTGATCACTGCGCTGCGCGCCGGATAGCCTACGGCTAATTTCTCGGTAAGACGATCATTGCCGGCTTCCGCATCTGGCGCGGTTGCCAGCACCGCGAGCACGCGATTTCTCCCGGACGGCGGTTGCGGCCACGTTTGCCGAACGGTGAGGGAATCTTCCGGTAACATGGATTGGTTGACGTCAACACGCCCAATTTCTTCGCCGGGTTGGATGGCATCATCCCGATTCCGATCCTGCGCAAACGTCACGGTGAAACGTTCGCTGGGCCGGCGACCGGCGTTGCGGATGGTCGCGACCAGTTGCACGCTTTCATTCGGCCGCGGCGTCGAGGGCTCAAAACGCAAGCGCGTGATCGCCAAATCGTTTTCACGCGGGCTGACGCTGTTTAGCGCCGCCGGCGTGCCGCCGCGAGCGTCGCGGCTCGGTTGCCAATTTGCCGTCACGTTTTCGCGCTCAAACCAAATTTTTTCGGCGGCCATTCCGGGCGCGCCCCAATTCGGTTGATACGCCGCCGAATCGATCACCGCGCCGCTGAAATCGCGCCAAAGCAAAACGTCTCCGGAATTGTTGAGCGCCGGGAAATTATCGAGGACGATCACGAGCGAGTCGGCAATTTTGAACGCCGCGGCTACATCCGGCGAGGCGGCCAGCACGCGGTAACTCAGCGGCGGCAGCATAATTTTATTTTTAATCGCCGCGCGCGTATTGCTTTCGTCTTGCAGCACCCAATCCGCCAGCGGCACGGTCACGGGCTGCGGGTTAAAAATTTCAATCCACTCCGGCTGCGCCGCCGGCGGCGCAAACATGATTTCGTTGAGGCGAACGGAGGCGCGCGCAAAACCGACCGCAATGGTTGATGACAAAGAGTCATTCGCCGGGTTTTCATCATTCGCCAAAATCAAGCGGGCTAGAATTTCATGCCGTCCCGCGACCGCCGATTTCCATTCCACGCTGAGACGAAGCGAATCCGCCGGCGGCAATGGCGCAGGCCATTCAACCACACCTAACCGCAACGGCAGCGTCAAATTCCCGCTGGATTTTATGATGGCGAATTCAACTGCAACCGCCGCGATCGCTTCCAAGCCGCTATTGCGCAGCGTGACGCCAAGTTTCGCCGTTTGCCCTTCGCGCACAACCGTTGGCGAAAAAGAAAAACTATTTGCCGGCAACTCGCCGTCAACGCGGCGCGGCGTGACGGAATTTCTCTGGCCGGGCGTGCCATCGGCGTTGCGGCAGTTAGCCCAATTGGCGGGGGAATCGTCAGTATTCGAGAAAATTTTTTCATCAGAAATGCCGTCGGCGTTGCCGAGAGAATAGGTGTAACGCGCCACCGTTCGATCGGCCGCGTCGAGCAAAACGACGGTCTCCGCGGTGCTGTTGGATAAACCGCCGCTGCCGAAGGAATTATCGTTGATGGTGAGAATGAGCGCCGGCGCCGGAATCAGCGAATCATAAACCGCCGGGCTTTGAAAATAATTGGGATCGAGAATAACGGCAAATTGGCCGGGGGCGAGCAGGTAAAGCGAATCGGGCGAGATCAGCAGATCTGTTTCGATTTGATCGCCGATCTTCCAACCCTGCAAGGAAACTGCGTTAGTGGCGCTGGCGTTATAAATTTCGACAAACTCGTAGGCGTTTTCATTGCCGCGCGGATTGAACATGATTTCCGAGAGCACGATTTGCGCCGAGGCGTTACGGCAAATCATCATCAACAGCAGGATGCAGAAGCGTTGCATTTACCCCTCGCTGAATTTTAACGTTCTTGCAATGACAAGCAATCCGCAAATAAAATTTTCACGCCTCGCTTGCCGGCTGGCCGCGATCATCCGCGGTTTGCAACCATTGCTCGAAAGCGCGAATCTGCTCGACAAAACGGCGATGCACCGCCGGAATTTGATCGGCTAATTCTTTCACCTGCGGCCAGCGTAATTGAAAACCATATTGATGACGAAAAACATGGCGGAATCGCATAAATTCATCCAACGCTTCGCCGAGCGAAGCCTCAATGACCGCTGGACGAGTATCTGGAACGGGTGAGAGCATACGCTGCAAAAGCTGCAAATGCCGGTCATAACCGCGAGGGGCGCCGCCATCAATCTCGCTGGCAATGCGTTCAAGAATTTTCTCAATTCCGGAATAAAAATCATGCAAAATACTGGCGCACGCACGAACAAAAATTTTTGTGGGCTTGCCAGAAAGCTCCAGAAAAAACTCTGTCCGTTCTTGCATGAGTAATTCAAGGTTTTTTAATTCACGCTCGAGATCGGCTAAAAAACCGTTGGTCTTTTTATGCAGCATAAAGCAGCACTCCTTCTTGATGCACACGTTCGGCAAGTTCTGGAAACGCCGCTTCCAATGGCACCAGGTTCAATTCACGGCCGGGCGGCAAGAGCCGCCACAGTTCCGCCAGCGCACGAAAATATTTTTCGTCGGGCAGCCCTTCCACAGCGAGATCAAGGTCGGAATCGGCATGAAAACGTTCCGGCCAGGCCACCGAGCCAAACAAATATACCGCACGTACCGAAAATTTTTCCGCCAATAGGGTCGCGCATTTTTCCGCCGTCTGCATCAATTGCTGATGCAAACGCGGCAAGGCCTCGCGTTCGGCGCGCTGCCGCCGTCGCCAGGCTTCCGTATAAAACTTTTGCTCTTCGGTTGACATTTCAGCCCTATAAAATTTTTATAAACACACGCGCCGAGATTTACCCCGGACTTGGCTAAATCAGAATATGCAAATTACTCTCCAAACACGCAAGCAAATTTTTCGCCACCTAAACTTTTTCTTGCTTCTGAGCATTCATTTACGTAATTTTAAAACTTATGTTTTAAAGGAAGTTGGCTTGCCAGGCCTCGTATTCAACAGCTATCTTCTGTACTCATGGTGTTAGAGAAAAAGTTCGCGATTTACAAAGAGCGGGTCAACCAATATGTCGAAACGCTATTGCCGCTCGCCTCGAACAGTGAGCCGAAAAATCTATATGAGCCGATTCGTTACGCCATGGAAGGCAACGGCAAACGGCTGCGGCCAATTCTGCTTTTGATTACTTGCGACGCCCTCAACGGCCGATTTGAGACGGCGTTGCCCGCGGCGGCGGCGGTGGAGCTGATGCACAACTACACGCTGGTGCACGATGACATCATGGATCACGACACCATGCGGCGCGGCCGCCCCACCGTGCATCATAAATGGGATGCGGATATCGCCCTGCTTTCCGGCGACGGGCTGTTGACGCTGTCGTATCGCAGTTTGCTGCGGACGCAATCGCCCAATTTGCAGCGCGCGGCGCAAGTCTTCACCGACGGCCTCATCGAGTTGTGTGAAGGCCAGTGTCACGATCATGATTTTGAGCATGACGATAGCGTGACGATGGCACAGTATCTTCATATGATCCGCCAAAAAACCGCGCGGTTCTTTTCCATTTGCACGGAAATGGGGGCGTTGCTGGCAGGCGCGCCGGACGCGAAGGTGAGTCTCGTTCGCCAATTCGGCGAAAGCCTCGGGCTGGCTTTTCAAATTCAGGACGACTTGTTCGACATCACGGTTTCCCAGGCGGTGCTCGGCAAGGATTTTGGCAGCGACGTCAAGCGGCGCAAACGCACTTTTCTTTATGTGTACACGATGGCGCGCGGCAATCCGGCGCAGCGCGACGCCTTGCAGCAAATTTTCCGCAAGGCTGAGAGCACCGATACCGAAGTTCGGCTCGCGCAACAAATTTTCAGCGATGCCGGCGCGTTGGCCGGCGCGGAAACCGCGCTGCGGGAACACTTGCAGAAGGCGCGTGAGTGCCTGCAACGGCTCGAACCGGCCGTTGACACCGCCGAATTGCATGCGTTTGTCGAAATGATCTTGAAGCGAAAATCCTAATGACCGAACGGAAAGTCGTCGTGCTTAACAAGATGGGATTGCATGCCCGCCCGTCTTCCAAGCTCGTGCAGAAAGCGGCAACCTTCAAATCCGATCTGCACATCCGCCGCAACAACCAGGTGGTTAACGGCAAAAGCATCATGGGCGTTATGATGCTGGCCGCGGCGCAAGGAACCGAGCTGATTCTCGCCGCCAACGGCGCCGACGAGGAACAACTGCTCGCGACGCTCGCCGAGCTGTTCGACAAAAAGTTTGAAGAAGAATAAAATCGAAAAAATATATACTGGATTAAATAAAGTTTGGATCGTTTCGTGTTTGATGCCACGCCGAAAAAAAAACCGGTCTTAGCCGCGGCCAAAGCGCCGGCGGTGTTGTCGGGTATTTCCGCTTCGCCGGGAATCGCCGTGGGCAAAGCGTTTTTGCTGCCGGATGATCGTTTTATAATGGAGGCGCGCACGATTGCCGAAACGCAAGTGGCGGATGAAATCAAGCGGCTGCAAAACGCGATCGCGAAAACCCTCGACGACCTGCAGCACGACGCCGCGCGGACCGAGAAAAAAATCGGCAAAGACCACGCGCGCATTTTTGAGTTTCATCAAATGATGCTCGCCGACCCCTATTTTCTCGAAGAAGTTTTCACGCTCATCCGTAATCAGTGCCTTAATGCCGCCATGGCGTTTGCGCAATATCTCGATCATTACGCCGATCAACTCGGCAAAAAAGATAAAGTTTTCCGCGACCGCGTCGCCGACGTGCGCGACATCAAGCGCCGCGTGCTGCAACATTTGCACGGCGCGACCGCGCAGCGCCTCGAGCACGTTAACGAAGCGATGATCATCGTGGCGCGCGAGTTGACGCCCTCGCTGACGCTGGCTTCCGACCGGCACAAGATCAAAGCGTTTGCCACCGATTTCGGCGGCAAAACTTCGCACGCGGCCATCCTGATGCGGTCGTACGGCATTCCGGCGGTTGTTGGCCTCCAACGCCTCTCCGGCGCTCTTAAAAATAACGATCGCCTCATCGTTGACGGCGACAAAGGCATCGTGTTGATCAATCCCGACCGCACGACCCTGGCGTACTATCAGCTCAAGCAGAACAAACGCGAAGCCAAAATTAAAAAACTCGGCCAGCTCCGCGATCTGCCCGCGGCTACCAGCGATCATCGTCACCTCACGTTGGCGGCGAACGTCGAATTTGCCGATGAAGTCGAGGCGGTGACGCAGCATGGCGCCGCCGGCATCGGGTTGTTGCGCACCGAATATTTATATTTGAACAGCTCGACCTTGCCGACCGAGGAAGAACAATATCGCGAATATCAACGCATCGCGGCGGCGGTCCAACCGCATCCCGTGATCATTCGCACGATGGATCTCGGCGCGGACAAGTGCCCGCCCTGTCTCGATATTCCTGCGGAAGCGAACCCGATGTTGGGCTGGCGCGCCATTCGGATCAGCCTCGAGAAACCGGAAATTTTCAGCTCGCAAATCAAAGCGATTCTCCGCGCCAACATCGGCGGCAACGTGCGCATCCTGTTGCCGATGATTTCGTCGATCACCGAATTGGACGCCGCGCTGGCGTTGATCAAAAAAGCGCAAAACGAGCTGGATAAGCGCGGGAAAAAATTGGCGCCGCACACCGAAGTCGGCGTGATGATCGAAGTCCCTGCCGCCGCGCTAATGGCGGAGGCCATCGCCGCGCGCGTTGATTTTCTCAGTATCGGCACCAACGATCTCGTGCAATATTTGCTGGCCGTCGATCGCGGCAATGATCGCATCGCGCACTTGTACGAAAATTTGCATCCGGCGGTGCTGCGCGTCATTAAAAACGTGATTGACGCCGGCCACAGTCAGGGCGTGTGGGTCGGCATGTGCGGTGAGATGGCGTCCGATCGACTGGCGACGCCGTTGCTCATTGGCATGGGCATCGACGAGTTGAGCGTTAGCCCGTTCGACGTGCCCGAAATTAAAAAAATCATTCGGCAAACCGATTTTCGCGAAGCGAAAAAATTGGCGCAGAAAGCGCTGACCTTCACTACGACCAAGGAAATTTCCGATTTTATTCGGCAATACATGCGGCCCCGATTTAAGGACATCGCGCTATGACCACAACGACGAATCTAACCGCTGACGAAATAAATCAAATTGACCGCGCCAACATGCTCGGGCGCGTTATGGATATGCCCAAGCATTTTCGCGAAGCGGCGGAACGGGTGAAATCTGTTCCGGTCAAACTGCAAGCCGAGCGCATTCGCAATATCGTTATCGCCGGCATGGGCGGCTCCGCCATCGGCGGTGAGTTGGTTAAAAGTTTGACTTACCATCAACTCCCGGTTCCGCTCGCGGTTTGCCGGTCGTACTCGCTGCCGAAATTTGTTGATCATCACACGCTGGTGATCGCTTCGAGTTATTCCGGCAACACCGAAGAAACGCTATCAACTTTTCAACAGGCGCTGCAACGCGGGGCGCAAATCGTTTGCGTCACTTCCGGCGGCGAGATTGGCGCACGGGCTGAAAAGAACGGTTTAACCCGATTTTTGTTGCCGCCGGGTTTCCCGCCGCGCTCCGCGCTGGCGCATTTGCTGGTGCCGATTTTAAAAACACTGCACGCGTGCGGTTTCATTGCCGATCCGGCGCCGTCTATAAATGAAACGGTGGCGCGGTTGGAAAAATTGGGACAGCGTTATCATCCGGCTCAACCCGCGCCGGAAAATTTAGCCAAAACGTTGGCGCTCGCGCTCGCCGCGCGCTTGCCGCTGATTTATGCGGCCGAGGTTTATGAAACCGTGGCGTGGCGTTGGAAAGAACAATTCTGCGAGAACGCCGAAATTTTATCGTGGCACAATGTTTTTCCGGAATTGAATCACAACGAATTGGTCGGCTGGGGACGCCGCCGAGAGTTGGATCAGAAATTTCAAGTTATTTATTTAACTGATGCTCAGGCAACGCCGGCTGAAATTCATCCACGGGTTCAGGCGCGCATGAATTTGACGCAAGGCTTGATCGAGCAAAGCAGCGCTCCGGTCATCAGCATCGCTGCCTTCGGCGAGTCGTTATTGGCGCGGTTCTTCGCGCTGATTTTTTTGGGCGATCTCGCCAGCGTGTATCTCGCCGTGTTGAGCGGCGTTGATCCGACGCCGGTCGCGAAGATCGATTATTTAAAAAATCAGATGGCAAAAATTCAGGCATAAACCCAAAAAGTATAACATAAAATTTCAAACGTTTTGTGGCAGAATGATTTAACGGTAAAATAATTCTGCCGTTAAATCATTTTGCCAATAATTTTGCCCTAATTATTTTGCGGCCCAGCGCTTTTATCCGTTGGTCGTTTTTTCATCCGTTGGGAAAATTTTTTATAACCAGACAACTCATTTCACCTGCAATCTGTGAGGAAAATCATGGCTTCAATGTTGTT
>Ga0247727_10020459_pt1 | contig 10116 bp, 11 predicted proteins | sample WisWelCaveWW1625_FD_202498 | JGI IMG/M metagenome (GOLD analysis project Ga0247727, IMG submission 202498) | Biofilm microbial communities from Wishing Well Cave, Virginia, United States - WW16-25 | ecosystem: Environmental > Aquatic > Deep subsurface > Groundwater > Cave microbial mat | place... | reverse complement strand
CGGGACGAACATAGCCTGCCTCACCCATCCCAAGAAGGTGGCACACGTCCACATCCTGCAACTCCACGGAGCGGTCTACCATTGCATCGACAAGAACTTCGGGCACAGCACAGCCGGAGTGAATCCAGACGCGGTCTCCCGATCCAATGACAGAGACTGCTTCCGTTGGAGATACGAACTTGCGTTCATAGTGCTGCTTTATGCCACTCGGAATCGTCTTATAGTGCATACACCCCTCCTTTGACCTTCCTGACACATGAGAACAACTGATCTAGATCCTGCAGTGTTTCGAACTCAATTGCAGGTCCCACCGTCCAGGATCAAGCCTCTCCATCGTCGTGTGTTTCCAAGACGACCTTGAGCGCTTTTTCCTTTGCGGCATTGCCAAATGTGTCATATGCTTTCATGATTTCACTTAGCGCAAAACGGTGCGTAATCATCTTGTTCGGTTGCAGCCTTCCGGATTCCACCATCTTCATAAGGATCGGGGTTGTTACTGTGTCGACCAGACGTGTCGTGATTGTAACATTGCTTGCCCATAGCTTTTCCAAGTGGAGCTCAACGCTCTTACCATGGACTCCCACATTGGCGATGTGCCCACCCGGCTTGACAATTGACTCGCAGATTTCAAATGTGAATGGAATTCCGACGGCCTCAATTGCGACATCGACACCTCTGCCGTCGGTCAATTGCATCACCTTCTCGATTGGACTTCCATTCGTGCTGTTGACCAGCTTCGTTGCGCCAAATGATTTCGCAACATGAAGCCTATTTTCATCAATATCGATCATAATGATGTCCGCCGGCGAGTAGAGCTGCGCCGTAAGAAGGGTTGCAAGACCAATGGGGCCGGCCCCCACAATAGCAACGACATCTCCGGGCTTTACTTGACCATTCAGAACCCCGCATTCGAATCCGGTGGGAAAAATATCGCTCAACATCGCGGCGGCAGCCTCATCAACACCATCTGGAATTGAGTGGAGACTTGTGTCAGCAAACGGAATTCTCACGAATTCTGCCTGAGTTCCGTCGATGAGATGGCCGAGAATCCAACCACCACGATTTTCGCAATGGGAGTACATCCCATTCTTGCACCAGTTGCATCTTCCACATGAGGTGATACAAGAAATCAGAACCCTGTCTCCCGGAGCAAAATTCGATACTCCCGATCCAACTTCTTCAATAACTCCGACTCCTTCGTGCCCAAGCGTCAGGCCATCTTTTACCTCTGGAACATCTCCTTTCATAATATGAAGATCTGTTCCGCAAATAGTCGTTGTTGATATCTTGACAATTGCATCGGTGGGGTCTTGTATGACCGGCTTTGGTTTTTCTTCCCACGCCCGTTTACCTGGGCCGTGATAGACTAATGCTTTCATGTTTACCCTCCTTCAGGCTGAGAACAACAGTACACAATGCAGTAACGTCAAATCTTTTGTCACGATCATATGGGGGTTTCCCAAAACAAACCAAACATTGCGCTCCTATGTTACAATGCATATGACCGTGTCTCTCTTCTCGTCATGTTTTGAAACGAGTGACTCAAGTCCAGAATAATATCTTCAGGTTTTTCAAGTCCGATCGAAAGACGAATGCCGCCCGGATCGATACCTTTGGCCGACTGCTCTTCGGCTGGAATTGAAGAGTGGGTCATAGATCCCGGGTGCTCAACGAGAGTTCGAATGTTCCCAAGGCTTACCGCCAGCGTGATGCAGTATGCATTCTTTGCCAGGTAATTGATGAACGACTCTGCACGATGGAGCGAGTCCCGGGGGTTGTCACCTTTTACGACAAAATAGATCATCGCACCTGGCGCGAAATTCCCGTCATAGTCGACCATCTGACGGTGCGCAAGCTCTCCCTGTGGAAACGACTCAAGTCCCGGATAACTGATGGATGAAACTTCCGAACATGTGGTGAGAAATTGCGCCACTCGCATCGCGGATTCCTGCATCTGCCTCATCCGCACCGCAAGTGATGGCAGACCCTGAACAAGAACAGCCCATGCGGCTTTCGAGGAGAGAACTCCTCCGAAGTCCTTCCGATACAGCACCAGCATGTCGTGACTCCACTGGGGACCGATCACCGCTCCACCAATATCTGTCCCGAACCCGCCAATCGCCTTCGTCAGGGAATGCACTACAAAATCGACACCCAGAGTAATCGGTCGCTGGCCATACGGAGTCGCAAAGGTACTGTCCACCACCGTAGAGATGCGGTCCTCCATCGCTCTTTTCTCGTTCACCTCGGCAGCCAGATCGGCCACCTCCTTGAGATCAATCAGGCGGAGTGTCGGATTGACCGGCGATTCCATATAGAGCACCCGCGTATGTTTGGTTATCTGAGCTCGAACCTTATCGATGTTTGTGAAGTCGACAAACCTTGTATGGATTTTCAGGCGCGGGAACCAGGCTGTAAGTAATGAGTAGGTGCAGCCGTAGAGTGTCTTGTGGGCAATAACTTCGCTTCCGGCACCGGTCAGAATACCGAGAACGGCGGAAATAGCTGCCATCCCGCTCGCGAACGTCACCGCAGTTTCCCCTTGCTCGGCAAAGGCAAGGTTCTCTTCAAGCATGTCTTTGTTTGGTTCGCCGAGCCTGTCATAAACATAGATGGGAGCCTTGCTCGTCACTCGAACGTCGTCGCTTGAATGGGCAAATTCCGTGAACGCCTGGGCTCCACGCTGCGCACTATCCAGTCGGAATGTCGAAGATGAGGAAATCGGTGGAATCAAGTGATGATTGTAATCCCACCGCGGGTCTACTGCCTCCCCATAGATCAGATGCGTCTCTATCGAGTAGCTGTTCGATCTTCCCTTCTTCCCTCTACCGTTCGGTCTCATGCTTCTCTTTCTCCGTTCCATTTGCTCGAATCACCTGGTGTTTTCTACGATGTGCGCTAAGCAACCGCTAATTGACGTGAATGCTCACTAATCACTCATTCAAAAGTTCGCGCTGATTCGCGTCCATTCGCGGTTCGCACCCATTCAGGCTACTCTGAACTCCTTTCCAGTTCTAAGTACTGCACATCAGTCCTAACAGCATCGATCGGGCAATCCTCGATCACCTGTTGCATCAGCTCCTCTTCCTCTGGGGTTGCAGGCTGTTTCGAAACGAAGTATGTGTTTGTTTCCTTGTGAAAATCAAAATTTTCGGGGGCGATCATTGCACAGTACGCACAGCCATCACACTCCTCAATCGTGTAGTATTTGCCATGGACGTTGTTCGGGAGTCTTCTCGATTCTGTCATTTCCATAACTTCTCCTCTGTTGTCGGACGAAGCCCGCTCGTTGTGAGGACAGGATAGCTCATCCTACCTTCGGTGAGACGGTCAACATACGTGCCACGAAATCCTGAGGGATGTTACTGAGAAGGGGATGGATTCGCCCATTTTCACGTGAATTTCAGGGGAAGCGGAGGGTAAATTCCAAAACATAGAAAGCCATTCGCAGGATTGAAAAGCGGAGAGAGGCACAGCCCCTCACGGCAGCGCCCGAACAACAATCCGAAATCCTACGTCGTGGCTGCTATGCTCTTGCTGAAATGTGTCACGATAAGGAATGTAGAGATAAGCTATACTTGCGCTATACCATGAGCCCCCACGGGCTACCCGCAGGCCAAGCGTTTCATCCTGGTTGCGATCATCGTCTACGTAAGGCTCTTTGATGCTATGCAATCGGTAAACGGATTGGGTCCATTCAACGACGTTTCCTGTCATATGGTAAAGCCCATAACGATTTGGTACATAATTGGAGTGTGTGATCTTATTCCCAATCACGGTGATTGGTTCGGACGGATTCTTTTTCCAGTTGTAGAGGGAAAGTTCGTTATCGCTGAGGGTCATTCCGAGAGGTAATTATTATACTTGACAACTGCATTTCCATTTCGTATATTGAGGGTAGTCAAACAAACCTCAAGGAAACACAATGAAACCCCGCAAAATCAAAGAATTCAAAGGCGCTTTGGGCATGCTGAGGGAATTCCCCTCGGAACAGGCTTGCCGTGACTTCTTTGAGCAAATCCGATGGAATGGCAAGATTGAATGTCCGCACTGTAAGATCACTGGCCGCGTCGCTAAATTCAAGGACGGTCGGCTCTACTTCTGCGGTGCTTGCCGGAAGCAATTCACGGTCAAAGTCGGAACCATATTCGAGGATTCGGCTCTGTCGCTCCAAAAGTGGTTCTACGCCGTCTATATGCTGACAGCCCATAAGAAAGGTATCTCTTCCGTCCAACTCTCCAAGGACATAGGCGTAACGCAGAAAACCGCATGGTTCATGTGTCACCGCATCCGCTTTGCCTTGGCTAACAACAAGGAAAAGATGCTGGACGGAATTGTCGAAGTTGATGAAACCTACATCGGCGGAGAAGAACGAAACAAGCACCTTGACAAGCAAAGTAAGGTAGGGGGTGGGGTAGGCGGCAAGGCTCCCGTGTTTGGTATGCTTGATAGAGACGACGGGATTGTCATTACCAAACCCATCCAGCGTGCCAATGCCCGCACCTTGAAAGGAATGATGAAGTCCTATATCCATGCATCTTCGACTATCATGTCCGATGAAGCAAGTCCCTACCGGAAAACCTTGCTCCATTTCGACGGGCATGACACCGTAGATCATGGCAGAAAAGAATATGTACGCGGTGACGTTCACACCAATACTCTTGACGGTTTTTGGAGCTTGCTAAAGCGAGGAATCATCGGTATCTACCACAAGGTTTCGGTTGACCATTTGCACCGCTATTGCACCGAATTCTCATATCGCTACAACTCCCGTAAGATGAATGACCGTGAACGATTTGAGAAAGCCATGTCGAATTTCAAGGGACGGTTGATGTATAAAAATCTGATAACAGAATAAATATCATCCACCTATGACCGAAATAGGCGAACAATCCCCCAAAGAAGATGCACCCAAGCCTAATAGTCCATCGGTTGTAATTGGAACCCAAACCATAGGCAATGCTGGCCAATCCACAGGTACTGATTATGGCACCGAAAACGACAAGAAAAAGTCGCGCAAGATATGGCGTTGGTGGGGAACTTATGCTGACTGGGCTATGGTTATCGTTACTGGAATTGCGTTGGCCGTCACCATTGCCTTGTTCAATATCGCTTCCAAACAAACTGACATTGCGAAAGATGCTACTGAGGCCGCAAAGGTTTCTGCTGATGCCACCCGGAAAAGTGTTGATATTGCAGAACAAACCTTGAAAATTGACACGCGGCCTTGGGTTTGTCTATTAGTATAATCAGAAAGGTACTTGCCGCGAATGAAACCACGAGAGTTGAAACACGAATAGGTAACTTCGGGAGTACTCCAGCGCTGAATGTCAAAATTGTTACTCGGTTTGAAGTTGTAGACAGTCTGCCCAATGCCTTTCCTGATCTTACAAAAATGACTGTTGGCCCTCGTGGCAAAATACCAAGCCAGGCAATTCTCCCGCCCAATCAGGGTGTCACCGGAGAGGGTAGTGATGGTATGCGAATGCCTCCATTTGAACTGAGCCAAATCAAATCTGGGAAGAAACACTTGTTTTACTTCGCACTGATTACCTATAAGGATATTTGGGGAGAACAACATTACACAAGAGTATGCGCTGAATATAACCACCCGAATCCAGTATTTTTGTTTTCTACAAAATACAATGAAATAGACCGGGAGAAATATGACATTGCCAAAACCCCATAAACCTAAACCGCGTAAACCACCAAAGATTCTTCGTGCAATCGAAGAAGCTCTCCGACGGATCGCGGCGGCGGGCAAATCACCAGCACCGCGTAAGTAACTCCAAACAGCCTTCCAAGCTGCTCCTAATCTACAAATCCTCTCTGCGTGTGTCAAGTATGTAATTACCTTCCGAGAGCATAGTCAAAGTTGTCCGGCCCGCGCGCTGCTTTTTCCCACTCGGCATCGGTAGGAAGGGAGTACCACCACCTGCCTCCTCCTATCTTCCTCGTGAGCCATTTGCAGAATGCATTTGCTTCGAACCAGTTCACCTGCGTAACCGGCTGACCAGCCTGACCAAAGCGAACATACTCGGGATCGCTTGGAACGAGTCCAGCGCTTGCGTGGGAACTTCCATTCTTCCTCCACCGCAAACCCGCCTGCGTCCAGTTGGAAGCATTCGCATAACCATCTGAATCGGCGAGAAAAATGCGAAATTCTTCATTGGTTACCTCATACGGCGCAACAAAGAATCCTGTCAGCCAGACGTGGTGGCATTCACGAGGATTCAGTCGATCACCAAGAAGAAAATTGCCACTGGGGATGAATTCAAAAGAAGGAAGAGAAGGAAGAAGGCGAGGGGGCTCGTTGATTGGGATCGGTCGAAGAGTGACAACATACGATCCGTCATCATCAGGTCCGGACCTGTAGCCCAAAAGAGAAACTGGATACCACAGCATCCGCCGAATTCCGGTCGACTTAACGAAATAATTCCCCGGAGGAAGCCAGACACTGGTTCCTTCGAAGGAAGGCAAGGCACTTTCTCGTCCAAGGCCCAGCCCGGCGAGGAACGCCTGAAAGGACGCATCTGGGTCGCTTGCTATCCGTAGCTCGGTTTCATGCCGCTTGGCATGACCTGCCTCGGCATTCTCGAGTGATATTACACGCCAAATGAGAAAAGCTGCAGCGGTGAGAACAAAGGCTGAACTGAAAAGCACGACCTTCAAATGCTTTTTCTTGGACATTCGAGCAGGACTTACCAGCCAATCACAACTGATGCGATGATGAAACGCCGCCAACTTCAGATATCGTGGCGAGCGATAAGTTTCATGGAAAGAACCAAGGGGAGGCTTACCCATGCAAGGAGACCCACAGCAAGCAAGAACAAACTCAGTGACTGTCCTCCCAGAAACCTAAGAAGCGCCGCGCCAGCTGATCCAAAAAGAGTACTATCGTCCAGAAAGATCAACGACGCCACCCTGACCATGTCCACAGGATTTCCAAAAATGGAGACAAACAGGAACACATTTGAAGCTTGGCCACGCAGAAAAAGAGATCCTCCAATAGCCAGGAGATCATAGAACAAAACAAAGAAAAACCAGAGGAAAAGAGCGTAACCAAATGCTTTTGGTTTGCGACGGCTGATCATGGAGACAAAGATCGCCATACTCAGAAAGGAAAGTGCCAAGGCGAGCGACAGAGCAACAAACGCGCAGTAACGAGTAATGCCCTCGGTTCCAGCATTCAGAATCACCACACCGCCTGCAACGGAGAACCCAGCGAGGGTCGAGAGGGTGATGGAGAGAAACAGTCCCAGCCATTTCCCAAGAATGACCTCACTACGGAAGACCGGCTGCGAAAACAAGAGCTCAGCAGATCCCTTTTCTCCTGTGAAACTAAGCGTTCCCATGGTGAGCGAAACCAATGGGACGATATAGAGAACAAGATTGAGAATGCTTGCTGAAGTTCGTGTGAAGCTTTGCATTCCTGAAAACCCCTCTGTCCTCATCCCGAAGTACGATATGGCCACAACGAGAATTCCGAACACAAGAGCAAAAATGACGGTCCACTTGTTCCGAATCGTGATCATGAGCTCCTGTCGTGCGATAGTGACAATAGTTCCAAGATCCATGGAAATCTTTCTCACTGGTGCGCTTTTGATTCGGCCAGGGCTTTGGCCCTCGTCGTATCGGTTACAGCGATCTTGCCCGATCCCATCGGCGTCATGATTGCTGTCTCCACAATAACTGCACGATCCTCTGGAATCCAATGTTTTGAATCGTAGCCTTTGTAAAAGGTGGCTCTCACAATAAGATCACGGTGTCCTCGCCTGAATGTCTCCATACATCCGATGTCATCAAACTTGAAGACCTGATCCTGCTCAACAAGAAGCTCACAAGCGTACCGCTCGTCGGATATTGCCATGCGGCAATGCGAGCACATATCCTCCGCGTAAATATCAACAGGTTCATTGTATGCAGAACCACAGCCGATAAACATCGCAAGAGCGATTATGAATACAGCTGTAGCGTGGCATCCCCTTTTCGGATCATCCGATGGTCTTTCATTCACCATCCCGGGCTCCCACATAATGAAGATACATGTCTTCAATAGTCCTGCTTCTCTCAAACGCGCGCTGGAGTGTGTCAACAGATTCCTCTGCCACTACCTTCCCTCCAACGAAGATCGCAATCCTGTCTGCCAGTTGCTCCGCTTCTGTCAGGAGGTGTGTGGAGAAGATGACCGTCTTGCCGTTTTCCTTCATATTGATCACAAACTCGCGAAAGCGCTTAACGCCGTGTGGGTCAAGGTTTGCTGTGGGCTCGTCCAGCAGGAGAATAGGGGCATCGGCAAGAGAGATAACGGCCAGGCCAAGTCGCTGGATCATTCCACCTGAAAATTCGCTGACAAATCGATTCGAGAACTCGGCGAACCCCGTGTGTTCAAGGAGTGCGTCCGCCCGTCTCAGCGGCAATTTTCTCAAGCGACAATAGAACCTAAGTACCTCGCGGGCAGTTTGGGTCTCAGGAAACACAACCCGTTGCGGAAGGAAACTTATGAAGTGTCTTGCCTCTCTCGGAGACTTCTGCACATCGAGATCATGAACAAGAACGCGGCCCGAAGTAGGAATCGTCAATCCAACGATCGATCGCATCATTGTTGTCTTGCCGCTACCGTTCGGACCGAGTAATGCAAACACTTCACCCTCTCGTATCCCAAGCGAAGCATCCTGCACAGCGGCGAACGTTCCGAATCGCTTTGTAAGGTGTTCGATCCGAACAATCACGCTTTCCTCAAACGAAAATGAAACACGATAAGTCCCGTAGATACTGTACCCAGGAGAAGGTAGGTCGAGGTCATTGGAGCATCATCCGTCTCTGCATCATTCGCCGGCGCGATAGCAACCGGATCCATCAAAGGAAAGCGGTCCAGTTCTTGGTTCAACTCAATAACTGGAAAGGCCTTCGTTGCCATCGACAAAGCTTGTGAAGCCGGACTGTAGAGAAACAGCCGGACGTTGGGATTACGCCCCTCGAGGTATTGAAACACATTTTGAATCTTCATCGGGACGTCTCCAATTCCGTCATTGTCGAGATCGTAGCCATCGTATGAGCTCCAGTAGTTTCCATACCCATCTGCATTCCAGATCGATTCCGTCCTCTTTCCAATAATATTCAATGGACTCAGATTATCGATGAAATTGTTTCCAACAATGGTGTTATGGGTCGAATTCTGGAAGACCTGCAGGGCAATATCATTCCGTGCAATCGTATTGTTCCGAAATACGTTGTCGCTCGATGCCTCAAGAAACATTCCCACAGCGTTATCTCTGACGATATTCGAATCTACGAGCAGTCCATGGCAATCCTGAAAGAGAATACCGAAGGAGGAATATCCCCGGTTGTATGCAAACACGTTATGGCGCATGGTGATTTGTCTCGAATACATAATAGCAGCACCTGCCATATTATCATGGAAGGAATTGGCCAGAAACGTGTTCGTATCGGCATACATGTAGTGCAACCCGTAGCGCACGCCCCAGACCTCGCACTGTTCTATCCATGTGTTGTTTGCATTCTGAATGTACACACCATCACGGACACCTGTGATGACATTCCCGACGAGCCTATTCCCTGTGGAGTTCCATACATGAATTCCGCTTCCCCGCTCCCCCAGTTCAAGCTCCGGGCGCCCGAGGATCGTATTACGAATTACGAGATTCTCTCCTCCTCCCAGCAGGTAGATACCGAAAAGGATGTCGCGTAATTCGTTGTGGTCGACACGATTGTGGTTGGACTTGATGAGAATCCCAGCATCCTCATCAACAAGCATCCTTCCCGAGTGTTCTATGATGAAGCCACTGATCACACACGAATCGGCAGTGATGGTAACAACGCTCCCGTTTCCGTCTCCCCGAAGAACAGGATTTCCATCTCCGAGTAGCGCGAGCCGTTTGTTCAGGACGATATTTCCTTGGTAGACTCCTCGTGGAACAGTGACCATGTCTCCCGGCTGAGCCGAATTGATGATTTGTTGGAGCGTTCCGGCTTTCTCACCAATGGAGGTAGCCATGGAATCGCCCACCGCGGGTAACGCACTTAGAGCATACAGCACGAGAAGAATCACAGGAGTTCGATACCTGATTCTCGCGGTGAGCTTCATATCCTGCG
>Ga0247727_10020457_pt1 | contig 10116 bp, 8 predicted proteins | sample WisWelCaveWW1625_FD_202498 | JGI IMG/M metagenome (GOLD analysis project Ga0247727, IMG submission 202498) | Biofilm microbial communities from Wishing Well Cave, Virginia, United States - WW16-25 | ecosystem: Environmental > Aquatic > Deep subsurface > Groundwater > Cave microbial mat | place... | reverse complement strand
CATCCAAATGCTCGGCTAGGTTTGAACTCGTGTAGTTGCCGATTGTGCAAATCAGATATTCGACGTATTGCTGCTTGGTTATCATGACCTCATGATATCATCTCGTCACTCCAAGCGAAAGTCCTGTGTATAGTTTTATTCACACAAGGACTGGGTCTCGTTCGCAACGTAGGCTAATGCCTTGAGGAGTGCTTAGACTTGTTCAGTCCTTGTGGCAGAGAGATTGCAAATATAGTCTAATGGAGGAGCGTTCTTGCTCTTCCCGACGAAGCAATCCCCTAAATTAACAGGAGATTGCTTCGGGCAAAAACCAAGAGCGCCTCGCAACGACATATTAGTTAGAGGTTTGCTCCAGATAGTTCCTTCACTTTTGCAGGAATATCGTCTGAAGTGACCAATGCTTCGCCGACGAGAATGGCATTAATATTTATGTTTGCTAATCGGTCTACGTCGCTGGCGGTGAAAATTCCACTTTCGGAGACGACTGCAATATCATCCGAAATCATCGGGCGGAGTCGTTCTGTCGTTTCAAGTGATACTTCGAAAGTGGCAAGGTTGCGGTTGTTGATTCCAATTAACTTTATATCTTTCAATTTCAATGCTCGTTCCGTCTCTTCTTCATCATGGACTTCAACCAACGCGGTCAGACCTAAACTTAAAGCACCAGCATGTAAATCTGCAAAGAGCTTGTCATCGGTCAATGCGGCAACGATGAGGAGGATGGCGTCGGCGCCGTTGGCTCTCGATTCGTAGAGTTGTACTTCATTGATGATGAAATCTTTTCGCAGTAGAGGTAATTCTGATTTCCGAGTGAAACGCAAGTCACACAGAGTTTCAAGTTTGCCCATGAAGAATTTTTTATCGGTTAATACGGATATGGCAGACGCGCCGTTTTGGGTGTAGATGTCTGCCACTTGTAAGAGGTCGAGGTGCGGGGCGAGAATCCCTTTGGAGGGAGAGGCACGTTTGAGTTCAGCGATCAGGCTGGGGCGTGACCTCACCCCCGACCCCTCTCCTAAAAGGAGAGGGGAGATTCGGCGGCGTTTGATTGCGGAAAGAAAATCTCTGGGCGTAGGAGAAGAGTCTGCGGCGCGGCGTAATGCAAGAGCGTCGAGCGCCGCAATTTCCATTTTTTTATGTTCAATAATTTTTTCGAGAATATTCATTGCGCAAAACTTTTTGAATATTCAATCAACGCGTTGAGTTTATTAAGGGCTTTGCCGCTATCAAGAGACGCTTGCGCTTCAACGAGCGCTAATTTGAAATCACCAGTTTCGGCGGCGAGTGCGGCGGCGGCGTTTAACAAAATTGCATCACGGCGCGCGCCATTTAATTTATTAGATAAAAGCTCGCGCATCATGATTGCAGATTCATCGGGTGTGCCGCCGCGCAGGTCTTGGACGGTTGAAGGCGCAAGACCCAAATCGTTTGGATTCAATTCATACGTTTTGACTTCACCATCTTTGAGATGACTAACGCGATTTACACCAGTTGTATTTAATTCATCAAGATGATTCGCGCCATGAATAACAAGCGCGGCTTTGGAACCAAGTTCTTTTAATACATAGGCAAGCGGCTCGGTGAGGTTGGGATCGAAGACGCCAGTGAGTTGAATGTTTGCACCTGCTGGGTTTGTAAGCGGACCAAGGATATTGAAAATAGTTCGTTGACCAATTTCTTTGCGCGGACCCACCGCATGTTTCATTGCAGGATGGAATTTAGGCGCAAACATAAAACCAATGCCAATCGTATCAATGGCTTTGCCAACTTGTTCGGGAGTTAAATCAAGATTGACTCCCAACGCAGAAAGTACATCGGCGGAACCGCATTGCGATGATGCGGCGCGATTGCCATGCTTGGCAACTTTTCTACCAGTGCCTGCTAAAACAAATGCGGCGGCTGTCGAAATATTAAATGTATGTGCGCCATCACCGCCAGTGCCAACAATATCGTAAATGGATTCTGTTGTAGTGAATTTGACTTTCACCGCGTTGGCGCGCATCGCACGGACGGAGCCTGTGATTTCGGCAATAGTCTCACCTTTCATGCGGAGCGCGACAAGATACGCGCCAATTTGTGCTTGCGTGGCTTGACCTGTCATAATGACATTCATTGCATCTTCGGCTTCGGTTGTAGAAAGGTCTGTGCGATTAATCGCTTTGGCAATAAAAGGTTTTAGCATGGATTGTTCTCCCTTCACTGGAGCAGGATTCAAATCTAAAAAGTTTTTGAGAATTTGTTTGCCGTGTTGAGTCAGAATCGACTCAGGATGAAATTGCACACCATAGGTATGATGTTCACGATGTTTGAGTCCCATAATTTCTTCTTCGGCGGTGATGGCAGTGACTTCAAGCTCAACGGGAATCGGATCATAAACAACAAGCGAGTGATAACGCATCGCTTCAAAAGGCGATGGAATGTTTTTGAAAATACCCTGCCCGTTGTGAGTCACTTGCGATGTCTTACCGTGCATGAGACGTTGTGCACGCTTCACTTCTCCGCCGAAAACTGCTCCCAGACACTGATGCCCGAGACAAACCCCCAGCACGGGAATCTTGCCAGTGAAATGTTTAATCGCATCTGCTGAAATGCCATCATCTTTGAGAGGCTCACCAGGTCCAGGAGAGATGACTAAGTGTGTTGGATTTAATCGCATCAATTCATTAAGGGACACTTGGTCATTACGAAAGACGCGAACATCCGCTCCCAATTCGCCAAAGTATTGAACGAGGTTGTAGGTGAAAGAGTCGTAGTTGTCTATTAGAACTAACATGTGTTTCTCCAAACTCCGTTGGTTGAGTAGGCGGTGTTCTTCCGCCGTATCGAAACCACCAAATAAATGAAAAGTTTTTTATTAACTGGTGGTTTCGATACGCTCTTCGCAACGAACGCTCAGAGCTACTCAACCACCGAGTTTTTCTTTAATCATATTCTCCAAAAATATCCACTTCATCAGCAAACAAATCCACTGAATAAGATAAACCTGTTTTTTCGCGGACAAGTTCCATTGTCGCTTTGGCTTCGGCTTGCATACGGCGGATTCCATTCGCAAGCACATCATTTGGAATCATGGGATGCGCAAGGAAGTAAGCACGCTTTTCACGAATCGGTTCAAGGAAGTCGTTAATCGCTTTGGCAAGTTTTGTTTTGACTTCCACATCGCCCACTTTGCCTTGACGATATCTTTCCTTTAAATCATCCACTTCTGCTTTGGAAGGATTGAACGCATCGTGATAGATGAAGACTGGATTGCCTTCCACAGTGCCAGGGTCTGTGGCTTTGAGTCGTTTTGGGTCTGTGTACATGCCTTGAACTTTTTCTTCGACAGTCTTTGAATCATCGGATAAATAAATGGCATTGTCCAACGACTTGCTCATTTTGCTTTGTCCATCTGTTCCAACTAATAAAGGAACATCGCCGATAATTGAATCTGGTTCAGGGAAGACTTCGCCATACAGGTTATTGAAGCGACGCGCCATTTCACGCGCAAGTTCAACATGCGATTGATTGTCTCTTCCAACGGGGACAACATTTGCACGCGGCAATAAAATATCCACGGCTTGCAAAACGGGATAGCCAAGCAAACCAAATGGCATTGTGTCTATGTTCGCATCACGCGCCATATCTTTGAGAGTCGGCATTCGCTCCAAGCGTGGGACAGTAACCAACATTTCAAACAGCAGATTCAATTGATAGGTCTCTGGAATTGCCGATTGCACAAAAATCGTGCTGACATCTGGGTCAATGCCAACGGCGAGATAATCCAACACGATATCACGGATATATTTTGGAATCTCTTTGATGTATTCTGGTTCGGGTTTGGTCGTGAGCGTATGCAAATCTGCAATGATGAAAAAGGATTCATATTGATGTTGCAAACGCACACGATTGGCAAGCGAGCCAACATAATGACCGAGATGTAAGCGTCCTGTGGGTCTGTCACCTGTGAGAAGGCGGGGTTTGGGGGTTGTGTTTGTCATGTTTAATTTCCTTTCGTTTGTTCTACTCATACTCCGCTGGTTGAGTAGCCTGAGGCGATAGCCGAAGGCGTATCGAAACCAGCAAGTTATCAAAGCAATTTTTGTTACAAGAGTTTTCCTGTTAATGGTGGTTTCGATACGCCCTTCGCAAAGAACGCTCAGGGCTACTCAACCACCGAGTATTTATAATCATCCTTGTTCCGCTACATCCATCGCTTTCAACATTGCACTTGCTTTATTGACAGTCTCTTGAAATTCAGTCGTTGGATCTGAATCAGCAACAATGCCTGCACCTGCTTGCACACTGAATATATTGCCACGTCCAACCATTGTGCGGATTGCGAGGCATGTATCCATGTTGCCATCAAAGCCGAAATAACCAACTGTACCTGCATACGCGCCGCGTGCATCGGTTTCGAGTTCGGAGATGATTTCTAATGCACGAACTTTCGGCGCTCCGCTGACTGTCCCAGCAGGAAATGCCGCGCGGACTAAATCAAACGCAGTTAAATCTTGTTTCAACTTTCCTTCCACATGTGAAACGATGTGCATCACATGTGAATATTTTTCAACCGTAAAAAAGTCTGAGACTTTGACAGTGCCATATTCACACACACGACCCAAATCATTGCGACCCAAATCCACTAACATGACATGCTCGGCGCGTTCTTTTGGATCAGCGAGTAATTCTTCTGCAAGAGATGCATCAGCGTTGGCATCTGCCCCTCGTGGACGAGTCCCAGCTATCGGTCGGAGTGAAGCGGTTCTTCCTTCCAAACGCACAAACATTTCAGGCGATGATCCCACAATAAAAAGCGGTTCATCATCAACGAGTCCAAAATCAAAAAAGAACATGTAAGGCGATGGATTCAAGCGGCGCACGGCGCGATAAACATCAAAAGGTTCAACATTGCTTTCGCGCGTGAAGCGTTGCGAAAGCACCACTTGAAAAATATCGCCTGCGCCAATATGTTCTTTGGCGTCACGCACCATGTCTTCAAATTTTCCTTGCGTCATATTGGATTTTGTTTTTGAATTTTTTATATCACGCTTTTGTGCGGGCGGAATAGATTGATGAATGAGCGATTCAATTTCATCGAGTTTACGATTCGCAGAGTCAACATCACCATCTAAAGCATTTGCGATTAAAGATAAACTGCGACGAGCATGGTCAAAGGCGATGACTGTATCTGCCAATAAATAAATTCCATCAGGAAGACTTGTACTGAGCCCAGTCGAAGTAGAACCGCGCTTCATCTTTGACTTTAGAGTTGGTTCAAAATAACGAACGGATTCGTATCCCAAATATCCGACCAGCCCTCCAATGAATCGTGGCACACCTGTTTGTGCCTTGAAGTTGAAACGACTCATCTCCTCTTGCAGAAAATACGTTGGGTCAGCATTCTCATCGAGCGTGACCACGCGCGTGGATTCAGATTCGACGACTTCGATCTCGTTCCCACGAATGATATATTGAGCCTTCGGTTTGATACCGATAAACGAATAACGTGCAATCCGTTCACCGCCTTCAACAGACTCCAACAAAAATGATGGACTCTGTCCACGCAGTTTCATATACACGCTGATGGGCGTTTCAAGGTCCGCAGAGATTTCGCGGATGACACTTGCACCTGGCGCAAGTGCAGGTGTGGTTTGGGTGGTGGCTTCTAATAACATTCTTTCTCCTTGTAACCGTAGGGGCGACCCGCCATGATTGATGATGACTCTCGAGACCCTGACGGGTCGCCCCTACGCATTGATTAAATTAAAATCCCCTCCGTCCGTTGGGACGAGAGGGGACTCCCGTGGTGCCACCCAGGTTAACGCATTGCTTTAACAAAAATTCCCTGCCGTGATGCAACAGGGAAAGGAAGCCAGCGTCACTCTTTAGTTAGCTAGTTGGATAGTTTTCTAGTTTCGTAGTTCACTATCGTCCTAAGTAACTCTGCGTTGTAACGGGTGCAGTTCCCGACTTGGGCTGCTCGACTATCTGACTAAGAACTATCAGACTGCTTTTGCCCTTGCAACTCGGAGGTCCATTCGGTTTCTGCGCTTTTGCCTTGCTTTCAGACTGCGGTCATTCCCGACCGCGTGCTCGGCTCTCTGAAAATCGCTTTGAAACGTACTCGTCCTCGTCAGCGTTTTTGTTATGTTGTTGGCGGGATTGTATGACGGAGGGGGAAAAGAGTCAAGGGATTTTATGAACTTACGAAGTAACAGAACGATAAATTTTGCGGGACACTTCATCTATCCCTTTAGACCATTCAATAGCAACTCTATCTGCAAGACTCGGCGAATATTCGTAAACTTCACGAGCGGTTACGCCATACCATACTGGAATAACAACATTGGTACGTTCTAGTATTTCACGTGTAAATACAGAGTTAAATTCTGTCTTCGTCCATCCTGTGTTCGACAAAAAATTCGGGGTCAAAATCAGGACACATTTTTTGCATTCTTTTAATCCCGTCTCAATACTTTGCCGAAGACTACTGCCTAATTTCAGCGAGTATTCATCATACCAAACTGGACACATCATCGTTATCAGGCGTAAGGCAAGAGGACGTGCAATTTCATCCTTATCTCTTGTATCATGAGAAAGAAAAGCTAACGGCTTTTCTAATTTTGAACGTTCGGAGGCATATTTTGGACCTTGAAAGCGAACTGATCGACCAGTGCGTTTGCCATGATCCTTTAGTAGCTCCAAATCTTCGAGAGACAAATCAACCTCAGAATATAGATGAATTTGACCTGAAAATTGCAAGTTGGTCGAAATAACGGACTCACTGCCTGGTTTTCCTTGTTCTACAGGAATATCTGCAATCATTTTCTCAGCCCAGTCCAAATCTTCTATAAGTTTGATACAAAGCGGAACTACGTCTTTTAGATCAGGAACATAATAGGAGACAAAAATGACATTTGCATCAAAATCGTAATGGACTCTACAAATTACTTCGATTTTCTCTGTCTCCGAATCAAAGATATAAGTTTGGTGCGCTGAAAGAAGTTTAAAGTCAGTGTCAAAGTATTGTTTTAGCGTAGCCATATCATTATCCTATTTCTACGAAAAACGTATATTGATAGTATACAACAAAACAGGCACGTCACATGGACGCGCCTGTTTTCAACCTTCATCCTTTCCTTACCCCACGTACTCGCACCACTCTTCATACTTCTCCACCTTGCCGCGGATCGCATCGTGATACACATTCTGAATCTCGCGCGTCACCTTGCCAGATTTTCCATTGCCAATCGTGCGGAAATCAATTTCGCTCAAGCCAATGCACTCCGCGGCGGTTCCGCACACGAAGACTTCATCTGCAATATAGAGTTGGTCGCGTGAGATGGGTTGCTCCAGCACTTCGTAGCCCAAATCTTTTGCGATCGTGAAAATCGTGTGACGCGTGATGCCCTCCAACACGGGCGCGGTGGAGGGGGTGAGAATTTTTCCCTTGCGGACGAGAAAAAGATTCTCACCCGTGCATTCGGCGACGTATCCCTGTGGGTCGAGCATGATGGCTTCTTCAAACCCAAGCCGCACCGACTCGGTCTTGGCAAGAAAGCTGTTCACATAATTACCGGAAATCTTCGCCTTGGTCATCATTACATTGGGATGATGCCGCGTGAACGACGAGATGTTGGCGCGAATGCCTTTCGCCAGCGCCTCTTCGCCGAGATAATTTGTCCACTCCCACACCGCGATGGCAAGGCTTGCCTTACCCGCATCCACGTTCAAACTCCACGCCGCGCCGCTGAGATACAACAACGGGCGGATGTAACACTCCGCAAAGCCATTCGCTCGCACAGTTTCCCTGACCGCGTTCGATACATCCTGCGCGGTGAAGGGCAAATCGCGAAAGCCAAAAATCTCCGCCGATTCGATCAAACGCTCGCAGTGATCCTGCAAGCGGAAGATGGCGGGTCCCTTCGGCGTGTTGTACGAGCGAATGCCTTCGAACATTGCTGTGCCATAATGCAGCGCCGGGGTCAGCACATGAACGGTCGCCTTCTCGAAGTCAACCAGTTTGCCGTCCATCCAGATAAATTTTGATTCCATACTCAGAGATTATCTCCTGCGAAAATTTTATTTAACCTCTTGCATAAGTAGCAGTTTGCTTAGCCACACACCTGCCCTGGTGGGCGGTGCCAGGGGAGTCCACTGAGACCTTTGAGAAAAACTCTTTTTTCTCTGTGTTCTCAGTGGCTGGTACACTTTCGCATAAGGTCTATTATTGACTCTCCGCCCACTCGACGATTTTTCTAAATCCCATTTCCACTTCTTCATCCGATGCGGCGAAGGACATGCGGATAAATCCCTCGCCCTGTTCACCAAACGCCGCGCCCGGGACAAGCCCCACGCCTTTCTCCTCCAGAATGCGTTCACACATATCGAGAGAATTCATTTTCAATGGTCGAAGATCGAGAAAAGAATAAAACGCGCCCTGCGGCGGAGTAACGAGTACCCTCTCGCTTTCCAATTCGGTTGATAACTTCATCATCAGTGCGCGGCGGCGCGTATACGCATCGCGCATGTTCGCCGTCACAGTTTGGACGGCGGGATCGGTCAATGCGAAGGCGGCGGCTTTTTGAATGAACGGCGCGACGCAGGTGATGGTATTCTGCCCCGCCTTCAACGCGTTCTCGATCACCGGCGCGGGCGCGGCAAGGAATCCCACACGCCAGCCGGTCATCGCGTACGTTTTGGATAAACTGTTGACGATCAACGTCCGTTCCTTCGCGCCGTCCGTTGCCGCAGCGCTGACGGGTTTTTCGCCGTAATATAAACTTCCATACACTTCATCACTGATAATCCATAGATCGTGCACCTTCGCAAAGCCCTGCAATTTTTGCAAATATTCGCGCGAGGGATACGCACCTGTTGGGTTGGCTGGATAGTTCACGACAATGGCGCGTGTCTTCGGCGTGACTGATCTCTCCCACGCTTCCATCGTTGGAATAAATCCATCTTCGGCGGGCGCGGGCACGCGGATCACGTTGGCACGCAGCATCATCGCCAGGTTGATATGAGTCGCCCAGGAGGGGTCGGGGATCAGCACGTCATCACCAGGATTCAAAATGGAAAGCATAGCGGAAAAATACGCGTGGATGCCGCCATGCGTCACCAGAATTTCGGAGGCGGGATCGTAGGAAACGCCTTCGTCGCGAGTCAGTTTTTTTGCGATGGCAGTCCTCAGGTCCAGTGTGCCGCGTGAAGGTCCGTAGTGAGTCAACCCATCCTGCAAGGCTTTGCACGCAACGTCAATGACCGCCTGCGGTGTCGCAAAATCGGGATCGCCCTGTTGCAAGCCGATGATTTTTTTTCCACTTGCTTTGAGAGATTGAATACGATCCCCCATCGCAACGGTGGCGGACTGACGAAAAAGTTCAAATTGGGTGTTGAGATTCATGGGGCATCCTGCGGACTGAAAACGGCTCTCTCGAAACTGGAGGCTGATCCTTTACCCCAAGGCTTTTTTTGCGGCTTCGATCACTTCATCGTAATTTGGCTCGAGGTCATTGCTTTCCATGTACGCAACATACGTTAACTTGCCTGTGCGATCAACGACAAATACCGCGCGGCGCAGATAGCGGCGTTCCTTGACGAGCAAACCATACTTCAAACCCATCTCCGCTTCGAGTACATCGGATACAACCTTGACCTTGTCCACACCCGCCGCGCCGCACCAGCGTTTCTGCGAAAAGGGGAAATCTGTGCTGATGGTCCAAATGATAATGTCGTCACTGAGCTTCGCGGCTTCTTCATTGAAGCGGCGCGTCTCGCGGTCACAGACCTCGGTATCGAGCGAAGGCACCGCGCTCAAAATGGCAACCTTGCCTTTGGATTCAGCAACGGGGCTGACGGGTTTCCAGCCCGGCGCGGCAGATGTGAACTCGGGAGCCATATCCCCGACCCTCACATCGTCACCGATCACCGTGGCGAATTTATCTCCGAGTTTGAAAAAATCATTTCGAACAGTTGTCATTTGATTAACTCCATGAAATTTTTAATCGTGATCTCGATGTGTTATTTTACTTGATTTTTGAGAATGACCGTGTATGGCGAATTGCATCAGGGGAAATGTTACTCTGGGGAGTATCGTTGCATCAGGGAAAATGTTACTTTCCAATAGGCAAA
>Ga0247727_10020456_pt1 | contig 10116 bp, 10 predicted proteins | sample WisWelCaveWW1625_FD_202498 | JGI IMG/M metagenome (GOLD analysis project Ga0247727, IMG submission 202498) | Biofilm microbial communities from Wishing Well Cave, Virginia, United States - WW16-25 | ecosystem: Environmental > Aquatic > Deep subsurface > Groundwater > Cave microbial mat | place... | reverse complement strand
AGAACCTTATGAAACTCAAATCTGTTTTTGTGCTGATCGTGATTGCAATGCTGGTAACCGCCTGCGGAAAAGCGCCCTCCCCAACTGCCATCAACGCGCCTGCGCCGACCCAGGTGTCACCTGCAAACCCGAATACGGCAGAAACGTACATGGTTAACATCAACCCTGCCGACTTTGTGTCTGTAGTAGACAACCCCTACTTTCCTCTCACCCCTGGTTCGACCAAAGTTCTTGAAGGCATGACTGAAAATGGCCTCGAACACATCGAAATCAAAGTCCTTTCCGAGACCCGCGAGGTGATGGGCATACAGGCCGCCATCCGTCAGGATACAGTCTACATTGGTGGGAAACTCGTTGAAGATACCTTCGACTGGTTTGCTCAAGATAAAACTGGCAACGTCTGGTATCTCGGTGAAGATGTCAGGAATTATAAAAACGGTCAGTTGACAGACAGGGCTGGCTCCTGGGAAGCAGGTGTGGATGGCGCCCTGCCGGGCATTATCATGTACGCCAACCCGGCCGCCCAGCTTGGGAAAACCTATTACCAGGAATACTATGCGGGCAAGGCTGAAGACGCGGCGACCCTGGTAAGCGCCGGGGAATGTATCACCGTAGCGGCTGGAAGTTTCGAGAACCTGGTGAAAACCTTTGACTTTACCGCTTTAGACTCTGCCTCGCTTGAGCACAAGTATTATGCGACCGGGATAGGCGTGGTAAAAAATGTAAACCTGACCACCGGAGTGATATTTGAGCTGGTTGAGTTCATTCCCGCAGCGACTTCGGCGCAACCGTCTATTACGGTTGAGTTGTTGCCACAGCCGACGACCGGGTTCCCGCCCGGATTCGTGCCTAACGAAACCGCCCGCGTTGACATCGCCAAGCCTGTCTTCTCCAATCCCACCTCCATTACAAACCCGCTCCTGCCCATCACCGAAGTGGATCAACTCATCCAGCTTGGCTTGAAGGATGGCCATCCACACCGCACCGAGTTCACCCTGCTCCCTGGTACCAAGACCATCAACTGGTATGGCGAGCAGACCGAGACACGCGTCCTCCAATTCGTCGCCTATCTGGATGGCCGTGTCCTCGAGCACGCCCTCGACTTTCTGGCACAGGCCGATGGCGGGGCGGTCTGGTACTTTGGCGAGGATGTCTACAACTACGAAAATGGCGTGGTCGTTGACCGCGGCGGCACCTGGCAGGCTGGCAAAGACGGTCCCCCTGCCATGATCATGCCTGCCCGTCCTCAGGTTGGCAACATCTACCGAGTCGAGAACATCCCCGGCAACGTCTTCGAGGAAGTCACCGTCCAGACCATCAACCAAACGCTCGAAGGCCCACGTGGCCTCATTGAAGGGGTCATGTTTGTCCAGCAGATTGGCCTGGATGGCCAGACAACTGTCAAAGCCTTCGCTCCCGGCTATGGTGAGTTCCTGGCTCACACTGAAGATGCTGCCGTGGCTGTGCCGATTGATACACTTTCGGACCCGCTGCCAGCCGAGCTTGAGACGCTACTGACCGGCTCCAGCAGTATCTTTGATGCGGCTTCTTCCGAGAACTGGGATGCTCACTCTGCCACACTCGCCACCATGACCGAAGCCTGGGGGGCCCACCAAACAAATGTTGACCTCGGCAGCTTGTTCCCACTGCTTGACATCCAGATGGCCCGCGCCCTCGCCTCCCTCACGAGCGCCATCGAACAGCAGAATCCCGCAGCCACGCGCGACTCCGCCTTCGATGTGGCAGTGGCCACCCTCGACTTCCAACTGCCCTACCGGCCCCGCGTCGAGATTGACCACGTCCGCTTCGACCTCTGGACCCGACGCGTCATCACCGACAACGCCGCCGCCAACCCAGGCCATGTGGCTGGTGATGTCGTTATTCTGGAGTTTATCTGGCAACGAATCGGCCACACCGTGGATGCGTCCACGGCAACTGACATCAACACCCTTCTCGGCGACTTGCGTGCCTCAGCCGATGGCGAAGACCTCGCAGCCTCAGCCGAAACAGCCGGTACACTTCTGAATATTCTCACCGGTCTCAAGCCCGGTGGTTAACGAAAAAGCATAAAACTTCCGAAGCCTTTGCGATATACCTTTCAGGGCGAGGCTTCGGAAGTTTATAATTCGGTCATAGCTGTAAGTGATGGGTTGTGTTTGATAATAAACGAACTGTGTATTATCCTATGCTAAGATTATCAGGTTTCACTTATTTTGAACCATCGTGATTGCTCAGGCTGTGCGTCGCACCATGTTTAACGAGACTGTTTCAAGCGAAGACCAACTCCGTCTAAATCAGTTTTATCTCAAAAGGCAGGTGCGACGCACAATGGCTAAGTACGCAAATTCAGGAATCCGAAAGGAGTGTGATTGTAATGATCAAAAACTTTGTCGAAACAGAAATTGTTTTGAGCGCTCAAGATCTCCATAAATCATATAAAAGTATGGAAGCGCTGACAGATTTCTCTTTTAAGATGCGCGCGGGAGAAATCATCGGCTTGTTGGGTCCCAACGGGGCGGGAAAAACCACCGCCATGCGGATCCTCTCCACCATCTTTCCACCAGATCACGGAGATTTCTCAGTGATGGGAATTCCTCACACGCATACAGAGGAAATCCGTGCCTTGATTGGCGTGCTTCCGGAAAGCATGGGATTCCCCGCGTACATGACTGGTGAGGAATATCTCACGTATATGGGACGGCTCTATGGTCGTTCCCCGCAGAATGCAGAGGCAAAAGCAGTGGAGCTTCTCGCCCTGTTCGGGCTGGCGAACGCTGCAGATTCCCGCATTGCGACTTACAGCCGGGGAATGCGCCAACGCCTGGGAATCGCGCGTACGTTCGTCAATGACCCGAAGCTTTTATTCCTGGATGAACCCACTCTGGGGTTTGATCCCAAAGGACAGCAGGAAATGCTCCAGGTCGTCAAGGATGCGGCGGTGGTGCATCAAGTGGCGGTGATCATCAGCAGTCACCAGTTGGAGGTGGTCGAAGAGATTTGCTCCCAGGTGTTGATTCTGAACAAGGGGCATCTGGTTGCCGCGGGGAAGGTGTCAGATATAAAGCAAAAAATCCCTGCATCGCCAGCCTGCCGCATTGAGGTTTCATCCGAGACAGTGCAAAAGGCTCTTGCGGTCCTCGCGCAAATGGATGATGTGAAGGTCGAGAGAACAAATCGGCAGAACGAGATCCTAATCTCCATGCAGGGGAAGGATGGCACAAACCCTGTGAATGCAATCCTGCAAAGCCTGATCCAGGCAGGCGTATCGGTTGAGTCTTTTACCAGGGAAAGTGTGAGCCTTTCTGACGCTTTCCTATCCATGATCGAGGAGGCGCAAGCATGAAACCAAAAGGAAAACAACCTGGGTGGATGGTTGTCCTATCCACCGAAACGCGACACTTATGGTTGGGACGGCAGGGTCCACTGCTATTGTTGATTTTCAGCATCTTCCTGAGCATCTACACTACGTTACTGGCTCTGGATCCTGAGATGAACGTGCTCTCACCCCGCAGTATGACGAACGTCACTCTCCAAACCACCATCCTTGTGGGCATCTTTGTCGCGCTTCTGCTCACTGCCAACTCCATCAGCGGAGAGCGAGACCAGCGTTCGCTCGAAAGCCTGATGCTGACCCCGCTTCCCAGAGGGCATATCGCGGTCGGCAAGTTCCTTGCGACTCTCTCGCTCTGGCTGGGTATGATCCCGATTGCCATCCCATACATTGTTCTGGTTGCCCGGAGCACAGGTATTGTCCCACAAGCCATCATGCTGTTGGTTCTTCTGGGCAGCCTGCTTGTTATGTTATGCGCCGGGATCGGCATCCTGATCAGCAGTTTTGCTCCATCCAACCTGGTCAGTTTTACAGCCAGTTTCGTGGCGATTCTCCTGCTTGCCGCGCCGAACCAACTCCCCACCAGCGTCAAAGGATTGCCTGCGGTGAATTGGTTCATCGTCTTCAATCCCATTACCGCAATTGCGAAATATCAGGCAGGTATTCTGGATGGTACGCCCTGGAATCAGGAATTGGGATTGTTGATCTCGCCCATCCTCCTCTTTATTCTAATTGCCGCGTTAGGACCGGCATTGCTCAATCGCCGCCTTTCCCTGCAGGGAGGTTTCGAGCAATGAACCTGAAAATTATCACCAAAGCGATCTTGCCGATTGCGCTCATCGTTCTTGTCAGTTTGACACCTGTCACGGCATCAGCGCAAACGTCCACCACGGATGGCGGCAATGTCACCGTGACCATTGACAAGGATTCCACCTCCCTCATCGCCGGGGATTGGGTCACATTCCATACTGTGATCAGCAATACGGGCGATAGCGCCACGTCGCCTCTGGTCGCGAACTTCAACGTCGCCTCGATCCAGCCGGGACGTCACGTTGACCCGGAGGATTGGTCGCCTCTAAGGACCCAATATATCGACGTCATTCAACCTGGCGAAACCGTCGAGTTAACGTGGGATGTTCATACGCTTTTTGAGGGTGATTTCGCGGTTTATGTGACCATCGTTTCGCAGGAAAAAAGCTTCGGGCCTGTTGGCAGTCCGACCCTCCACATCCACGCCGAGCCGGACAATGTATTGCCCCTGAACGAGGTCATTCCAGTGGTTGCCATCGTTCCCCTCTTTCCACTTGCGCTTCTGCTCCTTGCCAGCCGATTCAAAAGAAAACAACGCGCTACAAAATAAGTTTCAGGCAACAAGATCAACCTTGCGAAGGTTCGCAACCTTCGCAAGGTTGATGATTTACGGCGCAAGCCACACAACGAAACTGAGTTCGGTCTTTTTATATTGCCCTGTGATCTTCCAACAGCCTAGTGTCGGGAAATCAGCGCCGCCAAGCATGGCATCTCCAATATCCTCCGCGAAGGCATTGGTGGCTTTCGAGACCTTGACCTGAGGCGCTTTCGCGTCCAGCCGCTCACCAGTCATCACAAGGTCAGGCTCAAGTTCATCCTTCAACGAATACAAATCGCTCCACCACATTATTTTTTGTGTATATCCTCCCGGGTTATTTGGCAGGCCTGACCATACTCCATCCGCGGGGAGCGCGGTCCATAGATGCTCGGAGCCGAACCAGAATATCCCTTGCCAGGGCGCGCTGGGTGAATAGGGAGCAGGCGCTTCAAAGGAAGTGCTGTCTTTGGCTGTTGTCACCGGGCAATCCGTGGGAGGGATGGATGCGGCGGTTTCAGTTTGGACGGTCTTGGTTAATGAGGATGGTTCGGGCAGATCCGTTGGCATCCGATAGTCTTCAAGCGATTTGATCTGGCTTGACCCTGGGGCGCATCCCGCCAAAAGCGATACGAGAATGAGAATTGAGAGGGTGAAATACAGTCTGTGCATAAGTGTCTCCTTTTGGATTCACTCCCATACACCGCTGTGATGTGAGGGGTTCCGATATGAAAAAATGCACAATATAGCGCATCAAGGAAACCCGCGAAAGAATTAGAAAGCGCAATTGAATAAAATAAACTGGAAACTTTTTATTCCACAGGGATAAGCCAACCTTGATAGCGTACGATCAACCCAGTTAGCCTGTGTCTTATTTCAACGTAAAAGCAGAAAAAACCATCTGCCACATATTCAAATGAATCTCCATGTGGGGCCAGGCTCAGAGGCAGAGGTATCCCAAAGATGTTCCAGTGGCGGATAACGAGTCTTAATTTTTCCTTCTCCAACACCAGAGCCAGCCCAAATGTAAACGGCCCGAATTTTTCCATGAGAAGCTTATCAAAATAGTCCTTACCTTCCCATTGAAAACTTGAAAATGTTCTGCCTGAAAAAGTTCGTTGCCAGAGTTCGCCGCCATCCTTTGGTTGAAAAGAGACCTTAACGGGTATATCCTGACCCGCTCTTGGAAAGCCGAACAAGGTTATTATCAGTCGCGACAATAAGCTGCCACCTGTTTCAACGCGAGCAAGGCCTTCGGCCTTCTTTTCTTTTGTGGTGCAGTTATGCAATGTTGCCAAAGGTGCTGGTAATACTTTCCAGACATTTCCAAGAATTCGCTGGTAAAGAGGCGCAGGGTCGGCGTCCAGTTTTGATTCGCGCTGCCCTGTGAAAATCGCGCGGTTCCGAAAAATGACCTCATAGTCTTCCAGCTCCAGTTCCTGTGTTGCAGGTCTTGCGCCTGCTGATGGTTTTTTACCGGAAAGGATGTGAAGAATGATTGCCTCAACTGCCATTGACGGAATCAGGGGACCATCGCCTCCCTCTGCTACTAGATGCCAGGAGCGTTCGAGTTTTTTTCCACTGTTATCTGTTCCTTCGACTGAAACGAACATGCCGCCGCGATGTTCGCCCCAACGAAGCACATTGATCACGAGCTGAAACAGCGGCGCAAATGGAAGTAGTGTGGGAAGAATTTTTAGTCGTACCAGCCATGCAAGACCAATTAACATTCTGTGCAGCGCTTCGGGAACAGGACCCGCTCCCAGCCAGACCGAGTCAACTTCCGGCCATAATTCGGGAAGTACTTGCAGATCAGGAACATCCACGAGAGAGAAAAGTGTGTTCTTAAGCGGTAAATAGCCTGGTGGGCAGATTGTGTATCGCATGGTCTCAGTCAGTGCGTAACCTGTTGCCTGTTTTCCAGCTCGAATGAGCGAGATGCGTTTGCCCGAATATCCTGCAATTGCGCGAAGGACGTTTAATCCTACGCCTGCGTACGGGGAAGGAGCGATGCCACTTTTGATTGTATTGATTCGGGCCATACCCTGCGAAAGCTTTCTGACTACTGCGGCTGTCAGAACAGGGAAACTGCTGACTCCTGAAAGGACATAGATATTTTGCGCTTTGGCTTCATTGTCAAATTGGCTGATCCCTTTTACAAAGTCGGATCCATCGGCCAGGTCCATATAATCCACCCTGTTTGCAATACATGCTTTTACCACTCGATATGGATCGTCCCCATAATTTTGAAATGGGCCTGTGGCATCCACCACGATGCCTGGATTGATTTCCCGGATTTGGGCCTCGACGTTCGCATCACGATCAAAAAAGACGACTGTCTTCTGCGCCCCTGATGGTAGGCTCTCACAGAAGTTTTTTGCTTTTTGTATGGATCTCCCGGCGATTAGCAGGGTCAATCTTTCATCCCTTGCAAGCAGGTAGGCAAGCCTGCCTCCAAATGTTCCATAACCACCTAGGATGAGTATCTTCATTTCCTTTACTCCGATAGCGCTTTTGATTCGTGCAAATTTTCCAACATCTTCCTCGTTGCCTCCGCCGCTTCTACAACCGCAGCATCAAACGCCTCTTCGTTGACCTTCGACTGCTTTCGATTACACAGTTATTCTTTCCCGGCGACCGTGCAAAACGCTTCAAGGCGGTAGTGGAAACCATCCGCCTGTTTCTGCGCCTGAAGTTTTGCGAACGCTTCTGACTTGAACTCCTTCAAAGTTTCGGGGCTTAGTTTCTCCAAACCCGCGCGCCCAGAGATGGACCATTCAACGTTCCACCATTCTTCCTCCTCAAAATAGACCATATCCAGCTCTTTTGATGTGATTTGTATATCCGCGAAGCCAGCCTGGGAGAACCATCTTTGGAGTTCCTCAGTTTTATCAAGACTTTGCGATCCCAGCTTGACGACGGCCTCATAGGTGTTTCGCAACTCGTCGAACCAGTCCCAGCGCGCATCGTCCGCGCGCCAGGTTGTCACTGCAATATGTCCGTTGGGTTTGAGCACGCGGCGGAATTCAGATAAAGCCTGCTCGAGATGCGGGAAAAACTGGAGCGAAAATCCGCACAGGACAAAGTCGAAGGATGAATCGGGAAGTGTCAGATGTTCCGCGTCCATCTGACGCGCCTCCGCCTGCGTTAGTCCGCGCCGCTGAATTTCCATCCCAGTCTCACGCGCCATGCCATCAGCCAGGTCAATACCCGTGACATGTCCGCTTGGACCGACGCGTTCTGCGGCAGGGAATAACACCGCGCCGCGTCCGCAGGCTACATCCAGAACTTGCGAGCCTGCGGGGATTTGCGCCGTCTCCACCAGCCATTGACCGAAGATGGGGAAGTAACGGATACGCTCATAACTTGAAGCCGAGCGGGTAAAGACTCCCTGCAGGATGTCTTTTTTGTTTTGTGAATTGGTGGACATGACTTTTCCTTTCGTCATTGCGAGCCCGCTAGGGCGAAGCAATCCCCATCACCGCGAGGAGATTGCTTCGGGCTGGGTCTCGATACGCCCTTCGCAACGAACGCTCAGGGCTACTCGACCACCAGCCCTCGCAAGGACGGGCTTGTTGTTATCGAAACGACTGTTTCTTCTCGCCTGCCTTATACGGTCTCAACGCAAACGCAGACCATGTGTCATTCACCGAAACAAGGTTAACCCATTTCAAGCCCAGTTTCTGTAAACTCTCCCAGCCTTTGTCGCGGGTCAGGTCGGTTTGGATTTTCGAAGCGCCTTTGGGGAAGGAGAGCCATAAGATGGAGTCAGGCTTGAGGGCTTTCGCAGATTTGGGGGCGAGTGAATCGAGTTCCTTCTTGTTCCGAACGAAGATTTGGATCCAATCGAACTTCCCACTCAGGCTTTGTGAAATTTCAGAGTCGTGCTTTAACTCTTTCAGATAATTTTCTGGCGCGTTGATGACTGCGGCTTTGAGTCCGGGTTTGAGTTTCATCTTTTTTGCAAGGGATGATTCAGCCATATCTCACTTCCTTTGGGAAATGTTTTACCGATGTTACACATCGTCCGCAGTTATGATGACTCAACTGTATATCACAACAAAACCCTTCGACACCTTCGGTCAGGGCGTCGCTTGCGGGACGTTCTATAGCCTTCGCAGGATTCGGATTCCGAGCAACAGTACCACCGCGCCAACGAAAGCAGTAATGATGTTGTTGATGAGCCCGGTGCCGATGGAGACATTGAGTTGTCCAAATAGCCAGCCGCCGATGAACGCCCCTGCAATTCCAACAAGGACAGTGCCAATACAGCCGAGGTTGAAGCCTCCGATTGCCCATTCTGCAAGCAGACCGGCGATGCCGCCGACGATGATCCAGGTAATCAGTGAGCCCATGGTCTTATTAAACTCCTTTTGTTGTGGATTTTCGTTCACAAGTTAGTTGGTTATCGGATCTTTGGCAACTCCAACAATAGTACCTTTCATGCCCTCGGCGGCGGCTTGAGCGAAATCATGTTGACCTGCATGTTGAGATTACCCAACAACTTCTGTGTCACCTCAGCCACTTCCTCCACTGCCCTATCGAACGCCTCCTGATTGACCTTTGACGGCTTCCGATATCCGCTCACCTTCCTGATGAACTGCAACGCCGCCGCACGGATTTCCTCCTCTGTCGCAGGAATCTCCGCGTTTCGTAATGTTTTGATGCTTCTGCACATAAAATCCTCCAGTAGTAACGACTTTGCGCAGCACCCCTTGCGGGTCAGTCGTTTTCCATATCATCATCCCACCCCTTACCAAAATCGGCAGGCGGAGTATATGCACGCCAATGGTCTCGAAGCCAGTCCCTGCCTTTATCGTCATAATAGAGTGACAGACTCGACCAATGCCAGTCATACGGATCCTTCACATAACCGTGTTTTACGGGATTGTAATGGATATAGTTGAATGCCAGATGAAGGTGCGCTTCATTTCTTATGTATGTATCTGCAAACTTATACCAGACGCGTCGTTTGCCTGTCAGATCGTCTTCGAGATTCCACATACGGGATGTTGCGCCATGTAAATGTTTGAGCGCCGCTGAAACATGATTCAATGATTGGATGCTGGCGAGGAAATGATAATGATTTGGCAAAATAACCCAGGCAATTAAATCATCAGCGATTTCCTGAAGGGCATTCAACAACCGAATTTCAAATTCCGTGCGGCGTTCCGGCGAATTCATGATTGCGCGGTGCTCGAAATTTGCCGCCGAGATCAAATAAGCCCCTGCCTCACGAAACGGATGTGGCGGGGCATGCAACGGATAACCGAGCGCACGGCGATAGTTGACGACTTCTTCGCGTTCTTGGGAAGAGAGTTTGCGATATTCGTAGGGCATGGTGGTTACGGACGACTGAAGTCGTCACTACGGTTTATACTTTCGGCAAATCCAGCAACAAGACTTCAGCCAGCAATCTTGGGTTTACATTTCTTTCCAT
>Ga0247727_10020455_pt1 | contig 10116 bp, 10 predicted proteins | sample WisWelCaveWW1625_FD_202498 | JGI IMG/M metagenome (GOLD analysis project Ga0247727, IMG submission 202498) | Biofilm microbial communities from Wishing Well Cave, Virginia, United States - WW16-25 | ecosystem: Environmental > Aquatic > Deep subsurface > Groundwater > Cave microbial mat | place... | reverse complement strand
CATCGAGAGCCTCGTTGCCCGGCCGCCGATGACGATGCGCCAGATCATCGACGACGCGCGCCGCTGCCGCTGGTACGGGTCACGTCAGATGGCGGCGGCCTGAGCTAAAGGTATAGGCATGCCCCGCAACCACCTTTGCCGAACTTTCGAACGGAGCCGGAACTTCGCCGCCGGGCAGGGTGACGAGCTTCACGATATCGCCCGTCAGTTCGATCACGTGCCCGTCGGCATCCGTCCGCACTGAAATGCGCTCAATGAGCCCGCGCTGTGGACCGGCGTGGGTCAACGGCGCCGATCGGCGTCCTAAGTCTCTGATGTTGCTTGGCCGAGAGGGGTCAAAGTGCGATGCCGATCCACACCGGGGTGCCGACCGCTTTGGCCATTTCGAGTGCGTCGAGCCCCCGAAGGCCGAGCTGGACCCAGAAGGTGTGGCCGTCCACGACAGGGCTGTCGCCCTTTACCGGGACTGCTATCTCGAAGAAGAGGCCCGGCACGCCCTCCTCTCTGCCTGAGGGGCTTGCGGCCGCTGCCAAGATGGATATGAGCGCGCGTCCTGGCGCGCGGTGCAGTGTCCAGGCCGCAAAGCTAATACAAATGGCAGGCGACAGCGTGACCGGGGGCAACCTGCCTGCTCACCGGCACCTCATCGGTGCAGCGCGGCATGGCGCGCGGGCAGCGCGTGTGGAACCGGCACCCCGAAGGGGGCGCAAGGGCGCTCGGGATCTCGCCCGACAGGGCCAGCCTCTCGCGTTTGGCGTCCGGATGTGCCGGCAGCGCGGCGATGAGGAGTGCCTGGGTATAGGGATGTAAGGGGCTCGCGCACAGCTCGGTGCTGTCGGCGCTCTCGACGATCTGGCCGAGGTACATCACGGCGATGCGGTGGCTGATGTGGGCGACAGTGGCAAGGTCGTGGCCGATGAACAGGTAGCTCACGCCCAACCTCTGCTGCAGCTGCTCGAGCTGGGTGATGATTTGCGCCCTGATCGACACGTCGAGCGCGGAGACTGGCTCGTCGAGCACGATGAGCCGCGTATTGGTCGCCAATGCCCTGGCGATGGCGATCCTTTGGCGCTGGCCGCCGCTGAACTCGTGCGGGAACAGGTCTGCCACATCCGGCCTCATTCCCACGAGCTCGAGCACCTCCGACACACGCTCGCGCATTGCGGAGCGGGAGAGCTTGGTGTGGATCTCCAGGGGCTCGGCGATAATATTGGCGACCCGCATCCTCGGGCTCAGCGAGCCGAACGGGTCCTGAAACACCACTTGCACCGACCGGCGGTAGCGCATCAGTGCCGGTCCTTTGAGGGCCCCAACGTCCTCGCCGTCGAACCGGATGGTGCCCGCCGTGGGCCGCTCCTGCAGCAGGATCAGCTTGGCGGTGGTGGTCTTGCCACAGCCCGACTCCCCGATCAGGCCGAGCGTCTCGGCCGCGGCGATGGTGAAGTTTATGCCCTCCACCGCCTTCACCCAGGCGGTCTTGCGCTGCCAGAATGCGCCGGTGCCTACGGGGAAGTACTTGCGTACATTGTCTACTTCAAGCATCGGCGCGGTCATGAACCACCTCTGCCCGCGCGCTGCGGCAGCCAACAACGCGCCGTCCATTCTGGGCCGCATTGAACATCCTCGGGGTCTTGCGTCGCACAGCGCGGCATGGCGTCGGCACAACGCGGATGAAAGGCGCAGCCCGTCGGGGGGCGAGCCAGATCGGGTGGCTGGCCCGGAATGGCATAGAGCGGCTCCTTGCTCCCCAGCTTGGCCACGGAGCCGAGCAGCGCCTTGGTGTAGGGATGCTTGGGCGCGCTGAACAGGTCGCGCACCGCGCCGCTTTCCACGATCCTGCCCGCATACATCACGGCCATGCGGTCACACATCTTGGCGACGATGCCGAGATTGTGCGTGACGAAGATCAGCGCCACGCCCGTCTCCTGCTGGAGGTCCATGAGCAGGTCGAGATACTGGGCCTGGATGGTGACGTCGAGATTGGTCGTGGGCTCGTCGGCGATGATGAGCTTCGGGCCGCCGGCCAAGGCGATGGCGCCGACGATGCGCTGGCGCATACCGCCGCTCATCTGGTGGGGATAGCCGCGCATGCGCATCGCCGGGGAGGGTATGCGCACGGCCCGCAACAGCTCCTGCACGCGCTGGCGCAAGGGACGGCGACGCATGCCCAGATGGTAGTAGGCCGGCTCGGCGACCTGGGTATAGATGCTGAACAGCGGATTGAGCGATGCCATCGGGTCCTGCAGGATCATGGCGATGGCGCGCCCGCGGATGCGCCGCATTTCGCGCGGGCTCTTCTTGGTGAGATCCGCGCCGTTCAAGCGGATTTCGCCGCCGACAACGCGCGCGGCAGGAGGCAGCAGACCGACGATCGACAGGCAGGTGGTGGTTTTGCCGCATCCGGACTCGCCGACCAGGCCCAGCGTCTCGCCCTTGCGCAAGACAAAGCTGACGTTCTCGACCGCCTTGACGATTCGACTGCCGCCGAAGCTGAAGTAATGCGTTTGCAGCCCGCGGACCTCCAGCAGTGGCGCACTCATGCCTCGCACCCACGCTAGAGGTTGCGCTGCTGGGGATCGAGACGGATGCGCAACCAATCGCCGAGCAGCTGGGTGGCCAGCACGACCAACAGGATGCAGGCGCCCGGAAACACCGTCAGCCACCACTTGCCCGCCATCAGCGTCGATCGGGCTTCCGACAGCATCAGGCCCCAGGCGGGCTCGGGCGGCGGCACGCCGACACCGAGAAAGCTCAGCGATGCCTCGGCGATGATCACGACGCCTATGGTCAGGCTCGCCAGCACCATCGCCGTGTTCAGCACGTTGGGCAGGATGTGGCGGAGGATCACGCGCAGGCTGGAGGCGCCAGCAATCTCGGCCAGCTGAACGTATTCGCGTTCCCTCAAACTGAGCACCTCGCCGCGGATGACGCGGGCATAGCGGGTCCAGTAGACGAGCCCAAGGATGATGACGATATTCCACATGCTCGGGCCGACGACGGCTGCCAGAAAGATGGCAAAGACCAGCGCCGGCAAGGCGAGCCAGGCGTCGGTCAGGCGCATTATGGCCTGGTCCACCCAGCCGCCGAGATAGCCCGACAGAATGCCGAACGCCGTGCCGAGGCCGCCAGCCACCACCGTTCCCATCAGGCCCACGATCAGCGAAACGCGGGCGCCGAAAATCAGCCGACTCAACGAGTCGCGACCCTGGAAATCAGTGCCGAGGAGCGTGGCCGTGCTGCCGCCTTCCATCCAGAAGGGCGGCTCGAAAATCTTCGCCCCGCGCACGGGCTCTGTCGGGTCATAGGGCGCGATGAAGTCGGCGAACACCGCCGCCAGGATGAACGGCACGAGAATGATCAGGGGCAGGAGCGGCAAGTCGCCCACCCACCGTCGCACTTGGCTCGGTCGATGGACCTCGATCACTCGCGGCGTGGTGGTGATTGACATGGCAAGCCTATCTGGTCAGCCGGATGCGTGGGTCGATGTAGGCGTAAAGGATGTCGATCAGCAGGTTCACGAACACGATCATGATGCCGGCCAGCACGACAACGCCCTGCACGAGGGGAAAATCGCGCTGGAAGATACCCTCGAACAGCAGCCGGCCGATGCCGGGCCAGGCGAACACCACCTCGATGATGACGGCGGCATTCACCATCACGACCAGATTGACGCCCGCCAGCGTCAGCACCGGCACCAGCGCATTCTTGAAACCATGCTTGGCGATGACGACGTAGCCGGGCAGGCCCTTCAGACGCGCGAGCTTTATGTATTCGCTGCGCATGACCTCCAGCATGCTCGAGCGGGTGAGGCGCAGCAGCGAAGCTGCGAAGTACCAGCCCAGCGCCAGGGAGGGCATGACTAGGTTGCGCCAGTCGTTCTTGCCGCCGGTGGGCAGCCACTCCAGATATACGGAGAACACCAGGATCAGCACGAGGCCCAGCCAGAAGCCCGGGATCGACAGGCCCAACAACGCGACGACCTTGCCGGCCTGGTCCCACGCGCCGTCGACGCGCACGGCCGAGAGCAGGCCGGCTGGGATGCCGATGAGGAAGGAGAGGAGGGTGGCGGCGAGCGCGAGCTGCAGGGAATTGGGCAGGCGCTCGAAATAGAGCTCGCTCACGGGCATGCGGTAGTTGAAGGAGATGCCGAGATTGCCGGCCAGGATGTTCTGCACGAAGTGGGCATACTGCACCGGCCAGGAATGATCGAGCCCCCATTGGGTGCGGACGCGAGCCAGGTCCTCTGCCCGCGCGCCGGGCTCGGCCATCAGTGTCACCGGATCGCCGGTGAGCCTGACCACCGAGAAGATGGTCAGGCTCAGAATCAGCAGAGTAATGATGCTGTAGCAGGTGCGCCGGATGATGAACTGCCGCATGGCCGATGCCTTCGCGTGGGACCCGCTCCGTTATCCCTTGAGCTTTCCGTTATCCCTTGAGCTTGATGTCTTCCCACGGGTAGGCGTAGCCCGTGGTGATGGTCGGCCACACGTCCTGCCATTTCTGCGCCGCGATGCGCGGGCCAATGCCGCACATGAAGGCATGACGGAACACCGGCACGAGGTAGTGGTTTTCCAGGATGGTGCGCTGAATGTCCTCGGCCAGCTGCTTTCGCTCGGCATGATCGATCGACGCCTGATAGCGGGCGTTCTTGGCATCGAGCTCGGCGACACACAGACGATCAGCGGCGTTGAAGCCGCCGCACTTGAAGAACGATTCGTACCAGTTGGACCACGTGCCGCCGATGCGCGCACCGTGCATGATGATCTGCACCCCGGGCCATTGCTGTTTGCCGGTCTGGGTCCGCTGCAGGAACACGCCCCGCTCCATGACTTGCAGCTTGGCGCGGATGCCGATCGCCTGCAGCTGGGAGACGAGCCTCTCGCCGCGCGCATAGAACGGGGCGAGCGGCGTCAGCCAATCCACGGTGAAGCCGTTGGGATGGCCGGCCTCGCGCATGAGCTGGCGGGCCTTGTCGAGATTGTGCTCGAGCTCGGGCCATTCGAGGCCGTACTGCACGTCGTTGTTGATCCAGTTGCCGCTAATCTTGCCGAGCCCGGCGGCCTCGGCCTCGTTGATCGCCGCCCGATCGACCGCGAGGCTGATCGCCTGCCGCACCCGCTTGTCGTGGAACGGGCTCTTCGGGTCCTGGAAACCAACCAGCTCGAGCCAGAAGCTGCCAGACAGCACCGGCGCCAGCATCAACTTGGTATTCTTCTTCACCCGGTCGATCAGCTCGCCCGGCACGCCGTAGACCAAGTCGGCCTCGCCACGCTCCAGCATGGCCACCCGGGTCGCCGCCTCCGGCACGGCGAGCATGGTGAAGTGCTTGATGTGCACCGGCCGGTAGTAGTGCTCGAACGCCTCGAACTCGAGCTTGATGCCCGCTTGCTGCGACGCCAGCTTGTAGGGTCCGGCGCCGATCGGCTTGCGCTTGAATCCGTCCGGGCCGACCTGCTGATAGTATTTCGCCGGCACGACCCAGCCGGCGCCGGTGACGTTGCTGGAGCCGAACAGCAGCAGGAAATCGAGGAACGGCTCCTTGAAGTGGAAGCGGATAGTGCGACGGTCGACGATATCGACGGCCTCGGTCTTGGCCTTGAAGACAGAGGCGAGCGCGCCGCGATAGCTCTCGTAGCTGAACTTCACGTCCTCGGGCGTGACCGGCTCGCCGTTGTGGAACTTGATGCCTTCGCGCAGCCAGAACGTGGCGCTCTTGGCATCCTTGGCAAATTCGTAGCGCTCTGCCAGCGCCGGATGGTCGAAGAGGGTTGTGCCGGAGTTCTTGATCAAGGCATCGTGCAACGCCATCAGGAAATTGTCCGGCGTCGCCGTGCCGTCGTGCTCCTGCGGGTCGAGCCAGCGGGGTGCCATGGCCGTGTGCCAGGCGAGCGTCATGGCCCCAATGGGGGCCGCACCGGCTGACGTGGCGCCGAGCGCTGGCAATTGCGCAAGCATCGCGGCGCCGCCCGCCAGCATGTCTCTCCGCGTCAGCGCAATAGCCGATCTCCGGCTGTTGTGTTCCATTGCGTCCTCCCTTTGCGACCCCCGTTGTTTTTCGGGTGGTCATTGTGATTTGAAGCAGGCTTGGCAATGTGCGCGGGCGAGTCGCAGCGAGCGCCCCATCGAGCGGCGGACCCAGATCGGCCGGCCATTGGTTCTCTTCCTGAGGTCAAACCGGCACCTCGCCCTTCAACATGAGCCGGTAGAGATAGCGGCGCTCCCTCATGTCGTAGTCGGCATTGGCCTGGTGCATGACGCTGCGGTTGTCCCAAATCACCCAGTCGCCATGACTCCACTTGTGGCGATACTCATATTTCTTCTGGGTGGCGTGCCGCATGAGATCATCTACTAACGCCAGCGCATCCTCATCCTCCATGCCGACGATCGATTCCATGCGCACCGGATTGAGAAAGAGCGCCTTGCGGCCGTTCTCGGGATGCGTGCGCACCAGCGGATGCACGCCGGGCGGCGGCAGGTCGCGGCGGCTATCCTCGGCGAGGGTGCCGAGCGAGCGCGGGCTGTACTTGCTGAGATAGACGTGCACGGCCTTGAGCCCGTCGATCCTTCGCTTGGTGCCCTCCGGGAGGTCGTCATAGGCGTCGTGCATGTTGACGTATTGCGTATCGCCGCCGCGAGAGGGCAACTCGACGGCGAACAGCATCGTGGCCTTGGGCGGGCGCGGATGGTTGGAGTGATCGGTGTGGAAGGTCTCGCCTGGGATGATGCGTTTGCCGTCCACGATCTCGTCGTTGGAGATGTAGTACACGTCCGGATGACCGGGGACGTGGTGCTCCTTCTTGTCGTGCTGCAGAAGCTCGCCGAAAACCTGGGCGGCGGCTTTGAACTCATCTGGTGAGAAGTGCTGGTCGCGCATGACCAGCACATGATGCTTGGCGAAGGCACGGGCGAGGGTGGCGCGGGTCTCCGTGTCGATCGGCCGGGTAAAGTAGAGGCCGATGACCTCGGCGCCGGTGTGATCCGTCAGGGGCGTAATGGTGAAGGACACCATGCACTCATCCCTCCACGAAGGATCTCCTCCAAGGACGCTATAGTGGGGCGACCCGAGGGGTCAAGCAGCACTTTCCCGTGAGGTGCAATTCGCCCGACAACCTACATCCCTTGCTATGGCACGTGACCGCGTATTTCATGGCTTGGGCGCCCTGCCTCCTTGAACGCGGGCATCACCTCTTTCGCGAACCGCTCGAGCTGCTGCAGGGCGACCTTCTCCGGCACGCCGACCGACAGGCTCACTGAGACGCGGTCGAGCGCCGGGTATTTCTTCTCCAGCGCCTTGATGTGCTGGATCAGGTCGTCGGCATTGCCGCACAGGAAGCCGCCGGACTTCACCGCATCCTCGATGCGCGGCAGCTTGGCGGTCGGCGCCCGCTTGGGATCGCGCATGATCTCGATCTGCTCCTCGGTGATGGCGCGTACGAGACGCAGCTCGCCGAACATCTTCATGTTCTCCTCGTAATACTTCGCCGCCTCCTTCATGCCCTGCTCGCGGCTGTCGGCCATGTAGAAGTGGAAGCCGAAGCACAGCCGCTCGCCCAGCTCAATCTCTTTGCCGAGCCTGGTATGCGCCGCCTGCCAGTCGAGCACGACCTTGTGCATCGCGCCGCCCTCGGCCGAGCCGCCGCCCACCATGCCCTGAATGCCGTGCTTGGCCATGAACTCGAGGGCGCGCGCCGAGCCGCCCTGGATCGGCTGCCAGCATTCGACCGGCAGGTTGAAGGGCCGCGGGACGAGCGTGAGTTCCTCGAGGGTGTAGCCGCGATAGGGGATCTCGGGCGGCAGGGTGTAGTGCTTGCCCTTGTGCGCGAAGGCCTCCTGGTTGAAGGCCTTGAAGATGATATCGACCTGCTCCTCGAACAGCAGACGGTTGGCCTCTTGGTCGCGCAGCGGGGAGCCGAACGTCTCCACCTCGCGCGTGTGGTAGCCGCGACCGACGCCGAAGACGATGCGGCCGCCGGTGAGGATGTCGACAGTAGCGAAGTCTTCCGCCAGCCGCAGGGGGTGCCACATCGGCGTGATGTTGAAGCCGCAGCCGATCTTGATGTTCTTGGTGCGGTGCGCGAGGTGTAGCGCCATGAGGATGGTGTTGGGGATGCATTCAGTGCCTTCGCGCTGGAAGTGATGCTCCGCCATCCAGAAGCAGTGGTAGCCGAGGCCATCCATGAGCTTGGCCATGGACTCGGCCTTGCTCAGCGCCTTGGCCAAGTGCGCATTCGAGTAGCGCCGCTCGTTGATGGGCGTGCCGCCGTAGCCGACGTTGTCGAGGTCGGCATGACCGGCATAAAGGCTGTCAAACTTGGTGATCATGGCTTCCCTGGTCTGCACTCCTACGTAGGTTCAGCCCCCTCAACAATCCGGATACTAGAACAGTTCGGGCAGGTGACAAGACCTGGGGTCGGGCGGGTCGCCTCAACACGGCCCCGCAGCCGGCTGTGCGGATCAAAGGGGTCGCGGGCAAGCTTGGCCGGGATGTGCGCGTCTTCGGCCTCCTGCGCACGCCCGGCAGGATCGGCACGATCTACAGCGCGCGGTGAACCGCCTCAGCATAGCCGACGCCAGAGTAGTCACGCGGCGTGCGCTGCGGCAAGGTGCCGACGGTCTGGCTTTGGTGTCTCGGGCCGACCCTGGTCATCTTCCCTCGTGTCGCTTCTCTGCCGCTCATGGAGGGGCACGTGATAACGTTCAATACGATCCCCTTGCGAGGCTCTGCTTGAACGACTGCACGTCTGCCGGGAGGGATGCGCGCACATGCACATCAGGCTGTCCGAGAATTTCCGCGCCGTGTTCTACGCGTCCTTCTATGCAACGCTCGAGCTCGACCACTATCGCCAGGAAGGTCTCGACGTGCGGTTCATCACGTCGCCAACCCCGGGCGCTGCGGCTGCTGGCCTGCTCGACGGCAGCATCGACGTGACTTGGGGTGGTCCGATGCGCGTGATGAAAGCTCGGGACGAGCCCGCTGGCCCGCCGCTCGTCTGTTTCTGCGAGGTTGTGCGCAAGGACCCGTTCTATCTCGTCGGCAGGCGAGGGCCGGCGGAGTTCAAGCTGGAGGACCTCGCGGGACTCAAGTTTGCCTCGGTCTCCGAGGTGCCGACGCCATGGCTTTGCCTTCAGCACGACTTGCGCGAGCAAGGGATCGACCCGAGCCACATCGATCGAATTGCGGATCGCAGCATGCCCCAAAACCTCAAGGCGCTGTGTCGGGGCGAGATCGACGTCGCGCAAATGTTCGAACCTTATTCGTCCATGGCGGTGCGACAGGGTTTCGGTGAGATCCTCCATGCAGCAAGCGGGCGCGGATTGACGTCCTACACAACCCTGCTTGCGACGCGGGCAGGCGTCGATAGGTTGCGGGCCGAGTTCGCGTCCATGAGCCGTGCGATCGGCCGCACGCAATCCTGGCTCGCCGACCACAGCGTGGCTGAGCTGGCAGCAGTCGTCGCTCCCTACTTCGCTGACGTTGTACGCGACGACCTGGTCAGCGCATTCCGCAAGTACAAGGATGCCGGGCTATGGAGCCACGACACGACCGTTACGAGAGAAGGCTTTCAGCGGCTCGCAGTCAGCCTGCGGTCGGGAGGCTTCATCTCGCTCATGCCCGACTATGACGACTGCGTGGCGGATATCTTGCCGACTTGATGCCTGAGCAGAGACGGAACACAACTACGGTATGGTCCATACGCCGGTTCATTCGATCACCTCGTGGGCGTGGGCGGAATCGTGAGAGCGGTCTTCGGGCTGATCACCGCCTCTTTGAGTGGGCTGTTCACCTCAAGAGATCTCTGGCCTGTGAGCCTCCGAGGATCTTCGTGAGGAACGGTGCCTGACATGGGCTCGCGCGGAGAGGACTTCCGCTCGTCAAGCGCTTACCGTCATTACCTGCAACAGCGGTCGCGCATTGATTGGTGAGGCGGCCAACCGCTATTGAGCGTCCGCTTTGGCGTGGCCTCATCCTGGGTCACGAGTTCTGCTGTGGTAGAGTCGAGGATGGGCGCGGTGTCTTGGGGCCAATTGGCCATCGCTCCGTTTCCCATCCCCGCTCATCGGTAGGGTCGGGGACTGGCGCGCCGGTTTAGGTCGAAGTTCGTGTTCCCTGTTGCC
>Ga0247727_10020454_pt1 | contig 10116 bp, 7 predicted proteins | sample WisWelCaveWW1625_FD_202498 | JGI IMG/M metagenome (GOLD analysis project Ga0247727, IMG submission 202498) | Biofilm microbial communities from Wishing Well Cave, Virginia, United States - WW16-25 | ecosystem: Environmental > Aquatic > Deep subsurface > Groundwater > Cave microbial mat | place... | reverse complement strand
CCGCCCATGAACAAACCCGCAATGTTTCCGTATGTGACTGCGCTCAAGCCCATATCCTTGAGATACTTTGGCGCGAAGGCGATCATGTTCGACTGCGACCATGATTGCAGTGTCGCGACAAGCGCCAGCAGGAGGATAAATCCCACGCTCGCTTGCAAACGAATCTTATTGTCGCCGTTTACAGGTTTGGGGTGCGGATGATTATGCCGCAGTTGATACGCCAGCGAGAATCCGATGGGGATGGAAACAATGGAAAGGATCAAAAGCCAGGGCAATCCCAATCTTGCCAGAATCAAGCCTGTGAGGATGGGCCCGATGAAGTGTCCCATTTGACCCGCCATGAAGAACAATGACGAGGCAGTGGTCTCGCGCCCGGCGAGGAGATGGCGTCCCTGCAGAGTGGCTTGGGCTGTGCCAACAGGATGAAAGGAGGAAGAACCGAGCGCGGCGATGATCAGGCAGATGAGTCCGCTTGATCCGGGTAGATAGACCGCGCCCGAAAAAAATATCGTCATCCACAACACGCCGCCCGCCGCCAGCCAGCGCGGACCGACGCGGTCAGACATCCAGCCGAAGAACGGTTGAGTCAGCGCGGACGCCCAAATATAAATCGTCGAGATCAACGCGATCTGCGTTTCGCTCAAGCCGAGATACGTCAACAACACGGGGCGGGCGCTGTTGAATACATCCACCATCAGGTGACTGAGCGCGATGGAAGAGAAGAGGGAGTCGAAGAGCAGGGGCATGTTAGCTCAAGCCGCCGTCCTCGGCGGGGACGCCGCCGAGAGCAACTGAGCGATACAAATGATGTTGGTTGATATATTCGTACACGGGATGAGGGAGATAGTAGCGGACTGTTTTCCCCTCCGCGATTCGATTGCGGATTTCGCGGGATGCGATTTCAAGAAGCGGCGCGTCCACATAATGGACCTTGGAACTGATCCCCGGAATTTGGCTTTCCAACTCCTCCAAACTTGATTCGTCGTGCGGGCGGCGCATCACGCCGATCCAATGGCAGGCGTAGACGAGTTGTTGCGGCTCGTGCCATGTGGGTAAATCGCGCAGCGAGTCCTCGCCGATGATGGGGACGATATCCGCGCCGGGGTTTTTCTCGGCGATGAGTTTGATCGTGTCGAGCGTGTAGTGCGGACCCGGGCGATCCAGTTCGACGCGCGAAAGTTCAAAGGCTGGGTTATCCGCAATGGCGAGTTGCACCATCGCCAGGCGATCTTCAACCGGCGTAATGAGTTGATCTTGTTTGTGAGGCGGTTCGGGAGTGAGGATCCATAAGAGGCGATCAAGTTCCAGTTGTGACTGCGCCTCCGAAGCGAGGATCAAATGTCCGAGGTGCGGAGGATCGAACGTCCCGCCGAAGAGACCGATACGATCAGGCATGAGGGAAAGTATATCGCAAAGTTGTCGTTGCGAATGCAGTGAAGCAACCTCCCCGTTGGCGAGGCGCGCAATGCCAATCAGGCGTTATGTTATCAACGCCATGTCCAACATCGCCTCGTTTTCTAAATTAACGTGAATAATGCATAAGCCAAAACTACAGTCATGTCACCCTGAGGGAGCGATTTTCAGCGACCGAAGGGTCTCAGACACGCCTTTCGCAGAGATGCTTCGGGGCGCAGCCCCGGCGAGCGGCGCCAGGGAAGACCGCCCCTCAGCATGACATAATCCTGTTATCCATTATTGACGTAAATTAAATTCAGGCGGCGATATCGCCGCCGCCTGATCGTATTCAATCCAGGTTATGGACCAATATAGGTTTGACGGCGGGACTCAAAGGCATCCAGATAATATGTTCCAAGCGTGCCGGGATCTATTCCCGATACTCCAAGCCGAACATATTCGATGCGCCGGGTATCATTATCCACGCTGGTCAGACTGCCACTGGGAACGCCATCGATCCACAAATTTATACCGCCGTTGTTTGCGCCAGCCCCGCTTGCCGCCCACCATTCTATCTCAATAGCATGCGGCGCGTCGCTGACCGTGACCCAGTTGGCGCTCTGCACACCGCCGCTATCGTTGTATTGCCTCACTCGGATCTGAGGCAACCCTGAAGAGAATCGAAACTCCACCTGGAACACCGCGGCAGAATCGTAACCTGTAAAGATATACTGGGCATTGCCATCGGTTATGCTGATGGGGTCAAAGTAATAGCGGGCGCGATAGCGCGGCTCGGCGTTGGGCGTCTCGTCGGTTACATGCATGGACGTGGTGTCGTTGATAATCACTTGCATTCCGTACGAGCCCACCAGCGCGGCGGAAGCGCTTACGCTCAAATCGCCTCCGCCTGTGCTGGCTGATGACCAGGCTGAGAAATTGCCGCTCTCAAAGCTGTCGGCAAAGATCAGGTCGGCCGGCACCACAGGGGTGGGTGTCGCGGTGCGCGTTGGAGTCCGGGTAGGCGTGACGACGGGAGTCGCGGTACGAGTGGGGGTTCGGGTGGATGTGGCGCTGACAACCGGCGTGGCGGTGCGGGTTGGCGTTACAGTACTGGTGCGCGTGCCTGTGGGAGTTGAAGTCCGAGTCGCCGTTGCAACTATCATGGATGTTGGCGTTGGAGTGGCGCCCGTCGTATAAGCGATCACGAGTTTGGGGGCTGCCGGTATTTCGCCATTGTAGGCTTCCGCTGTACGCCTGCCTGTGCCGCTGATGATGATTACAATCGAATTCCCGGATGCCCAACCGGGTCGGTTGACGATCTCCTGAATTATGGAAGAAATACTCGGAGTCTGCGATTTGGCGCTGATCGTGGTCCAGGCAGGGATGTTGTTCCACGAGACTTGCGCCGTGGTTCGGGCGCGGCTCGAGATATTGCGCGTCGCCGTCGCGAAAGTCGCGGCGTTATCACTCGCCTGACCTTGAATTGCGACCGAAGTCGGATCGGAACCGGTCTCGTCCACCTCGAATTCCACATAGGCATTCAGAATGGAGGCGTTGCGCGGAATCGAGATGTTGTTGAAACGCATCCCCACCCATTGGCTGACGCCGCCATCCGCGCCCAGTTCCAAGTCCGTGCTGGTCAAACCCATGCTGCCCGAGCTGACAACTTCCTCCGCATCATCCGACGAACTTATGACCTGTGAGGTAATCAGGACAGGAGCGCTCGCTGGCGTATTGGTCCGACTGGGCGTTACAGTCCGCGTAGGGCTGGGACCAGACGTCGGCGTGCGGGTGACTGTCGGGGTTGGTCCCGCGCTAACACAGTTGGCGCTGCCCGAATCGGTGAAGGTTTGACCGGCTATCGGGACGAACTCCCAACTGTAACTGGTTGCGCGGAGGGTTAATTTCAGCACTCCCCAGGCGGTGTTGTTGCGCGCCTCACTGTTGGGCTGGATTGTAGGGAACGAATATAAGCTGGCCCCTCCCGTGCCCACGACGAACTCACGGATGCCCCGGGTTGGGGCGGACTGCCCCGTTGGACTCTGAGGCGCAAACCGTTCGTAGGTATGATCGTGGCCGTTCAGCGCCACGTCCGCCCCATAATCGTAAAGTGCCTGCCAGAACGGTTGGAATGAGGAGTTGTTGCCATGCGTGCCCGAGCTAAAGCGCGGCTTGTGCCAGTACGCCAGGGTGCACACATTCTGATTTGCAGCCAGGTCAGACCGGAGCCACTGCTCTTGAGGCGATCCGGCAGAGTGGTCAATCTCACTATTAAGGGCAATGATATGCCAGGCTCCCAAGTTATAGGAGTAATAGCCCTTGCAATTGGCGGTGCAATTGGTGTCTAAGGGCGAGGCGGCTGAACCAAAGTAGGTGTAGTAGCCTGACGCGCCAGCGGTGTGGTAATCATGATTGCCCGGCGAGGGCTTCGTGCGATTCTTGTGACGTCCCCAGGTAGGTCCGTAGCAGTTCGTGAATTCGGTTGTCGTTCCATCCGGATACACGTTGTCGCCCAGGGTGAATACGGTCCCGGCGATGCTATCGAGAAGTTGCGCGGTCGACTCATCCTGGGTCCTGCCACAACTGGCGATGTCGCCTGCCCCAACAAAAACCGGGTCAGTTGACTGAGCCAGGGTGGTTTCAGGCAACGGAAAAAGCAACGCCAACCCGCCAAGGGATACTGCGAGTATGGAAACGGTAACCAGGCGTTGCAGTAATTTCATAGATGCACCAAGATTACGAAAGCATCTCAACCCCTAAAAATTGAAGTCGAATGAAATAAGCGGACCGGCAAAGCCCTTTTCCTGCTTGAAATATCCTATTCCCATTTATGGTCAATGTCAATAGGGCATTAGTTCGGTTGCTGTAACATGAGCGGTGGGCGGAGGAGATTTGCTCCACCGCCCAATTGCGTTCCAAGCTTGCTAAGGACCGATGTACATCTGCCTGCGCGACTCGAACGCGTCGAAGTAATAGGTTCCGCGCGTGGTGGAGTCGATCCCGGATACCGCGCCCAATCGGGCGCGGTCAATGCGGCGCGTGTCGTTATCAACGCCGGTTAAATTGGCGAGTTGCGCGCCGTCAATCCAGAGTGTGAGTCCGCCGTTGTTTGCGCCGCTGGCAGTTGACGCGCGCCAGTCCATTTCGATGAAGTGCGACGCGTCTGTGATTGTGAACCAACTACTGCTCGTCCAACTGCTGCTGTCGTTGCGGAGCGCGGCGCGCAGTTGATATGCGCCCGATGAATAACGGAGTTGGACGCGCAATACCTGGGTGGACGAGCCGAAGTAACCGTAGAAAATGTAATGCGTGTCGCCGCTGGTCATTGTGATTGAATTGGTATCGAAGTAGAAGCGGGCGCGGTAACGGGTCTCGACGTTCGGCGAATCGTCTGTGACGTAGATAGAATTGTTGTCGTCAATTATGGCGCGCAAGCCGTAACTGCCAATCAGCGCCGCGCTCGAACTTGCGTTCAGATCGCCGAGATCGGTCGCGCTCGATGTCCAGGCGGAGAGAGTGCCGGATTCGAATCCGTTGGCGAAGATCAAGTCAGGCGGCAAGGTGGGGGTATATGTGGGCGTGCGGGAAGGCGTCGGGGTGGAGGTGAATGTTGGAGTGAAGGTGGCCGTATGCGTTGAAGTGGGAGTTGCGGTATCAGTTGATGTTGCCGTCAATGATGGCGTCAGTGTGGCGGTCGCGGTCCCGGTCTCGGTTGGGGTCGCGGTGTCGGTTGGCGTATCAGTGACGGTGGGAGTCAGAGTCGGCGTTCCGGTTTCGGTTGGCGTTCCCGTATCGGTGGGTGTGAGTGTCATGGTTGGCGTATCGGTATCGGTCGGCGTGAACGTTTGCGTTGGCGTATCGGTAATAGTGGGAGTTTGCGAAGGCGTCAGCGTGGCGGTCGCTGTCCCGGTTTCGGTTGGAGTTGACGTGGGGGTCGCGGTGGCTGGCGCGCCAAGCGTGTATGTGTCAATCAACAGGCCGGTACGCGTGATGAATTGAAAGACGATATGCGAGTCGCTAGCTTCGATCAACATTGCGCCATGGTCGCCGTTGTAGCGGACTTGACTGCCCGGTATTGGCGCGGCGAAGGCGTAAATACCGTTACCGCCCAGCCCATTCACAAAATAGGGAAAGCCGTTGAGGATGATCCGTTCATAAAGATGATCGTGTCCCGAAAGAACTGCGTCGGCGCCCCAGGCCTGGTAGGGCCACTGCATGGTCGTTGATGAGCCGTGGGGTTCCCCGGAGGAGTAAGGCGAGTGGTGCAGATAGACCAGGTTCCAGGGCGAGGTGGAAGCCGCGAGTTGGGCTTGCAACCAAAGAGCCTGAATGGATGTACTCGATCTTCCATCCGGTTCGAGAGCGTCACTATCAGTGGCGAAGAAGTGGACGGGTCCCCAGACGAAATCGTAGTAACGTTCGTTGCCGGGCAAAGTGAAATAATCCATGTAAGGCTGGAGCGTGCCGGTGTCCCAGTCGTGGTTGCCGGGCGAAGGGAAGAAACGATTAATCGTCGCGCCGGCGCCGTAAGACCCAACGTAGGGATAAATGAACTCGTGATAAAACTGCCCGATATTTTGATCAATCGTATCCGCCCCGCCGAGCGGGTAATTGTTGTCGCCGGTGGTGATGACGAAATCCGGGTTCCAGCTTTTGACGAGGTTCGCGACAGCGAGTTCATTCGGTCCGGTATCCCCGTAATCGCCGATGACGGCGAAGCGGATGGTTCCCGCTGGGACTGGCGTTACCGATGGGCTGAGCCCTGGGGTTGATGTTGGCGTGTTTGTTGGGGTGACGTGGGCGTGAGCTTTGCATTGGGATCCGGCGTTGGCGTATCGCCTGTGGCGTATTGGATGACGAGCCTCGGCGCGGCGGGAATTTCCCCGTCGTACGCTTCCGCGGTACGCCTGCCTGATCCGCTGAGGATGATCGCGATGGAGTTGCCGGACGCCCAGCCGGATCGGCTCACGATCTCCTGGATGATCGGCGCGAGATTCGGCGTCTGCCATTTGGCGTTGAGCGTTGTCCACGGCGGGATGTTGTTCCACGCGACCTGGGCGTTGGTTCTGGCGCGGCTGGAGATGTTTCCGTTCGCGGCGGTAAATGCCGGGGCGTTGTCTGTGGCTTGTCCCTTGATCAGGACCGAGGTCGGGTCTGATCCGGTTTCGTCCACTTCGAATTCCACATAGGCGTTGAGAATGGACGCGCCTTGCGGGATGGCGATGTTGTTGAAGCGCATCGCGGCATATTGAAGGGTGGAGCCGTCCGCGCCCAATTCGAGATCGGAACTGGTTAAATCCATACTTCCCCCGCTGATCGCCTCCTCCGCGTCGTTCGACGAAGCGTTAACCTGCGAGGCGACGCTCACAGGCTCGACTTGTATCGGCGCGGCGGGGACGCGCGTATAAATTGTGAGGGCGATGATGGGTATCAGAATCCCGACTGTGAGAAAGGTAAACTGACGCATACGGCAACTCCCTTCAGCGAATCACGAAACAAGATGATGATTCAAGTCCTGGTCAAGAGGCGGGAGAAGCGAATTGCCCCCAGGCGAGTTGCCTTTATGCAATGTCATTATACGCCTTTCCCCCCGCTCGATTCATAACGTTTAGATTGTGATTGTGCCGGGAAAAATTCGGGCGGCGAAGATTTCTCCGCCGCCCGATTATTCTGGCAGGTCGAATGACCGACGCCAAACGCTATTCTTTGCTGTCCGCCGCGCGGCGATCAAGGTAATCCGCGATCAGCGCGGCAAAACGGTCGAAGTCGTTTAGATCTTCCTGCACAACGCGATAGACCGCTTCATCGTCCACATCCCAGTATATATGCACGACGCGGTTGCGAAAACTGACCATCTTCCGCAGTGTGGGCATGAAATCACCGGGCAGGATCTTCTCCTCGTTCAGAACCACAAAAGCATCGTAACTATCCTCAGGGTTGCGATAGCCGCCATCCGCTATAAAGTGGTGGGCAATGTCGAGACACGACTCGATGGAATTCTGCAGAAGATGTTTGGCGCTTTCAACCTTTGTGAAGTCGCGCAGAAAATCAGCCTCTGAAAATTCCGCCAGTTGATCCAGTTTTTCCCGGTATCCGCGCAGGTTATTCAGGATGGAAACCACCTTCTGAGGCCTAACCACGTTTCAGCCCCTTTCGGCGAACCCGTTGCAGGAAAGCGTGTTGCATTCGTTGCGCGGCGGGCTGGTAGTCAAAATACTTGCGGCGGACAAGCGACTCAAACTCCGCGCGTTGCGCCGGGTCGCGGGCGTACAGGCAAATGCCTTCGCGCAAAATTTCCCCTTGTGCCAGCAAAGGCGCGCGGTTGATCGCGCGCGCGTCCACATTCTTCACACTGCATGCCGCCTCCACCGCGGCTTGGATCTGAAATTCCAGTTTCAAGCGGGCTTCCGCTTTCGGCAGAGGTTCATTCAGAACCAGCGCAATGTCCACATCGCTCGTCGGCAGGGGATAACCGCGTGCCACCGAGCCATGGAGATAAACCAGTGCCACCGGGAACTGCGCCAGCGCCGAGCCAATATGCGCCTTCAGTTTTTCGATGATGGCGTCAGCCCGTTGTTGGCGCTCGCGCCGATAATCAGAAACAAAGATTGTGGGTTGCATACGCATTGCGCTCTCTTTCCATTTTACCATGCGGAAAAAAAACAATCAGGGCGATGGATCGCGTTTGCGTCCATCGCCCTGATGAGCATGAAATACTTACAACGCGCCGCCGGGGACGGCGGCGTCAGCCTAAGGAGTCTATGGTCCGATATAAGTGAAGCGGCGCGACTCGAAGGCGTCGAAGTAATAGGTTCCGCGCGTGGTGGAGTCGATCCCGGATACCGCGCCCAATTGGATGCGGTCAACGCGGCGCGTATCGTTATCCACGCCGGTTAAGTTCGCGCGTTGCACGCCGTCAATCCAGAGCGTGAGACCGCCGTTGTTCGCGCCGCTGGCGGTTGAGGCGCGCCAGTCCATTTCGACGACGTGCGGCGCGTCGCTGACGGTGAACCAACTGCTGTTCGTCCAGCCGCTGCCGTCGTTGCGGAACGCGGCGCGCAGTTGATATGCGCCCGATGAATAGCGGAACTGGACTCGCAAGACCTGCGTGGACGCGCCGGAATAACCGTAGAAAATGTAATGCGAGTCGCCGCTTGTCATCGTGATCGTGTTGGGATCAAAGTAGAAGCGGGCGCGGTAACGAATCTCGAAGTTGGGGGAATCGTCCGTGACGTAGATGGAATTGTTGTCGTCAATCACGGCTTGCAAACCGTTGATCCCTGTCAATGCCGCTGAAGTCGTCACACTCAGATCGCCGAGGTCGGTCGCGCTCGACGTCCAGGCGGAGAGATCGCCGGATTCGAATCCGTCGGCGAAGATCGGATCAACCAGCGGCGTGGGGGTGAACGAGGGCGTCGGCGTATTTGAAGGCGTAGACGTCGCGCTTGGCGTGGAGGTTTGCGAAGGCGTAGCCGTAGCAGTTGGGGTTCCGGTATCGGTGGGAGTAAAGGTGATCGTTGGAGTATGGGTTTCAGTCGGCGTGAGCGTAAGGGTAGGAGTATCGGTGGGCGTTCCAGTATTGGTCGGAGTCCCGGTATTGGTTGGGGTGAACGTGATCGTAGGCGTTGGCGTATTTGTTCGAGTTGATGTTGCGGTCGCGGTCCATGTCGGAGTCGCAGTGACAGGCGTTCCGAGTGTGTACGTATCTATCAACGCGCCTGTACGCGTGATGAATTTGAATGTGATGTATGAGTTGCCCGCTTCGACGAGCATCGCGCCGTAATCGCTGTTATAGCGAACCACGCTGCCGCTCACCGGAGAGCCGAAGGAATGGATGGAAGCGCCGCCCAAACCGTTGACGATGTACGGGAACCCGTTCAGCATAATGCGTTCGTAGTTGTGCCTGTGCCCTGCCAGCACAATGTCCGCGCCCCAGGCTTGATAGGGCCATCTCATCTCGGAGGATGAACTGGAGGAGGAATAAGGCGGATGATGCGGGTAGACTATGTTCCAGGGCGAAGTGGAGGCGGCAAGTTGCGCTTGCAGCCAAAGCGCCTGCGTGGACGTACTCGAAGTCCCATCCGGTTCGCGGCTGTCGCTGTCAATGGCGAAGAAATGCACGGGACCCCAGACGAAATCATAATAGCGCTCGTTGCCGGGCAGTGTGAAGTAGTCGAAGTAGAGTTGTCCGTTGGCTTCGTCCCAGTCGTGGTTGCCGATGGTGGGGAAGAAGCGGTTGATCGCCGCGCCCGCGCCGTACGATCCAATGTATGGATAAATGAACTCGTGATAATACTGACCGATGTTCGCGTCAATCGCCGAGGAGTACATGTTGTCGCCGGTGGTGATGACGAATTCGGGGTTCCAACTCTTGACGAGATTCGCGACATCCCGTTCGGGAACGTTGTCGTCGCCATAATCGCCGATGACGGCAAAGCGAATGTCCACGCCCGGCGCGAATGTGGAGGTGGGCGTTGGAGTTCGAGAGGGGGTGGCAGAGGCGGTCGCTGTGGCGTTGGGATCGGGGGTGGGCGTATCGCCGGGTATGTATTGGATGACGAGTTTCGCGGCGGCTGGAATTTCGCCGTCGTACGACTCAGCCGTGCGTCGGCCTGATCCGCTGGCGATGATCACGATCGAATTCCCGGACCCCCAACCGGAGCGATTGATTATCTCCTGGATGATGGGCGTTAAGTTGGGCGTCTGCCATTTGGCGTTGAC
>Ga0247727_10020453_pt1 | contig 10117 bp, 9 predicted proteins | sample WisWelCaveWW1625_FD_202498 | JGI IMG/M metagenome (GOLD analysis project Ga0247727, IMG submission 202498) | Biofilm microbial communities from Wishing Well Cave, Virginia, United States - WW16-25 | ecosystem: Environmental > Aquatic > Deep subsurface > Groundwater > Cave microbial mat | place... | reverse complement strand
GTCAAGCGGCTGGAGGGGCTTGGCCTCAAGGTGACCTTGGAGCCCGCAGCCTGAGCCCCAGGCCGAAATCCTATGTCACTGAATTTACAGGTGCTCTAAGGCGGAGTTTTTCGAAGGACCGTCAAAACGCCTGCGGTGCGGGGCGGCTGACCACATACTGCTGACCACATATTGACCAACTATTGCTTGACATCAAAGTGGGTTCATGTTTAATGAATGGCATTGCCAATGTCGCTGGCCACGTCGACCGCAAATCGCCACATTCCGCTGGGGCTGTTTCCCAGGCGCCCGGCGTCGCGGCTCTACGACCGCGTGGTGGAGGTTCTGCGAACGTGGCATTACAGCCGCCGGACCGAAAAAGCGAACATCCACTGGATTCGCCGCCTCGTCCTTTTCCACACCGGCAGGCATCCGCGCGAGCTGGCCGAAGGTCACGTCAACCGTTTTCTGACGCATCTGGCCGTGAAGGAAAATGTTGCGGCGTCGACTCAGAACCAGGCCCTGGCGGCTTTGCTGTTTCTGTACGAGCACGTGCTGGAACAGCCGCTGAACCGGTTTTATGCCGACCGGGTTAAACAGGAGTTATGCAGGCGCAAAACCGGTTCGTATATCATCAGACAGGAGGAGCACATGCGTAGGCTAGCCATAGCTACAGTCGGTGTTGTCGTAGTCCTTGCGACCCTCGTTCCAGCGTCTGTTCACGCGGAAGACAAGCGATACGGCAAGGTCTTCATCAAAGGGGCCACGGCTGAAGTCAACGGTCGGGAATTCCCAGATGCCGAGATCGAAGAGAGCGTTAAGGACATGAAGAAGAGGCACGGGAAGTTCGCATTGGCGGAGAGCGAATCTGAGGCAGACTTCATGATCGTGATCATTGAGCGCAGAGCCGTTGCCATCAGCGGGCAGCCAGCGTCAAAGACCATCGCTGCAACGCTGAGCGTGCGCGAAGGCGCTACGTGGAAACCAGCTGCTAAACTCCAGAGCAAGGCAAGGAATATCTTCTGGGGCCTCGCGGCGGACAACATCATCGATCAGGCTGAGAACTGGGTGAAGAAGAATGCCCTAAAATAAGGCAGGATTTCACGCCGCTGCATCCACGCTGCTCGGGGTTCCAAGCATGCAAGAACGGGCTGCATAACAAAACGTTGCAGCCGGCAAGCCGCGCGCAACGACTTTCCGAATTCGCAACGGTTTGCGCGCGCGGCTTGCGGCTGAACGTTCAGCCTTTAGGCGATCCGGAGAGGCACAATGAGTGTATGGAAGCGATGGTTTGCAAAGCCCGCTGGTGCTCTGTTGCCGCTCGCGACCCGCGCGACGTGTCCCTTTTGTGGCAGCGGGGCCGAAGAGCGAGCGATGCCGGCTACGGCCTATCCAGTGTGGGACAGCGAATGCGGCGCCATCGGATCGGGCTCCGGCATGTACCCAGATCTCGACGAGGTGGCGGACATGTTGCTAGGCATCCTCGGTCTTAGTGGCAGCGTTAGTGAACCGAGCGTCCCGACCGGCGGCTCCGGCATGGTATACATGCAACACTACGACATTCCCAAATCACTGGACCAACTCGTGGAGATCCTGCGCGGCTGCGGTTTCGAGATGCAGACGAGCATGTGGAATGAGGCGGGTCATCAGATTCACTGCATATGGGTTCGACGCGCGGTCGCCTAACTCGCCGATGCATCGGACAGCCTCCCGCCGCCGCTGATCGGCCAGCCGTTGGACACCGACAGCCACGAAGCGTAGTCGATGACGTATGGAGAACCAGATGACGGCCACGGGCGCGAAACGGGGGGATGGGCGAAGCTCCGCACTGATGACCCTGCTTCGTGCGATCGCTTCAGGCGACGAGCAGAAGGCGTCTCGTCTGCTCGATGCATCTCCCGGCCTCGCCCAGCAGGTTGCCGAGGCAGGAGCCACCCGCCAAGTCTCGACCCCATACTACTTCAAGGAGATCGAGCACTATGTGTACGCTGGCGACACGGCGCTGCACATCGCTGCGGCGGCCTATGCGCGAGGCATTTCGAAGAAGCTCCTCGCCAGAGGCGCGAGCGTCGGTGCGAGAAACCGGCGCGGCGCGGAGCCACTTCATTACGCGGTGGACGGCATCCCCGACTCGCATACATGGAATTCCTCGGATCAAGAGGCCATCGTCGAATGCTTGATTGAGGCAGGAGCCGATCCGAATTCCGCGGACAAGAGCGGAGTGAGCCCGTTGCACAGAGCTGTGCGCACGCGCTGCGCGGGTGCGGTGCGGACGCTGCTTGCGAACGGGGCAGACCCACGCCGTATGAATGGGAGTGGGTCTACGCCTCTTCATCTGGCAGTTCAGAACACCGGACGTGGGGGAACCGGATCTTCGGCCTCGCGAGAGCAGCAGCGGGCGATCATCTTGTTGCTCCTGAAGCACGGCGCTCGGCCGACCGACAAGGATACCGCCGGGAGGTCCGTCACCCAAAGCGTCGCAGGCGATTGGGTCCTGGACATTCTGAGAAGGTCCTGAGTACCTGGTCGCTGTCCAACCCGCCGTTGCGGCGGAAGTGGTCCTCGACTAGTCTCTCGGTGGATTACCGGGTGTAAGGTTGGATGGGTTAGCCATGCGGTCGCGTAGCCTGCACGGCCGCCAGGCCCAAACCGGGGCGCTGGCGCTCGTACCACAAGAACGCCGCTTCAATATCCGCAGCTGCCGCCGGGCGGACAATGATTGGCATCAGAGGGCGTTCACGAATCCGGTCAAGTACCTCTGCGTTCGTGATGGGGATGGTCTCCGGAGTCGCTGCGAGACTCGCTCCTCTAGGAGGAGCAACCGCTCCTCGGAACTAAGCCTGCCAATGTCTATCGTCCCCACGGAACAAGTATAGCTGCCCAACCCTTCCGGGAACTGCGCCAGCCGGAGGCTTGCGCCACGGTAAACTAGGAGTATGAGGCGAGGCAGCGCCTGGGTACTGCTGCTGGCGAGCCTGCCTCCGGTAGGCGCGCAGCAACGGTCCCGGTCCGAATCCGTGAAGCCGCTTTCCGAGATCGAGAAGGCGGTTGAGGAATTCAAGATCCAGACGCGCAGCCTCGGCCTGCGCGCCGACAGCCCGGCCCAGGCGCGGCAGAACGGCAAGACCACCCACTGGCACGGGCGCCTGTTCGAGAATTTCCGCAACGACTACCTGGACGCGGTGCCCCACGAAATCAGCCAGCGCGGCGGCTCCAAAGGCCTGCTGCGGCGCAACCAGTTCGGCTTCAACATCTCGGGTCCCGTGCTGCTGCCCAAGCTCTACCACGGCGGCCGCACCACTTTCTTCACGCTCACCTACGAAGGCATGAGGGAGACCATCGCGCGCACCTTTCTCACCACGGTCCCTACCATGCCGGAGCGCACCGGTGACTGGGCCGGCACGGTGGACCAGGCCGGCAATCCGCTGCCGGTGTACGACCCGCGATCCACGCGCCCGAACCCGGGATTCAATCCCGCGCGCGCGGTTTCGGTGGACAACCTCCAGTACCTTCGCGAACAGTTCCCGGGCAACCGCATCCCCGCCAGCCGCCTGGATGCGGTGTCGCGGCGGGCGCTCGAATTCTATCCGGCGCCCAACACCAGCGTCGGGCCGTTCTTCCGCAACAACTTTTACCGGCTGTCGCCGGAGATCAGCCGCGCCGACGGCATCATCGCGCGCGTCGATCACAGTTTCCGGGAGCGCCATCGCCTGGTGTCCGGCCTGACGTACTCGAACGGGCTGGACGGCGCGCCGCGCCTGTTCGACACCATCGCCAACCCTGGAGCCTCGGACCGGCGCAGCCGAAGCCGGCGCGCCTCCATCGAGCACGTCTTCACCGCCTCGCCGCGCACGGTGAACACCTTCACGGTCGAAGCCTCGACAGACCAATCCCGCAGCCTCAGCGAAGGAGATGGAGGCGCGGCCGCCTTTCCCGTCTATCGCATTTCGCCCTACCTGGGAATGGGTCGCAGCAATCCTGTCTCCCGCACCGCGCGCAACGGACTCGCCGTGACCGATGCCTATTCGCTGCGCCGGGGCCGGCATCGCTGGCGCGCCATCGGCCAGTTCGCGCGCGAGCAGGTGAACTCGTTCTGGCCGCAATATCCTTCCGGCATGTTCCGCTTTTCCGCCGGCCTGACCAGCCTGCCCGGCATCGTGAACACCGGCCACCCCTTCGCCAGCTACCTGCTGGGGCTGTCGGATTTCGCCGAATCGAGCCTGGTGGTCTCGCCTTCCTACTTCCGGCGCAGCCGCTTTCTCTGGCGCTGCGCGATCAGTACGAGCTACGCAAGAACCTGACGATCAACGCCGGCGTGAACCTGGAAGCCAGCACGCCGCGAAAGGAAAAGTACGATCGCCAGTCGACCGTCGATCTGGAAGCGATCAATCCCGAGAACGGCCGCGCGGGCGCGCTGGTGGCCGCCGGACGCGATGGGCGGGGCCGTGCTTTTCAGCCCGTGCGCGTGCGCCTGGAGCCGAGCGCGAGCCTCTCCTGGAATCCCCGCGGCGACTCGGCCACGGTGGTGCGGCTGGCGTACTCGCGTTCCTACAGCCCCAATCCCATCTACGGCGGGCAATGGGGCACGCAGGGATTCAACGGCACGCCGACGTTCGTCTCGCCCAACGTGCAGTTGCAGCCCGCGGTGACGCTCTCGGCCGGAGTGCCGCCGCCGGCGCGGCCACTGCCCGATCTGCGGCCCGACGCGGTGAATCACACCGTCGCCGACCTGGTCGACACCACCAACCGCCAGCCGACGTATCAATCGGCGTCGATGGCGGTGGAACGGGCGCTGCCGGGCGCGATGGTGGTGACGATGGGGGCGGCGCACTCCACGGGCCGGAACATGTTTGTGAGCAACACCGCCGCCAATCCCAACGCCATTCCACTCGAAGCGCTCGAGTACCGCGATCGTCTCAACGACGAGGTCTTCAACCGCTCGCTGCGCCCCTATCCGCAATACCAGCGCTTCGACGTCTACAGCTCTTATCCGATCGCCCGCTACCAGCGCGACGCCGGCTACCTGCGCCTCGAGAAGCGAACTTCGCAGGGCCTGTCACTGAACGCCTCCTACGAATTCTCCAAACAGATGGACGATTACTCGGGACCCTACGGATTGCAGGATTTTTTCCACCGCCGGAATGAATGGTCATTGACCTCCTCCAATGCGCCGCACCGGTTCTCCCTGAATTACATCTATGAGCTGCCCTTCGGCGCCAGCCGGACGTTCCTGGCGGTGACCGACTGGCGGCGCTACCTGGTGGAAGGCTGGTCGGTGAGCGGCACCACCACCGTCGCCAGCGGCGATCCGATCGCACTGCGGCCGCAGTTCAACAACACCGGCAACGTGGTCGACGCGTTGCACATCAACGTGGTCCCCGGCGCTGATCCGCATGTGCCGGACCGCGGGCCGGAATTGTGGTTCAACCCGGCGGCCTTCGCGCATCCGGCGGACTTCACGCTGGGGAACGCCTCGCGCACGCACTCCACATTGTTGAGCCCGGGCAATCAGAACCACGACGTGTCGTTCACCAAGCGCTTCGCGCTGGCCGCGGAGCGGACGCTGGAATTCAGCGCGGCGGGATTCAACTTCCTGAATCACGCCAACTGGAACGAGCCGGACACCACCATCGGATTGCCGGGCGCGCCCAACGTCAACGCCGGTCGCATCATCGGCTCGCGCGGCGGGCGGGTGATTCAGATGGGCATGAGGTTCAGCTTCTAATGGCGGCCATCCCGGTTTTGCTCCTGCTGGCACTGGCCCCAGAGGCGCAGGCCGTCGTGCCACAGGCCGCGCCCTCCGCCACCGTTCGGCGCCCGGCCCGCAAGCGCATCCGCATCCCGATGTGGGCCGACGATGGCCAGCCGCTCGAAGCCAAACAAGTCGAGGCGAAGCTGAACGGGGCGCCGGCCCGCGTGGTGCGTCTGCAAGGTCCGTCCGATCCGCTGATGCTGCTCCTGATACTGGACATCGTCGGCGACATGGCGCAAGCGGAGCCGGCGCGCGAAGCGCTCGCGTCCGCCATCCGGCAATTGCCCGCGCACACGCACATCGGCTTGATGCGCGCCCAGGACGGACTAGGTGTGCTGCTGGATCCGACCACCGATCGCGAGGCTCTCGCCGGCGCCATTCTCGCCCACGCCGCCAGCGGGCGCGCCGGGTTGCTGGACACGGTGGAGGAAGCCACGCGGCTGGGCGACGCCATCCTGGCGAAGGCGGCAGTTCGTCTGGCGGTTTGCTACATCACCGACAGCAACATCACCAACTACCGCGAGGATTTCACCAATCCGGTGGTGAACTCCAGCGACGGGCGCGACCTCAGCCGCCGCTTCCCGGAAGGCCTGGTGCGCGAGCGCATCGCGCGGGTGGTGGCGAATCTCTCCATCCGCCAGAGCCCTCTGTTTGTTGTGCACCTGGACTATCGCTCGGACCGGCTCAACGAAGCCTACCAGACTGGACTGCTCGAGCTGGCCGCCGCTACCGGCGGCAAGGCCGAGTTCTGCCGATCCAACGCTGAGATTCCAACGGCGATCGAGAAGATGATCCAGGTGATCGCCGGGCACTGGAGCGCGGAGGTGGAGCTGCCCGAGAAACGCCAGCGGCAGCTCACAGTACAATTGGACAGCGGCGGCCGGGCCCTGAGCTACCGCAACCGGCTGCTGGTGGAGTGACGTTATGCGAGCACGCGGGCTTCTGGTTTCATTCACCCTCACCACCATTGTGCTGGCGGCGCTGCTGGTTCACTTCACTGGCCGCCATCGGCAGCAGAGGGCAGTCATCGAACGGCTGGAGAGCGAACAACGCGCCCTGCGCGCGCGGCTCACGCAGATGGAATCGGCGCCACCGGCGCAGCCGCCCTTGGCCGCGCCCGAAACCCCGCCCGCGACGGCCGCACCGGCATCGCGTCCGCTGCGCCCCGAGGACGCCGCCGCCCGGCTAGAGCAGTTGCGGCTGCTCAGCCAAACGCAGGAGCGGCTCGCGGCGGCCAACAGGAACCTGGCCGCCCAAACGGCGCGCGTGCAGGAGATGGAGGAGTCCGCCTCGCGCCATACGGCGGAGATCCAGACTTTCACCGCCGCCCGCGAGGAACTACTCGAGAAGATCGACTCATCGGCACGTTTGGCCGAGGCGCTTCAGGCGGAGCTCAAAGGGAAGAACGATCGGCTGGCGGGGCTGGAGACTGCCAATAAGCGTCTCAGCCAGCAGCTTCAGCAGGCCCGCCAGGCTGTCGAGAAGGCGCCCAAGCCGCAGGCTTGGCCCGTCGAGATGGAGGAGATCAACCGCCGCCGGGAAGCTCTGCTGACCAGCATTCTGCGGCGCTATCGCGAGATCACCGACCGGTATCGGGAGCGGCCCTCGCCGGAGGCCACCGAGCTGTCGCGGATCCAGAGCGCGGTCGCGCTGGCCGAGGAGGATCTCCGCCAGCTTCGCGCGCTCAATGTCCAGGCGCAGCGCCTGGAGGCTCGCCTCAAGCAACAGTGACGTGGCGCAAGCCTCCGGCTTGCCAGTAGTGCCGGCCGGAGGCCGGCATGCAATCCGGAGGATTGCGCCACCGTCAAGCAGTAGTGAACTTATCCCGGCAGGTCGGCGAGCAGAAGTAATACACCTGGCCGCTCAAACTTTTCTGCAAGGAGTTGGCGGGAGAAACGAAGGTCCCGCACACCGGGTCTTTCTTCAGCTCTCCGCCGAAGGAAGTCGAAGCGGATCGCTGGGATGACCCGCCGGACTTTTCCGCCTCGAACAGCTCGCCGAGGGCGGTCTTGATCAGCCGGATGACGCCGCTCAACAGAGAGATCACGACCACGCTGACCAGCATATAGATGATGGTTCGAACCATGGTCTGGTCTCCCGTGGGAATGCCGCGCGCCGGCTCCGACAGGCTTACTTCTTCTTGGTGCTCTTTTTCTTGGCGTCGGGATTCTCGTAGGTGGTCGCCACCGAGCCCTCGATGGTGGCGATCATCCCCTTGGCCCCGTCGGCGAACATTCCGTCTGGTTTCAGCGTCAGGTATTTCTGGAAGGCTTCCTTGGTGCCCGGCGGCGGGATCACTTTGCCGTCGGTGGTCGTGGTGGCTTTCGAGATCAGGTAAATGCCGAACTGATACTGGGCGTCGGCGTGGTTGGGATCGGCTTCAATCGCCTTCTTGAAGGCTTCCCCGGCCGGCTCCATCTGCCCCGTGTTCACCAGGATGGCGCCCAAGTTGTAGAAGTACGTGCCGGCTTTGGCGGGCTCCAGTTGCGCGGCCTTGGACAGCTCCGCCTGCGCCTCGGTGAACTTTTTGGCCTTCACCAGCGCCAAGCCGAAATTGTTGTGGTAGGCGGCGTCGTCCGGCTTGAGCTCGATCGCTTTGGTGTAAGCTTCGATGGCCTTGTTGAAATCAGCATCGAACTCGGCGCCCGTTTTGGCGGCGGTGCGGCCGATATAGGATTCCGCCAGGTTCGCCCAAACCACGTGCTGCTTCGGATCCATCTCGGATGCCTTGGCGAAGTTATCCACGGCCACGTCCCATTGCTTGGCCTGCAAGGCCGCCATACCGTTGTTGAAGGCGTCGTTGAGCGCCTTGTTTTTGGCCATGGCCTGCTGGCGCTCCTTCAACTGCTTCTCCATGGCCGCCTTCTGCTCCGGGGTCATCTCGCGCGCCTGCTCCTGCGTCAGGGTGCCGGTTTCGGCGGCGCGCTGCAACGACTCCTGCTTGGCCTTGATCGCCTGGAGGTCGAAGTTGACATCGACGGGATCGCCCAGGCGCGTGCGGACGTTGTTCACCGTGTCGACGTCGCGGCCATCCACCTCGAGCACTACTTTGTAGTTGCCCAACGGCAGACCGGCGTGGAAGAACTCGCCCTTCTTGTTGGTCTTGACCTTGTAGTTGCCCTTGATGTCGAGCCGCTCGATCTTCACCAGAGCGTTCACCAACGGCTTGCCATCGGGTCCTTTGACCGTTCCCTGAAACGATCCGGTCTGCGCCCATCCGGTGGCGGCGAAGCAAAGCAGTACGGCCAGACCGGCCAAGTTTTTGATAACCATACGGAGCATTGAAATACCTCCTGGTATTGGAGCTTCCTGTTTCAGGATACTATATCGCACAAGTGGGGCGGCCTTCAGCCCGGCCCAACTGGCACGAACCGCCCATCTCTCAACAACCGGTACCGGCGCCCCCGCCATGTGATGGTGTTGCCGAAGAAGCCGGCGATCCAGAACAGGAAGCTCAACAGATCCTGGAGGGGAATCATCCACCACCGCCGCGCGCACAGCGGGTCGTGGAGCACGCCCTGGGCGACGGCCTCGGCGGCGGCGTAGCGCAGCAGCATGGACCAGGCGGCCACCGGCCACCAGTTCCAATTGACGGCGAGCAACAGCAGTGCCAGCGCTGTGGGGTTAGTGAATAGCTGTCCGAGGTAACCGAGCGGCCGCGAGCGCCGCGTGCTGCGCGCCCATCGCAGCCGGTGGCGGGCGTTGGTTCGCCAGTCCTGGCTGCCGATGCGATGTTCGATCACATAGCTGGACAAACCGACGCCGAATCCCTCCCGGGCGGCGAGCTGTCCCATGACAAAATCCTCAGCCAGGTAGTCTTTCAGCCGCTCGAAGCCGCCGATGGCCTCGATCACCTGGCGCCGCGCGGCGATGGTCGGTCCGACGGCGAACTTCATGCCCTCGATCATCCGCGCCACCAGGATGCCGCCGAGGAATTCGGTGTTCATGCCGATGGCCTCGAGCGTCGACCACAAGCCGGCCCCCGGCACGGCGCGATAAGGGCAGGTGGTGAGCGCCAGGCCCGGATTCTGGAACTCGGCGGCCAGCACGCGCAACATGTCCGGCGTCGCCCGGATGTCGCTGTCGCTCATCACCAGCAGGTCGTGGCGTGCTGCCGCCATCATGTGCTCGAGGCTGAAAACTTTGGCGTTGGGATAGGGCGGCTCGCCGGTGACCAGCAGGCGCGCGGGAACCGCCGGGAATGCCGCCATCAGGCGGCGGGCGATGGCCACCGCCGCGTCGGCCTCCTCGCGGACAGCGAACAGCAGCTCGTAGGCGGGATACTGCTGGGTGAAAAAGCTGCGGAGGTTGTCTTCCAGGCCCTCGTCGGCGCCGTGGAGCGGCTTCAGCACGCTGATCGGGAAATGGCCTCGGAGCGGTGGCGGG
>Ga0247727_10020452_pt1 | contig 10117 bp, 7 predicted proteins | sample WisWelCaveWW1625_FD_202498 | JGI IMG/M metagenome (GOLD analysis project Ga0247727, IMG submission 202498) | Biofilm microbial communities from Wishing Well Cave, Virginia, United States - WW16-25 | ecosystem: Environmental > Aquatic > Deep subsurface > Groundwater > Cave microbial mat | place... | reverse complement strand
AGCCTGCCCTTCCAGAGGTCCGCCAGCGCCGCCCGGGCGGTGGGGTTGTCGGCCTCCGCGAGGAGAGCGCCCTCCAGGAGTTTCGTCGTCTCCGCGAAGGCGAGGACGACCTCCTCCCGCCTCCTCTCGACGGCCTGGCGCGCGTCGAGGATCGGCGCCTTCTCCTCCTCCGTCATCCAGCCCTTGAACGCCGCGCCGGCCTCCTCGGCGGCCTTCTCCGCGGCTTCGACCTCTCCCTTCAGTCCCTCGTACCGCGCCGCTGCCTCCTTCCCCTTCGCCGCGAGTTCCTCCGCCTCCCGGTGCCGCCGCTCCCGCTCCGCCGTCCCGTCGAGCCACGAGCGCAGTTCCGCGCCGAGCGCCTTCGCCGAGGCCGGCCGCTCCGCCGGGTCCACCCGCAGGCACCGCTCGCTGAGGAGCGCCAGGTCCTCCGGCACCGGCCGCTTCGGGTTGCGGGTGCGGATCGGGGGGACCTCCCCCTTCCTCACCTTCGCCACCAGCCCCCCGCCCTCGAATGCCATGTGGAGGGTGAGCACCTCGTAGAGGATGCACCCCAGCGCCCAGAGGTCGCTCCGGCGGTCCATGTGCGAGACGCGCCCCATCGCCTGCTCCGGGCTCATGTAGGGGAGCGTCCCCTTGATGGAACCGTCCATGGTCATCAGGCCCGCGTCGGTCCCCGCCGTCGCCACCTGGTCCGCGGTGTCGACTTCCTCGCCCCGCACCCGGGCGATGCCCCAGTCCATGACATGTACCTCGCCGAAGTCCCCGAGCATGAGGTTCTCGGGCTTGAGGTCCCGGTGCAGGACCCCCTTCTCGTGGGCGAAGTGGAGCGCCTCGCAGATCCGCTCCAGGATGCTCACCAGCCGGTGGAGCGTGTACTCCTGCCGCACCTCCTTCCGGTTTAGGAGGAGGTCGTGCAGGACGTCCCGGAGCGTGCGGCCCCGGACGAGCTTCATCGTGAAATGGAGCGCCCCCTCCGGCGTGAGGCCGAGGTCGTGGACCGGGGGGATGCCCGGGTGCTCCAGCTGCGAGGTCGCCTGCGCCTCGGCGACGAACTTCAGCCGGTGCTCGTCGAGGATGGCCAGGTCCCGCTTCATCACCTTCATCGCCACCTCGCGCCGGAGGTCGAGGTCCTTCACCAGGAGGACCTCCCCCATGCCACCTGCGCCTATGGAGGCGGTGACCTCGTACTTCTCCCCGCGGGTCCCGCGCTCCGGTGCCGCCCCGCCGCCCGCCGTGCCGTGGGAGGTCAGCGTCCTGCCCCCCAGCACCGACACGACGCTCTCCCGCCCGAAGCCGCCCTGGTCCGCCATGGGAAGGCCCTCCCCTCTGGGAATCCCGGTCGATCATAGGTGGAGGGGGGGCGAATGCGATCGGCCCGGCGGGAGGTCCGGGGCAGCAAACTGCCCCGCTACAGAAGCGCTTCCCCCTACTCGCCGAGGTAGGCCTCGCGGATGCGCGGGTCCTCCAGCAGCGCCTTCCCCGTCCCCTCGAAGGTGATGGCGCCGGTCTCGAGCACGTAGGCGCGGTCGGCGAGGCGGAGCGCCATGTTGGCGTTCTGCTCCACGAGGAGGATGGTCGTGCCGCGGTCGCGGAGCCCCCGGAGCACCTCGAAGATGCGCCGCACCACGAGCGGGGCGAGGCCGAGGGAGGGCTCGTCGAGGAGCAGGATGGCCGGGTCGAGCATGAGCGCCCGGCCGATGGCGAGCATCTGCTGCTCGCCGCCCGAGAGCGTGCCCCCCGTCTGCCCCGCCCTCTCGCGGAGGACCGGGAAGACGCCGAAGACCTCCTCCATCCGGGCCCGGATCCTCCCCTCGTCCCGGACGAGGAAGGCCCCCATCTCGAGGTTCTCGCGGACGGTGAGCCCCGGGAAGATGCGCCGCCCCTCGGGGACGTGGCAGACCCCCCGCTCGACGACCTCGTGGGGGTCGAGCCCGTCGAGGTCCTCGCCTCGCAGGAGCACCCGCCCCTTCCAGGGCCGCACGACCCGCGAGACGGTCATGAGCGCCGTGGTCTTGCCTGCCCCGTTGGCGCCGATGAGGGCCACGATCTCCCCCTTTTCGACGCGCAGGCTCACCCCCTTCAGCGCCCGGATGGGGCCGTAGGAGGAGTGGACGCCCTCGAGTTCGAGCACGGGGGCGGTCACGCTTCCTCCTCCTTCCCGAGGTAGGCCTCGACGACCGCCGGGTCGGCCCGCACCTCGGCCGGGGCGCCGTCGGCGATCTTCTCCCCGTGGTCGAGCACGATGATGTGGCTCGCGATGGACATCACGACCTTCATGTGGTGCTCGATGAGGACCACCGTGAGGCCCCGCTCGCTGATGCGCCGGATGAGGTCCACGAGCGCCAGGCTCTCGCGCGGGTTCATGCCCGCGGCGGGCTCGTCCAGCAGCAGCAGGCGGGGCCGCGTGGCCAGCGCCCGGGCGATTTCCAGCCGCCGCTGGGCGCCGTAGGGCATGCTCCCCGCCGCGTCCCCCGCGCTGGAACCCAGCCCGACGAACTCCAGCAGGTCCCGGGCCTCCTCCCGGGAGGCCCGCTCCTCCTCCCGCATGGAGGGGAGCCGCAGCAGGGCCGCGGGGATCCCGTAGCGCTTGCGGCAATCGTGGCCGGTCACAACGTTCTCCAGCGCCGTCATGTGGCGGAAGAGCCGGATGTTCTGGAAGGTCCGCGCCATGCCGAGGCGCGTCGCCTGGTGGGGACGGAGGCGCGTGACGGAGGTCCCCTCGAAGAGGATCTCCCCCGAGGTGGCGGGCGCCACCCCGGTGATGCAGTTGAAGAAGGTGGTCTTCCCGGCCCCGTTGGGCCCGATGATGGCCGTGATCGCCCCTGGATCCACCGCGCAGGAGACGTCCCCCACGGCGACGAGCCCGCCGAAGGCCTTGGTGACCCCGCGCGCCTCGAGCACCGGGGTCATCGCACCGCCCCCGCCGCCGGGGCGGCGCTCCCCTCCGGCCCCCCCTCCTCCCCCGCCCCGTCCTCGCCGGCCTTCCCGGCCCTCCCGAAGATCCCCTCGGGCTTCACGACCATCATGGCGGCCATCACGGCCCCGAAGATCAGCATCCGGTACTCCTGGATGGCGGGGAACTTGTCCCTCAGGAGCTGGGGGAGGAGGAACAGGATGGCGGCCCCCGCGATGGAGCCGGGGATGGAGCCGAGGCCCCCCAGGACCACCATGGCGACGAAGAGGACCGAGGCGTTGAAGTCGAAGAGGTCCGGGGTGATCTGCCCCCGGAAGATGGGGTGCACGACGCCCGCCAGCCCCGCCCAGAAGGCCGACGCGGTGAAGGCGATGAGCTTGACCCGCACCGTGTCGATCCCCATGCACTTCGCCGCCGTCTCGTCCTCCCGGAGCGCGAAGAGCGCCCTCCCGAACCGGGAGCGGGAGAGGACGGTCACGCAGGTCACGCAGAGGACCAGCAGGCCCAGCGCGAACCAGTAGCAGTCGTTCGTCGTCCGGGGCTGCCAGAGCCAGGCGGGGCCGTGGACCGCCCTGACGTCGCCGGGGACCTCCGACCCCGGGATCCCCGCGTCGCCCCCCGTGATCCCGCTCTCGTTCTTGAGGACCCAGCGGATCGCCTCGCCGAAGCCCAGGGTCACGATGGCGAGGTAGTCTCCCCGCAGGCGGAGCGCCGGGAGCCCCAGCAGCAGGCCCGTGATCGCCGCCGCCGCCCCGGCCGCCGGGAAGGCCAGCCAGAAGTTCCAGCCGCACTGGACCGCGAGGAGGGTGAAGGTGTAGGCCCCCACGGCCCAGAAGGCCGCGTGGCCCAGCACCAGCAGGCCCGCCATCCCCATGGTGATGTTGAGCCCGAGCGCGATGGTGGCGAAGACCAGCGCCTCGACGAGGTTGGAGGTCCAGGTCCGCGAGGCGAAGGAGGGAAGGGCCACCATGAAGGCGAGGAGCACCGCCAGGGAGCCCCACCGGAGTTCGGGGCCCTCCTTCAGCCGCGGGGGGACCTTCGGCGCCAGGATTGCCCAGGCTGCCAGGCCGACCGCATACACAGTCCCGAGGACGGCGGCGACCGGGAAGGTGGAGCGGAAGGCCTCCACCGCGGCCCTGCCGTCCCCGTCGAGAAGTGCGGAAGCACCGGCCACGATCCCCATCAGAAGCGTGTTCTGAAGGACGAGGAGCCCCGGGAGCCCCATGGTCAAGCACAGGAGAATGCAGGTCAACGCTCCGAGCAGGAGGCGAAACCGCCCACTCCCGATCCAGGGGACAGTGGCGAGAACGAGCCCGATGGCAAGCAGGGCGACGAAGAGGCCCCAGAAGGCCTGCCCGACCCACCCCGGACTGCGGACCGCAGCCGCGCCCCACTTCAGGAGGCCTCCCGGCCCCAGCGCGCGGATCCGGAGGGCATAGGCCCAGCAGGTCCCGAGGCCCAGGACGACGAGGCCGATGCGAATGGCAGGGTCGAGCGGGAAGGACGGCCCCTTCTCCGCCGTGGCGGTGAACCCCGCGAGCGGCCAGGAGACGAGGACCGCCGCCCCCGAGGCCAGGGCGACGCGGTGCAGCCGGGCGCGGAGGTCCGTCACACCTTCTCCGCCAGGCGCTCGCCCATGAGGCCCCGGGGCCGGAGGATGAGCACGGCGAGGAGGACGACGAAGGCGTAGACCTCGCGGTACTCCGCGCCGAACACCTGGATCCCCACGCTCTCCGCGATGCCGAGGAGCACGCCCCCCAGCATGGCGCCGCGGAGGTTGCCGATGCCCCCCAGGACCGCCGCGGTGAAGGCCTTCAGCCCCGCCATGAAGCCCATGTCGAACTTGGCCTGGGTCGTGTAGAGGGCCAGCAGCATCCCCGCCACGGCCGCCAGCACCGAGCCGATGACGAAGGTGACCGAGATGACGCGGTCCACGGAGATGCCCACCAGGCCCGCCATGGTCTTGTCCTGGGAAGTGGCGCGCATGGCCTTCCCCAGCCGCGTCCTCTGGACGAAGGCGTAGAGACCGGCCATGAGGGCCACGGACGTGAGCACGATGAAGAGGTCGAGCGGGGGCACGACCACGCCCCCCAGCGAGAGGCCCCCGGTGCCGAAGATCTCCTCCGAGCGGGCCGGGAAGTAGACGGGCGCCGATCCCTGGTAGATGCGGACGAAGTTCTGCAGGAGGATGGACATCCCGATGGCGCTGATGAGGGGGGAGAGCGCCGGCGCGTGGCGGAGCGGCCGGTAGGCGGTCTTCTCGAGGGTGAACCCGTAGAGGCCGCTCACGGCCATGGCCCCCAGCAGCGACAGCGCGAGGCAGGGGAGCGCCCCGAGGCTCCCCACGGCCCCGGACCAGGTGAGCGTCGCGAAGGCCAGCACGCTGGCGTAGGCGCCCACCATGAGGATCTCGCCGTGGGCGAAGTTGATGAGGAGCAGGATCCCGTACACCATCGTGTAGCCCAGCGCCACGACGGCGTAGATGCTGCCCTGCACGAGGCCCGTCACCAGCGACTGGAGCATGCGGCGGTCGCCCCTCCGGGGCTACTTCCCGCCGTACAGGACGTGCTTGCCCCCCCGGATGACCCAGACGCTGTAGTAGTCCTCGACCTTGACGTCCCCCTTCTCGTCGAAGGAGACCTTCCCGATGGGCGTGTCCACGGAGGACGCGTGGATCGCCGCGGCCACCTTCGGCCCCTCGGCCGCCCCGGCCGCCTTCACCCCCTCGAGCAGGATCTGGGCCGCCGCGTTGGTGTAGATCGCGTAGGGGCCGGGCTCCGCCTTGAAGCGATCCCTGTAGGCCTTCGTGAAGGCCGCGTAGCCGGGGGTCTTCGTCGTGTCGGGGAACGTCGTCAGCGTCCCGTCGGCGGCGGCCCCCACCTTGTCGATGAAGTCGGCCTGGTATCCGTGGACGCCGTCCCCGCTCATCATCGGCGCCTTGATCCCCAGCTGGGAGGCCTGCAGGAGCATGGGGGCCGCCTGCTCGTAGATCCCGCCGAAGTACCAGACGTCCACGCCGGCGTCCCTGATCTTCGTGAGGTAGGGGCGGAAGTTCCGCTCCTCCTTGCCGAAGCCCTCGCGTATCGCGATCTCCACGCGGCCCTGGAGGCCCTTGGCGCACTCGTCGGCGAGCCCCTTCCCGTAGGCGGTCCGGTCGTCGAGGACGGCCACCTTCCTCGCCTTGAGGACCCCCGCGATGAAGTCGGCCGCGGTCCTCCCCTGCTGGTCGTCGCGGCCGCAGACGCGGAAGACGTCCGGGTACTTCCGGTCCGTGACGAAGGTGTTCGTGGAGGCGGGGGTGATGGTGACGACCCCGGACTGGTGATAGATCTCCGAGGCGGGGATCGTGGACCCGGAGTTGAAGTGGCCGATGACCGCGAAGACGCCGGCGTCCACCAGCTCGCGGGCCACGGCCGGGGCGTTCTTCGGGTCCGCCTCGTCGTCGCGGACGACCATCTCCACGGGCCGCCCTAGGACCCCGCCCCGGGCGTTCCACTCCTCCACGGCGAGCAGCGTCCCCTCCTTCAGGTCCTGCCCGTTCTTCGCCTGCCCGCCGGTGATGGGCCCCGCGACGCCGATCTTCACGGGGGGCCCCGAGGGCGCTCCGCCGCCCGCGGGCTTCCCGGCCCCGGCCCCCGCGCCCCCTCCGCCCCCCGAATCCCCGTTGCAGCCGCCGAGGAGGAGGGCGGGGACGAGGAGGAGCAGCGCGGCCCCGAGGACGGCGGCGGCGGTCGGACGCATGGGGTCCCTCCCGGAGGATGACGGCGGCCGGTGCATGCCGGGCCCGCTAGGAGGTGGCCCGGGCGAGGATCATCGTCAGATCGTCCTGCTGGGGGGCGTGGCCGCTGAACTCGTCCACCTCGCGGCGGAGGATGTCGCAGAGGTCCCGGGAGGAGCGGTCCCGGTGGCGGCGGACGAGCTCCGCGGCCCGCTCGATGCCGAACTGCTCCTTCTGCGCGTTCATGGTCTCCACGATGCCGTCGGTGTACAGGAAGAGGATGTCCCCGGTCCGCAGCGCGACCGGGTCCGAGGCCTTGTACCGGAACCCCCGGACCATGCCCAGCGCCACCCCGGGCGCCTCCAGCTCCTCGAAGGTGTCGCTCGCGCGGCGGTAGAGGAGCGGCGGGTTGTGCCCCGCGCGGACGTAGGTGACCGTCCTCGAGGCCACGTCCAGGTCCCCGTAGAACAGCGTCATGAAGCGCCCGGTCTCCATGTCCTCGCTCAGGAAGTCGTTCAGGTTCCCCAGCGTCACCGCCGGGTCGGAGTTGGCGTAGAGGAAGGCCCGGAGCAGCGCCCGGGCCGTTGCCATGAACATGGCGGCCCCGATCCCGTGCCCCGCCACGTCCCCCACCACGAGCCCCACGCGGCCCTCGCCCAGGCGGATGTAGTCGAAGTAGTCCCCGCTCGTCTCCTCGCAGCCCGCGGAGATGCCGAAGACGTCGAGCCCCGGGACCTCCAGCGGCCCCGCCGGGAGCAGCGCCCGCTGGATGTCCCGCGCGATGAAGAGCCCCTGCTGGATCCGCTGCTTCTCCACGTAGTGCTCCAGCAGCCGCGCGTTGTCCAGCGTGATGGCCACCTGGTAGGCGAGCGCGTTCAGCAGCGTGAGGTCGGCCTTGGTGAACTCCTTGCTCGTCACGTGGGAGTCCACGTAGAGGCAGCCGATGATGCGGTCCTTCACCCGGAGCGGGACGCACATCACGGTCATGAGCTTGAGATCCGCGATGGACTGCCCGAGGTTCATGGCCCCGCCCGCCGCGGCGTCCAGCAGGCAGATGGCCTTCCCCTCCTTCGCCACCCGCGTCGGGACGGAGTGGGAGAAGGTGATGTTGGGCGGGAGGTTCTTCCGGCGGCCATCCCGGGCCATGCGGACCTTCAGGTGCTCCCCGTCGTAGAGGAGGAGGATTCCCCGCTCGGCCCCCGTCAGCTCCAGCGTCAGGTCCACCACGTTGACGATGAGGATCTCGAGCTCCAGGTTGCTGTTCACGGCGGCGATGGTCTGGAGGAGGATATTGACGTTGCGGCCGTCCTTGCGGGCGTCGCCGGTGAGGAAGTCGGCGAAGGTGTCCCCGCTCGGGTCCCCGGGCACCATGACCCCGGTGTCGCGGCGGATGCTCATGGCTTCCTCTCCCCCGCCCGGAGGCGGACCCTCTTCGCGAACCGGATCTCGGTGCCCACGCCCCGGAGCGGCGTGACGCTCAGCTCGTCCACGTAGGCCTGGATGAGGAACAGCCCGCGGCCCCGGTCCGTGCCCACGTCCGGGGGGGCCGCCCTATCGAAGTCCTTCTGCTGGATGCCGCCCTCCCCCTCGTCCCGGACCCGGCCCACGACCCGGTCCCCGTCCACGCCGAAGAGGATCTCCACCTCGTGGTAACCGCCCGGGCCGCGGCCCCGGACGTGCTCGATGGAGTTGTTGACGATCTCCGAGACGACGAGCTGGATCTCCTGGGCGTCCTCCTCGTCCACGCCGCGGCCCTCCAGCGTGCCGGCGAGAAGCGCCCGGAGCGCCCGGACCATCTCCAGGCGGTTGGGGATCCGGAGGTGGAAATCGAGGGGATCCCCCTCCGGACGACCGGCCCCGGCCTCGTCCTTCGCCATCGAACCTCCCGCCCTGCGGACGGCGGGCCATCATAGCGGGGCCGCCGGGTCGGGTCCTACGGCAACCTCGGAGGGCAGGTCAGGCGGTCCTTCGCTGTTCCGTGTGGGTACGGGCCGGAAGCCGTGAGGGGCCTTCCCGGGGAGGTTGTCCGCAGTCCCCTGCCTTCTCGCAAGCCGATCACGGTCCGGATCCCCGGCCTGGGCATTTCTTCCACCGGACCGTACCCACACGGAGCAGCGACGAGATGGTCACGCCCCCTCCGCCCGCGCGCGGAACTCCTCGGCCGCCTCGCGGGCCCGGGCGAGCGCCCGGTCCCCCTCCTCCCGGGAGGGCGCGGTGCGGGCCGCGCCGCGGAGCGCGTCCACCAGCAACGGCCCGGGGGGGCGTCCCCCCGCGGCCGACTCCCCGGCGGCGCGCGCGTACTCGGCGTGGGCGGCCTCCCGCTCCCCGGCGGCCTCGGCCCACCGGGCGCGGCCGAGGCAGAGGCGCAGCGGGAAGTCCGGATCCCCACCGCCCTCGAGCGCCCTCTCCACGGCGCGCGCCGCCGCCTCGAGCGCCGCGTCGATGCGCGCCGCGTCCTTCGAGCCCTCGAGCAGCGCGCCCAGCGACACCAGGCGCACCTCCGCCTCGACCTCCGGGGGGAGTCCGTCCACCGTGGAGCCGTCGAGGAGGGCGAGGGCCTCGCGGGCCCGGTTCCCCCGGACGAGCGCCTCGGCCCGCGCGGCGAGCGTCGCGGCGCGGGCGGCGGCGGAGCCCGAGGCCAGGGCGTCCTCGGCGGCGGCCTCCCGCACACGCCCCGCCTCCTCCGCCCCCCCCGCGGCCTCCAGGGCCTTCGCCAGTAGGACCCGGGCGAGCGCGAGGTGCTCCCGGTCCCCCAGGGTCTTCCAGGCCTCCTCGGAGGCGCGGAGCGACTCCACGGCCGGCCGGGAGTCTCCCGAGCGGAGGAGCGCTTCCCCCAGGTTCTGGGAGGCGGCGGCGATGCCCCGGCGGCTCCCCACGGAGCGGTGGAGGGCGAGGCTCCGGCGGTAGAGGACGACCGCCACCGACGGGTCCCCCCGGCGCTCCGCGACGATCCCGAGGTTGTTGTGGGAGTTCGCCATCCCCTCGCGGTCGCCGATGGCGCGGCGCAGCACCAGCGACCGGGTGTAGGCCCTCCCTGCCCGGACAGCGTCCCCCCGGGCCAGCGCGGCGTTCCCCAGGCCGTTGAGGGCCGCCGCCTGCCCGCGCCGGTCGCCCAGGCCCTTGAAGAGGGCGAGCCCGCGGCGGTACCAGCGCCGGGCCGCGGCGAGGTCCCCCGCGGCCAGGTCGAGGCCGCCCAGCTGGCTGTTGGCGTTCGCCCGGGCGAGCGGGTTGCGCGCCTCCTTGGCGAGATCGAGCGCCCGGAGCAGGACCTCCCGGGCACGGGCGCGCTCCCCGGCCAGCGCGTAGGCCGTCCCGATGTTCACGAGGGAGTTCGACAGCCCCGTGCGGTCCCCCGATTCCTCGCGGAGCCCCATCCCGACGCCGTAGCAGTAGAGGGCGTCGGTCAGCTGGCCCCGGGCCTCGTGGACCTTCCCCATCTTGCTGTAGGCCGTGGCGAGGAGGTCCCGGTCCCCCGTTCGTCCCGA
>Ga0247727_10020451_pt1 | contig 10119 bp, 8 predicted proteins | sample WisWelCaveWW1625_FD_202498 | JGI IMG/M metagenome (GOLD analysis project Ga0247727, IMG submission 202498) | Biofilm microbial communities from Wishing Well Cave, Virginia, United States - WW16-25 | ecosystem: Environmental > Aquatic > Deep subsurface > Groundwater > Cave microbial mat | place... | reverse complement strand
TCACGTCCAGGTCATCCTCCAGCACGAGCGTCACGCTTTGCGGACAAAACGCTTCGGCGAGTGAGCCGTCGTAGGTCCGGATTTCTTTCACGGTGGTGGGAAGACCTGATGGCAAAACGATCACCTTCTGGCCAACCCTGACAATGCCGCCGGCGATTTGTCCGCTCAGTCCGCGGAAGTCGTGCAAGCTCGTGTCTGACGGATTATGCGGACGGTTGACCCACTGGACGGGAAACCGCAACGCGCTCAAGTTCCAGTCGCTGGCGATGTGGACGGTTTCCAGATGGCGCAGGAGTGTCGGGCCTTCGAACCATGAGGCCGATCTTGCGGGTTCAACCACGTTGTCGCCGTGGAGCGCGCTGAGGGGGATGAACTTGACGTCCTTGAACGCGTCGAGCTTCGGCAGGAAATCCTCGATCGCGTCGCGGATTTCCAGAAAACGTTCTTCGCTCCAATCCACGAGGTCCATTTTGTTCACCGCGATGACGAGGTGTGGAATGCCTAGCAGCGCGGCGAGACAGGCGTGCCGGCGGGTTTGCTCAATCACGCCCTGCCGCGCGTCCACGAGCACGACGGAGAGATTGGCGGTCGAGGCGCCAGTGACCATGTTGCGCGTGTATTGGACGTGGCCTGGTGTGTCGGCGACGATGAAACGGCGGCGCGGCGTGGCGAAGTAACGGTACGCCACGTCAATGGTGATGCCTTGCTCCCGCTCGGCGCGCAGCCCGTCGGTGAGGTTGGCGAGGTTGATCTGGCCGTTGCCTGTGATTTCGCTGGTGCGTTCCAGAGCTTCGATCTGGTCCTCCATAAGCGACTTCGAATCATAGAGCAGGCGGCCGATAAGCGTGGACTTCCCGTCGTCCACGCTGCCGCAGGTGTTGAAGCGGAGGATTTCGACTGGATGTTGAGTATGAGGCATGAAAAGCACTAACCACGAATGAGCACGAAGGCACACGAACCAATTATGATTCGCGGCATCGGTGGTTTGAATTCGTGTCTGTTCGTGTTCATTCGTAGTTAGAAGTATCCGGCCTTCTTCCGGTCCTCCATCGCGGCTTCGCCGGTTTTGTCGTCGGCGCGCGAGCCGCGTTCCGTGACGCGGGCGGCGGCGATTTCAGCAATGATGTCGTCCACCGAATCCGCGCGCGACTCCACCATGCCGGTGCTGATGATGTCGCCGATGGTGCGGACACGCACGACCAGTTCCTTGCTCTCCTCGCGCTCTCTGGGCGGAAGCAGATCAGTTACCGGTAGCCATTGGCCGTTCCGGCGGACGCAGTTTCGCGTGTGGCTGAAGTAGATTGCTGGCACTTCGAGCCGCTCGCGCCGGATGTATTCCCACACGTCCAGTTCCGTCCAGTTCGAGAGCGGGAAGACGCGCATGTGTTCGCCAGGGTTCACCCGGCCGTTGTAAAGATTCCAGATTTCCGGGCGCTGGTTTTTCGGATCCCACTGGCCGAAGTTGTCGCGGAAGCTGAAGAACCGCTCCTTGGCGCGGGACTTTTCCTCGTCGCGCCGCGCGCCGCCGATGCAACAATCGAAACGGAATTCCTCGATGGCCGCCAGCAGCGTGGGAATCTGCAACCGATTCCGGCTGATTTCTCCGGGCGCAGGAACGGCGACGCCGGTTTCGATGGCGTCGGCCACGCTGCGCACGATGAGCTTGGCGCGAAGTTCCGCCGCGCGCCGGTCGCGGAACGCGTTCAACTCGGGAAAGTGATGGCCTGTGTCCACGTTGAGCAGCGGCAGCGGAAGTTCGGAGGGGCGAAAAGCCTTTTCCGCCAGGCGCAGCAGGCAGATGGAGTCCTTGCCGCCGGAGAACAGCAGTGCGGGCCGCTCAAATTCGGCGGCCACCTCGCGGAGCACATGGATGGCCTCGCTCTCGAGGAATTGCAAATGGTCCAGATGGTAGCTGCGCGTCTGCATTCAGTTGGTGGATTATGCTGATGGATCACGAAGTCAGAGACAATCCTGTTGCGAGGGCAATGGTGAATGCATCCGATTCGGTGGCGTGCAAAAGATTCAGGCGGTTTTTTGCCAGCAAAACTCACCGCGCGGTGGCCACGGCCTTGCCGCCCCAATCGGTGTGCAGTCCGCACTCGCGCTTCTCATCAGCCTTTGCCGGGTCGAAGTAGTCCCACTCGTTCGGCAGCTTGTGTTGTGCGAGGTAACTCTCCAGGTCCTCATCGCTCCAATAGAACAATGGACTGACTTTGAGCGCGCCAAAATTCGGATCCGGCGAAACGATGTCGAGTCCTGCACGTCCCGGATTCTGTGTCCGACGCAGCGCGGTGATCCAGACCGCCGGTGCCAATTCCCGCATCGCCCGCTGGAACGGCTCCAGTTTGAACGTGGCGCTGAACTCCTTGAGGCCAGCCTCATTGTCAAGGGATGGGATTGGGCCATGGATCGCGTCTCGATGTGCGGCGGTCATTTCGGGCACGAAGGTCTTGAGATTGAGCCGCAGCCGGCGCTTCAGGTGGTCCGCGTGACGATAGGTGGCCGGGCGGTTATAGCCGTGGTCCACCCAGAGCACTGGCATGTCCCGTTGCGCCTGGGTGCAGAGGTGTAGGATCACGGCCTCGCATGGCCGGAAGTTGGTGGAGACAATCACACGGCCCGGCGCGAGATCAACCGCCCAGCGAACGATCTCTGCCGCCGGGGCGTGGCGCAACCGGGCGTTGGCCGTGGAAAATTGCTCAGGGCTCATAAGTGAGTTCATCCTGGCCTCGTGCGGAGTCGAAGCCGTGTCGCGTGCTCCCGAGTCACGCGGCGAGCGCGGACGCCTCCGGCCAGAGGGTGCGTTCTACCCAATCGCCGAACCGCTCGCCGGCGTTGCGCTCCGCCGCGAACCGTTGCAGCACGGGGCGCAACTCGGTTTCGATGTCCGTCTCCTTGACCAAATCCTTCCACACGCGATTGAGGCGCGTGCCGGCAGCGTTGCCGCCGAGCCAGACTTGGTAACGGCCTGGCGCCTTCCCTACGAAGGCAATTTCCGCCATGTAAGGGCGTGCGCAGCCGTTTGGGCAACCTGTCGCGCGGATGACGATTTCCTCGTCCGCCAAGCCGGTTTCATCGCAGAGCTTTTCGATACGTGTGATCAGGCCAGGGAACATACGCTCGGCTTCCGCCAGGGCCAGACCGCAGGTCGGAAGCGCCGGACACGCGAGCGACGCGGCGTGCAGTGCGCTGGCTTGATTCTCGGTTCGCACGCCGTGTTCGAGCAGCAGCGAATTGATGCCGGGCTTGTCTTCCTCGCTGATGTTCGCGAGGATCACGTTTTGGTTCGCCGTGAGCCGGAATTCAATTTTTCCGAAACGCCCTGCCACGCAGCGCAGGGTGCTTTTCATGCGATGGCCGTCGCGGTCCTGGACCCGGCCCGTCTGGACGAACAACCCGAGAAACCAGCGTCCATCCATCTGCCTGTGCCAGCCGAGCAGATCGCCCGTGGTCGTGAACTGAAACGCGCGTGGTTCGGACAAACTTACGCCCGCCCGCCGCTCCATTTCCGAGCGCACCCAGTCCACGCCGCGTTCGGCCACGACGTATTTGAGGCGCGCGTGCTTTCGGTCGGTTCGATCACCGAAGTCGCGGTGAATCGTCAGGACCGCTTTCGCCACGTCCACCACTTTGTCAGCGGTGAAGAAACCAACCACGTCCGCCAGCCGCGGATAAGTGGCTTGGTTGCCGTGGCTGCGCCCCATGCCGCCACCGACCGTTAGATTGTAGCCAACCAAGGCATCGTCTTCGACAATGGCAATGAAGCCGAGGCAGTTCGTGAACACGTCCATGTCGTTGAGCGGCGGGATGACAAAAGCGGTTTTGAATTTGCGCGGCAGGTAGGTCTTCCCGTACAGCGGATCAACGAAATGCTGGTTCTCACACGATTCGAGATCGAGTTGGACCCCATCCAGCCAGATCGAGTGATACGCCTTGGTTTGTGGTCGCAACGCATCCGCAACGCGGACGCAATCTTCGAAAACTTGCTGCCGCGCCTTGGTGTATGCCGGCGTGGGCGGCGCCATGACGTTGCGGTTCACATCCCCGCACGCGGCGAGGGTGGAGAGCAACGAGTCGTTGATCCCCTTCACGAGCGGCCCAAGGCCGGACTTTGCGACGCCATGAAACTGGATGCTTTGGCGCGTGGTCAGCCGGAGCGTATTGTTGCCGAACCGCGACGCGAGGTCATCGAACGCGCACCATTGGGCAGGAGTCATGACGCCGCCTGGGATACGGCCCCGGATCATCATGATGAAAGTTTTGTTCGTCTTGCGGAGGTCCCGGTCGTCCTGCTGATAAACCCCGTGGAATTTCAGGAACTGTCCGTCGTCATCGGAAAAACGGTCCGCATTCCGATCAGCCATGGTTGCGGCGATCGTGCCGGCCAAAGTCGGGATGGCCTCCTTGAGGAACTCGTTCCTCGTCACGATTGACTCAACGTCCGTGTTAATCTTCAGCATAGTAACAAGCTATTATCAGCATTTTCGTTGCCTCGCAAGTCACTGTCAAACAGCTTTTTCAGAATTGATTTGAGGCATGGCCTGCCAAACATTGTCCGGTTTACAAAGTTTATGCGAGAGCCGATCTTGAGCGCGCAAATCCGTGCAAATCAGGTGGCTGGGGCGGAGTCCAGAGGGCCGGGCAAGCGTCAAGCCGGCCGGATCACTCCTGGATCTGCGAATCGGACGAACGGTTGCGAGAAAGCTCAAGTCTGTAGCGCCATCAAGTTTTGTCGGACTGGGTTCCGGTATTGCTCGATGTGAATTGGGCGGGCAAACCGCGCAACCGCGCGTCGCGCGATCACGAAGCCGGGACGAATCGTTGGAGGATCACGGCGATTACAAACAGCGCGATGAACGCGATGCCCATTTCCCGGGGTGCATGGGCGACTGCCAGCCAGTCCACGAACACAATGCCCGCCAGCAGTCCGGAAACGGTCCGCCGAAGGTTCACTGCGGCTCTCCAGTATGCCGAGCGGGCGCACCGCACGATCCAAATCGCCAGCACAAGCGACAACAGCAACGCGGATGAACGATGGCCGCCACCGTTCATCAACACCGCCAGGAGCAACGGTGTCGCCAGCGGAATCAGAGGCCAGTAGCTCACCGGTCCACGTGCGCTCTCGCGCCTTGCGAGCAGGCTCAATCCCGCGACATACACCGCCAGCGCCAAGCCGGACCAGATCGCCCACCCGGTCACACCCATCGCGCCGGTCGCCGCTGCGACCACGTAAACCCAAAATCGGCATAGGCCCATCAGGATCGGGGAGAAGGTGACGACTTTGTGAATCGCGTCGTAAGATATGATCGAACCCACGAGCAACAGTCCGAACACTCCCGAGACCGAGTCTGCCAGAAAGAGCAGCGCGGTGCCCCCCGCCAGGAGCGAAAGGCCCCAGCGCCACACGGCCTGAACGGGAATCGCGCCGGCTGGTATCGGCCGTTCCTTGCGATGCTGCCGGTCGAAGTCGGCGTCAAACGCGTCATTCAAAAACATGCCGCCCAGGTAGAGCGACGTCACCCCGGCAATCAGGAACGGCAGCGCTGCGACGTTGCCAGCACCACCCAGCCACCAGCCGGCAAGGCAATTCGACCAGACAGTCGGGAGATTGGAGACGCGACCGAGGAGAAGCAGTGTGCGGAGCTTTGGCATTGGTGCGGCGTTCAGTCTTTGCTGCGGAACGTATCACCGGATCGTGGCCAGCCGGCGACCTTGAAAACTTGTCCGCCTCGAAATCTCATGCAGCTTTCGCCAGACCTCGTCCCTTTAGTTGCCGCAACACCCAGCCGTATTCGCCGACGAGTTGATCCACGACGCTGCGGTCCTTCAACTCAGGCGGCAATACCTCCCACGTGTAGGTTTCCATCTCCAAGTGTGGACAAAGCGCCGGATTCGCGGCCAGCAAATCCAGCACGCCCAGCAGATGATCCGCCGTGTTGCCAAAAACTCTGGTCGGTTCACTGTGGAGCGGGATGTGAAAATGAATCCGCCACTCCGACAATTCCTCCGCGTTGGTTTCCTCCGTCAGTGCGTCACCCAGGTCGCGATAAACCACCCTTTGACCATCCGTGCGGCGGACGACCACCTGGTGCAGATAAACGTCGTCGGCGAAGGCGGCCAGCGCCTCGCGGGCCGGAGCCGTGGGCCTGACTCGCAGCGCGTTGCTCAGGTGAATCTTGCTGATGCGGATGCCTTGTTGCCGGAGGCGGGTAATCGCCTGCCGCGGTTCTTCAAACTCGACCGCAAAATGGCAGGTGTCGTAATTGACTCCCAGATATTCCTCAAGCTCGGCGTCGCCCGGGTGGTCCGCCCGCAGGCGGTCGAAGAAATCCACGACTTCCTCCGTGCATTCCACGACGCACAGCGGCTCGGGTTCGAGTCCCAGATGCAGCTTGCGGCCAGTCTGGCGGCAAACACGCGCGACGTGCCGGACGCACTGCCACACGTTTTCACGAATCGCGGCCATCGCCTCGGGGGTCGTGATCAGACCCTTGAATCCGCAGGGCAACGTGCTCACGCTGCCTTCAACCCCCTCGGGCAGCAATTGCGCCAACAGATTGAACAGCAGGTTGGTGTAAGCCAGCCGCTCCGGCGTTGACCAATCGGGCAAGTAAACCTGCGTCTTGACGCGGGTGCCGTGGAACTGGCCGTAAGGGAATCCGTTGATTGTGAAAACATAGCAGCCGTTGGCCGCGAGCCAGTGCTGGAACGCGAGCAACGCGGACGGCTCGCTCAATTCCCGAGCGGCCTGGTGGCTCAGTCGCAGGCCGATGCCATAGGGTGCGCCCGGACACACGCGCCCCTTCACGGCTAGCGTGTGCGTCCGAAGCGCGTCGAAAATCTCCGCCCACGTCTCGCCGCGATGAATGTTCGTGCAGTAGGCGAGATGAAGGCCGTGATTCAATCGCATGACCGGAGGATACTCAATTACCCGGGGCCACAAAGATCCAAGTGATCCCTTTCGGTTCTCCGGTTTGCGGGAGACCCGCGAAGGTTTGCCTTATTCCCGACCACCTGACCCGGCGCAGTCGTGGTCTTGGCGCGGATTGAGCGAGGGGAACGGGCTGCCGCCAGCCAGCCTTGGATTTCCTCAAGCGATCTGGAACACTCCCGCCCGTGAATCAATCTATCGTCACTCTCGACATGGAAGGCGTGCTGACGCCCGAAATCTGGATTGCCGTCGCCGAAAAGACCGGCGTCCCGGAACTGCGCCGCACCACGCGCGACGAGCCGGATTACGACAAGCTCATGCGCGGCCGGCTCGCCATTCTCGATCAGCACGGACTGAAGCTCTCGGACATCCAGCGTGTCATCGGCACGCTCCAACCGCTGCCGGGCGGGAAGGAATTTCTCGATGAACTGCGCTCCATCGTGCAGGTCATCATTCTTTCGGACACGTTCGAGCAATTCGCCACGCCGCTGCTGGAGAAACTCGGTCGGCCCACGCTCCTGTGCCACCGGCTGGTCGTGGAGAACGACCGCATCGTGAATTACCAGTTGCGCATCCGCGAACAGAAGCGCGAAGCGGTGGCGGCCTTCCGGCGGATGAATTACCACGTCATCAGCGCGGGCGATTCCTACAACGACACCGCCATGCTCGCCGAGGCCAACGTGGGTTTCCTGATCCACGCGCCGGAGAACGTGAAGCAACAATTCCCGCAATTCAAACCCGTGGAATCCCACGCGGAGTTGTTGAAGGAAATCAAGAACGCGATGGCCGGTTGACGGTGCGGCTTCGCCCTTTGCGTGAGTCTGTTCGGGTTCATGTCTTGCAGAAGAGCAAGCTGGACAAGTTCCTACGTCCAAAACAGTATGCACCGCATGATGACCAACTTCCAGGAAGAACATCTGGCGCTCCAAGAAGACCACGCGGCGCTGAAGGCGGCGCACGCGGAGGCGCAGAAGCGCATTGAGGTGCTTGAGAAACGGGCGGCGGAGCAGCAGCACCGGCCGACCCTGGTCGCCGAGTTGGAGCGGACGATTTGCGAGCTTCGTGCCCTCAATCAATCACAGGCCGAGGTCATACGCGACTACCAGCGAGCCGAGCAAGACCGTTCGTGCAGTTTGCCGGGAGCAGAAGTGTGAGCAGCACGATGACACCTAACTATGGCAACGCAGCGAACCGGCGCTCCGCCTTTCTGGTTCCTGGTTAGGGGGTAGCTCGCACCTCTCATGTTGCGTCCATTCGACACATACACCGATGAAGAGATTGCGCGTTGGCTTCAGCTCCGCGCACTTGAATGGTCTTCTTGGCCTATCTTTATTTCGCAGCCGATTTTGCCAGTCTTGCTCGTGATGTATCCTTGGAAGCCGGTTGTAATTGCGCTGCTGTGCGTCGAAGCCATTTGGCAGTTTGTTCAGTATGCGTTCGTCAGTGTTCGCCTCTCCGACATTTCTTGCCTTTTCGTAGTTTGGCTTAAGTGGCCAGCGGCACTCGGCAGCAGCATCTATCTTTTCGTTCACGGACGTTACGCCCTTGGAGTTGCAGCTTTGACTTGGCCAGCAGTCGCGGTATTTGTCGGTATGCCCGTCAATTTGCTCATCGGCGTTCTCGGCGCGCGGCGTTCTCTTGGCAGCATCTCACTCGCTCTCGCGCAGCGGATTGGATACGTCGGCGGAGAGGCACGGCTATGATTTGTGTTCTGACCGCTGGCCTAATGTGAGGATAGACGGAAGTCGTTTCTCTTCTCTCTCCCGCAACTGAACGCTTCGCTCAGTCCTCGGCCTTCGACTCGCGCGCCGTCAAATCCTGCACCGCTTGGCGCACGTCCTTGCCCTCGTAGAGCATCGCATACACTTCATCAATGACCGGCGTGACCACCTTGCACTTGCGCGTCAGCGTCTTGGAGATGACATGAGTAGTTGGCGGGCGAGCGCAAAGGCGCTACACCCACCAACGTTATGACTACACCAAACCTCAATACCTCCGAAGTTCGCGCGGAGCAAGCCGCGAGCACGAAACCCCAAACCCTCAAACTGGGCCTGGACGTTCACGCCGACACGATTGTCGTGGTCCGCATCCTGGAGAACCGCGCGCCACAGCCGGCCCAAAAGTTCACCCCGGCCAAATTCCGCGAGTGGATCAAGACCCAGCTCGGCCTGGCCGAGGCGGTGCATACCTGCTACGAAGCCGGCCCCTTCGGCTACGGGCTGCACCGCGATCTGGTGACGCTGGGCGTCCACAACCTGGTCGTCCAACCCGTCTGCCTGGACGAACAGCACAAAGGCGTCAACCACGACAAGAGCGACGCCAAACAACTGGCCCTGCGGCTGGATCGCTACGTGGCCGGCAACCCCCACGCCCTGGCCACCGTGCGGGTGCCGACGCCCGCCGAGGAACAAAAACGCATTGAGAGCCGTCAGCGGGAACAACTCAAGCGCGAAGTTCAGCGCCTCGCGGCGCAAGGCCGCAGCTTGTTGCTCACCCAGGGCTGGCGCGAAAAGAAGGGCTGGTGGGAGGAAAAACGCTGGGCGAAACTGCAACGCCCACTGCCGGCCTGGCTGGTCGAGCGGCTGGAATGTTTCCGCCGCGTGCTGGCCACTTTGACCGCCGAACTGACTGCGGCCACCACCGCGCTGGAACAAGTCGCCCCCGCCGTGCGCCCCAAAGGCCTGGGCGGCCTGACCTACGAAGTGGTCGAGCGTGAGATCGGCGACTGGCAGCGCTTCACCAACCGGCGCCACGTCGGCAGCTACACCGGCCTGTGCGGCGGGGTGAGCGCCAGCGGGCCGAGCACGCACCTCTTGCCGATCACCAAACACGGCAACGTGCGCCTGCGCACCGCGCTGGTGGAACTGGCCTGGCGGCTGGTGGTGTGGCAACGCGACTGTGCGCTGGTGAAGAAATGGGGGCGCGTCTTCGGCAACCCGAAGGCGACGAAAGCCGCGAAGAAGAAAGCGATTGTGGCCGTGGCCCGTCAAATGGCGGTGGACCTGTGGCGCTGGCGCACCGGGCGCATCCAACCCGCGGCCTTGGGCTGGACCATGGTCGGCGCGGAGGCCTGAGGGTTGCCAACCGCAATGCTCCCAGACTGAAACTTTGCATGCAGGCTGACCGAGACGATTTGAAACGGCGCGCGCCCGGAACCGCACTGGGGTTGGCAACGACCCGCTTTGGAG
>Ga0247727_10020450_pt1 | contig 10120 bp, 8 predicted proteins | sample WisWelCaveWW1625_FD_202498 | JGI IMG/M metagenome (GOLD analysis project Ga0247727, IMG submission 202498) | Biofilm microbial communities from Wishing Well Cave, Virginia, United States - WW16-25 | ecosystem: Environmental > Aquatic > Deep subsurface > Groundwater > Cave microbial mat | place... | reverse complement strand
GCAACCGTCGGAGCAGCGCGCGGCTGGGCTGGCCGTGCGACCTTCGCTTCGTCCCCGACGCCAGCCGTCCGGCTGGAAGCGGGAGCGGCAGCAAGCTTGGCGACGCTGGTCTCGGTTGCCATCTTCTTGTCATGTGCCCGGTCTTCGGTCGTCGTGGCTTGCTTCTGGGAGGCTGAATCGACAAGGCGCACGCGCACGACGCTGCCCAGGGTGGCCACACCGGCCGGGGCCAGCACGTCGATGCGGACATCGAACGCGTCCGGGGTGGTGTCGCCGAGCGTCAGATAGAGGCCGTCGAGATCCGCGCGCTTGACCACCCATGTCAGCGCATCGCGCCGCTCGCCTCGAGACAGCCGGGCCGCCGCGGGAATTCCCTGCAGCATGATCTCGATGTTGGTGTCTTCTGTCCCCGTCACATGCAAGCCCAATGGCGCGCGCGCCCTCTCGCTGCGATCGACGGCAATATCGAAGGTGTCTGGTTGCGCCTCGTGCTTGGGTGTGGCGGGCGGTGCTTCGGCCAAGCCCGCCGACGCGACGCCCGTATCATCCACTATCCGCATCTCGCCTGCGGCCAAGGCCTGGAGGCCGAGGAACGCAACACCGCCGACGGCGCCGCTCGTCAGGGCGCCGAGGCCGAACCAAAGGAGTGTGCCGAGACGAGCGCCTGTCCGCAGTGGATGTCCGCTGCCCGCTTTTCGAACCGGCAGCAGTTCCCCGCTTGTCAGGAGGGCCAAGCGTTGCATCAGGCTCTTGGGTAGCAATTGCCGCCTCGCCGGCGACGCTGTTCCCCGCATCGCGCGTCTCCCTGGCAGCGCACCATCCGGCCGGTGCGTTGCGCATCCGTGTTGCCGAACAGCCCCGATCGAGACTACGGCAACGCGGAATGGTTTTCCACAGGTTTAACAGCCCAATATGAAGAATTTATTTGCTTATTGCAGATTCTTTGCCCGCAGGCGTTGGCGGCCCGCCGCGCCTCGCGCGTTGGACGGATTGATTGCTTCAGGGTTGGTGCATCCAGTAGTTTGGCCTGCTCCCTCGCCACCGCAAATTTACCGGGCCCTCGCATGTCGGCCAATCCTTACATCCAGCACCTCGACAAGAATGCTGCCAACCACCAGGCGCTGACACCCCTGACTTTCCTCGATCGGGCCGCAGCGGTGTTTCCGCGCCACGTCGCCGTGGTGCACGGACGGCTGCGCTTCACTTATGCCGAGCTCTACGCGCGGGCCAGGCGGCTCGCCTCCGCGCTCGCCACCCACTACATCGGCCCAGGCGACACAGTTTCCGTGATGCTCGCCAACACGCCGCCGATGCTGGAGGCCCACTACGGTGTGCCGATGACCGGCGGTGTTCTGCATGCGCTGAACACCCGGCTCGATGCCGCGGCGGTTGCCTTCCAGCTCGACCATGCCGATGCCAAGGTCGTCATCTGCGACCGCGAATTCGCGCCCGTGATGCGGGATGCGCTGGGGCAGGCCCGGGTCAAACCGCTCGTCATCGACTACGACGACCAGGAGTTCCCGCAGCGCGCTGAGGCGCTGTCCTACACGGACTACGAGGCGTTCCTCGCTTCGGGGGATGCCCAATTCCGCTGGCGTGTGCCGGAGGATGAGTGGGAGGCGCTCTCGCTCAACTACACGTCCGGCACCACCGGCAATCCCAAGGGCGTGGTCTACAGCCACCGCGGCGCGGCCCTCATGTGCTACGCCAACGTGCTCGCCGCCAACCTCGGCAGACACCCGGTCTATCTGTGGACGTTGCCGATGTTCCACTGCAACGGCTGGTGCTTCCCCTGGACCTTGTCGGCCGTCGCCGGCACGCACGTGTGTCTGCGCCAGGTGCGCGCCGCGCCAGTGTTCGACGCCATCGCCGAGCACAAGGTCACGCACCTGTGCGGCGCTCCCATCGTCATGTCGACCCTGCTGAACGCCAGGGAGGAAGAGAAGCGGCCGCTGCCGCACAAGGTCGAGTTCGTCACCGCCGCCGCGCCGCCGCCGGAGGCGGTGCTGGCCGGCATGGCCGAGGCCGGGTTCGGCGTCACCCACGTCTACGGGCTGACCGAGGTCTACGGCCCCGCGGTGGTCAACGAATGGCACCGGGAATGGGACGCGCTCGCGGCCGGCGAGCAGGCCGCCCTGAAGGCGCGCCAGGGCGTGCGCTATCCCGCGCTCGAGGGCCTCACCGTCATGACGCCCGAGACCATGACGCCGGTGTCGGCCGACGGCACCACGCTGGGCGAGGTCATGTTCCGCGGCAACATCGTCATGAAGGGGTACCTGAAGAACCCGAAGGCGACCGAGGAGGCCTTTGCCGGCGGCTGGTTCCACTCGGGCGACCTCGGCGTGCTGCACCCGGACGGCTACATCCAGCTGAAAGACCGCTCCAAGGACATCATCATCTCAGGGGGTGAGAACATCTCCTCGATCGAGGTGGAGGACGCGCTCTACAAGCACCCCGCCGTCGCCTCCTGCGCCGTGGTGGCCAAGCCCGACGCCAAGTGGGGCGAGACGCCCTGCGCGTTCATCGAATTGAAGCCCGGCGTGCCGCCCACCACTGCGGAAGACATCATCGCCCACTGCCGCGCCCACCTGGCCGCCTACAAGGTGCCGCGCCACGTGGTGTTCGCGGAGATTCCCAAGACCTCCACCGGCAAGATCCAGAAATTCGCGCTCAGGGAGCGGGCGAAGGGGGTTTGAGGGAGCGGCCGTAGGGCGCAATAGCCTTCCCACCGGGGCTCCCGGAATGCGGGGGCAGGAAACGGGCTCGATCGCCTGCGGCGTGGTAGCTGTGGCTGCCGCGCGGGGGATGGCCGATGACGCACTGGTGCATGCTTGCCCGCGGATTAGCATGGCCCTGGGTCACGTCGGCGACACTGGTGAGCTCCGCGCGAGCGGACATCGCGATTGAGAGAGTGAGCAAAGAGGACGTACCCGATCCCGCGCGGCGCCCATCAATCGTATGGAGGATCGAGCCGTGGGGCGCAAGGCAGGAGGAGGTGGGGCGGCGGCTGGCGTGCCCGGCGGGAGCCAGAGCCATGGGCGCCGCAGGCGCAAGCGCAAGGCGAGTTTCAAGCTGGCCCACCCCGACTGTGCAGGGATCGACGTTGGCTCCTCGTCGCATTTCGTGGCGGTGCCGCCCGACCGGGACAGCGAACCGGTTCGCGAGTTTCGCAGCTTCAGCGACGACCTCAATCACCTGGCGGACTGGCTTTCGGCGTGCGGGATCAGGACGGTGGTGATGGAAAGCACCGGCGTCTACTTGCGCTCTACGAGCTTTTGGAGAGCCGCGGCTTTGCGGTCTATTTGGTGAATGCCCGGCATGTGAAGAACGTGTCGGTGCATCGGTGCAATGCGGCTGACGCCCTATTGCACCCTACGCCCCACTTGCCGAGCCACGCGAGCGACGACGTTATCATGAGGAAAACAGCTAGGCGCACACCCAAGATCGACTGGAGCCGTGCCGACGCCATGACAGCCAGGGAGCGCCGTGCCGCTGCCATGGCGGACCCGGATAATCGGCCCATGACCGACAAGGAATGGGCTGCCGCGCCGCGTGTGCCGCAGGTGAGCGTCATCCGCCGGGCGCTCAAGCTGTCGCAGGAGGACTTCGTGGGTGCCTTCCATATCCCCGTCGGGACGCTGCGGGATTGGGAGCAGGGCCGCAAAGAGCCAGACGCCGCCGCGCGAGCGTATCTGCGCGTTATCGCAAAGGAGCCGGAAATCGTGCGCAGGGCGCTGGCGCGGCAAACCTACGCCCTCACCTGACCGGCGTCGTGGCCGTAGATCCAGGCGACGCTCTCGAGCGACCAGTCGGTCACGTTCCTGGCCATCTCGGCATCGCGCGCGACCTGCTCCGGCCCGTCGGGGAGATGGAAACGGGCCTTGTTGTTGGCCGACAGAGCCTGCGCCCGTGCGGTGCGCGGCAAGCGGCACCTCTCGTAGCGGCACAGCGCTTCGACGACGTTCTCCCTACCGGCCTCCCCGAGCAGCACGGCCAGCGTCGCCCCGTCCTCGATGGCCTGGGCTGCACCCTGCGCCATGAACGGCAGCATGGCGTGGCAGGCGTCGCCCAGCAGCGTGACCCGGCCGACCGACCAGCGCTGCATCGGCGGGCGGTCGAACAGCCCCCAGATGAAGGTCTCCTCGACGGCGCCCAGAATGGCGCCGAGCTGCGGATGCCAGCCCGCGAAGGCGGCGAGCGCGTCGGCCACGTCGCCGAGTTCGGTCCAGGATTCCCTGGTCCAGGCATCCGTGTCGATCACGGCAACGAAGTTCAGAAGCTGCCCGCCGCGCACGTAGTAGTGCACGAAATGCCTGCCCGGCCCCATCCAGATCTGGGCCTCGACGGGGATCCGCAAGTGCGCGACGCGCTCGGCGGGGACAAGCCCGCGATAGCACATGCAGCCGGTGAAGTGCGACTGCTCCAGACCGATCAGGAGGCGCCGCACCGTCGAGTGGATGCCGTCTGCGCCCACCAGCACGTCGGCGTCGATGCGGCGGCCGTTCTCGAACTGCGCCTCCACCCGGTCGCCGTGGTCGACGAGGCCGGTGAGGCGGTGGCCGACATGCAGGCGGTCCGCCGGCAGCCCTGCGGCCAGCGCTGCAAGCAGGTCGGCGCGATGCATCTGGTAATGCGGCGCACCGAACGCCGCCTCCATGGCCGCGGCGATGGGCGTGCGCAGCAGGGTGCGGCCATCCTGCCAGCGGCGCTGATGCCAGGCGAGCGGCTTGACGCCCATCTCGGCCAGGGCGACGCCAAGACCCAGCCGGTGCAGGATACGCGAGGCATTGGGGCTGATCTGGATGCCGGCGCCCACCTCGCGCAGCTCACCTGCCTGCTCGTAGACCTGCACGTCAAACCCGGCATGCAGCAAGGATAGAGCCGCGGCGGTGCCGCCAATGCCGCCGCCGATCACCGCAATGGACAGGTCAGTCATTGTTCGCCCTGCATCGGGTCCCTCTCCTTACAGCGTGTGGAGGACACTACGGAGCAAAACGACCCAAGTAATGGGCCGTTCCTTTCCCCACAGCGCATCGGCGCAATGCGGCTGCCGCCTTATTGCGCCCTACCGCTGCGCGTCGCCCTTTCCAGGAACTTCACCAGCGCGGCGCGGTCCTCGGCGCCGACCTTCTGCTCGGGCATCTTGGTGCCGGGCGTATAGGCCATGGGGCCGACCTCGAACAGCTTCGAGACCGTCTCTGGCGTCCACACGATGTTCAGCTTCTTCAGTGCCGGTGAGAAATCGTAGCCAGGCAGCGTTGCTATTTTGCGCCCGAAGAGGCCGGCCAGCGTCGGCCCAGCACGCATGCCTTCGTCGGGCTTCAAGGTGTGACAGGCGACGCAGGCGCGGAAGACCTCGGCACCCGGATCACCCGCATAGGCGGCAAGCGAATCCGCAGGCCCGCTCATGCTGACCTCGCCGATGTGCTCGCCCGTCTGCGCGTTCCAGCGGCGCACGAGACGATCGGTGCCGCCCGTGAGCAAGGTGGTGTTGTCCGGCAGGAAGGCGGCGGCCCAGGCAGGAAGCCCGGGACCGACGAGGGTGCGCTCGAGCTTGCGTGCGCTGCGCTCGATAATTGCGATGGCGCCGCGGATGCTGGAGGCCGCGATGAGCTTGCCGTCGCCCGACGCGGCAAGCGCGATGATCGGAACCGGCGTTGCGTCCACCTCACCCATCAATGCGCCCGCTGCCGACAGGAAATGCACTTTGCCACTCGCACCGGCTGCGACGATGTCGCCGTCCGGAGCTACCGTCACCGCATTGAGCGGCGTGGGCAGCGTCAGCACGGTGGGCGAACCGCCGTCGAGCGGCCAAATGCGCAGTGTCGCATCATAGCCCGCCGTTATGAGCGCGCGCCCGTTCGGGGTGAAGGCCACGCCGTTGACGGCCTGTTGGTGTCCCTCCAGCACGCGCGGCGCGCCGCCGGCGAGCGGCCAAAGCCGCGCCGTGTGGTCCCACGCGGCCGACGCCAGCATTTTGCCGTCGGGCGAGACGGCGAGACCGACCACCGGCGCAGTATGTCCCTGCAGCACCGTCATCGGCGTGTCGTCGCCCGGACGCCAGATGGCGATGCGGGCGTCCTCGCCGCTCGTCGCTACGCGCCCGTCCTCGAGGAAGATCACGGTGTTCACCGCTCCCTCATGAAACCGCAGCACCTTCTCGGCCGTGCCGGAGGAGAGCGACCAGCGAATCGCCGTGGTGTCGAAGCTGCCCGAGACCACGCGCGCGCCGTCGGCGGAAACGGCGATCGCCCGCACCGGGCCGCCGTGCCCGCGCAGCTGCGCCTGGGCGGACAGTGTGGTGAGGAGCAGAATAGGTAACGCGCACAGCACAAGGCGGCGTGCCGGGTGCGTTTGGCCTGCGCTGAGCTGCATGGGATTGCGCCGGATCCGATGTTTGACTTTCGGGCAAACACTACAAGAAATGCCGGGACCTGCGAACCCGAGCGTTCAAGTCGTCCGCGACGGGGCATCGGCGAGGAGAGGTTGCAGTGCGTCAGGTTCTCATCCTGCTTTTGACCTACACCGCGTGCGTCCTCGGCGTCGAGGCGCGAACGGTTACCGATTCTGCCGGTCGTAAGGTCGAGGTCCCTGACAAGATCGACAAGGTGTTTGCCGCCGGTCCGCCCGCCTCGATCCTGCTCTACATGCTGGCGCCGGAGAGAATGACCGGCTGGCCGGACCCGCCGAGGGCCGAGGAGCGTCCCTTCATTGCTCCGCCATACCGCGATCTGCCGGCGCTCGGCCGGCTCACGGGAAGGGGCGGCACGGCCAACCTCGAGGTGGTGCTCAAGGTGAAGCCCGACCTCATCCTCGACTTCGGCTCCATTCGCGAAACCTACGTCTCGCTCGCCAACAACGTGCAGGAGCAGACCAGGATCCCCTACATCCTGATCGACGGCCGCTTCGAGGCGACGCCGGCGGCGCTGCGGCTGCTGGGAGACATGCTTGGGCTCGAGGAGCGTGCCGAGCAGCAGGCCAAATACGTGGAGGCCACGTTCGCTGCAATCGATGCTGTGCTGAAGGCGACGCCAGCCGACAAGCGCCCGCGCGTCTATCTGGCGCGGGGGCCCGACGGGCTCGAGACCGGCGTCGTCGGCTCGATCAACACCGAGATCATCGAGCGCGCCGGCGGGCGCAACGTCATGGCCGCCGCGGGACAAAGCGGCCTGGTACGCGCCTCGATGGAGCAGGTGATCGTCGCCGACCCCGAGATCATCCTCACCTGGGACCGCAACTTCTTCGACCGCGTCATGCAGGACCCGCTGTGGGCCGGCATCCGGGCGGTGCGCGACAAGCGCGTCTACCTCGCCCCTACGGCGCCGTTCGGCTGGATCGACCGGCCGCCGTCCCTCAACCGCGTCATCGGCCTGAAATGGCTGGCCGGCCTGTTTTATCCCGAGCAGCTGGGGCACGACCTGCGCGAGACCACACGGACGTTCTATCGTTTGTTCTACCACGTGGACCCGCGCGATGCCGAGCTCGACGCCCTGATCGCCTGGTCTAGGGGGCGGGCGCCCGCCGCGCCGGCGCGACGCTGAGCGCGATAGGCGACTGCCTCGCGCGATACGACGCCGCCGACGCCCGGCTTCGCGCGAAAAAACCTGTGGGCAGCATGCTCCTGCCCGCCAACGAATCGCTGCGATTGCTAGCTGTCAGTTGCCCTCTATTCATTGTCAGGAGCGCTGCATGAGCGGACTTCTTTCTGTTGCGGCCGCCGTTACTGCCGAGCTTTCTGCTGCCCCGAGCCCGAAGTGGCCGCCCAACAACCTCAACAAGGTCTTGGGAGCGGACTACAACTTCAACGAGAATACGCTTGCGCTCTTTCTGACAGGAGTGGGCGAACGCCTGAGGAACGGGTCTCCAGCGTACATCTTCAACTTCGAGCGGGATTTCGTGAAGGCGAACCTTGCTTCAACCGTGGGATTGCTCATCGGGAATATCGAGCGCAAGACGATTCCTGCCACGGCTCTCGTGGCGTGAGGGCTCTGGGATCGCGATCATGTTCCTAGCCCGTGCAGGCGCTGTGGCGCTCATGGCCGCAGTCGCTGGTACTCACGCCCTTCTCGCCCAGGAGAGTTTGCCATTTCCTCCGCGGCAGAGCGAAATCTGCATCGATTCCGGCGGGACGAGGATTGTCGACAAGAGAAAGCTGGCTCGCTACCTGCTGACCAAGTACCCATTTAATGCGGCCGCGGTGCCGGAGGGCACCGAGCACCTTCACGCTGGTGTCGACTTGAGTCGACGTATCATCGCCGACCCGCAGATTTGCCAACAGAACAAGTTTTGCAAGAAGAACGACCAGGAAAGCGTGGCCGGCATTCGCGGGAATATGGCCGCGCTCCTTATTGGTTCCATACCTGGCTACCGTCCCACCGCCGTCGTCGACCCCGAGGTATATATTCTGGGACCGAACGAAGCAGGTGCCATCATTTGCGAGCAGGAGGGAGGACGGTCGGTAGAGGCACCGGGCGCCGTCTTCGTACCACCCCCTAAAGCGACGTCTCCGGTGAGGGTGCGCGGCAAGGCCAACGATCTGTACATCGACAGAGATCAACAAAAGGATTTTCAGGGCACGAGCCCGGCTATTGCAAGCTATGCCGTCGATGACCTGGCCGGAAAGAATACCGCGACCGTCAAGGGCGTTGTCGGCTACGCCATACAAACCGATCTCCTGAAGGGCAATGGCCAGCGCTTCGACCTCATTCCCTACGTGGAAACGAACACCGTCATCGTGAACCCCCAAGCCGGGAGCAAGACAAAGCCAAGCGCCACCGAAACGGTGAATACCGGAATATTGGCCAGCCTTTTCGTTGTTACCTCCAGCCAGCTGGGTCACGTTTTGAATTTTCGAACCGATTATCTGCTTGATCTCCAGGACGACAGCCGGCTGCTCACGGGCAGGTTCCAGTACATACCGATTGCCAGAGGCCTGCTCAACGACTTCATCCGCATTGTTCCGGAGAGAGACGATTTCGCCTCGTTCAAGCCCGTGCTCGATTTCAGGGCAGAGGCCGGCGGGTACACCGACAAGGGCACCAACCCGATCGCATTGGAGGAATCCCGACTTGTCAGGCTCGGAGGACAGGCGGGCATTACGATTGTGAGCGACAATCCATTCGTGCCGCTGTCGTTCAACACGTCCTACACCTGGCTTGAAGGAATTATCGGCCGCGATATCGACTACTTTTCCAGTACGCTTACGTGGCACTTCGACCCGAAGAAATATTTCGGCATAACCGCGAGCTATTCAAAGGGCACACGGGAAGACACGGCAAAGAAGGAAGTGCAGTGGACCATCGGCCTGACTGGCCGATTTTGACGGGTGCTGGACCAAACGGGGTCACATCCCTCGCCTCCATCGGCGCAAAAGAATGACGGCCGATCGCGAGGGGTCTGACCCCGTCCCCGGGCTGGTGATATTCACGATGTCAAAGAGCGCGGCGCCGGAGGCGCCGGTTCCCGGTCCGCTTCGGGCGCTGATTGCCGGCGCCCATAGCGAGCCGAGCAACGACGCGAATTGTAATGACGCCGAGGCCACCGGGGATATCGAGGAAGCTGCGGCACGCAGCGAACCGCCCTCAAGGTTAATGCAGGGCGTCACGGCGCCGGGGGGCGTGGCCCTTGTCGGTGGACCGGCGCATCGCCAGGACCCGACACGCGAGCGCAAAAACCCGCGGGATCGGCTTGTCGCCGGCAAGGTAGTGGGCGATCTGGCGGCGGCTGTATCCGAGCATCGCCGCGGCCGCCTCCTGGGTGAGTTCCTCTCGATCCAGGAACTGTCGGAATTCGTCGGATGTAAGGGCTTCCTCCGCCAGGCGCTCGATGCTGGTGGCGGCCATGTCGATATCGTCATTGCCCCACGCGATGGCCCTGCCGTCTTCGATCAGGTGGACGGTCTTGAAAAGAGAATTGTTGTTCCGCAGCTGCCTGTAGAACTTGAAGGAGCGCACGAGGGGCGACAGGTCGACGGTCTCGGTGCGACGGGCGCGTGAGCCCTTGCTCCAGGTGACCTTGATCGAGAGCTTTCCGGCCGGGCGCACCGACGTGAGCTTCGGCATCGAACCCGGAACTATCGGCCTAACCACGTTCATTGAGTTCTGCCCATTTTGCGGCGAGG
>Ga0247727_10020449_pt1 | contig 10120 bp, 4 predicted proteins | sample WisWelCaveWW1625_FD_202498 | JGI IMG/M metagenome (GOLD analysis project Ga0247727, IMG submission 202498) | Biofilm microbial communities from Wishing Well Cave, Virginia, United States - WW16-25 | ecosystem: Environmental > Aquatic > Deep subsurface > Groundwater > Cave microbial mat | place... | reverse complement strand
CTGGGTACTAATTCCATCAGCAAAAATATATTGATCTTTACCGGAGAAACTGAGTTTCTGATGCGGCAGAAGGGAAGCCATTCCCAATTGAGTGAAACACGGCAAACCTGTTATCCGGAAATCCACTTCGCAATCATAACGATCTTCTCTTACAATGCGGAATGAAAGATCTTTTCCGGATTCAAAACGAAGTCCATCAGAAATGATCACAAAAACACGTTTCCCTTTTTCTGCGTAAGACTTAACCTCTGTGTCCCAGAAATTTCTTTGACTCGACCATTGCTCTGCGTTCCATGCATTCTGTTTGTCCAAAATTTCCTGCCAGGAATTATTCTGGGTTAACAGCCATGAATTTGCATACGCCCTTTCAATTTTATCAGAAAGGCTTGCAAAAATATCTCTATGCTCTGCCTTCTCGGTTGCAGCGATATATTTCCTGTATAAGGTATCCACTGAATAGGTTCGGTTTACATAATTCTCAACTCCCTCTTTGAAGGATTTGGATTTGTAGTCACTCCTTCGAAGGAGGTTCAAAAAATTTGATCCTTCTTTTAATCCCAGATAAATGTCTTCATATTTTTTGAAAAACAATTTCTTTTCCCTGCATTTCACCCAAACGTTCACCTGATCATCATTCAATTTATCATTCAGAATTCCATCCCTCAGCGCACTCAAAACAGTTCGCTCAATAGAATCAAATCCATCTCCATTAAGCAATTCGAGAGGAGCCATCCTGGATATTTCATCCTCCATACCCAGATCTTTCGAAGCCTTTTCGCTTAGCTTCTGAAGCAGTTCACGTGTCTCTTCGTTGTTTTTCCAATGCGTGAACAAGACGAAAGCATCCTGCGTCATTTTCCCTGTCTGGTTGGGCAGGGTTTTATTGAAGGTGTCGCGAAGCCAGGTGTATAGAAAATCCTTAAAGGTGGGTTGGGAAGATTGATATCCAAATTTCTTTGTTAGCACTTCCCATAAATATCCATTCAGGTTGAAGCGTGTTGCTTGTTCCAACCAATAATCATACGTACCCTCAAGAATTTTCTCGGTTAAGGTTCTGAAGATTTCTTCCCATTCAGGATTCACTTCACAAAGCACTGCAAACAATTTCAACCTGAATTGATCCTGGCTGTCACCGGAAATCACCTGATTCCTGAATTCTTTCATCCGTTTTGCAGAACTAAAAAAATCTGCATGTTCCTGCACCAGTTCATAATATTCTCTGCCCAGGTTCATTTCCTGGAGGTATAGGGATATTTTGTTGGTATCAAAAAGTGTGTGGGCAAGATTGAGATCCAGCAGCCAATTTGATTCAGGTGAAGGACATGAAGATGGTTGGTAGATCAAAAATTTCTGTTTCGGTTCCCGAACCAGCACTTTGATCTTGAGGCCAAACTCGTTATTAGCGATTTGTTCTTTCTTCACGCCCTCCAGTTCCAATTCCTCGAAATATTTCAGCATATCTCCACTGGCATCGTACCAAAACACAAGACGATGTTTCTGGAATTGATTTTCTAAAGCTGATTTTATTTTCTCATTCATTTGATTTCAGTTCAGGCCCAGAATGGAATGTATTTTGAGTAAGTCTTGGATTTGTTGGCCGGATCATAATCTTTGATCATTCCAGCAGTTTTAGCATCTGCAATGAACCGAGAGGCAATTGAATAATTTTTTTCATCAATTCCGAAACGACCCCGCAGAGACTGGTTCGTCATGAATTCTCCAGTAACATACTTAAGGCAGCAATGCTGGTAACATGCTCGAATTTTTTCAAGCCTGTCCATTTGGTTCAAAGACCGTGGTGCAAAAAGGATCACCCGCGTGAAATTATCTCCCTCGATAAACTCAGGTGGAGGCAGTTGGAATATTTCACATTGTGCAATCACCTTATCGATTCCTGTTCCTCTTTCCTCACAAATACCCATTCTCCTCATGAGTGATGCCAGCATTTCATTCCTGCTTTCTGGGTTATGATCAATGAAACGCAAGGGATTAATCAGCGGCGGTCCTGGGTTTGTTATTTCAATCCGGTTAGAAAAAATTTCAATCATTGGCCCCGTGCCTTTGATTTCAAAATTCTGGTGAATTAACGCATTGGCCACAATTTCCCGGACAGCAAGCGTTGGATATAATTTTACTTTTTCACGCAATGCTTTTCCAATCACTTCATTCGTTGGTAAACCATCAATAATGGTTTGGATAATAATTTCAAATCCGGAAGCGTATCCCATTACTCCCAATAACTCATGGGAAGTTTCGATCCTTGAATTCCCTTTGTAAAAAATTACTCTTGCAGCTTTTCGGTGAACGGTAGGAAATTTTTCAAGATTGCTCGCAAAGAGTATTGCCCCCAGATTTGTAATAGCGTATCGGTTTTCCTCTCTTACTACTATTTTTTCCTGCTCCAATCTGGAAAGTATTGCTGTCTCGTCTTCAGGCTGTGGTAATTTCAACAAACTGAAAATGGATTGGAACTCTAATAGTTCCAATACTTGCGAACCATTCAATGCGCTTATCGCTTTCCCCATTTCAAATGGCGCATTGTTCGCCTTCAGCCAGATTTTTCTTTCCCGTTCCGGATGGTCGCTTAATTTTTTCTTGTATGAGCCAATTCTCACATAGGCGATCCCCCTGAATTTTACGGGTGTATGGTGAGTGGCCTCCACTTCAATCAATACCACCTTCTTCCCTTCCCAAGTGATTTCAGTGAATTGAAAATCCACCCTTGGCTCAAACTGGGTTGCCAGCCAGTTTTCCAGTTCCTGTTCTCCGATTTTTTCTTTGTGTGGTTCGAATTTTGTTCCAACCACTTTTCTGCTGCTGTCATCAATGCCGAAAATTAGAAAACCAGAAGGCTGCTTTTCTATGCAAGCACTATTAGACAAAGCAGAAAGGTACTCACCCAATTCTTGTGGGTTGGAGTTATTCTCCTTGAATTCCAACCATTCACATTCCCGCCCAAGGGCCAGCAAGTCCTTTATTTTTTCTTCTATTTTTCCAATATCTTTTTTCATTTCCAGAATTTGTCACATAGGACACACATAAAAAATCTTTGAATTCGAATCAGTTTCCCGGATTTTGAGGGTACTTGTTACATAAGCCTCACATAAAAAGACGGGAGATTTCGTACTACTTTTCCCATAACAATACCTCCGGTTCTCAGCTTCGTCAAATAAGCCTTTCCCCGGCTCAGTCACATAACCCTCACATAAAAAAACGCTGTTTTTGATACCTTTTTCCCAGAAAACAAGCCCATCAGTCACATAAGAATCACATAAAATCCGGGAACTGGCTCTCTTTCCGATTGGCTCATTCCATAAATCAAATCGCTCCCAGTAACCAGATCGCCTGTCGGGACTAATGTCGGGATAGGATTTTTTAAAGCCAGATTTAAATCCTATCCCGACAGTTTGTCGGGATTTATGTCGGGACGATTTCACTAACCTCTCATTACCAAAAGAATATTTAGTCATCACTCCTCCTCCTTTTCTAAACCCTTGATAGGCACCACCACATCTCTGAACTTCTGGTAATTCACTTTCACTCCATCGTCGAGATCTATTTCGATATTGCTGATGGCGACCTCATAGAGTTTCTTTTCATATTCTCTTGAATCTTTAAGCGCGACTTCAATCTCGGCGATTTTCTTTCCCGCATTGTTTCGTTCTTGTGCACTGAGACCCGCATTGTCTTTGATTCTTTGCAGACTTTCTTTTTCAGAATCCATTTTGGCAATGAAAGGTTTCAAATAATCATTGAGCATTTTACTCACGAGAGCCGGAGTATAGCGGTGCATATAGATGAGTGCCTTGAAACTGCCTTTGGCGGAACTGAACATCCAATAGATAGGTCGCTTCTTGTATCGCTTGATGTGATCGGGATAAAAGTCTTTGTTAAAATATTTGCGAATGTCTTTTCCCAGCGTGTCTTCAATGAACTTCAGATTTTCATCGAAATGTTCAGTGCCGAATGCCACTTTCAAAAATTCCCTGAACCGCCCCACGATGTCGTCTTCAAAATATTCTCCTTCCAGAACGGGGATGATATTGTCTTCGTTTGGCAAGAAGGTCGGATTGGGGATTTGGTTGAGGAAATCTTGAATGGTTTCGCCTTGATTGGCGAGGATGAGACCAGGTTTATCGAGGGAGTAACGACCAAGGAGGCAACCAGTGGCGTAACTGAGAAACTGTTCAATTACTACCCGTGCATCTATTTCAAGTTGGTTGTTTAAAATTCTACTCTCTTCCTGAAGAATGGTGATTTCATTCAGAGAAATATTAGGCGTCATCTCGTCTTCTAAGCCATAGATAGAAATAAATCTTTTATTCAGTTCTTCTTCTTGCTGGTGAATTTTATAAAATAAATTTTTCCACCAGTTCTTGTATAAATTATAAGCCTCAGAAATTGAATCTAAATTTTGTTTAATAAGCTCATTTTGATAGAATTCATAAGATGTTTCTCTGGAATCCCAATCACTTTTAGAAATATTAATATTATCCGAAACAATATTTTCAATAATATCAATAAAATTAAATTCAACCGGCACTTTTGAAACATGACCGGGCTTTATGTCCAAAGATGGTGAGAATACTTCTAAATAAGAATAGGCTATTTTGCTATTTAACAAACCTAGAAAGTAATTTAAATTATTTTTTGGAAACAATTTTGATCCTTTAGAATCAAAAAAATCATTGGTTGAATATCTTGCAGAAATTGTCGTGCCCGAAAACGCTGTCCAAGTTATTCCTTCTTTAAGGGCAAAATCGCCATTGTAATTATGAGATCTCACTCTTTTGGTTTTAGGATCAATATTATTTTTTATTCCTTCTCCATTATTTTTCCAGCTTAACATCAACTCCCTATTTCCATACCATTTTCTAAATTCTCCTCCTTTTTGATAAAAAAACCAATGCCTTTCAGGGTTAATTTGGTCTGAAAAATGAATTTTGTTATGATCAATTTCCCAATGAAAACGTAAATACTTTTCATTGTTGGCAGTTGTCAAACCTTCCCTTGTTTGTCCATATTTTTGAATTTCAATTCGCTTTGATAAAATGTTTAACAACTTGTCACTTAACCAGTACCCAAATATATAATCCGGAATTGCAGAAAAATCATCAAATTTCCTTATAAAATATCGTTTTAAATGCAATGCTTCTAAGAAGCCAATCATTTTGGAAGTAGAATCCGAAAATGTGTTTAGCTTAAAATATAGCCCTCTCACTCCTTTTGTTTTTCTAAAACAAAAAGCCACATTCTGCACCATTTCACCTGAAATTTCTTGAAAGGCATTAGGGCCAAGCTGCAAAAGAGATTCAATTGATAATTGGCCTTCCAAAAAATATTTCCTTAACTCTTTATAAGCTCCTAAAAACAACCATGCTTGTTGATTTATCATTCCAATTTCCCCGTTGGGAACAATAAATTCAAGACAGCGTTCAATGAAGCAGGCCATTAAATCTGTTTTACTTCTCGGAAAATGATTCTCTACAAAATATTTGAGGGAAGAATTCATTCCCTTTCCCATATATGGGGGGTTCGTCACTACACAATGAAATTGTCTTGAAAGCATTTCCGCCTGCATCTTCAAACTCTCAGAAGCCTGCTGCCAAAGATCCCCGCCTTTCAATTCAAGAGCCTCCATTTCCAAAGGGTCAATCTGAATCAGGGAACCAAAATTATCAGCTTGTGTTAGTTGGTAAAGACTCAGGTCTTTGTGTTCAGTTACAATTTTTCCTCCAGCAACCAAGGGCAAACGAACTGCCTTTTCAATCACATCCGGGGCAATATTTTCCATTGCCATAATATGCGGCTGAACTGGTTTGCGAAGATGACGGTTGTAACGACTCCGCGCCTTCATTGTCAATGCAAATGCCGCGAGTTGGGCGGCTCGTTCATCTATGTCAATTCCAAAGAGGTTGTTCTCCAGAATCAGCGCAGGAATTTCGTTCGTAGCAAATCCTTCTTCTTCATAAATATGCGCGAATAATTCAAAAGCATAAACCAATACGTGCCCACTGCCTGTGCAGGGGTCGAGGAATGTAATGTCTTTAATTGAAGTGATACCTTCAGGTAAAGGAGCTAGAGCAACCACCCCCTTGCCCCCTTCTTGAGAAGAAGGGGAAGTTTCAGGAGCTTCAATAAAATAAGGCATGAATTGCCGAATCTTGCTTTCTGGTTTAAATGTAATCCAAAGTTTGCCCAGCGTATTCTCTACCATATAGCGCACAATCCAGCGCGGGGTGAAAAGCTGGGTGGCAGCAGGAATATTTTCAGGCGTTATCTTTTTATTTTTCTTCAATCCTTCAAAGACTTCGTCTTTTTTCTCGGCAATGTAAAATTGGTAGAGCCAGCCGATCAATTCTTCCTGTTCGCAATCTTCCACTTTCATTGCTTCGCGAATGTCAGTCACGATACTAAACTCACTCAATAAGTCGTCCGGCAACAACAGTTCAGTATAGTCACGAATTTTTTCAAACATGAAAGGCATTGCGCTGTGCCAGGAATTACAAGCAGCGATCAGCAACATCTTGAAGGCTTCGGTTTGCGCATCGGTTACATTGCCCTTATTGTCGAGAAAATTATTCAGCTTTGGTTTGTCAAGCAGAAGTGAATCATCAATATTACCCGCCTTGGCTTCCTGTAAAATTTCAGGAACCGTATGGCCTCCTGTGGGTGTGACAACTTTGGGGCTGGTATAATTATTAGCATCCATGAAGCGCAATGCCATGAGGCGGTTAAACCAGGTGTAGGCAACTTTTTCAATCACCGCATCTCTTCCATGCACCTGAATTTCCTCTTTCAGTTTACCAATTTGTTCTGCTTTGTCCAACAGGTCGGTGCTGGTTGCGGTCAATACATAATCCAGCTTGGTACCCACCTGCGTATGCAGTTTTCTTCTCGCCTCTTTTGCGAATCGCTTCAGGCGATTGGTATCGAGTTTATTTTTTTCAGTCGTTACGCTTTCCATATTCACAATTCTATCATCAGATAGAAATCTTCTTATCTTTTTTCAGCAATACGAGCAACTTGCTCTTTAGTGATTGGATATAGGCTTCCACATCTTCTGGCGTTTCCAGCACAGGCTTAGGGTGATCCACTTTAATATCGTTCAACCTTACAAATGTCTTTTCGCCCTTTGGCGGTTCCGGTTTTTGCGGGTTGGCAAGCCTTGAAAGTAATTCGAGTTGGGCTGGATAAATTTCGTCCACTGCTCTTCTCTGCCAATTCTTAATGTTTCCAATAAACCGCTCATCTTTTATACGACTTGCTATATCTTCCAGTGGTGATAGAAGTTTTGATGCATCTCCAGTTGAGAGTTTTGAAAAGTCCTCCATAGATTGGAGTTGCTTTTTTAGCAGGACAATGGTTTCCAAAGCCGCTTCCCGTTCATTGGTCTGAACCGATTTCACTTGTGCTTCAACGTTCTCAAGGGCCGTCTTGAGCTTCACCATCGTGTCACCTTTATAGGGAGTTTCACTTTCCCTTACTTCATTCAGGAATTGAATGGGCTCCTGTTCTACATAGCCAAGATTGGCGTTATTGCTTTCTAAATAATTCAGTAGTTTGTCAAAAATCTCCCGCTGTGATCCATTCATGAATGCTTTTACTGGTTGAAGAACACTTTCTTTATCATTCAGTAAGTCAACTTGAAATTCTTTAAACGAAGTGTAGAACCATGTGTATTCTTTGGAGGAAACTCGTTCCAGCCGCTGTAATGGTTCTCCCAACATTTTTAGGAATCCATAACGGATTTTCTGCGAAAAAAGATCCCGCACAGTTCTTGCATCGGCAGTCAGTCTTTCCTTAAAGACTCTTGCAACCTCTTTTGCGTCTGTTCCATTGTTTGCTTCATCAAACAAATCACGGTGAAGGTCTTTCAATTGCTTTACTTGAGAATTGGAAATATCTTCTTCTGGTTCCACCAGCACCAGCGGAGCCTCGCGGCTGTTAAGAATAATATCTTTTACTTGCTTGTCTGTAAGTTTGTCAGAATCTTTTCTTAAAGAGATTTTCCCTTTTTTCAGAAGAGTTACAATTTGCGCCAAGGTTGCGTTCGCATACCAACCGTAAGGAATTCCTGAAAAATAATCCAACAGAGTCTTTATTGTATTGCGCTCATGGTTGGCATAACTGCGTTTAATTCTCGATAACACTTCCTCTTCAGTCGGAGTTAATGCTTGCTGGAATAAAACTGCATCCTGCGAAATGAGAGTCAGTGTTACATCGTCATCGCTATATTCTTTCACCAGCAATCGCAATTGAGGATAAGTTGCGGCGATTAGAATCTGAGCAGCGGCTTTCACCCTTGATTGGGCATCTGAAAATGATACGCTAGTGATCTCATTTCCCCGGTGATATAATTTTGAGGTTCCTATCAGATCTTTGATTTGTTGTTGCATTGCTCTCTTGCGCTCGGCGTTTCGGTCAGCCATTTCCATCAGAATTCTTATTCTGTCAGGACTAAGGTTTGCCTGATTAGTCATTTTTACATACTTCTCTGTTCTGCACACAAGGGTTAACTCATCTCTGAGCCTGGGATCTTCGCCAAGCAGAATGAATAGATCATTTGGGTTGCCCATTGAGCGCATGGCAACATTCTCTTTATTGACATTATTGATATTTAGAGGGGTGATGAAATGTAAATAAAAATCCTTTTCCTGACCAAGGGAAGCATTGTCAATTTTTTTACCGAAAATGTAAGACTGAGAATTGTTGTCAAGACGCACTTTATTATCACGGATGATTTCATCAAAAATAGTAGTGCCTAACAAATTGCCCGGAGCAGTTGAATCAATATCCGTGCTCTTGATTTCGTTTTCAACGTCTTTTTCTTCGTTGGTGAGGTATTGATAAATCTCACCTACTCGTTCAATGTATGTTTGAGTTTCCAAAAAATTCAACGCCGTTTGCACTTCTTTTTTCAATGTGCCAGGATTCACATCGAAAGAAGGATAAAGTAGTACAGAAATATTATTAGATGTGGCTTTGAATTCCTTCACAAATTTTACGAGAAACAAGATTTTTAAAATTTGGATGTGCAGAGGTTTGTCGTCAAGAATTCTTTCAGCAAGTATAATTGCCGCCTGCACTTCTGCTCTTAGTGAACTTCGGATCCCTTCATATGTATCAGAATACTTAACGATTTGATCTGTTTCTTTATCTGCAAGATATTTGGCAACGACCTGAAACACTCCGAGCATACTGCGTTCCCCGACACTTTGGTGTTTTCCCTGAAAAGCATTGTGTTGGGACAAACCCCTAACTGAACTTTGGAAAAGATCAAACTGGTATGGGATGAAAGGGAATATGGAAATGAATTGTTCCTCATCCTCAGGGCGATAAGGAGTGTATTGTCTTGAATTGTCACTGAACTCAAAAAGTGTTCGAAGTTGATTTTTAGTTTTCGTATAAATCGTCTTCAGTGTTGCGGTCCCAGTGGGTTTCTTTTCAAGAATACGTTTGCGAATCACTTCGTCGGCATTCGCACTAGTGAGAGAAATCCTCATAGCAAACCTTCCCATAATTTTGGAAAAGTCATTGGACTGCTTTGCAGTCATATCTTCAACTACCAGATCAATTTCATTCTGAGAAGTGACCATTAAAAATGCCTGTCCTTTGCAACGTGTTTGCAGGGTTTCAGCTATGGTCTGAAGGCTCAACATTAGTTTGGAATTGTCTGCAATGAATTGCCCGATTTCATCCACGCAGAAAATAAGACGAAATCCTTTAGGTTGCTGATCTATATAGGCTTGAACTAAATCTGCAAAATTCTCAATTGAAAATTGAAAACTTGATTGCTTGCCTAAAATATTTTCTGCTGCTTCAACGGAAATATTTTTTACTTCAGAATATGCCTTTGCGAATTCTGCGCTTCCAAAAAACACACCCTTTCTTCCTTCTTCCCAATCCTTGCCACTTATCTCGCTAAAGCGAGTCTTAAATTTTTCAAACAATCCATCCTTCTGGAGTGTCCTTTCCAGTTCTGCCAAAAAAGGATCTTGTCCATAGAATCCCTGGAATTCAATGAAGCTCACCCGCCCCAAGGGGCGGGGTATCTAAAACAGCCGTAACTGGCGGTCTTCGTGTAATTTTTTGTATTCTTTCTCCTGACCTTGATTTT
>Ga0247727_10020448_pt1 | contig 10120 bp, 13 predicted proteins | sample WisWelCaveWW1625_FD_202498 | JGI IMG/M metagenome (GOLD analysis project Ga0247727, IMG submission 202498) | Biofilm microbial communities from Wishing Well Cave, Virginia, United States - WW16-25 | ecosystem: Environmental > Aquatic > Deep subsurface > Groundwater > Cave microbial mat | place... | reverse complement strand
CGAACTCCGGCGCGGTCTTGGGAAAGTCACGCCACAGATCGTCCGGTATCGTTTGCGTCATGGCCCAACTCCTTGTTGGCGCTCATGTAGCTGGCGATTGCGCCGTAACTAAGGGGACAGGCATGAAGCTCGTGTCTGCCTGGGTTTCAAACAAATTTGTACCTATTGTGAAGCTCCCGGTCACCGGTGGGCTGAGTCTGTCCGTCACAGTAAGAGTTGCGGAATTTTGGACGTACTTGTGCCCATCCGAGAGGTAGTCCGTAACCACGATATTCCCGATGGTCTTGTAGTCGGAGATCTGAAAAGTCAGCTCGAACGTGATGCTAGCGCCGGGGATGCCGCCATAGTGCTTCGGGTCCGGAGGATTGCCCGCTACCACTTTCTGGATGGCCAGGCACTTGGCGTAGAGTTCATGGGCGGTGGAATTGCTGACGGTGATTGGTCCCGCCGCGTCGCGCGGATCGTTCGAACTCCAGTTTATGCCCGTGATCGTGAGGCCATTGGGGATCGGCACAGGTTCACAATGTTGCAGAAGTTCATACCGTAGCATCGGGACCAGGACCACCTGCTACAACAATACCGATCCATGACACCTCCAGGCAGCTCTGAGGCGGAACGTTTACACTACCTATGGGCGGCTCGGTCGCTGTATGAAGTGGCCAAGCCGGAATTACATTAGTTACAACAAGGTCTCCTTCATACACCATGCCATCGGGGAGGCAGTCTTTTATCGTCAGGGGCTTACCGATGGTTTGCCCGTCGGCGATGTCTAAAGTGATCTTGTACTTGTGCTTGAAGTTTGGGCCGGTCGCGGTCTCGTCCTCCGGGCCCAGGTACTCCTTCTTGATCATGAAGACCCTTGGCGTGACTTCCTGGCACGTCCAGGTGCCGACGTTATTGGTGGTATTGGGTTCCAGAATTGGAGAGCCACTTGTCTCGGCGGTCCAGCGAAAGCCGCCGCGTTCGCAGATTCTGAGAGGAACGTTGGGATCGGCGTAGCGATGGACCTTCGCCGTGACCTCCACGACGATCTCCGGCTGGCTGGGGTCAAAACTGCCGAAGGGGAGTTCAATGGTCGCCAACTGCCAGCCGCTGGCGGGAAGTGTCACCGTACCAACGTTGGCGTAGGGATGTGTCGGCGTACTATTACTAGTCGGAGTGGAGCAATTTGTTACAGCGTCCCAACCTGTGGGCAGCTTCGTGCTCGTCAATGCAAGCGGCCCGCCAATGACGTCCACCATCCTTGCACTGCCAAAGTCAATGCCATCGCAATCTAGCGCGGAACTAGGGGGAATAGGACTAACAGCATTTGCATCAACGCCACGCGAATCGATGGCAAGGTCAATGAAGGGTCCATAGCCGATAGCGTTGCCGGTATTTCTAAATCTCACCTTGAATTTGAACGTCTCACCGATGAGGACTTCGATCGGCACGTCCGGGGGGATTAAGGTTTGGGGCTTAAAATACGCCTCCGGCACGGGCCCCTGAGCCAGCGACGCGGCCCCTCCGGTGAGCCCGACACCGGCCAACGTGCTCAAAACGAACAACAGCGCCCGCTGCGCCGACCGCAACAGGCCGGCATTTCGGAGGAACGTCATGTGAATTACCTACTTGTGTCCGCGTACCGACAATTGCGTACAACATTCCGATTGAAGGTGGGCAGCATTCCGATGATCAGCTCGCGTGTCAAGTGCGGCTCGTTTGGCGGCGGCCTTGCGCAGGCTCTCGCCCTCGAGGGGGTGGAGGCGGTACGCGCCGTGCATGAGACGATCGAGGACGGCGTCGACCACTTCGGCAGTAGGTCAACTACTGCTCTGTCGCGCGTGGCGTCCGGCAGCAAGACACCGAAAGCGAGCCCCAGCGGCCTTGGCCCAAAGCGTTGGCCCAGCTTGGCAAACCTGGCTAGTATCGGTTTGCATGGCGAAAGGCGCTTCGAGCAGGATCGGAATGGGCACCAAGGCGGCTCTGGTTACGGGTGCGGCCCGCCGCATCGGCAGGGCGATTGCCATCCACCTGGCCGGCGAGGGCTGGGACATCGCGCTGCACTACAACACCTCGCAGGCAGAGGCGCTCGGCGTCGCCGAGGAGGTGCGGGCCGCCGGCGCCGAATGCCGGCTCTATCCAGCCGACCTCACCGATCCAGCCGAGGCCGACCGGCTGGTCGAGCACTGCGTGCGCGATTTTCCGCACGCCTGCCTGCTGGTCAACAGCGCCTCCGTCTTCAAGAAGGACACCATCGCCAACCTGAGCCCCGGCCTGTGGGACGAGCATCTGCGCATCAACGCCCTGGCGCCGATCCTGCTGACGCGGGCGTTCCACCGGCTGTCGGCGGCGCAGAGCTGCGTCATCAACATGCTGGACCAGAAAGTGGCCAACGCCACGCCCGACTTCTTCTCCTACACCATCTCCAAGCTGGCCTTGCACAACGCCACCCGCATGATGGCGATGAGCCTGTGGCCGAAGACGCGAGTCAACGGCGTTGCCCCCGGCCTGGTGCTCAGGAGCGGCGACCAGACCGAGGCGCAGTTCAAGGCCGTGCACAAGAAAACGCCGCTGGGGGTGGGGCCGTCGCTGGGGGAGATCTGCCGGGCCGTGGCGATGCTGGCGGACACGCCCTCGATCACGGGCCAGGTCATCACCATCGACGGGGGGCGGCATCTGCTGATCAAGTTTCCCTTCGAGGATGTGCCCAAGGAGTGAGGGAGAGTGCGCCAGGCGTTCCTGCCCGATCCCGGGTATCGCTGCGTGATCATCGAGGATCTGCGCCTGGAGCTTTTTATTGGCGTCCATGCGCACGAGCATGGACGCCGCCAGCAGGTTGCCGTTACCGTCGCTATGTTCGTCCCTGAGCAGGAAACGGGCCCCTCCGACGACATCGCTGATCATGTCTCCTATGCAGACATGGTGGAGGAGCTGCGCGCGCGAGCGCAATCGACGCGCCACGTCAACCTGGTCGAGACGCTGGCCGAGGAGATAGCCGGCATGGCGCTGGCGGACACGCGCATTGCGAGCGTGATCGTCGACGTGCGCAAGACCGCGATCATCCCCGAGGCGAAAAGCGTCGGCGTCATCATCCGCCGTGTGCGGGAGCAGTGAGCCATGCGTGCCGACGTCAGCGTGATTGTGCCGGCTTTCCGTGCGCAGGCCACGCTGGCGCGTGCGCTCGCCTCCGTGCTGGCGCAGCGCGGCGTCGTGGCCGAGGTCGTGCTGTGTGCCGATGACGATATCGACTACTGGCCTGTGCTGCCGCAGGCGCTGCGCGATGCGTCCCGTGTGCATCTGTGCCGCACGCCCGTAGCGCAATCGGGGCCGTCGGCTGCACGCAATGCGGCGCTGCCCTATGCACGCGCCGACATCATCGCCTGTCTGGATGCCGATGACGCCTATGCGCCGGACCGCTTGCGCCTGCTGTTGCCGCTGGTGGAGCGCCATGGCGTGGCAACAGGGCCGACCCTCGAGCTGGAGCGGGGGACCGCTGCGGCGCGCACGGCCCGCCCGCGTGGCGGCGGCGCCTGGCTGCCGGTGGAGGACATCTGCGAGCTGCGCATGCCGTTCTCGCCCGTTTACCAAAGGAAGCTTTGGCCCGCCGGCTGGCCGCCGATCGAGTTCGCCGAGGACGTGATCCTCAACACGGACCTCTACTGCGCCGCCGGCGCCTACCCGTTCGTGGCGGGCGCCGACTACATTTACCATCTGAGCCAGGGCTCGCGCTCGCACTCGGCCGATGCCCTGGCGCGCGCCCGCGCCGGCTACCTGCAGATCCTGGCGCTGGTCGAGCGGCGGGCCGCCTGGCCCGAGCCGGTGCGGCGGCTGGTCTCCCGCGTGTTCCAGGAGGACCTCGCCGCGGTCGAGCAGGCGCAGTCTTCGGGGGAGGCGCCGGCGAGCTGGCGCGACGTCGTGCGGGATGGGTTTGGGCAGTAGGGAATGGTGCAACCCGGGGAGAGCTCCTCTACTCCCTACTCCCCCTTTCTTCTCACGCCGCCGCCAGCCCGAGCCGCTCGTCGCGCCGGCGCAGCCAGGCGATCAGCGGCAGGCTCGCCACCACCATCCAGGCTTTGCCCACCACCTGGCCGGCCAGATATTCGAGGCTGCCGAAGGCCAGATAGAGAAACACCGCGCTGTCGACCACGAGCCCGACCAGGCTGCTCGCCAGCACCGCCAGCAGCAGCCGGTGGCGTTGCAGCGGCGTGAAGACGGCGAGATCGGCGAGCTCCGAGAGCAGGAAGGCGGTGCCCGAGGCCACCACCAGCGCCGGCGGGGCGAGCAGGCCCGACAGCGCCGAGCCGGCCAGGATCGCGCCCACCACCCAGGCCAGCCCCAGGCGGCGCTGCACCAAATCGCGCAGCACCAGCGCCAGCCCGATCACCAGCACGCCGCTCGGCGCCATCAGCCCCGGCGCCACCGGCATCAGGCAGGGGCCGTTTTGCACGCACACCGTCCCCACATGCCCAATCAGCCAGTTGGCCGCCGGGATGCACAAACCGAACGCCGCCAGAAAGCCAAAGCCCTCGAGTTGCTGGCGTCGACGCAAACTCACCTGCTCATCCATCCCGTGCCTATCCGGTGCCGGCCCTCAGTAGGGGGCGGTCACCCTGGCCAATTGCCGACCGCCGATTGCCCACTGCCTACTGCCTCAGAACAGCCCGCCCCGCGTAGCGCGCCTGATCGCCCAGCTCCTCCTCGATGCGGATCAGCTGGTTGTACTTGGCGAGCCGGTCGGAGCGGGAGAGCGAGCCGGTCTTGATCTGCCCGGCGTTGGCGGCCACCGCGATGTCGGCGATGGTGGCATCCTCGGTCTCGCCGGAGCGGTGCGAGATCACGGCCGTGTAGGCCGCGCGCTGGGCCATGGCGACGGCATCGAAGGTCTCGGTCAGCGAGCCGATCTGGTTGACCTTGATTAGGATGGAGTTGGCGATCCCGTCCTTGATGCCCTTGGCCAGGCGCTCCGTATTGGTGACGAACAGGTCGTCGCCGACCAGCTGGCACTTGGCGCCGACGGCCTCGGTCAGGGCCTTCCAGCCCTGCCAGTCGTCCTCGGCCATGCCGTCCTCGATGGAACGAATCGGAAAGCGCGCCACGAGGTTCGCCAAATATTTCGCCATGCCGGCGCTGTCGAGCGTCTTGCCCTCGCCCTCCATGACGTACTTGCCGCCCTTGAAGAACTCGGTCGACGCGCAATCGAGCGCCAGCACCATGTCCTCGCCCGGCCGGTAGCCGGCCTTCTCGATCGACGCCATGATGAAGCCGAGCGCCTCCTCGGCCGATTTGAGGTTGGGGGCAAAGCCGCCCTCGTCGCCGACGTTGGTGGAGTGGCCGGCGGCCTCGAGGGCGGCGCGCAGGGTGTGGAACACCTCGGCGCCCATGCGGATGGCATCGGCGCAGGTCGGCGCCCCTACGGCCATGATCATGAACTCCTGGATGTCGATTGGATTGTCGGCGTGCGCCCCGCCGTTGATGATGTTCATCATCGGGACGGGGAGCAGGTGGGCGTTGGTGCCGCCGAGGTAGCGGTAGAGCGGCAGGCCCAGCGCCTCGGCCGCCGCCTTGGCGACGGCGAGCGAGACGCCGAGGATGGCGTTGGCGCCGAGCCGGCCCTTGTTGGGGGTGCCGTCGAGCTCGATCAGGGCGGCGTCGATGCGGCGCTGGTCGATGGCGTCCATGCCGGACAGCGCGTCGAAGATCTCGCCGTTGACGGCATCGACCGCCTTGAGCACGCCCTTGCCGAGGTAGCGCTTCTTGTCGCCGTCCCTCAGCTCGATCGCCTCGTGTGCCCCAGTCGAGGCCCCCGACGGCACGCCGGCGCGGCCCCAGGAGCCGTCCTCGAGCACGACATCGACCTCGACGGTGGGGTTGCCGCGGCTGTCCAGGATCTCGCGGCCGATGATGTCGACGATGGCGGTCATGACCAAGCCCTTTTGCTGCATTCTGCGAGTTGCGAGCCACGGCGCCACGTGACACGGTTGGGGCGTTTTATCGGGTTGGGCGGGCGGCGCAAGGCCCTCGCGCAAGGAGACTTGATGGCACAAGAGCGCACCTTGAGCGGCGGCTGTCACTGCGGCCGCGTGCGGTATGAGGTAACGACCGGGCTCGAGCCGGTGCTCGACTGCAACTGCAGCTTCTGCCAGAAGCGCGGCGCGCTGTGGACCTATGTCGAGCCCGGGCAGTTCAAGCTGTTGTCTGGCGCCGGCGACCTCTCCGACTACCAGTTCAACACCAACACCATCCACCACCTTTTCTGCCCCGCCTGCGGGGTCGGCTCGTTCTCACGCGGGCAGGGCGCGGATGGCTCGGAGGGGATCGGCATCAACGTGCGCTGTCTCGACGGGGTCGACCTCGCCGCGCTGGCGCTCACGCCCTACGACGGCCGGAGCCGGTAGGCGATGGCGGCGGACCAGGCCCTGGTGCTGTTCTCGGGCGGGCAGGACTCCACCGTCTGCCTGGCCTGGGCGCTGGCGCGCTATCCACACGTCGAGACCATCGGCTTCGCCTACGGCCAGCGCCACGCCGTCGAGCTGGCGCAACGCCCATTGCTTCGCGACCAGCTGGCCGAGCGCTTCCCCGACTGGGGGGCAAAGCTCGGCGAGGATCACGTGCTGGAGCTGGCGACGCTGGGGTCGATCAGCGAGACGGCGCTCACCCGCGAGGCGGCGTTCGCCATGACCTCGGCGGGGCTGCCCAACACCTTCGTGCCGGGCCGCAACCTGCTGTTCTTCACGTATGCGGCGGCGCTGGCCTACCGGCGCGGCATCGCCACCCTCATCGGCGGCATGTGCGAGACCGATTATTCCGGCTATCCCGACTGCCGCGACGCGACGCTGCAGGCGTTGGCCAAGGCCATCTCGCTCGGCATGGACCGGGCTTTCGCGATCGAGACGCCGCTGATGCGGATCGACAAGGCCGGCACCTGGGGCTTGGCCCAGAGCCTCGGCGGGACGCCGCTGGTCGACCTGATCGTCGAGCACACGCACACCTGCTATACGCCGGACCGGGAGACGCGGCATGCCTGGGGTTACGGCTGCGGGGAATGCCCCGCCTGCGGCCTGCGCGCGAAAGGATGGATGCAATGGCAGACCGAAAAGACCTGACCCGCGCCGTCGACCTGGCCATCACCGGCGACTGGGACGGCGCCCACAGAATCGTCCAGGAGGACGAGGCGGACGCCACTTCGTGCTGGATCCACGCCGTGCTGCACAAGATCGAGGGCGATGCCGGCAATGCGCGCTACTGGTACCGCCGCGCCGGGCAGGCATACGAAGCCTACCCCGACGCCAAGGCCGAGCTCGCCGCCATCAAGGCGGCGCTAACGTATTGACCGGCAAGCCGCGCTGGGGCCCGATAGGGTCCGACCCACGCCCGCCACAGTGTCGGGCGAGCTTTGCTGCCAACACCGCTCGACCCAACCGACGGGGCCCGAGACCCATGATCAACTCAGAAATCAACTCAGAATTGATTTCCGTTCGGTCGCGCGCGGCCGCGCTCACTCTCTCTCTCACCCTCTGCGCAATCGTCGCCCTTGCCGCTCCGGCCCGCGCCCTGGAGGAGCAGGCCGGCGAGGCCGACGCCATCAAGGGCTGCGAGCAGCGCATCTGCACCATGCTGCTGCAGAAGACCGCCACGGGCGGCGACCTCAAATGCGCGCTGACCAAGACGTGGGCGCAATCGACCATCAAGGACGCGGAGAGCCGCACGGTGAAGTGGAGCTGGGGCGACGCGCGCTGCACGGTCGACCTCCACGTCCCGCGCGCGCTGATCGCCGCGGCGATGACCGAGAAGACCTACAAGTTCCACCTGCCGCCCACCACCGCGCGCTGCGTCGTCGAGCAGGACGGCGCCGTGCGGCCGGTGACGGCGATCCTGTCGCCCAAGATCGTGTTCAAGGACGGCAAGGCCGAGAAGGTGTGGGTCAACCTCAAGAGCATCGAGGGGCCGGCGGCGATCAAGCTCACGCTGCAGACGGCGGCGAGCATGGAGGACACCCTCGGGCTGTTCCAGCGGCCGATGCTCAAGGCCATCAACCGGTTCATCGGCCGGCACTGCCCGGCGGCCTACCCGCAGGCGACGGCTGCCAAGGCGCCGGGGAAGTAGCCAAGCCTCGGGCGCATGGTAGGCTCTGGGGCTTCGGTCCGGCCGGGGCCCTGGAGGAAGGTTCGCCGATGCGAGTGCTGGTTGTGGTGTGCCTGAGCGTGCTGCTGGGGGCGGCACTGATGTCGGATAGCGCCTGGGCCCAACCCAGGGCCTGCAACAGCTCGATCAGCGCCTCGGCGCGGGCGACCAACGGGCTGAACCTGGTGCCGCCGCAGACCTACGACACGCAAGAGCTCGCCCGCAGCCGCGCCATCGCTGCCTGGCAGGGGACGGTGGCTGCACGCTGCCCGCGCCGTTCGAGCCCGTGGCGGCGCGCCAAGGGCAGGAAGGTCGACTGCGACGGCTACGCCGGCGGCATCAGCTGCGAGGTGAGTGCCACGCCCGCGCGCAGGCTGCTTTAGCGGGTGGCGAGCCAGAGCGGAGTTGGGCTCCGCCCGGCCCTCCCCGCGTTCCCGGAAACCGAGGCCATCAGGCCGAGGTTGTCCGGGATCTTGCCGCGACAGGTTTGATCGCCGTTCGTCCCTCATTTCGCGGCAAGGTCCCGGCTCTCGCGCCCCATCCGGGCGCTTCGGCCGGGAATGCAAGGCCGGGGAACGGTGGCTGGGGTCCTCGAGCACCACGACCTAATATTCCTTCTGGACTTCGGCCGATTGTCTGGCTCTCCTTCGGCGAGCGTCGAGCAAGCGCGCGATGCGTGCGTGCCGCGCAGGAGGACCAGAGATGACCGCCAGACCCAGTATCGCCATCGTCGGCGCCGGTATCGGCGGGCTGGCGCTGGCAGCCCTCCTGAGCCGGGCGGGTGCCAAGGTCCAGGTCTATGAGCAGGCCCAGCGGTTCCAGCGCATCGGCGCCGGCATCCAGATGAGCCCCAACGCCGTGCGCGTGCTGCGCGCGCTCGGGCTCGAGGCCGACCTGCGCCGGCGTGCGTTCGAGCCGCCGTCCTGGGCCAACCGCGTCTGGGACACCGGCGAGCAGATGGCGGAGCTGACGTTCGGGGCGGACGCCGAGCAGCGCTATGGCGCGCCCTACCTGCTGATGCACCGCGGCGACCTGCACGCAGCCCTGCTCTCGGCCGTGCCGCCGGAGCTGATCGCATTCGACCGGAAGCTGGACGGCTTGGATCGCAGCGGTGCCGGCGTCACGCTGCGCTTTGCCGATGGCACCAGCGCGGTGGCCGACGCCGTCATCGGCGCCGACGGCGTGCATTCGAAGGTGCGCGAGGTGCTGCTGGGGCCGGAGAAGCCGCGCTTCACGGGACGGGTGGCCCACCGCACGGTATTCCCCACCGCGCTGATGGGGGGCTTCTCGCTCGCCACCTGCACCAAGTGGTGGGGCCCGGACCGCCACATCGTCACCTATCCGGTGACGGCCGCGCGCGACGAGACCTACTTCGTCACCAGTGTGCCCGACCCCGGCTGGGACATCGAGTCCTGGTCGGCGCGCGGGGACATGGCCGAGGTGCGCGCGGCGCTGGCCGGATTCCACGACGACGTCCAGCGCGTGCTGGCCGCCTGTCCGCAGGTGCACAAGTGGGCGCTGTTCGAGCGCGATCCGCTGGCGCGCTGGGCCGACGGCCCGATCGTGCTGCTGGGCGACGCCTGCCACCCGATGATGCCCTACATGGCCCAGGGCGGGGCCAGCGCGCTGGAGGATGCGGCGCTGATCGCGCGCTGCCTCGGCGAGGCCGGCGACGTGGCGGAGGCCTTCCAGCGCTACGCGGCGACGCGGCAGGGGCGGACCGCGCGCCTGCAGCTGACGTCGCGCGCCAACATCTGGGGCAAGGAGAAGGTCGATCCGGGCTGGGTCTACGGCTACGACGTCTGGCACACGCCGATCGCCGCCGCCCCCGCCTCGGCCTGAGGGCGGACGGCCGCGGCGGCCGGTCCAGTGCGTCCGGCATGCCCACCGGGATCTGGTGCAGCGAGGCTAGCTGCCATTCCTGCGGGTGAAAGCCCCGCCAACAGAGGAGTCCAGTCACTGTTGTAGTCATATCCAGCAACGTGCCTATCGCGTTGGAAGCCTGGATGTAAAAGCC
>Ga0247727_10020447_pt1 | contig 10120 bp, 9 predicted proteins | sample WisWelCaveWW1625_FD_202498 | JGI IMG/M metagenome (GOLD analysis project Ga0247727, IMG submission 202498) | Biofilm microbial communities from Wishing Well Cave, Virginia, United States - WW16-25 | ecosystem: Environmental > Aquatic > Deep subsurface > Groundwater > Cave microbial mat | place... | reverse complement strand
CGGATCGCTCTCGACCTGTGGCGGGAGGCGTTCGCTCAGACTCACGCTACCGCTCTAGGCCTGTTACACCAGGTCAGATCCACCCCGAACTCGCCCTTTGCCCTGTAACGATGCTACAGTCTCCAAAAGTAAACCTTTTGACAGTCCTCCCGCCCTGTGCTAGACTCTCTGGCGTCTGATTACGTTTGGCAGACGATGATTTTGCAAACATACTACCAACACCACACGGCTTGCCGTGACCAGGGCGTTGAAGTTTCAGTTGTAAATAGTTGTCAGCACTCATAAAACATTCTAGCCTCGGCGGAGTCAGACTCTACCGGGGCTTCGCTTTTTTAGGCGGGGCGGCGCACAGGCCGCTCCGCAACAGGAGAAACATATGGCAAGTAAATTACGAATTATCCCCATCGGGGGACTCGGGGAAGTGGGCAAGAACATGATGGTGTTCGAGTACGGGCGCAACGCCCTGATCGTGGACACCGGCCTCATGTTCCCCGAAAACGACATGCTGGGGATTGACTACATCATCCCCGACTACTCATACCTGCGTGACAAGGCCGACATCATTCGCGGCATTGTCATCACCCACGGCCACGAGGATCACACTGGGGCCATCAAGCACGTCATCGAAGAACTGAACGCGCCCATCTACGCCACGCCGCTCACTCGCGGTTTGCTGGAAGTGAAACTGCGCGATGCCAAGTTGCTGGACAAGACAACGCTCAACACCGTGCAAGCCGGCGATGCCGTCACCATCGGCCCGTTCACCGTCGAGTTCTTCCACGTCTGTCACAGCATTCCCGACGGCGTGGGGCTGGGCATCACCACCCCGGTCGGCCTCGTCGTCCATTCAGGCGACTTCAAAATCGATCACACGCCGGTGGATGGCTGGGTGACTGACTTCTCGAAGTTGGGCGAGTTCGCCAGCCGGGGCGTGCTGGCCCTGCTCTCCGATTCGACCAACGCCGCCAAGCCCGGCTGGACTCCGTCCGAAACGGTGATTGATGGCGCGCTCGACAAAGTCCTCCGCGAAGCGCCGGGCCGCGTCATCATCGCCACCTTTGCCTCGCTCATCTCGCGCATCCAGCAAGTGGTCAACGCCTGCATCCGCAACGATCGCAAGATGACGCTCGTCGGCACGTCAATGGTGGAGAACGCCAAGATGGCGCAGAAGCTGGGCTACCTTGAAGCGCCTGAAGGTTTGTTGATCCCGACGGATCAGGCGCTCAACATGCCCAAAGACAAAGTGGTGATCATGACCACCGGCTCACAGGGTGAGCCGTCATCCATTTTGGGACGCCTTTCGGTGGGCCGCAACCGGCAGTTCGACTTGAAGGAAGGCGACACGGTGGTGATCTCGGCTCACCCGATTCCGGGCAACGAAGAGATGGTATCCCGAACGATCAACCGCCTCTTCCAGCGCGGGGCCAACGTGATCTACGACCCGATCCTGCCGGTGCACGTCTCCGGCCACGCCAGTTCCGAAGAGCAAAAGTTGTTCATCAACCTGGTGCGGCCCAAGTTCTTCGTGCCCATTCACGGCGAGCTACGCCAACTGCACCAACACGCGGCGCTGGCCCGCGAGGTTGGTATTCCTGATGAAAACATCGCCGTGATCGAAAATGGAACCGTCATCGAGTTTACCGAGGACGCGATGAACATCGGCGAGCGCGTGCCGGGCGGCTACGTCTACGTGGACGGCACCGGCGTGGGCGACATTGGCCCCGAAGTGATGCGCGAGCGCGAGAACCTGGCCCGCGACGGCTTCGTGGTCGTCAACCTGCTGGTGGATCGCCAGACCCGCAAGCTGGTAGAGAAGCCGCTCATCCTGTCCAAAGGCTTTGTGTTCGTGCGCGACTCGGAAGAGTTGTTTTCGATGGCGGCCAAGAAAGCTGAAGTGGCCGCCTTCAACGCCAACGGCGACGGCATGGCCCGCGCGGTCGAAGAGCGCCTCTCGGAGTTCTTCTATTCAGAGATGAAGCGCAGACCGATGGTGTTTGCAATTGTGAACGAGGTGTAATTCAGACTTCCGAGGTTTATAAAATTTCGGAAGTCTGAAAAGCGGGCGGCCTGTCACCGACAGGCCGCCCGCTTCAATTTAGCCAGCCGGCGAAATGAATTTCGCGACTGAAACGCTTCACGGAGTGCGCTCAAGCGCACTCGATAAGCTTCTCGTAACCTGCTTCAGCAGGGTTGACTTTTCAGCCGCCGATTTCAATCGGCGGGTTTAGGGATAGCGAATGTCTCAAACCACTCAAACTTCGATAGTTGCCAAACAACCTTCAACGGCTGTCTATTTGGTCGGCTACTACGCGGCCTTCATCGGCCTGGGGATGATGAGCGCGATTCTAGGCCCCACATTGCCCGGCCTGGCCGCGCAGACTCGCACCACGTTGAGCGGGATCAGCGTGTTATTCGCCGCCAAATCTATTGGCTACATCGCCGGCTCCCTGCTGTCGGGCCGTTTGTATGATCGTCTGCCCGGCCATCCTATCCTGGCTCTGGCTGTTCTGCTCTCCACCGCCAGCCTGATTCTGATCCCGTTTACGCCGCTATTGTGGTTGCTGTTTGTGGTGATATTCATGATAGGTGTGGCCGAGGCCGCCATTGATGTTGGCGGCAACACCTTGCTCGTCTGGGTCTTCGGCGAGAAGGCCGGGCCGTACATGAACGGCCTGCATTTCATGTTCGGGGCCGGGGCGGCCATCGCGCCGCTGATCGTGGCCCGGGTCATCCTGTTCAGCGGCGGCATCACCTGGACATTTTGGGTGCTGGCCCTGCTGGTCTTCCCGGCGGCGTTGTGGGTGTGGCGCGTCCCCAGCCCGGGGGCGCATGCGGCGGCGAGGACGGCGCAGGAAGATCGAGTCAACTATGTTCTGGTTGCCTTGATCGCGGCCTTTTTCTTTTTGTACGTTGGGGCCGAGGTGGGGTTTGGCTCGTGGGTGTTTACCTATGCGACGACGTTGAAGCTGGCCGACGAGGCCACTGCCGCCTATCTCACCTCGGCATTTTGGGGCGCATTGACGGCGGGGCGTTTGCTGGCGATTCCGCTGGCGGCGCGCCTTAGGCCGCGCACAATTTTGGCGATGGACCTGGCGGGATGTTTGCTCAGCGTCGGCCTGGCCTTGCTGTGGCCCGGTTCTACGGTGGCGATCTGGCTGGCCGCGGTGGGGGCCGGCCTCTTCATGGCTTCCGTCTTTCCAACCCTGCTCTCTTTTGCCGAGCGGCGCATTGTTATCACCGGCAGGATCACGAGTCTCTTCTTTGTCGGCGGAAGCCTGGGCGCAATGTTTCTGCCGTGGTTGATCGGGCAGTTGTTTGAGCGGGTTGGCCCCTGGGTGACGATGGCGACCGTGTTCGGGGCGTTGCTGTTGAATACAGTTGTATTTGTGGTGTTGATGATTTACGCGCCGAGACGCGCTCGTTATGAATGACCATCGTGGGAGCGTGGGAGCGCATTGTATGCGCGATAGGTCGCGGTTGCACGCTTCGCGCGCTCCCACGATGACTGTCATTTCTGAATTGGCACATGCAAAAACGGGCGGCCTGTCGAGGAGGGGAGACAAGCCGCCCGTTTTGGTCACCCCCCTCTCCTGACAGAACCACGCTGCCAGGAGAGAGGGCTGGGGTGAGGCTAAGCCGCCGGCTTCCGGCGCATCCGCCGCCAGGCGGCCCGGCCAATGAAGAAGACGGGCAGGCCGACGATGAGCAGGAAGGGCAGGCGGGCGATGCTGAAGTAAATCAGTCCGTCGGCAAGGTTTTGCAGGAAGTTCACCAGATCTTCAATTGCCTCTTTGGCCGTGCCTTCGGGGTGCCAGCCGGCAATTTCAATGGGCTGGGTGGCGACGTTCGGGATCAGCTCAAGGCTGATGGCCGAAAGCGCCGCCGATTCTTCGTAGTATTTCATCTGACCCTTGATCACTTCAATTTGCTCGCGGGTGTAAACGAGCTGGTTGTAGACGGCCAGCACGTCCTCGGTCTTGGTGGCCTCTTCCATGATGGACTGCAACTGCTTCTCGGCGGCCTCGAGGTTGGTCAGGCGGCTTCGCAGGTCGGTGTATTCAGAGGTCACGTCCTGGCCGGAGATGGTCTCGCTTTTCACTTCGGCGGCCATGCCCTTGATCTGGCTCAGGGCCTCGTTCAGCTTTTCGCTCGGCACCCGGATGGTGAGGTTGGCCTGCTGGGCGAGTTGGGCGTTCGGCCCGTAATAAGTTTCGAAGGTGTTGAGCGAGACGACGAAGCCGCCCATGCTCTCGGCCATACGGCTGATGGTCTCCACCGAGGCCGTTGTGTCGTCCACGACGATGGACAGGTTGGCGTTTTTGATGACGAGGCGGTCGGCAAGGGCGACGTTGCTTGCAACGTCCTGAGCTTCGGGGGCGTAGAACGCCCCGCCTGCGGCAGGCGCTTCCTGAGCGGGCAGCCCGGCGGCATCTGCGCCAGTATAAGCAGGTGCGGCCTCTCCACTGACCACGCTTTCAGCTTCGCGCGGGAGCGGGCTAGCCGCGCCGCCACAGGCGGCAAGAGCGAGGGTAACAATCAAAATACTGGCAAATAAGGTGCGTTTCATGGTCGGCGTCCTTTCACTTCAATGGCGAGTTGTGTTGGTGAAGGAAAGACGGGAAACCTGCCCCGGAAGTTCCCTCCCCGATTTGACTTTGTGTCAAACCGGGGAGGCTGGTGATTATTCACAAGTGCTCTCGGCCCGCGTCCTCGCGGGCCGTCCGCGAGGACGCAGACGGGGAGCAACAAAGATGTGTGCAATCGTCAGGGGGAGGGCATGTTCTGTGTTTACTTTTGCTGTGCCTCTGCCGCCCTGGCGGCTTTGCGGCGGCTCCGCAACCAGCGCCAGCCAAACAGGGCTGGAACACCTAGCACAACAATGAACGGCCCGCAGACGATGGTAAAGCTGATGAGGAGGTCGGCGATACTTTGCGCGATGCGAACCAGGAGCTCAATTGACTGCTTGGCTGTGCCTTCGGGGTGCCAGCCGGCAATTTCAATGGGCTGGGTGGCAACGTTCGGGATCAACTCGATGCTGATGGACGAGAGCGCCGCCGCCTCTTCGTAGTATTTCATCTGGCCCTTGATCACTTCGATTTGCTCGCGGGTGTAAACAAGCTGGTTGTACACATCCAGCACGTCCTGGGTCTTGGTGGCCTCTTCCATGATGGACTGCAACTGCTTCTCGGCGGCCTCGAGGTTGGCCAGGCGGCTCTTCAAGTCCACGTACTCGGAAGTCACGTCCTGCCCGGAGACGGACTCGCTCTGCACTTCGGCGGCCATGCCCTTGATCTGGCTCAGAGCGTCAGTCAGCTTTTCGCTTGGCACACGGATGGTCAGGCTGGCCTGCTGGGCGGACTGGGCTTCCGGCCCGTAAGTGGTCTCGAAGGTGTTGAGCGAGACGACGAAGCCGCCCATACTCTCGGCCATGCGGCTGATGGCGTCCACTGAGGCCGCAGTATCGTCCACGACGATGGACAGGTTGGCGTTTTTGATAACGAGGCGGTTGGCGAGAGCAGAACCAGCCGCAGAGGCATCTTGCGCCTCTGCCATGGCAGGCGCGGCGGTGGCGGCAAGGGCCTCAACGTAGCCGTATTCGAGAGGAGCGACGGTGGCGGCGCCACCGCAAGCGGCTAGGGCGAGAGTACAAATCGCGGCCAGAATGAGCATTTTGGTTTTCATGGCAAACTCCTTCTGAAGAGCCTCTAACAAGATGTTGGCCAGAAACCCGGTTTCTTCACAGCATGATGATAGACGCTCTAAAAACTTATCACGTCTTCTGGATATTCTGGTGATTGGAAGACGAGACGGGCAGACAGGTGAAAAAGTCCTGTCTTTGCATTGCCGCGAGCGTAACGCAAAGCACGCCAGCCCGCTTGATAAACGGCTGACAGGCGGATGACAAAATTGGCTCAGCCCAACTGACAGACAGTTACCAGCCTTTTTGTAGGCGGGCGATGAGGCGGTTGGGGAGACCGGCGTCGGACATGCGGCTCTGAGTGGCGGCCACATCGTATGGCACGCGCCGGAACTCCCAGTGGTTGGTCTCAAAATCAAGCATGGCGTAGGCGGCGTCGGGGTTGCTGTCGCGGGGCTGGCCCACACTGCCGGGGTTGATGATGATCCTATCCCGGCCCAGGGACAGAATCTCGTCGTAGTTGGCCCGCATCTCCATCACATCGCCGTTCAATTTGATATACATGATGGGCATGTGGGTGTGGCCCACCACGCAGTACGACGTGTTGAAGTGAGCAAAGTTCTGCTCGGCAGTATAGCGGTCGAGAATGTACTCCCACACCGGCTGGCGGGGGCTGGCGTGAACCAGAGTGTAATTGCCGTGCAAAATGCGCTCCGGCAAATTGTTCAAGTACTCGCGAGAGTCGGGAGTAAGCGCCCGCTGAGTCCAGCCAATTGCCAGGCGGGCATCCACGTTGAAGGCGGAGATGTCAATGCCGCCGATGGCGGCTTTATCGTGATTGCCTATCAGGCACGTCAGGTTGGGCAGGGCGCGGATGCGCTCCACGCATTCATTTGGGTCGGGGCCGTAGCCCACCAGGTCTCCCAAACACCACACCGTGTCGTACTCGTCGGCGTCGGCCAGTACAGTCTCCAATGCGGCCAGATTGCCATGAATATCAGAAATAATGAGAACACGCATGAGCAGATGATAGCCTCTCAGACTGATTCTGTCCAATGTTATAATCGCCCACGTGACCGACAGGCTGGTTATTTCAACCCATAGCCCGGCTCAGACACAACAAATAGGAGTCCAACTGGGGAAGTTGATTCAACGGGGAGATGTAATCTGCTTGATGGGTGAGTTGGGGGTTGGGAAAACGACTCTGGCAGTGGGAATCGGTCACGGCTGGGGAGCGTTGGAAGTAGTCAACAGCCCGACCTTTGTCTTTGTCAACGAGTACAGCAATTCCGGGGGCGACCGCCTCTATCACGTGGACGCCTACCGTTTGCGTGACGCCGCAGACGCCGAAAGCATTGCCCTGCCGGACATGTTGAATGACACGGACAGCGCCATCCTCGTCGAGTGGCCGGAGCGCGTGCTGGCTCATCTGCCGCCCGAACGCTTGTGGGTTGAACTGCGCTGGATAGATGACGAGACGCGCCAGTTGCGGATTGAGGCGGCGGGCGAGCGGTACCGGCAGTTGATAAAAGTGATGAGTGAAACGTCAAACGACAAACGACAATGAAAGATTCTCGTTTGACGTTTGACGCTTGACGTTTTAGATTGTGATTCTGGCAATTGACACCGCCACTCGCATGATCGGCCTGGCCCTGGCTACGGAGCAAGCCATCGTGGCCGAAGCGACGTGGCGCACGCGAAACAATCACACGATTGAACTGGCTCCGGCTATCGAGCGACTATTGGCCGCGCAGGGCATCGCGGCCAACGCGTTGACGGCGATTGCGGTTGCAGTCGGGCCGGGGTCGTTCACGGGCGTGCGCATCGGGTTGGGAGTGGCAAAAGGATTGTCGCTGGCGGCGACACCCAACTTGCCGCTGATTGGCGTGCCGACGCTGGACATCGTCGCCAGAGCTTTGCCGCAAGGCAAATTGATCGCCGTGATTCAGGCGGGGCGCGGGCGCGTGATCTGGGCGCAGTATGTAGACGGGCAAGCGGCTTCCCAGGCGGCGCTGGGAAATTGGGAAGAGGTGGCCGCCCACGCGGACGGCGGCGAAACCGTCATCGGCGAGATCGATCCGGCCGGCGTTGAAGTGCTGAGTCATCACCAAATCAAAACCGGATCGCTTTCGCAAAATGTGCGCCGGGCCGCGTGCCTGGCCGAGATCGGGTGGGAGCGGTGGCGGCAGGGGGCAACCGACGACGCGGCCACCCTGGCCCCGATCTACGTTCACCAGCCGGCTTCGGGGGAGACAAATGGCTAAGGTGAGCATCGCGCCGATGACGCTGGCCGATGTTTCGCAGGCGGTCGAGATTGATCACCTGTCGTTTCCTTTACCGTGGTCGGCCAGCTCGTATCGGCACGAACTGGTGGAAAACGATCACGCTCACTTCTTCGTGGCTGTGGACGGCGTCCAGCGCGGCTGGAGGACGTGGCTCGGCCTGCCAGCCCAGCGGCGGGTCATCGGCTTTGTGGGATACTGGCACGTGATTGACGAGGCGCACATCAGCACGATTGCGGTGCACCCCCGGTGGCGCGGGCACGGGGTGGGCGAGCGGTTGCTGAGAGCGGCGCTAAAACATGCGCTGGGCCTGGGCGTGACGATGGCCACGCTGGAAGTGCGGGTGTCGAACGTGGCGGCCCAAAACTTGTATCGCAAGTATCACTTTGAAGAAGTCGGACTACGCAAGCAATACTATCGCGACAACGGCGAGGATGCGCTGTTGATGACGGTGAAACCGTTGAGACTCAATTTGCAATTCACAATGCGTAGCTCACAATGAAGAATTGCCGCTTCGCGTTGTGAATTGCGAATTGTGAATTCATAAGGACAGACTGAATGGCGAAAGTTTTGATAACGGGCGGCGCCGGGTTTATTGGTTGCAACTGGGCGGCGCGATTGATGCGCGAGGGCCACGATGTGACGCTGTTCGACAACCTTTCACGCAAAGGCACTCAGGCCAATTTAGATTGGCTGAGGCCGCAGGGCGAGTTAAATTTTATTTATGGCGACGTGCGCGACGCGGCGGCGGTGGCCGAGGCGGCCAAAGGCCAGAACGCCATTTATCATCTGGCGGCGCAAGTGGCGGTGACCACTTCGGTCATTAACCCGCGCGAGGATTTTGAGATCAATGCCCTCGGCACGTTCAACGTGCTGGAGGCGGCCCGGCTGACGGAGACTCAGCCGGTTGTCGTGTACGCTTCGACCAACAAAGTGTACGGCGGGATGGAGGACGTGCGCGTGAGCGAAGAGTCAACGCGCTACCGTTACACCGACCTGCCGCTCGGCCTGCCGGAGACTCAACCGCTCGACTTCCACTCTCCGTACGGCTGTTCAAAGGGCGCGGGCGATCAATACGTGCGCGACTATGCACGCATTTACAACCTGCCGACGGTGGTATTCAGACAATCGTGTATCTATGGCGCACGCCAGTTCGGTGTTGAAGATCAGGGCTGGCTGGCGCACTTCGTGATTGCCACGGTCAAAGGCCGCCCGATCAACATTTACGGCGACGGCAAGCAGGTGCGCGACATGCTATGGATAGATGACCTGCTTGACGCTTACCAGATCGCTCTGACCCACCCGGACAAGATCGCCGGCAAGATTTTCAACATCGGCGGCGGGCCGGAGTTCACGCTTTCGATCTGGACGGAAGTCGGGCCTTTGCTCGAAGCGCTGGCCGGGCGCAAGGTTGAAACCTGGCGCGGCGCCTGGCGGCCGGGCGACCAGAAGGTGTACATCAGCGACATCGGCAAGGCCGAACAGGAGTTGGGCTGGCGGCCAAAAGTGTCGCCGCAGGAAGGCATGCGGCGGTTGTGGGAATGGGTGAGCGCGAACGCGGCTCTGTTTGAGTGAGGATTGAGTGCTTGCGAGCAGGAGCGGAATAGTATGAGCGAGACCATTGACAGCTTAACTCAAATCGCCGGCGAGGTGATGGTTTGCGAGAAGTGCAAACTGCATGCGACGCGCAAGAAGGCGGTTCCGGGAGACGGCCCGGCGAATGCCAAGATCATGTTTGTCGGCGAAGGCCCCGGCTTCCACGAAAACGAGCAGGGCAAACCTTTCGTAGGCGCGGCGGGCAAGTTTTTATCTGAACTGCTGGCCTCCATCGGCATGAAACGCGAAGAGGTGTTCATCACCAACGTCGTCAAGTGCCGCCCGCCGCAAAACCGCGACCCTGAACCTGATGAACTCAAGGCCTGCAACGCTTATCTGGAGCGGCAGATCGCCGTCATCAAACCAAAAGTGATCGTCACCCTGGGCCGCTATTCGATGGAAAAATTTTTTCCGGGGGCAAAAATCTCGTCCATTCATGGCCAGGCGCGGACGATTGGTGGGCAGTTGGTGGTGGCGATGTTCCACCCGGCGGCGGCCCTGCACCAGCCTCAGTATCGCTCGCTGATCGAGCAGGACTTCAAAAAACTTCCGGAGCTGATCGCCAAAGCGGAAGCGGTCGAAACGCCGAAGCCGCCGGACGACA
>Ga0247727_10020446_pt1 | contig 10120 bp, 9 predicted proteins | sample WisWelCaveWW1625_FD_202498 | JGI IMG/M metagenome (GOLD analysis project Ga0247727, IMG submission 202498) | Biofilm microbial communities from Wishing Well Cave, Virginia, United States - WW16-25 | ecosystem: Environmental > Aquatic > Deep subsurface > Groundwater > Cave microbial mat | place... | reverse complement strand
AACCTTGGCATCTCTTCTATATAAACAAATATTTGGTTTCGAATACTATCGGGGATTACCGATTCATCATATTCTTTAAAGGCGTAAGATTTCTGGTAATTAGTACTGTCCGGTGTTGATGGTAACTCATCAGGGGTTTTCTGAGATTTCAAATTAAATGACCCAAGAAGAAATACGAGAATGAAAATAATCTTCACTTGCATTTGCACCTGTTTATACTATTTAACGTGCCCCCTCGGAATGTTAGGACTGTCGGGATTCACGCTTAGCTTCAGCATTTTGGGAAGAACAACCAGGTCCATATCTTCCATGGGCACAGCGCCTAATAAAACTTCATCACCCATAATCAATGCTCCTGCAAAACAATTCCTGTTTTCAAAAGAAACTCTTACAGGCCCGGCATAAGGAACGGTATGTGAACCACCATCGGCTGTAGTGGCCTCGCGTGTCTCCAGAACATTGAGTTCAAGCTGAGTGGCTATATGCTGAGGAATTACGAGGTAAGTGGAGCCGGAGTCAACTAAACACTTCACACCTACCGGGGCTAATTCAGATTTCACCGAATTTGAAAGTGTAATGTTGGCGTGAACAAGTCCCATGAGCTACTATGAATTTCTTCCTGCAAAATTACATCGCCGGAAATTACCAATGACCAATGACTATTGACCAATGACAGAAATCCTTCCCACCCAAACCTCTCTCTCCGTCCTGCACTGCACCAAATAATTTCCCGAAGGAAGAGAAGAAACATCTAACTGCTTAGTGAAGATTCCTGCATCAGCCATTTCATTCAGGTTCAGCACTTCCCTTCCCATCAAATCAATTACAGAAATAATTACTTCACTACTCTGTGAAATATTGAACTGAAGATTTACGAATGAAGAAGCCGGGTTGGGCGCAAACTGAATCTGCTGTGCAGTGGCAGTGGCCGAGCGCTCCTGCCATTCGCCATTCACCAGCAGCGAATAATATACAATCACCTTAATGAAATCCACCGAGCCAGTGGCTGTTGTTGTGTTCGATGCATGATAGCATTGCAGCCACACGCCAAAGCCGCTGCCGTTAATTATTCCGGGAGTCCACCAGGCGCTCCATAAATCGGTAGATGATCCGTAGTTTTTTATTGCCGCTGTGGTCGGCCATCCCGCATTCGATTTCTTGTTGGCTCCGAGTGGTTGCAGGTTATTCATGAGCTTAACAGAAGAATCGCGCACGGCATACTGCTGATCGGCCATTCTTTCAATCTTTACTTTGATGCCGGCGATCAATGCATTGGTGGGAATATTAAAATTGAAATCGGAAGCCATCAGTCCGCGGCTGTAGGCGCATGTTGACTGAAAACAAAAACCAGCCGCTGCCATCTGTGTAGTAGCAAACTGGTTATTGTTGGTAGAAATGTTCTGCGGCATATTCCACTCGCTGCCCGGGCAAGCCAGGCAACCGGCGGCTGCCTCCACTCCCGTTTGCGGAAGGCGCACCTGCTTTAATACTTGCGCAAAGGATAATTGTGTGAAGAGAACGAATGCAACAATGGCAATCAATCTCGAGAGGGTAACAGTGTGTTTCATAGGATAGTGATTTTGAAAGCATGAAGTTAAGAATTCTTTTGTAGATGGAAGACATGGCAGGGAACCTTTTCGCTGCAAAGCATAAAAATCCTTATGAAAAATTACTTGAGCGGAAGCGTGGGTTTCAGCACCCGGCGCATTTCTTCCACTAATTCCTCAATGCGAAAGGGCTTGGCGATCAACCCATCCATTCCTTCGCTGATGTATTTGTCGCGGTCTTCTTTGAGGGCAAAAGCAGTAACGGCGATAATGAACGGCACCTTTACACCATACATTCTGCGCAATTCACGGGCAGCATCATCGCCATTCATTTCAGGCATCTTAATATCCATCAGTATCAGCTCATATGTTTTCTTCTGAACTGCCAACAGAACTTCTTTTCCATCAGAAACAGCATCAGCTTTGTATCCCAGCACTTCCAGAATTCTCACCAACAGTTTTTGATTGATGAGATTGTCTTCGGCAATCAATATCCTGACCGGCAACTCTTTGCTCAAGTGAGGTGGTTTGTAAGGGTGGGAATCTTCTTTGATCAGTTCGGTCATAAACTTATCCGGCGCTTAATAAAAGCAGCCGGAGTATTTCCTAATTCAAACGAAATGCTTTGCGGATCTTCTCAACGTGATCTAATTTTTCCCACGTAAAAAGTTCAACGGGAATTTTCTTTTCTACGCCTTCATAGGTTTTGAAGATCTTATTCACGGTTTTGTTCTTCCTGCCCATGTGTCCGTATGCAGCAGTTTCGGAATACATTGGGGAACGAAGCTTTAGCCGCTTCTCAATAAAATACGGCCGCATGTCAAACACTTTTTCAATCATGTTTGCAATTTCGCCATCGTTCTGTTTCACTTTCGAAGTGCCGAAGGTGTTCACATAAATATTCACGGGCTTCGCCACGCCGATAGCATACGAAACCTGCACCAGCATTTCATCAGCCACACCGGCAGCCACCATGTTCTTTGCAATGTGCCGTGTAGCATAAGCTGCACTGCGATCCACTTTGGAAGGATCCTTTCCGGAGAAAGCTCCACCGCCGTGCGCACCTTTTCCGCCATAGGTATCTACTATTATTTTTCTGCCGGTCAATCCTGTATCGCCATGCGGCCCGCCGATCACAAACTTGCCGGTGGGATTAACATGATAAACAATTTCTCCGTTGAATAATTTTTGAATGCGAAGCGGCAATTCTTTTTTCACTCTCGGAATCAGGTATTGCTTGATGTCGGCAGTGATCTTCGCCTGCATTTTCTTTTCATCCGTATCGAACTCATCATGCTGCGCAGAAAGTACAATCGTACGGATGTGTTGTGGTTTATGATCATTGCCATATTCAATCGTCACCTGGCTTTTAGCATCTGGTCGCAGGTACTTCATGATCTTTCCTTCCTTGCGAATCGCTGCTAACTCTTCAAGCAGCCGGTGCGCCAGATCAATCGGCAGCGGCATGTAGTTATCTGTTTCATTAGTAGCGTAGCCAAACATCATACCCTGGTCGCCGGCGCCCTGGTCTTCTTTTTTCTTTTTCTCCACTCCCTGGGTTATTTCTGGCGATTGCTCATGAATGCTGGAAACAATGCCGCACGATTTAGATTCGAACATCAACTCGCTGCGCGTGTAACCAATGCGGTCTATCACTTCGCGCGCTATCTTCTGCACATCGAGGTAGGTTCTGGATTTCACTTCACCGGCCAGCACCACCTGCCCTGTCGTCACCAAAGTTTCACACGCTACCTTCGATTGCGGATCGAAAGCAAGAAAATTATCGAGCAGCGCATCAGAAATCTGATCCGCTATTTTATCCGGATGCCCCTCTGAAACCGATTCAGAAGTAAACAAATACGCCATTATGATTTTGTTTTGAGAGGCGCAAAGATAACCGAACAGGCAGGATTTTGGTCAAATTGAATTCGCATTCTCAAAATCATTTTTGGCGTGATTCAATTAACTTCGCCCCACTGCATGACTGAAAAAATCCCCGCTGTTTTATTGTTGGAAGATGGAGCTGTCTTTCGCGGTTGGAGCGCAGGTTCTGTTGGCACCACCACCGGAGAAATCTGTTTCAACACCGGCATGACGGGCTACCAGGAAATTTTTACCGATCCCTCCTACTTCGGACAAATATTAGTAGCCACACATGTGCACATTGGAAATTACGGAGTGAACAAAGAGGAAGTGCAGTCTGATTCCATCAAGATATCGGGATTGGTTTGCAAAAGCTTTAATGTTTTCCATACCCGTAAACTTTCCGATGGTGATATTGAAAGTTATTTCCAGAAAGAAAACAAAGTGGCTATTCAGGGTGTAGATACCCGCGCCATAGTTCGCCACGTAAGAAGTAAGGGCGCAATGAATGCAATCATCTCTTCCGAAACCACAGATATTGTTTCGCTGAAGGAGAAACTCGATCAGGTGCCGCACATGGCGGGCCTGGAATTATCTTCTGTCGTCAGCACAAGAGATGCCTATGAATTGGGTGATCCGAATTCAAAGGTTCGCGTGGCCGCTTTAGATCTTGGCATCAAGAAACACATTATTGATTCCCTGGTTCAAAGAGGTTGTTTAGTAAGAGTGTTTCCAGCGAAAGCCACTTTTACAGAAATGAAGGCATGGAATCCTATCGGCTATTTTATTTCGAATGGCCCCGGCGATCCGGCCGTGATGGATTACGCTATTCAAACAGTGAAAAGTATCCTGAACGATAACCGGATTCTGTTCGGCATTTGTCTGGGTCACCAGATTCTTGCTCTCGCTTCCGGCATTTCTACTTTTAAAATGCACAACGGACATCGCGGATTGAATCACCCCGTAAAGAATATCATCACCGGTCGCTGCGAAATCACTTCGCAGAATCATGGCTTCGGTGTGGATCCGGAAGCAATCAATAATTCAAAGAATTGTGAAGTCACTCATATCAATCTGAACGATCATTCCATTGAAGGCATGAGGCGATTGGATAAGAAAGCATTCTCTGTACAGTATCATCCCGAAGCAGCGCCCGGTCCGCATGACTCACGCTATCTCTTTGATGATTTCGTAGGCATGATGAAAGAAAACATTGGTGTAGAAAAAGAGCCCTCTGTAACATCTGCGTAACTGCTCTTCGAGCTTAAAAGGAATAATATGTCAAACATCAAAACCATTATCGCCCGTCAGATTCTCGATTCGCGCGGCAATCCAACCCTCGAAGCTGAAGTAACAACTGAAAAAGGATTCTTGGGTCGCGCCGCTGTTCCTTCTGGTGCTTCCACCGGAAAACACGAAGCAGTAGAATTGCGAGATGGTGATCCTGAAAAATATCTAGGCAAAGGAGTAAAGCAGGCAGTAAAGAACGTAAACAAAATTTTCGGCAAGGAATTGATCGGTGTTGATGTATCAGACCAGAAGATGATTGACAATATCCTGATAGACCTGGACGGAACAGAAAACAAATCGAAGCTCGGCGCCAACTCTATTCTTGCTGCTTCACTCGCTGTCGCACATGCAGCAGCTCATGAATTGCATACACCATTGTATCGCTACGTAGGTGGTGTGAATGCGAATGTACTTCCGGTTCCAATGATGAACATCCTGAACGGCGGTGCACACGCCGATAATAAAATTGATTTCCAGGAATTCATGATCATGCCCTTTGGCGCCGATCGTTTTTCGGAAGCGCTGCGCATCGGCTCCGAAATTTTTCATACCCTAAAAAAAGTGTTGAAGAAAAAAGGATACTCCACTAATGTGGGTGATGAAGGCGGCTTCGCACCCGATATTCAATCCAACGAAGAAGCGATTGAAACAGTGCTGAAAGCAATTGAAGAAGCCGGCTATCGACCGGGCAAGGATGTTTGGATTGCTATGGATGCTGCCAACACCGAACTCTGGAATGAAAAGAAACAGCGCTACGTGTTTCACAAATCAAGTGGCGCAGAAAAAACTTCTGACGAGTTGGTGGAATTCTGGAAAGAATGGATCAACAAATATCCAATCGTTTCTATTGAAGATGGTTTGGCGGAAGATGATTGGAAGGGCTGGAAGAAATTAACAGAAACGATTGGTGATAAAGTGCAATTAGTCGGCGATGATTTATTTGTGACCAATGTAAAACGATTGCAAGAAGGAATTGACAAAGGAATAGCCAATTCCATTCTCATCAAAGTAAACCAGATCGGAACTCTTTCTGAAACCATACAGGCAGTTGATCTCGCACACCGCAACTCCTACACTTCAGTCATGAGCCACCGAAGCGGCGAAACAGAGGACACTACCATCGCTGATCTTGCCGTTGCACTCAACTGCGGCCAGATAAAAACCGGCTCACTATCCCGTAGTGATCGTATTGCTAAATACAATCAGTTGCTGCGCATTGAAGAAGAGTTGGGTGACAATGCCATTTATCCGGGAAAGCAATTCAAGTATCTTTGATCATTACTTCGCACTATGAAAAAAGTTGAAAAGATATTTGAATCATTCATTTTCGCCAGCCGCTGGATCCAGGCAGTGCTCTATGCCGGGCTAATTGCCGGCGCCCTGCTCTATGCATATAAGTTTGTTGTAGAACTCATTCACCTCTATGCAGCAATAGAAGTAATAACAGAAACAGATGTCATGCTCGGCATTCTCACACTCGTTGATATAACTATGGTCGCCAACCTCCTCATCATGGTCATCATCGGCGGCTACTCCACCTTCGTCAGCAAGCTCGATATTGATATGCACGAAGACCGCCCCGAGTGGCTGCAAAAAGTAGATGCCGGAACACTCAAAGTAAAATTAGCCGGCTCACTCGTAGGAGTATCAGGCATTCATCTACTCCAAACATTCATCAACATCGAAAACCAAAAATCAGAACACGTAATGTGGCAGGTCATCATTCACGTCGTCTTCCTGCTTTCCTCCGTCATGCTTGCCTTCTCAGAGAATCTTTTGAATAAGAAGAAAGGTTGAGAGGAATTTTTTTAGGTGGGGAAGCTTAGCAAGATCAATCTTTTGAGAAGTCAATTCTCCTTCTCCAACTAACTTCAATAGAAGAAGATTTGGCTTCCACACATTAGGCCTACTTCCGGCAATCTCACCAATAAGACAAACTGAACTCAATAAACACCTGAATACTTTTCCGAATTAGATCAATACTTTTACAAACTTCAATAATATTTCTTCATACTTCAATCATATTTCTACATACTTAAATCGCATTTCTATATACTTAAATTACATTTCTACTTACTTAAATCATATTTCTACGTACTTAAATCACATTTCTACGTACTTAAATCACATTTCTACGTACTTGAGTCATATTTCTACGTACTTGAATCATAATTCTTCATACTCGAATCCTGTTTTTTCATACTTGAATCCTGTTTCTTATTTCAATACCTTTGTTCCTCAAAACTTCCATCATCATGCTCAGATTAAACCTCAATCACATCCTGAAAGCCCGCGGTATCGAAAAATCATTCACCTTCTTAACCAAACTCGGCATAACCAACATCACAGCTCACAAATTCAAATCCGGAAACTACAGCCGACCTCCCATTAAACAGATCGAACAAATCTGCATTGCACTTCACTGCACCCCCAACGACCTCTTCGAATGGTCACCAGATGCCCAATCCAACATTCCACCCGATCACCCCATGCAAACCCTCAAGCGCGACAATACATCAGAAGGCCTTGCCTCCCTCATTCGCACCCTGCCACTCGATCGAATCGCCCAAATCCAAAAACTCATCGAAGATCACGATAAGAAGGCCTGAATAATCATTCGCAGAAAATCAAGACAGATCAAACCTGTCTGTTAATAGATACGAAGTACTTTCTGCTGTGCAGTATCGTTTTATATTGATTGAAGGGAAAAGAAGCGCCCTTCTATTTTTCCATCATGAAATTTTTCTCAAAGAAGTTCTTAAAGGATTTAAAGAAAGGAAAACTGCCTGGCTGGATGAAGAACCGATATGTGCTAACCACAGCGGCCATACTCACCTGGATGCTTTTCTTTGATCACAATGATCTGGTGTCACAAGTTCAGCTCCGCATGAAACTGGCCGACCATCATTCTAAACTCACCTACTACAAGAATGCAATTATTGAAGTGAATAAAGAAAAACAGGAACTGCTCACAGACAAAGCCATGCTCGAAAAGTTTGCCCGCGAAAAGTATAGGATGAAGCGCCCCGACGAAGATCTATTCGTCATCATTCAGCCATTAGCAAAAAAATAGTTTTAGAATTTTCATTGAAGTGAAGCAGGGATAATTCACAAGGGTATAAAAAATAAACAGCCCCGCTTTTGGCGGGGCTGTTTTCACAAACCACCCTCAGGAATTATTTGACCTTAATAACCCTGAAGTGTTGCTCTTGAGTACCCTGAGTTACTGTTCCTAAATAACCGCCCACCGCCAAATCGTTTCCGATCACGGTACCGCTCGTTACATCAGTTAAGTAAACAACCTGCTTACCTAGCACATCAAAGATTTCAACCGTAACCGGTGAATCACTTGAAGAAGTAAACTCAAGTACGAATTGCTCATCAAACGGATTCGGGAAGGTCTTCACAATCAGATCCAGGTTTTCCGTAGCCGAATTATCAGTCAGGCGTACATTGTTGTCTGGGCATGAAAGGAATCCATTATCCTGAGTTCCATCCACATAGTTCTCATTGATGCTCGAAATCACTTCATTCAGATCAGAGTAGCTATAGCTGCTGCCACAACCTGTAAGTGCATTCACTGCCTCTTCCCATGCTTGCAGAACCGTCCATCCTGCAAAGTCACCCTGGTTAATCACCTGATCAGCCAGCAGCGTTTGAGAACCACCGAAGTTAGCATCGTAAGCATCAAAGCCCATGGAAACAGCCAGAGCGGTAACCTGACCCGCTAACACATTATCCAGATCATTTGATCCCGGATTCGTGTAACTCTGAGTCAGAGCCGTTGGTGTTCCGCCATCAGGCAGATAGCAGCAAACCGCATTAGACGAGGAGAATGTTAGTGTATAGTCACATCCGCCACCAATCACCAGATCATTCGGGAATGCTGCATTAAAGTTGTTAAAGAGATAGGTTCCCGGGTTATTTCCATTCACCTGGCATTGACCCCAGCCACCTTGCGTTTGAGTACGGAAACCGCCGCAACAGTCTTCTTCTTGTTCAACCGTTACACAGCAGGTTGCAGTGCAACCAGCAGCATCAGTTACTGTAACACAATACTCTCCAGCTAATAAGCCAGAAATATCAGCATTAGTTGCACCATTGCTCCAGAGATAAGTATCAAATCCCTGGCCGCCAGTTGTACTAACACCTGCCGTTCCAAGATTTCCTTCACAATCTACATCCGACTTCGAGCATTGTGCAGTGAAGTCTTGACAGAGGATTAATTGACAAGGTGGTCCAACAATGCTGGCAACATCCGTGCAACCATTGGCATCGGTAACAGTTACATAATATGTCACGCCTTCACACAGGTTGGTCACATCTTCAGTTGTTTCGCCGTTCGACCAATTGTAAGTGTAAGGTGGTGTGCCCCCGCTTACTGACAGATCTGCACTACCCTGGCATTCCAAAGCTGAAACACAGAATGATTCTACTGAAGCTTCAGGACTCTCATGAATATCATACAACAGGATATTTGTCTCTACTATGATATTCGGGGTACAAGTGTAAGCGCAACGACGATACTCAGTCGGAACACAAATCAGTGGTGGATCATAAGTTGCATCTGTGGCACCTTGGATAATCTGCCATGCTGTCCACGCACCATTGATATACTGCCTGTATATCCAGATGTAGGTTACACCCGATGCATTATCGCAAAGCGTGCTTGGGCCGGTTGGTTCAGAAGTGCTGGTAATAGGAGCAGGATCAAAGCAACCGCATGATTCGCCACCGCCTTCAATCGTTCCCGGATCTATCAGATCGCAACAGCTATCCGTTTCAACAGTCACACAGCAAATTTGGGTGCAGCCGTTATCGTCAGTCACAGTAACACAATACTCACCACCACATAAGCTATCGATGAAATCAGATGTTTCACCATTGCTCCATAAGTAGCTGTATGGTTGAACACCTCCGAATACGACTACACTTGCAGTAGCAAGGTTATCGTTTTCATCACAGGAAGCATTGGTTCCGCTGCAAATAGGAACTAATAACGGCGGGTCAGTTAATGTTACACAACCAGTAATGGTACAACCATTAGCATCGGTTGCAGTAACACAATATTCACCTTCGCACAAATTATCAATCGAAGCTGTTGTCGCTCCATTATCCCAACTATAGCTATAGGGTGCTGTACCGCCACCAACATAAGCTGTGGCATCGCCATCACACGCTAACTTGCAATTTGGATTATTTCCAACAACATCCAGACTCAGCGGATCAGGTTGTTCAATCTCAACGCAACCTGAAACAGTGCATCCATTCTCATCAGTTATTGTTACACAGTATGAACCGGCAGCCAGATTGTCAATGCAGGAAGTGGTAGCTCCGTTATCCCAGAGATAACTGTAAGCTGGAGTTCCGCCATATGGATAAGCACATGTCGATCCATCCTCGTATCCATAGCAACTTAC
>Ga0247727_10020445_pt1 | contig 10121 bp, 10 predicted proteins | sample WisWelCaveWW1625_FD_202498 | JGI IMG/M metagenome (GOLD analysis project Ga0247727, IMG submission 202498) | Biofilm microbial communities from Wishing Well Cave, Virginia, United States - WW16-25 | ecosystem: Environmental > Aquatic > Deep subsurface > Groundwater > Cave microbial mat | place... | reverse complement strand
GGTCGCACCGACTATGCGTACAATGTTCGCATCTGGAAGCTGATGCTCTTGCTCGAGGGCGGCGGCCTGGTGGCGCTCGCCGGCGTCGTGGCGCTGTGCGGCCAGTGGATCCGCACCACGGGTGGTGTTGCCGTTCTGGATCGCCATGCATCCCTGGCGCTGGGCTTGGTCGGCTTGTCGCACGTCATTGCGTTCTGCTTCTTCTTTCCGCCGCAGCAGATTCTGTCGGCGGAGCCGGTGCACAGCGGCCTGCACGCGCCGCACTTCTACCACGCGTTCGCGGCGCATCGTCTGCTGGCACAAGGCGGTCAGTTGTGGGGCTACGACCCCTTCTTCTTGGCGGGATATCCGGCGGGTGCGGTGTTCGATCCCGACACGCGCGGCGCCGAGCTGTGGGCGCACGCTTTTGCTTTCGCCGGACTGGTGCCGGCGACCAAATCGTTCATCGTCTTCGTGCATGCCATGGTTCCGGTGTGTGTCTATGCGGCGGCACGCATTCTCGGCATCGAGCGGGGCGCGTCGGTGTTGAGCACGTTTCTGGTGGTTTGCATCTGGCATGCGGGCCGGCCCTTCCTCGGCATCCTGCGTTGGGCCGGCATGCACTCCTATCTGCTCGCCTGCCTGCTCGCGCTGGTCGGGATCGCCTGCATCGTTCGGTTCTTCGATCGCGATCACCGGGTGCGCGCCGCGTGTTGCACCGCCGCCACCGTCGTGGCGGCGCTCTTGGGCTGGATTCAACCTGCCGGCTTCTTGTTGCTCGCGCCCGCGGCCGGGCTCGCGTGCATGCACGGTGCGGCGGGTTTGCGCCGCCGCGACGCGGTGGCGATTGCGATCGCGGTGCTCGTGCTGGTGGGCGTGCACGTGGTGTGGCTCGGGCCCCTGTGGCGCCAACGCGATCTCTTGGCACCCGCATCGCAGGCCCTACAACTCGGCGGGATGCAAGAACTCGCGGCCGCGTTCGTGCGCCGCGGTGCACTGCCCGCCCTCGCCACCCTGATCCTGGGCGCGTTCGGATTGTGGATCGAGCGCCAGCGCCGCCCCCTCGTCACCACGGTCCTCGCCGGAACCGCGATTGCGATCGCGATCGCGGCAGCCTTCGGCGTGCACCTGCCGGGCTTGCGCCGGCTCGAAACCGCGCGGCTCGCGATCGCGCTGCCACTCGTCCTCGCACCGATGGCGGGAATCGCGTTGCGCCGCGGTCTCGACGTCTTGCAGCTCGCGATCGGCAGGCCGCTGGCATGGGTCGCCCTCTGCATCGCGTGCACCGCGCCACCCTTCCTGGGGCTGCTCGATGCGCGCTTCTTCGGCGTGCATCGACTCGACGCCACCCTCGACCCCGGCTTCGCGGACCTGGTGCAGGTGCTCGAAGCCGGCACACCGGAGGACGCGCGACTCTTGTTCGAGTCCACTTCCGGCGCGCCGACCCCGATTTCGAATGGCGCTTCGTTGCAAGCGCTGCTGCCGCTCTACCTGCGACGCGAGTTGGTGGGAGCACCGCTGCCCGGCTTGGCTCTCGTGCACGCGCGACTCGATTTCGGCAGCGGACTTCTGGCGTCACGACCGCTGGCACAGTGGACCCACGAGGAGTTCGTGCGATTCGTCCGCCGCTACCATGTCGGCGGCGTCGCCGCGTGGTCGCCGGCGGCGCGGAGTTTCATGGGACGGCAAGGGGCCACGCTCGAGCGAGTCGATTCGGTGCACGGCTTCGACGTGTATCGCGTCCGACTTCCCGGTTCCATCGTCGCGCGCGGTGCCGCTCGGGTGCGCGCCGATTACGGGCGCATCGAGGTGCACGATGTCACGGGCGACACGCTCGATCTCCGCTACCACTGGATGGAAGGCTTGCGAGCCACCCCATCGGTCCCCATCGAACGCTGGGACGATCCTGCGGACCCGGTAGGATTCATTCGTTTGCGGCCGAGCGGTGCATCGCACGTGGTGCTGCGGAGTGGGCGGTAGTGCCGCTCAAGGCATGTTGAAGGGCCGGACTTCCCCGGCTCGGATGCGTTGAAACCGTGTGGCGAGCGGTGCGGCCGGCGCGGCGGCAGCGGCGGACTGAGCGAGCGCGGCGCGCACCCGCTCGCGGTCGGGACCCGGCGTGCGCGCGATGGCATCGAGCAAGCGGCGCGTCCCGGTGAAGCCCGCGATCGCGAATCGATTCGGCGCGCCCGAAAAACGCGCTTGATAGCGCGCGCGCAATCGTTCCAGCTCGGATGGAGCCAATTCCGCCACCGGCGACGGTAAGATCGCGCCCTCGAGATCGTCGGCGCAAGCACGCAGGACGCGTTCGACACCCAAGTCCTCGGTGCCGATCAACTGCGCATCGAGCCCCAAGAACCCCAGCGCCGGAACCAAGAGTTGCAGATCCTCGGCCGCCGCCGGCGTGTAGACGAGGTCGGGGCGCGAGGCCGCGAGCGGTCGCAGGATCGGGGTGAAATCGGCTGTGTTTGGCTCGAAGGCGCGCGAGAACACCAACTCGCCGCCCAATTCTTGATAGCGGGCGGTGAACGCCGCCGCGAGCGCGGCGCCGTCGCCTTCCTCGGGACACACCACCGCGGCGCGAAACCGCCGCAGCTCGAACACCGCGAGTTCGGCGGCGGCGCGCGCCGCCGCCGCGCGCGGCAGTGTGCTCTGGAACACGAACGGCCCGATGTCCTCCAAGCCGTCTTCGGATGCGAGGTTGGACAACAAGGACACGCCGTTGCAATTGGCCTCGAGCGCCGCGACCAAGGTCGGAACGCGCAGCAAACTGCCGAGAATCGCGACCAGATTCTCGGTGCCCACCAAGCGACGCGTGGCGGCGATGGCGGCCATCGGTTCATCCTTGCAATCGGCGGGCACGAGTTCGACCCGCAGCGGGCCACGTTGCTCGAAGCTTTCGACCGCGAGCGTCGCACCGTGCAAATAGGCTTGGCCGTAGGCGGCGTAGCGACCACTGAGGGGCGCCAAGATCCCGATGCGCGGGTGGACTGACGGCGGTGGCGGCGCCGTGTCTTCGACAGGGGGAACGGCGACGGTCGGCTTGGTCACGGCCGAGTCGCGCGCGATGGCAGGGGACGGGCGCACCGCGACCGCGGCGATTTCGGGCGCCTGCGTCCGGGTTCGCCGGGTGACCGGAACGCACGCACACAGGATTCCGACCAGGATGCACGCGATCCCGAGCCGATGCCGCATCGCAACCTCCACGCGCGGACAGGGGGTCCGTGCCGGCGATGGAGGGCATGCGGCAGGCCAATCGACCGGGTGCGGGCGCACCGCGGCCGAGTCGAGTCTGGGAGACGCAGCGAACCGCGTGATTCAACCGAGAGGAACCGCCGCCCCTTCGCGGTAGCGACGCGCGAGCTGGACATAATGACGCGCGTGCACACGACGCGCTTCCAGACTCGATTCCGGCAGGATCTTGCGCACTTCGGCCGGCACCCCGGCCACCAGGGCCAGGGGCGGCACGACTTGCCCTTCGCGCACCACCGCACCGGCCGCGACGATGGCGCCGCGGCCGATCACGGCGCCGTCGAGCAACACGCAGCCCATGCCGACGAGCGCCAGATCCTCGATGCGGCACTCGTGCACCAAGGCGCGATGGCCGATGACGACGTCGGCGCCGATCCACACGCCGGCCTTGCCCTCGGTGACGTGGACGACGCTGTTGTCTTGGATGTTGGAGCGCGCGCCGACCTCGATGGAACCGACGTCGCCGCGCACCAAGGTGCCGAACCAGATGCTGGACTCGTCGCCCAAGCGCACCCGACCGATGACGGTCGCGGTCGGTGCCACATAGACCTCACGGCCCAACACCGGTGCGTCGGCACCCCAGGTGTACAACATCGCCGGCCTCCGTCAGCGATCGGGATCGTCGTCGTCGTCCTCGAGCGGGCCCAGTCCTTCGTCCGCGTCGTCGTCCTCTTCGCGCAACGCCATCTCGCGACTGTTGCTTTCGAACAGTTCGACGCCGACGTAGATCGGCGCCTGGGTGCGCAGTGCCAGTGCGATCGAATCACTCGGACGCGCGTCGATCACCAAGATCTCGTCATCACGGGTGACATGGATCTTGGCGTAGAACGTGTTGCCACGCAGTTCGGTGACGACGATTTTTTGCACTCGGGCGTCGAAGCCTTCGATGACGATACGGAGCAAGTCGTGGGTGAGCGGGCGCTCGAAGGTTTGGGAGGCCAAGGTATAGGCGATTGCCTGGGCCTCGGAATGCCCGATCCAGATCGGCAAGACGCCCTTGCGATCGACACCCTCGAGCAGCACCACGGGGCTGCCGGTGACCGAGTCCTTGGCGAGACCGGATACCCGCACCTGGATCACGACCGCCACCTCGATGGGGAGGGAAAGACGAGGACAGTCGAAGGATAGGGAGAGGTCGTGACCGGGGTCAATGCCGCGCCCGCGTGGCGCGCCGCGACGTATCGCGGCGCGCCACCACGGTCAGGGCGTTGGCGTCGCAGGTGGCTCTTGAAACGGCGGCATCTCCTGCGTGCTCAGGTTCTGCAGCATGTAGCGCGCCGATTCGGCCACCTCGCTGTTGGGGAAGCTCTGCAGCACTTTGTCGTACTCGGTGCGCGCGGCATCGGCGTTGTGCAGTTCTTCCGAGAACAGGAATCCGATCATGAACTGGGCATCGGCGGCGCGCTCGTACTGCGGGTACTTGCGCAGCAATGCGCGGTAGTACTCGATCTTGTCCATCGGATTCGTGGTCTCGGTGGCGAGCTTCATCATTTCGTCGGCGCTCTTGCCTTCCAGTTCTTTGTCCAGGTCGACCAACACCCGAGCCTTGTAACGATCGCGAAGACGCGCCACCTCGGATTGATAGATTGAATCCGTCAGCGTCGGCTTGAGCCGCGCGGCGATGCGCTCGTGGGCACGCTCGAACGGCTCGGCGCGACCCTCGGTCTTTTCGTGCACCCGGATGAAGCCCCAGGTGCCCGCATCCCACTCGAACACATCGCCGGTCGCACCCTGATCGAGGGCGAAGGCGCGCGCCGCGAAATCCGGTCGATTGCCGACCCCGCGCACATAGCCGGTGGGATTGAAGTAGCCGAGCAAACCGCCATCCGGTGCCGTTTCGGTATCGATGGAGACCGCGCGCGCCACGTCGCTGAACTTCTCCTTGCCCGCCGTCACCCGGCGATGCGCGGCTTCGGCCTCACGGCGCGTCTTGCACAGAATCCACGAAGCGTTGGCGCGCGGCTGGATGGTGAACTCGTCCGGGTGCTCATCGTAGTACTTCTTGATATCCGCTTCGGTCGGCTGCGGCAGGTTTTCCACCAGCTTCGTCTGGTACGCCTGGGTCAGGACGTTGGCTTCGAATTCTCTCAACTGCTTGGCGATCTCGGGACCGCGCTGCAGCCCTTGGTCGCGTGCCGCTTGCACCATGACCTCGCGATTCACCATTTGGTCGAGGAGACGAACGCGGCCGCGAGCGCCGGCGAAATCACCCTGAACGTGCTGCGGCAACGTGGCCATCAACTGATCGAGATCCGCGGCGGTGATGGTCTTGCGCCCGATGCGGGCCACCGCGGTCGCGTCGCTGGCCGCGGCCTTCCCGGAGGGTGCCGGAGTCTCCTTCTTGCCGCATGCCATGCCGAGCAACGTTCCCAGAATGACCGTACGGATCACGCTTCGATGCGACATCACGTCTCCCTTGCGCGGCGCCGGCGGCGCCTCAAGTCAATGAATCCAAGCCGGCGGCGCGTAGCCGCTCCGGAATTTGTCCGACCCGCTGCGCCAGATCGCGCCGGCACACCAGCAACGCGTCGGGGGAATCCACCACCACCAGATCCGAAACCCCGAGGAGCACCACCGTCTTGCCGCCCGCCTCGACGATGTTGCGCTGTGCCTCGATGGCGAAACTCCCGGCCGGGAGAACATTGCCTTCGGCATCCGCGCCGCGCAACTCGGGCAAACTGGCCCAACTGCCGACGTCGTTCCAACCGATGTCGACTTCGGTGACCCACACTTCGTCTGCCTTCTCCATCACCGCGTAGTCGATCGAGATGCTGGGGAAGGCGGCGTACTCCGCTTCCAACCGCGCCGCCCAGTTCGAAGTTCCCCACGCAGCGCCGAGACGTTCGAGCCCGGGCGTCAACGCCTGCACGTGCCGATCGAGTTCGGCGAGGATGCGGCGCGGACGCCACAGGAACATGCCGCTGTTCCACATGTGCAGCCCATCGGCAATCAGCCGCTGCGCGGTCTCGGCGTCGGGCTTCTCGACGAAGCGGTCGACGCGGTCGAAACGCAGGCCGTCGCACTGCTGCGACACCGCACCACGCCGGATGTAGCCGTAGCCGGTCTCGGGGCGAGTGGGGTGGATTCCCAGCGTCAACAGACCATCGTGTTGGTCGAGGAAGCGAGCGCTCGCGTGCAAGGTCGACCGGAAGCGATCCTCGGCGGCGATGGCGTGATCGGCGGGCAACACCAGCATGGCTTCATCAGCGCAACCGATCGCCGCCAGCACGCGCGCCGCGACTCCGATGCACGGCGCCGTGTTGCGACCCTGCGGCTCGACGATGACGTGGTCGGCCGCGAGTTCCGGTAATTCGGCGCGCACACCCGCGGCTTGCTCGGCCCCGGTCACCACCCACGTGCGCTCCGGCGGCACCAACGCCTGCACGCGCGTCACCGTCATACGCAACATGCTCACGAGGCCGGCGATCGGCAGCAGCTGTTTGGGACGGCGCCGGCGACTTCGCGGCCAGAAACGCGTTCCCACCCCGCCAGCCAGAACGACGACGTGCATGCTATTCGCGCACGATGTGGAGCTTGATGGTCCCGCGGACATCGAGGTGCAACTTGACCGGCACCTCGAAGTCGCCGAGCTGCTTGAATGCCTGATCGAGAACGATCTGGCGTCGCTCCAGCGTCACGCCTTGCGCATCCAACAAATGCTGCACGTCGAGAACACTCACCGAGCCGAACAGCTTGCCGTCTTCGTCCGCCTTCACCGGCACGGTGAGTTCGACCGCGGCGAGTTTCTCCGCGACCGCATTCGCCTCGTCGCGCGCGCGGTTGTCCTGCGCGACGAATTTGCGCGATTCCTGCTCGACGCGCCGTTTGGCTCCGGCGGTCGCCGCGGCCACGAGGCCGCGCGGCATCAGGAAGTTGCGCGCGTAACCGGGTCGCACCTTCACGACCTCGCCACGGCGGCCGAGGTTGTCCACATGCTGCAACAAGATCACTTCCACGCTTGTCCTCCGATCACGAATCCGAACCGGCGAGCCGCAGCCGCCGGAAGTCCAACCATTGATCCGCGAGCCCGATCAGGGCCGCCAACACCACCACGAATGGCAACGCGGTCAGCACGAAGAGACCCAGAACGAGCCATCGCGCCGCGCGGCCGAAGCCACGCTCGCTCGCCGCCAACAACACCGCAGCACCTTGCACCGCCAACAACACGATCGCTGCAGTCGCCACGTTGGCGCCGATCGTGACCGCAATAGGTTGGCCTGCCACCAGACAAGCGAGTCCGATCGCCAAACACCATACGGTCGCGAACGGGACGCGCCACGCCGAAGCTGGCAACACCGCAATCGCGACTTCACGACGCTGCGCCATCCGCCCCGCCACGACGATCATCACCAGCACTTGCAGCAGGTAGAAGGCAAAGAGTTCCGCCGGCAACAGCCGCAAGGTCCAGTTCGCCGCCTGCGTCGCCAAACGCGTTTGCCGCTCGCGCAGCAAGACATCCTCGGGTGCGACCGCCGTCGAATCGCGCGCGGTCACACCAGCCATCGTCTCGACCTGAGCCTGCAACTCGGTCCACGAACGCGCCGGGTCGCTGCCCAACCATCCGATCGCCGTCGCGGTGAGCACCGGAATCAGGCCGGCGCTCGCCGCCGCCAACAGGCCACGACCGCCGCGAACCGTGCGATCGATTCCCCAGGCTGATGCCGCCGCGCTCGCCAGCAACAGCGCCAGGCCGACCGGCAGCACCTGTGCTGCGAGCAACGCGCCGAGCACCAACGCCACCGCGCCCAGAGCCCATCGCCCGCGGCCGCGACCCGCGGCCGTCAGCACCAGCAATGCCGTGGACTGGAATGCAGCCAACACGGCGAGCGAGCGCAGGAAGGTCACCATGCGCCGCTTCCGTCTAGCGGTAGTGCTCCTTGATGAACGGCAGCATGGCCATGTGGCGCGCCCGCTTGATCGCGATCGCCAACTGCCGTTGGTGCCGAGCATTGGTCCCGGTGATCCGTCGCGCGGCGATCTTGCCGCGATCCGTGATGAAGCGGCGCAGCCGTCGCTCATCCTTCCAGTCGATCACGACGATGCGATCCAGGTAGAACTTGTCCGGCTTCTTGCGCGCCGGCTTTTTTTCCTTCTTCTTGCGTACCGTTGCCATGGGTCAACCACCTGCCCGCATGTCGGCGCGGTGATCGGCGCGCATGTCGCCGCGGTCGGGCGCGTCGACATTGACTCCGGCGCGTGCACGCGACTCGGCGTTCCGGCGCTCGGCGTCCTCGTCGATGACGATCAGATTGCGCATGACCGTTTCGTCGAATCTCAAAGTCCGGTGCAACTCGTCCACGACCTTGCGCGTGCCGCGCATCCGGATGTAGACGTACACACCGTCGGTCTTCTTGTTGATCTCGTAGGCGAGCTTGCGCCGCCCCCAAATATCCTGCTGCGTCACTTCCCCACCATGCTCCTGGATGAGCTTGACGTAGCGCGCGAGGCTTTCGCCCACCGCGGCATCGTCCAAGGCCGGATCGAGAATGTAGGCGAACTCGTACTTACGCACCTGTGGGTCCTCCCTATGGACAACGTCCTCCGACCTTTCCCAACCAGGCGCGGTGCAGCGCGTGGCCGGCCGGAGGAAGGGATGGTCAAATGTCCGGGCTCTGAAGTCCCGGCAAACCGCGCGAGTATAGGCGAGGCCTCACGGCAGCGGCAACCCTGCGAGGTGTCCGCCCCGGATCGCCTCGACGTCGGCTCGCGAAGCCTCGTCGCCTCATGGCCTCAACGTGCGGGCGGCGACTGTGGGTTGTTGACGCGCAGCAAGGCCGCATCGATCCCGTGCTCGAGCACCATTACCACCGCATCGGCGCTGCGGGTCACCAAGTCCGGAAGCGCGGCCCGCTCCTCCTTCGAAAAGCGTCCGAGCACGTGATCGGATAAATCGATCGCCCCCACCGGCGCACCGACTCCGGCGCGCAGGCGCGGAAACGATGGGGTTCCCAACGCTTCGAGAATCGACTTGAGGCCGTTGTGACCGCCGGCGCTGCCGGATGCACGCAGTCGCAAACGCCCGAATGGGAGCGCGACGTCGTCCACCACGGCCAACATCTCCTCAGGTGCGAACGACACCGCGGTGCCCAGTTGTGTCAGGGCGCGCCCGGCGCGATTCACATAGGTCGTGGGCCGCACCAGCCACACCTTGGTGATGCCCAAGCGGGCTTGGGCGGCCGCGAAATCGCCGCGACCAGGACGTAAGCGCACGCCAGCACGGCGCGCCAGTTCGTCCACGACCAAGAATCCGATGTTGTGTCGCGTCCCGGCGTACTCGCGCCCGGGATTGCCGAGCCCGACCACGACCCACACGAGTTACGACTTGCCGCCCTTCGCTTCCTTGCCGGCTGGCTTGTCGCCGCCCTTCGCGTCCTTGGCGCCGGGCTTTTCGGCGCCCTTCGCACCCGGTTTCTCGGCACCCTTCGCGCCCGGCTTCTCGACGGCGCCTTCCGCGGGTGCCGCGGCCGCTGCCGCCGCGGCGGTCGCTTCCGCCGTCTCCTCCACTGCGGAGCGTTCCGCCGCCGGCATGCTCACGGTCGCCACCGCAGTTTCGGCGTGCGCCAGAATGGTGGCGTTCCCGACCTTGAGATCTGAAACGTGCACCGAATGACCCACCGCGAGTGCCGTGACGTCGACTTCGATTTGCTCGGGGATTTCTCCCGGCAAGCACTCGACTTCGACGTTGCGCAGGTTGTGTTCCAGAATGCCGCCGCCCAAGCGCACGCCTTCCGGCTTGCCGACGAGCACGATCGGAACTTCGATGCGAATGCGCTCCTGCATGGACACACGCTGCAAATCCACGTGCTCGATCAAGCGGCTGACCGGATGGATTTGGATCTCGCGCACCAACGCCTTCAACGGTTCGCTCTGATCGAGCGTCAAGTCGATGA
>Ga0247727_10020444_pt1 | contig 10121 bp, 11 predicted proteins | sample WisWelCaveWW1625_FD_202498 | JGI IMG/M metagenome (GOLD analysis project Ga0247727, IMG submission 202498) | Biofilm microbial communities from Wishing Well Cave, Virginia, United States - WW16-25 | ecosystem: Environmental > Aquatic > Deep subsurface > Groundwater > Cave microbial mat | place... | reverse complement strand
CTTGATCTTTCGCAAACCTTCATGAATTCTCCGTGGATGATTATTATAAGTGAAGACAAAGGACTCGTTTATATTCATACTAACAACATGTTGTTGTATTGCCTGAGCAATAAATCCACTACCACCTATCACTATTTTTTTCATGCTTTTTCTCCTTCCATTAACAGTTGTTCGAAACTTTCGAATATAGGAGTTTGCACGATCTTTTGAAGATCATTTGCAAATCTATGTCTATCTATATTCAGTGAAGATATTCTGCCCTCTACATCATTTAAACTTCTTTTAGCATATTTGACAAGAAACCAGCTGAAATCGTTCTTATTATTTATTATAAAGTTACAAAGAAACTCAGTAGTGAATGGCCTGTTAAGATGTTCCCTTGCCTTAAAGAGAATAAAGAAAAAAATTGTAAATTTCTGGCAGAGTTCTTTTAGTTTTCTTGCTTTGTGTAGAGTTGACAAGATTCTCAATCGTGTTAACTCATTACCATACAGCATGCTAAGGGTCCTTTGCGAAGTTTGCTGTGAATGCTCCCTATAGAAAAGTGGTAAGCCATTTATTGCTATTAATTTTATTCCCAAAGCGCTATATCTCATCCAAAGGTCACCATCAGCGTCAACATTCTTTAAAACCGGATCAAATTGATTGTATTTTTCTATGCAATCTTTTCTGATCATTATTGAACTACCATTTATTGGATTTCTAAACATGAGAAGCATCAATCTTAAATCAGCATTGCGAACAAATATGGGATCTAGAAAACTAAGATGTGGTAGATAATTTGTATTCACAGGTTTGGCATCTGAATGTGTCTGACCTTGATAGAAGCCCCTAAAATAGCTCCAGAGTGCTCCAGTTCTGTTCATCTCTTCAATCTGATTCGATGTTTTCATTCGATCGATAAATACATCATCAGCACTAAGCCAGCAAATGTAATCTCCGTTGGCACTAGAAAACCCAATATTTAGAGCATTAGCGGCTCCTTTGTTCTCACCTATATCAATAATTCTTAATTGAATATCACTAGGCGTAGAACTTGATAGACCATTCACGGTATCTTCAGTTCCATCTGTTGAACCATCATTCACTACAATTATTTCACAAGGACGATAAAGCTGATTAAATACAGAATTTATAGCATCAGTAATAAACGGTTTGGCATTATAGGCTGGAATCACAACACTAACCAGTTTTCTGTTCATACTAGTCAACGTTCATGCAACTGATGAACATTATTATGTTTTCTGGAATTCACTGACAAGTGAAGTATTTTATCAACATAGAGTAATGTAAAGAGAATCTATAATGGTAAATAATGTGGAAGTAACAGTTTACCTTATGTAAATATACGGACGATTGGAATAAATAGCTGCATGCCATTTCGCTCTTAATGAACATTCTTTCCAACCCCAAATATGTCAAGAAATTCATTAAAACAGGGAAATTAATCATCGCGGTCTATGGACTGGGTCATGTTGGAGCTTCGGTAGCAGCAGTATGGTTAAGAGCTGGAGCACATGTAATAGGTGTTGACAAATCGTCCGTTGTAGTTAATAATGCTACACATGGTAAGACTCAGATAGGAGAACCAAGTGTCGAAGAGGCATTTAGAAAGGCTATACTGAAAGAAAGATTTGAGGCTGTAACAGATCCTATTTACGCATCAAAATCATCTCATTTCAAGATAATGACAGTACCGGTTTATCTCTCTGATACTATGGCCGATTTATCAACAGTGAAGGAGGTAGCTGAGAGCATTGCCAAGGGTCTTAAGAAGGGCGATGTAGTATCATTCAACGCCACAGTCCCTCCAGGCACTACAGAAGAAGTTGTGTTGCCCATTCTTGAGCGCACAAGTGGACTGAAATGTGAAATAGATTTCGGTCTTATTTATACGCCTGAAAGGATTTACGAGGGGAGAGCAATAAAGGATATCGAGGATAACTATCCAACAATAGTAGGAGGTATAGGACCTCGAAGTTTGAAGGCTGGCACTATGCTATATTCAGTTATAGCTAACAAAGGTGTTATACAGATGAGTACTATCAAAACAGCAGAGTTCGAAAAAGTATGCGAAGGTATTTACAGAGATGTAAATATCGCGCTTGCAAATGAACTTGTGAAGATGGCTGACAAGTTAGGTATTAACTTTTGGGAAGCTAGAGGCGCATCAAATTCACAACCGTTCTGTAACTTGCACAAACCTGGCACTGGTGTAGGAGGTGCTTGCATACCTGTCTATCCACACTTCTTGATCGAAATATCTGATAAGTTAAAGGTTGATAGTGGAATAACAAAATCTGCAAGACAGATAAATTCACTTATGCCCAAATACTGCGTTTCACAGGCATTATCTTTGCTCAGCAAAAGTGGAAAGTCAAGTAACAAAAGCAAAGTTGCAGTATTGGGACTTGCATTCAGAGGAGGAGTATCTGATACAAGACTTTCTCCTTCATATGATGTTATACACGAACTGCTGAATGCTGGTTGCAGCGTTATTGTTCACGATCCTTATGTCTCACGCGATAGCGAACTTCCTAGCCCCGTAGTTCTCACAAAGGATCTTGACAAAGCACTAAATGGTTCTGATCTAGTAATAATAGCAACAGATCATCCACAATATACAAGGATTAATCCAAGAAAATTTGGCAAGACGGCAGTCTACGATGGTAGAGGAATCCTCGATAGTTCGAAGTTTGGTAACCTATTATTTTCTGGTATAGGCAGAGCATGATCTTGACTAGTCAGCATAGTTAAAGAGCGTAGAGCAAAAATGGGTAGCAATTCGGAAAAAACTAATAGGAAATCAGCAGACGAACGCAGAATATCTTTCATAGTTTGGGCTCCGCACAGTGCAAGAGCAAGTAGCCTGTCCGAGCGTCTAAATGCAAGACTTCATCTTCTACACCAGAAATTCAGGAAAAAGAGTTATGCATTATTCAAATACCGCACTCTATCTGAACAAACGAAAACAATTCTGTTTGAAGAAAAACCTGAAATAGTTATTGCACAGATCCCACCGATTTTCTGCGCCTCATCTGCACTAGATTATTGCAAAGCCACCAACTCTCGATTAGTTGTTGATGTTCATACTGGCGCATTTGACAAAATATGGTCTATATTCAGATCTAAAACACTTCATGTCTTGCGACAATCTACACTTGCATTAGTAACTAACAACAGCCTTGCTGAGATGCTTGATTCCATGCAAGTAAGATCACTTGTACTTGAAGATCCTATATCTAGAATTACCACCAAATCAAAAACACAACTTGAAGATGGAACAAATGTAGCAGTTATATCATCATTTAGTCCTGATGAGCCTCTATCAGAAATTTTAAAAACTGCTGACAAAGTGTCTAATGTTAATTTCTACATTACAGGTGATCTTAAATTTGCCAAGAAAGAATACATAAAAACTAAACGTGAAAATGTAGTTTATACAGATTTTATGGATTATGATTCTTATATTTCACTTCTGAATAGTGTTGATGCTATTGTTGTTTTAACAAAAAGAGAAGATACGTTGCTATCTGGGGGTTATGAAGCATTAGCCTTGGGGAAACCCTTGATAACATCAAACACTTCTGTTTTGGTGAATTATTTCAGCAAGGGTGCCATTCATGTTAATAATACTTCCGATGAGATCACCAAAGCTATAGAGAAGGTTACTAGTGATAAAATTAAACTAGGTAAAGAAATGGAAGAACTTAGATCATTGAAAGAAAAAGAATGGGATACTAAATTCAACGATCTAAAAAGAATTCTAGACTTCGTGTAGGGTTTATGAGGCATGAAGATGAGGTTACCTCGCGTTACATATTTCAAACCAGTAACACATCAAACTCAGTTCCATACGTAATGCATGAGAAGATTGCATGTATTATGCGATAGTTATGCATTTGAGTTAAACATATTTTAAATAATATATCTGCTTCATTACCTCATAATACGTTCTATCTTCTTAGATAAATATCGTATATAATCATTAAGCTTAGTAATTTTATACGGCGCAATAATCACTCATCTCAAGTATAACTTCGTTAACAACTAGTGGAAGCTAGTTGTTTCATTATATTTAAGGTATTTTAACTCATTGTAGTAAATCAAAAAGATAGGGATAATATACTGCGATTGTTTATTCATGCAAGATGAAGCTATTGCATGATCTAAGGTATGTTAACAAGCTAGTCAGAAATGCCAAGATTCCTATCTCTGTATACGGTCTTGGTCATGTAGGGGCTTCTGTGGCGGCAGTTTGGTTGAGAGCTGGAGCATACGTAATCGGCGTAGACACGTCTCTCGAGGTGGTGAAGAATGCAAACTTGGGTAAAACCCATATCGGAGAGCCTGGAGTTCAGGAGGCATAAAAAAAAGGATTGCGCAACGGTAGATTCAAAGCAACTACTGATGCTGTTAATGCATCAAAATTATCAGACTTCAAGATTATGACCGTACCTGTTTATCTCTCTAATATGACTGCTGATCTGATAACGGTTAAAGGTGCGGCACAGAGTATATCAAAAGGTCTTAAGAAAGGAGATGTTGTTTCATTCAATGCAACCGTGCCTCCTGGGACTACGGAAGAATTTGTGTTACCTATACTCGAAGGAGGAAGTGGATTAAAATGTGAAAGAGATTTTGGTCTTGTCTATACACCTGAAAGGATTTACGAAGGCAGGGCTGTCAAGGATATCGAAGAGAACTATCCTACTATAGTGGCTGGAGCAGGACCGCGAAGCCTCAAGGTAGGTTCTGCACTTTATTCTATGATAGCGAAGAAAAGTGTGATAAAGATGAGCACTATCAAGTCTGCGGAATTTGAAAAGGTTTGTGAAGGTGTTTACAGAGACGTAAACATCGCGCTCTCAAATGAATTGGTAAAGATAGCGGAGCAGTTAGGTGTTGATTTCTGGGAGGCTAGAAGTGCGGCAAATTCACAACCATTTTGTAACTTACACAAACCAGGTACAGGGGTAGGAGGTGCATGCATACCCGTATATCCTTATTTTCTGATTGAGGCTGCTGACAAGATGAAGATTCAGAGCGATATCACGAAGTTGGCACGTCAGGTAAATTCACTTATGCCCAAGTACTGCGTTATGAAAGCATTATCGATGCTCAACAAGACCGGAAAGCCAAGTGCTAATAGCAAGGTTACCGTATTGGGTCTTGCATTCAGGGGTGGAGTATCAGATACTAGGCTCTCACCTTCCTATGATGTTATTCTGGAACTGCTTAACGTAGGTTGCAAAATCAAAGTTCACGATCCATACGTTTCTAGTGATAACAAACTTCCTAACTCTGTTGTTCTGACGAATAAACTGAATGATGCGCTTGATGGCTCTGAGCTCGTCATAATTGCAACAGATCATCCGCAATATGCAAAGATGAATCCGCGAAAACTTAGAAATGTTGCAGTCTACGATGGCAGGGGAATTCTTGATGGTTCTAGATTTAAGAAAGTATTATTTTCAGGCATAGGTAGAGGCAAAACCTAGTCAAAGTCTAGTCAAAACAAATATCTACTGATGGTTTCTGATCCTCAGCGAAGGCATTTGAAATTCTGGTTTGACGTGCTCACACCAAAGCAAGTTAACTTCTTCAAACCGATTATTGACGGACTCAGAGAAAGAGGGCATGAAGTTTTGTGTACATCACGAGTTTACAGGGAAGTTGAAGAACTCGCATCTCTGAAGGCTATGGAATTAACCAAGGTGGGTGAGCATGGTGGTGACTCTCTTTATGGCAAGGTCAAGGCCAGTGCAGAAAGAACACGTGAGCTCATTGATGTCGTACGAGATTTTCAGCCAGATTGTTTGGTAAGTTTCTCCTCACCAGAGGCATCGCGTATAGCGTTTGGTCTCCAAATTAGAAATGTAGGTTTCAACGACTCTCCTCATGCCGAAGCTGTGTGCAGGCTGTCGATACCTCTAATGAATAAGCTCATGTGCCCTTGGATAATTCCCATTAATGAATTCACTCACTACGGCATTGCCAAGAATCAGATCCTGCAATACAAGGCTCTTGATCCTGCGATGTGGATAAAAGACGGCCGAGGCATCTTTACACATCAAGATCTGAAGCTTAATCCTGCTAAGAAGACCATCACATTCAGGTTCGAAGAGTCCAAAGCTGCGTATATGTCTAGCAAACCAGATTCCGCGTCATTGTTGCGTGTATTAGTAAAAAGTTTTGGAGATTGCAACATAGTTGTTCTGTGCAGGTATCTTGACCAGTTGGAATCTGTTAAGAAAGAGTTCGGCGGTTCTGTCACTGTAATAGACAGGGTAATAGATGGTATGTCACTTCTTATGCTTTCTGATGTCTTGATAGGATCGGGAGGAACAATGAATTGCGAAGCCTCGCTTCTGGGCGTTCCCAACATGTCATATACGATGCACAACATACTTGTGAATAAGTTTCTATTCAGCAGAGGTATAAGCTACAAATGCACAAGTGCAAATGAGATGGTAAAGCTTACAAGAAAGATGATTTCGGACAAGAGTATTCAGAAAACGATAAAATCGAAAAGCCAGAAACTGCTTTTACAGATGGAAGATCCAAAGAAGAAAATTATAAAAGTATTAGAGTCAAACAAGTAAACTAATTATACGCTTCACATATTGTATGTGATATGCGTTCCACAGAACTGATGACAGTGAGATGGAAGGATAATTCTGTGGTTATGATAGATCAGACCAAACTTCCCGATAAACTCGTGTATGTTAAGTGTACAAACTATGAACAGGTAGCAGATTGCATAAAGAGATTGGTTGTTCGAGGCGCTCCAGCAATTGGTGTTGCAGCAGCCTTTGGGCTTGCGCTTACGGCAGTCAAGAGCAAAGCCTCTAGCACAAGCGAACTTATGCATGAACTTGAGACCGCATTCAAGATTCTTAGAAGTACACGACCAACAGCCGTAAATCTATTCTGGGCGCTTGATCGCCTTATGCGCAAGGCAAAATCACAATCAACTATGAAAGCGATAAAGGAGGCAGTGTTGAGTGAAGCATCTAAGATGGCAGAGGAAGACATACAGGCAAATAGACAGATGGGCTCCTTTGGTGCAGCATTAATTGAAGATGGAGATGCTATACTGACTCACTGCAATGCAGGCGCATTGGCAACAGTTGCATATGGTACCGCATTAGGAGTATTAAGAGCAGCAAAAGAAAAAGGTAAACGTATCAATGTTATTGCCACAGAAACAAGACCGGTTCTGCAGGGAGCCAGACTAACCGCATTTGAGCTCAAACACGATGGAATTGATGTTACTGTTGCCCCTGATACGGCAGTGGGATCATTAATGGGAAGAGGTATGATAAAGAAGGTTATCGTAGGGGCAGATCGTGTTTTGCGGACTGGACATGTGTTTAATAAAATTGGAACATATCAGGTAGCAATTCTAGCTAACAAGCATAACATACCATTCTATGTTGCGGCACCGGTATCGAGCTTTGATCTAAAGAGCGATCCCGATCAGGTTACCATTGAGGAAAGATCATTTGATGAAGTGACAAGCATGGGAGGAACGAGAGTTGTGCCCAAAGGTGTTAGAGTATTCAATCCAGCTTTTGATGTGACACCGCCAGAATTGATTAGCGGAATAATTACGGAGAAAGGAGTTCTTACTCCACCATATGATAAGTCGATAAAGACGGTACTAGGATAATCATACTCGAAATAATATACTTAAAACTTATGAGGAAATTCTTAATTACTTATGTTACGCATTATCATGTATGGTTAGCAAGAAATTTCAGAAATCGCTGATGAAGGCTTGTGAAGACAGTCTAAAGTTGACGCATGATGAACACATGGAGCGGGTCAAGAAGGCTGTAGAAGGGAGTTTGAGACGAAATGGTATACTCAAGGCAAAAAAGAAGAGAAGAGCTCTGTAAGACTCTTCAAGAGTATGAGGATGCTTACTTTGAATATTTAGTAAATACATGGAAACTGGACCCTACAAGTTTCAGACAAGTAGTTGATGATATGGAGGCATTAGTTGACCTCAAGAACAAGTTATGTCCACCCAAAACTTACAAATCACGATAAGGTATTTAACCCGTACTAGTGTATTATGATCGATTAGCATTGGCACAAGTTACTGAAGATATGGTTATAAACGCGCTTAAACAATGCATGGATCCGGAAGTACCTTTAAGCGTTGTTGATCTAGGTCTAATTTATGGCGTTTCTATCAGCGACAAAAATGATGTTAATATCAAGATGACCATGACAACGAAAGGATGTCCTTTGCATGACACTCTGGTAAGTGATGTCAAGAGGTATCTGGGCAAGGTTGGTGGAGTAGGAGATATCAACGTCGAGATAGTCTGGGAGCCACCATGGAGCGCAGATCGCATGTCACCAGAAGCAAAGGAGAAGATCTACGGAAAGAAGAGCCTTAGATTTACAATTGATCTCGAGAAATCCAAATTGGCAAAGCAGGGAAACGTCGTACAGCAGCAGGATGGTTCGCTTGCTCTCATGAACGATCAGAATCAGGGTTTCATGGTGAACGAAGCGCTTGTAGAATTCTGGAAGAGCTGTGATGGAACCAAGACACTAAACCAGTTAATAGACGGTTTTACCGACAAACTAAAGATGCCTAGGACAGATGTAGAGAAGGAAGTTGTAGAACTGGTGCAGCAGATGCTCGAAGCAAAGCTGTTAAGACCTGAAACTTGAAAGTCCATAACCTTTAGATTCAGGTCGGCTCTTTCATGCATTATGAAAGAGAAAGAGATAGAAGATTTCTCGAACACTGGGAAGATTTTTGTTGAGCTAGCCGGTGAGCTGAGGCTCCGAATGCTCATGAGACTAAACCAAGAGAACATGAGACTGTCTGAACTTGCCGAGGAACTTGATGCTACGATGCAGGAAGCTCACAGAAACATCAACCGTCTGATGGATATTGGGCTGGTAGAGAAGCACGCCGGAGGTCTTCTTTCACTGACTACCTTTGGAAAGGTGATGCTCAAGCAGATCCCAACATTCGCGTTTCTGGCAGAGCATGAGAAGTACTTTGAGGATCATACCTTGGGTGATCTTCCTATGAAATTTATTCAGAGGATAGGGGCGCTTTACAACGGAGAAGTTATTCGCGGTGTTGTTAGGGTTTTTGAAACGTGGAAATTTATCTATCACGACGCGAAAGAATACATCTACGAAATACTGGCCCAGGTTCCTTTGGACCTGATCGGGCCCAAGGTGGAGCGAATCAATAGTGGTGTTAAATTGCAGTATATATTGGGACAAGATGTTGTTGTGCCTAAAGGCCGCTCTGAGTTGCTGCAAAAACTAGGCTGGCGCGATCTAATGGCAAGAGGGCTTATCGAGAGAAAGATGGTGGACAAGGTTCAGGTTGTTACAGTGTTGAACGAAAAACAGGCATCAGTGCTATTCCCAGATATGAAGGGCGAGGCTGATCTAAACACGATGTTCTACAGCGAAGATCCATTGTTCCACGAATGGTGTCTTGATTACTTTAGGTACAAATGGTATGGTTCTGACATATTTGACGAAAGCAAGGTAAAAGAGGTCTAGTGTGATTAAACTTAAATTGGTAGAATTTTTCCTAACACCGCATGCAAGGCAGTAGGATAGCCATCATCGCTGGCATTATCGCTGCTGTTGTAGCCATTGGGGTTGTACTTGCACTTACACAGACTCCTCCAAAGGAAGAAGAACCCGTTTCGAATTTTCCGATCAAAGTTGACTTTGCCAGAGTTCTACCGTATGAAAATGCTACTAGCTATCCAAATGTTACCAGAGGCTATGCGATGCACATAAGGCTCTTTTATCCAGAGGAAGGTCCTCCAAGACCATTCTATCTGTTGCTTGCAAGACAAGGAGATTCATGGGATCAACTTGCTACACCTGAAGAGTGGGTTAAGCAGAAGAATCATGGCTTTGAGGTTCTGTCAAGTTCAAAGCAGTTTGATCTATTCACGGAGTATTATCCTTTCGATTCATCACTTTTGCCATATCAGGTGCGGCTCTACTGCGCCAGTTGTGCAGAGCAATGGTCAAATCCTGAAATAGTCTGGCATGGAGCAGATACCAAGATAACTAAGGTCAAGGGACTGCTTGTTAGGGAGGGACAGGAATTTTAC
>Ga0247727_10020443_pt1 | contig 10121 bp, 10 predicted proteins | sample WisWelCaveWW1625_FD_202498 | JGI IMG/M metagenome (GOLD analysis project Ga0247727, IMG submission 202498) | Biofilm microbial communities from Wishing Well Cave, Virginia, United States - WW16-25 | ecosystem: Environmental > Aquatic > Deep subsurface > Groundwater > Cave microbial mat | place... | reverse complement strand
TGGCGACGCTTGATGCTTTCTGGCCAATGGCGACGTAGATGCAGAACACGCCGGATTTTTTTTGATTGATGATGGTGTCGATGACCACCGCAGTTTTGCCGGTCTGGCGGTCGCCGATGATCAGCTCGCGCTGGCCACGGCCAATCGGAATCATCGAGTCGATGGCTTTGATGCCCGTTTGCAGCGGCTCTTTCACCGGCTGGCGCTGAATCACGCCTAAGGCTTTGCGCTCGATGGGCATGTTCTTCACCGCTTTGATGGGGCCCTTGCCGTCGATGGACTGGCCCAGCGGATTGATCACCCGTCCGAGCACCTCTTCACCCACTGGAATTTCCATGATGCGGTTGGTGCGTTTGGCGGCATCGCCCTCTTTCACGTGGGTGTCTTCGCCAAAAAGCACGCAACCAACGTTGTCTTCTTCGAGGTTCAGCGCCAGTCCCATTAGGCCGCCGGGGAATTCCACCAGCTCGCCGGCCATGACTTTTTCGAGGCCATAGACGCGGGCGATGCCATCGCCGACTTGCACAACTTCGCCAACCTCTTCCAGCTCGACGCTGGTTTCGAAGCTCGCTATTTGTTGCTTGATAATCGAGGTAATTTCTTCAGGACGAATTTCCATCCGTTACAAAGCCTCCGCTTTGGGGTTCAATGATCACATGTTCTAATTGGTAGCCGCGACCTTTAGGTCGCGCCGGCCGCCGGCACAGGCTACCGCGCCTCGCTACCTTCCAGCAACTGCTCGCGAAGTCGCTGCAACTGGCTCTGCACGCTGCCGTCGTAAACTCGGCCTTCGATGTTGACGATCAGTCCGCCCAAAATGGACGGGTCGAGGTGATTTTCGATCTGCACGTCCGCGTTGAACGTCTTATCCAAAAACTGTTTCAATGCCTTGGTGGATTTGGCGTCCAGCGGCTCTGCGGTTATGGTGGCGGCGCGAATCTTTTTGTTGTGGCGCTCATATAGGCTGCGAAACTCTCGAGCGATGATTGCAAACAGCAGCTCGCGGTTTTTGAGAAGCAGCAGGTTCATGAAGTTCAAGAAAATGTTGGAGCGATCGCGCAGCAGTTTTTCGAATACCTTCTTCTTATCGGTCTTCTTCGTATCCTGCGAAAGCAAAAGCTGACGCAGTTCAGCGCTGGTTTTCAATCCATTCTCAAGAAACTCAACCTCGCTGTGAATTTTATCCAGCAGCCGATGCTCGTTGGCTAATTGAAAGAGCGCCCGCGCGTAGCGTTTCGCCAGGATGTTTTCTTTCAATTGACCTGCACCATTTTTTTGAGCGATTCCTCGATGAGCTTTTTGTGATCGTCCTTCGACAAGGATTTGCCGATCAGTTTGGAAGCGATCAGCACCGACAACTCGGCAGTTTGCTTCTTGATCGTCTCAACCGCTTTTTCACTCTCCAACGAAATCTCGCGTTTTGCCCGTTCCAACAAATTATTGGCTTCGGACTGCGCCTTCTGTAAGATTTCCTCTTTGGTGGCTTCCGCGGTTTTGCGGCTTTTGGCCAAAAGCTCCTGCGCCTCGCGTTTTGCGGCTTCTAAGTTTGCCTGGTGTTGGGCCATTGCCGCTGCGGTTTCTTTCTGGGTGGCCTCGGCCTTTTCCAGCGCCTCGCGGATGCGGCGTTCGCGGTCTTCGAGGGTTTGCAGAATCGGTTTCCATGCCAGCTTTTTCAAGATGATCGCCAACAAAACAAACGTCAGCGCGGTCCAGAATAAAGTGCCTAAATGCGGTTCAAGTAACATTGTCTTTTTCCTAATGAATTAGGCGGTTTTGAAGCTGAGTAAGAAGCAAATAACCAGCGCCAACAGCGCCACGCCTTCGATCATGGCAGCGGTGATAATCATGACGCCACGGATATCGCCGGCAGCCTCGGGCTGGCGCGCAATGCCTTCCATCGCCGCGCTCGCCAACTTGCTAACGCCGTACGCGCCGCCAATCACCGAAATTCCCGCTCCGAAACCACCAGCTAAGAATGCATAAGCAAGGTCTGACATGAATCCTCCTAAAAGGTTTGATGTAAAGGTTGAATTATTAGCTTAGAAATACGAATGTCGAAATCCGAAATGCGAAACAAATCCAAAATTCAAATCTCAAATGACGAAGCTTTCGTTGTTGACAGGTTCAATTTCTCTTTTGAATTTTCGCTTTTTGAACTTGTTTCGAATTTCGAGTTTAGGATTTCGGATTTCAGTCGTCCAGGACGAATCGTTAGTGATTCTGGTGTACCGCCATGCCAATAAACACCGACGACAAAATCGTGAAAATGTACGCTTGAATCAAGCCAATCAAAACCTCGAGCAGACTGACGAATAAGAGACCGCCCATCGTCACCGCCCCAATCACGTAACTTTTGAAAGAAAAAACAATCAACAGAAATGCCATGATGACGACGTGTCCCGCTATCATGTTGGCGAATAGACGGATGGCCAGCGCAAAATGCTTGGTACAGAGACTGATGATCTCCACCGGCACCATGATTGGCAAAATGAAGATGGGCAACCCCGGAGGAATGAGACCTTTAAAATAGCCCACGAGACCATGATTTTTGACGCCCGCGATTTGCACCATGCAAAAAGTTAGCAACGCCATCGCCGCGGTGACGCTGATGTTGCCGGTGGCGGTCGCCGCGCCGGGTATGAGTCCCAGCAGATTGCACAGCAACACAAAAAAGAACGCGCTCAACAAGTACGGCGCGTAGTGGCGACTGTGGCTGCCCAAGTAGGGTTTCATCACGTCTTGTTCGAGATACTCGATAATCATTTCGAAGAAATTAGCCAGGCCGTGCGGCACCAATTTGGGGCGGCGAAACGCAGCGGTTAAAGCCACGATCAAAACCGCGGAGACGATCCACATCATGAGCACGTGTTTGGTGATCGAAAGATCGAAACCGAAAACCTCGAGATGAAAAACCGGATGATCGAGGATGTGGCCCATGATAAAATCTGAGCCCAATTCTTCGTGCTCGCCGGATTCTTGTCTGCCACCCGAAACTAACCAGTTCAGCTTAAGGAAATTAACCATAGATTAAGCGATCTTTTTACTCTGAAGTTCTTTTTGAATAAATCGAATTTCAAAAATTTGCAGGGTCAGGTAAAACAATACCAGCGATAACGCAAACGCCGACAACGGCACCTGGACGAACTTCCAAACGATGAACATCGTCACGATCAGAATCAAAAAGCGGACGCCCATGCCGCCAACCACCACAGCAAAAAAGGTCTTAGTGGATTTGCTAAACGCCCACTTGATTGAAAAAAACGCAAACAAGATGTTGGCCAAACTTACCAGATAGCCATAAAAAACTCCCCATGCCATGCGGGAGTTGCCAAAATAAAGTACCGGAACAAGCGAGACCACGAGCAAAATCGAAGTAAGACCGCTGATTTGAATCAGAAATTTTAGATTGTCATTCACGATTGCGAGTCTTTGTCGAGTCTTTCTTGTAGACTGCCCGGTAGATGGTCAGAAAGCCGGACGTTGCCCCCAGCAACAAGCCAATAATCAAAAATAACGGAAGGGTGTGGAGTTTGGAATCGAGCCAGTAGCCGCCGCCTGTCCCAAGGGCAATGGCGACCGCAAACCGCAGTCCGAGATCAAAATACGGCGCGATACTTTTCAATCCCTGATCTGATTTTTCAGACTTGCCATCCACCTATCTGGTTGCTTTCGATTCTTTTTCTTCCCTGTGCTCCAGCAGAGCCGATACGCTTTTGCCATATTCATTTTTACGGTCGCCGCCGCTGGCGCCATCCATGGAACAGCTGCCTTCGAAAAGGGCGCCTTCATGAATGACCAGCTTCGCTGTTCTCAACTCGCCATGCAAAATCGAATTCGCTTCCAACACGACTTTTCCGGAAGCAGTCAATTTGCCCTTTAGTTTGCCGCCAATAACAGCGTTTCTTACAACCACATCGCCGTTGATATCGCCCTCTTTGCCCACCACCAAAGATTCGCTGGCCGTCACGTTGCCCTTGATTTTCCCATCAACGCGTAGAGTGCTTTGCACTTTCATGGTGCCTTCAAATGTCGAGCCTTTGCCGACCATTGTATTCAGATTGCCGCCGGTTCCGTATTCTTCGTCGTTCTTTCTTGACATCATATTGTTATCCTTTGAAATGCAGTTAGAATTTAGAAGTGCCGACTTCATTGAAGTCAATTACATATTCCTTGGGGTCCACTGGCACGCCCTCTTTCCAGATTTCAAAATGAAGATGCGGGCCGGAGCTTTTTCCCGAAGTACCCAGCAAAGAAATCGGATCGCCTTTCTTCACCAGACTCTTTTCCGCAACCAGAATGCGCTGATTGTGCCCATAAAAACTGAGGAAGCCGCCGCCATGATCGATGATGACGAGGTTGCCCAGATCGGTGGTCCAACTGGCGAAAATGACCACTCCGGAGCCGGCTGCCCGGATGACGGTTCCTTTCTTGGCAACTATATCGATGCCAGCATGGCTCTTCGCGGAAAACCAGGCCTCTTTTTGAAAATCGAGCGTGAGAAACCCTTTCACCGGCATCGCGCTGGGAACGTTCTCCGGATAGAAATCGACGCGGCTTTGGGTATTCGCCACCAAAACACGGTTCCTGGTTTCATAAAAATCCAAGCCTCGATCTTCATCCAGCTCGTTGGAAACAGCTGCCAAGAGATTGTCCGGCTGATCGCTCGGCTCGCTCGGCTCAGAATACATGGCGCTGCCATTGGTTTCCACCTTAATGTTCTTGCGGTCGTTATCCACGCCCAGCAGACTTCTGACTTTCTTATATTCCTGCTCTAATAACGAGAATTGATTGGTCAGCGTTATAACCCGCTTATTGTCTTCCTGCAGCTGCGAATTGTGAGCGAGGATTTGTTGGTTGTAATCAACGAGGCTGGAATACTTGAAGTAATAAATGGCGCCGATAATAATATGCACCAACAGAATCGCGCCTACCACATAGAGAATCTTTACCGTGCTAGTGCGCAAACGAAAACTGAGGGGTTCGCTGTTATCCTCCGGCACCAATAAGATCGAGATTCTTTTTGAATTTCTGATATGCATCGATTCTTAGATTAAAAAAAATGATAACCTATATATATGAAAAAACGCCGCAAGTGAAGAAAAGAGTGGGACATTATATAGATAATTTCCCAAAAAATCAAGCTCTTTTCTAAGCCTGAAATTGCAGATTTATCTCTAAATGCGCTCCATCAGCTCGACAATGCGCTCGATGTCCGCCTTAGAATAAAATTCGATTTCGATTTTGCCGGCGTGGCTCTTGCCAGTTTCAACCACTCGCACCTGCGTCCCCAAAATACTCCGCAACTTGTCTTCAATTTCCCGCAAAAACGGGTTGCCCTCTTTGCGCGGCTCTTTTTTCTTTGCCGGACTATCGCTTGGTTTCTTGACGAGGCTTTCGACCTGACGCACCGAATAGTTATTGCTGATGGTTTTCTTCCAGAGGGCAATTTGCTGGTTGCTATTTGAAAGCGCCAGAAACGCCCGCGCGTGTCCAGTGGTAATCTCGCCGCTGATTAAACTTTCCTGAATCGTGCCTGGCAATTTAAGCAACCGCAAAAAATTGGTGACGGTCGAACGATCTTTTCCGACTTTCTTCGCCACCTCGTCCTGCGTCAAATGGCATTTGGTGATCAAGGCCTGGTAACCATTGGCTTCATCGATGGGATTGAGATTCTCGCGCTGAATATTTTCGATCAGTGAAAGCTCGATCATCTCAGCGTCGGAATTCACTTGCAGCACGTAGGCCGGAATGCGCTCCAACCCCAGGTCGCGCACAGCTCGCAGCCGGCGCTCGCCAGCGATGAGTTGGTAGCCGGAATCCACTTCGCGAACGGTGATGGGCTGGATGACCCCATTTTCAGAAATTGACTGCTTTAATTCCTCGAGGGTGACGGGATCAAAGGTTTCGCGGGGTTGGAACGGGTTGGGAACAACTTTGGTAACTTCGACTTCGCGCAGCCGCTCGGATTGATGGACTTCGGTCTCGGAAAAATCGGGGATGAGAGCGCCTAAGCCTTTGCCCAACCGCTTAACGGCCATTACTTAAGATTTCCTCGGCTAAGTTCATATAGTTTTCCGAGCCTTTGGAGATGGCGTCGTAGAGGATGATCGGCTTGCCGTAGCTGGGCGCCTCGCTCAAACGCACATTGCGATCGATGATGGTTTTAAAGACCTTGTCCTCGAAATACTTTTTTACGTCGTCCGCCACTTGCTTCGAAAGATTGAGCCGGCCGTCGTACATAGTCAGCAGCACGCCTTCTATGACCAACTTGGTGTTCAAATTTTTTTGCACGAGGCGAATGGTGTTGAGAAGCTGGCCCAAACCTTCGAGCGCATAATATTCGCACTGAATCGGGATGAGCACAGAATTGGCGGCGGTGAGAGCGTTGATGGTCAGCAGACCCAGCGACGGCGGGCAATCGACAAAAATGTAATCGTATTTTCTTTTGAGATTTTTAAGAGCGCCGGTGAGAACGTACTCACGCGACATTGTGTTGACCAATTCGATTTCAGCGCCCGCCAATCGCGTCGTTGAAGGGACGACGTCCAAATATTCCAACCCGGTTTTGATGATGGCGCTTTCAATATCGAGATTTTCGATGACGACTTCATAAATGCTCTTTTGCAGGTTTTTAGAATTGATGCCGAGGCCGCTGGTGGAATTGGCCTGGGGATCGATATCAATCAATAGCGTGGGATGCTCGGCCACCGCCAGGCAGGCTGATAAGTTGACAGCGGTGGTAGTTTTACCGACCCCTCCTTTTTGGTTGGCTATTGTGATGATTCGTTTGGACATTCCGCTCCCTGTAGATTTCGTCAAGTCGTTTGAATATAAGATTTTGACAGGGGAAATGCAAGATAAATGTTAGCAGCAAAAACCGAAGAAAAATTGCCTGTATGATGGTCAATTCATCAAGAGAAAGCTTCTATTTTAATTGAATTTAGAACCAGAGCTAAAACGGCCGGAACACCGAGGTCGTGCCCCCACGCTGCTCGATTTTTATATCCTGCAAATGCGGCGCTTTGATGCCAATCCTGAAATAAAACCCCTGCCCAATGCCCGATGGATTCCAGTTGAACTGCGCTTCCCAGCAGTGCAGATCGCGATAAAGTGAAACTCGCTGGTCAGTCACCTCGCTGCGTTCGATGTCATATCGCAAACTGTAGCTGATTCGCCAGTTTTTGGTAAGCTGCACCTCTACGTTGCTAAGATCGAGATAAGCGGTGCGGGTGGTTCTCCGGGGGTCAATCTTACTCACGGAATAATTGATGCCAATGTTGGCGCTCCATGGCACGCTCAACGCGGTAAAAGCTCTGTCCGGCGCCAGCCGATCCTGATTGTTGGTATCAATTGCGGTATTCGGTTGCGCTAATGCACTTTCCTGCGCGGTGGTTTGCTCGGCTTTTCCCGGCGCCGCCGGCGCGGCGGCTTTCTTTCCGCGCAGGCTCCAGCGGGCGTCGAATCCAAACTGGAGGAGACGCAGCGCGTTGAAAAATCCATTTTGGTTAATCAACAGCCGGTCGACTGTGCGGCCGGCGGCAAGATCAAACTCATACAGGCTGTGTGTGAGGTTCATGCTGACCGAAAGATCTTTCTTGGGGTTGGCGCGAAAGCTCGTAAACAGATTCGCCCACCTCAGACTGTCGGCCGCAAAATTGTAGGCGCTGCGGAAGTCAAGGTTGAACAGATCGATTTTCTTTTCTTTTTCACCCTGCCCCAATTTCATTTGAAAGAGGTTGCTCAAAGAAAAACTCAGATTATTCAGTTCGCCAATGGGAGTCCGCCGCGCGCCGCTGCCTTCAAAACGATCGCGTTTGATTTCCGGCCTTGAAGTGTCGGGTGTTTCATAATAGCGCCAAAATGGATTGGAAAAATCCGGCTGATAGGCAAAGGAAATCGAAGGCGTCGCCACATGTCGCAGGCCGCGCACCGGACCAAGCCGAGCGCTGAACGTGCCGTAAAACTTGGTGCTGGCCGACGCGCTGTACTGAAACAAATGGCGGGCTTCGAATCCTTTATTTTCTTCGGGGGTGATGGTTCTATTCGAATCGGCCTCCACCTTGAAGGTGCGGGTGCGATCAAACCAGTCTTCATCAAAACTGAAATTGTGGCCAATGGTGAGAAATCCGAAAAGCCGGCCCGGGTTAGTGAACGAAAGGGCGATATCGTGCTCCATCCGGCGCTCGACCTCGGTCTTCGCGTCGTTCGTGCTGTCTTTGCTGGTGGAATTAACCAAAAAATTTCCGTAGCTATAGCGGATTAAGTTGTACCACTTCGGCTGGGCTTTAGTGCGCTGAGCTTTTTTTCCATCGAACGGAAAGACCGCGCTCTGATTGCGAGTGAACCTCGCCTGCGGCAGAGTTATCAGCTCACGCCCGGTTTCCAAATCTTTGTTCTGAGACAGGTTCACGCTAAGGCTGTTTTTGCCTTCCCCCCAGCGCGTGGAAAACGTCGCGTTGGAAACGAGCTGGCGATTGAGCCGCTCATTGCGATTGTCGCTGAGATCTTTGTAGAAATTCTTGTTGTTCACAAAACTGGCATTGACGTTGAGGCTGGTGTTGGGGTTGAATTGCTGCGAGTGGCGGATCTCGAGATTCCAACGACGCTGGCTGGTGCCGTCGAAATTTTTGCGGGTGTAGGAGCCGCCGACCGAACCGGTGAAATGATAGCGCAGCGCGTAATTCACATGTCCCTTGGTGAGCACGCCGGTTTTTTCGAAAAAGGAAAGCGTCGCACGCGCGTCGAAATAATCGTTGGCGGCCCAGTAATATCCCAAATCCTGCAAGTAACGACCTTCATCCGGACTGGTGCCGAACCGCGGAATGATAATGCCCGATTGCCGGCCATCTTCTTTGGTGGAAAACATCGCGAAGGGCAAAATCGCCAGCGGAATTTTGCCGATGAAAAAGATCACGGGCTTGGCGACGACTTTATCGCCCATAATCACTTTCATTTTATTTCCTTTAAAATGAAAATGCGGCTCCTCGTTCTCGCAGGTCGAATAGCGGCCATTGACGACGTTGAATTCCTTCGCCTCCACCCGCTTCACTGTTTCACCAGTGTAGTAACCGTCTTGAAATTTGGTGCGCCCGCGCAGGATGCGTCCGCGGTCGGTTTTGAAATTGTACTCCATCCGGTCCCCGACCATTTCCTCACGGCCATCGGTGAACACCGGCCGGCCATTCGCCTTGGTGGACAGCGTATCCGCCCCAGTGCTATTAATTCCGTCCGCGCTGTCCGGCAGAGTTTCCGCGATCAGGGTGTTGTCGTTCCACATCACAGTGATTTTGCCGGCTTTGACCGTGATGTTTTTATATTTCAATGTGGCATCGCCGATGAGCTGAGTTTCATTTCGATCTTTGAAAGTATCCACGATGCGGGCGGAATAAGTGACCGAGGTGTCAATACCAACCTTCGCGGGCTGGATGCCGCTTTGAGTCGTGTCACGCAAAACTTTTACTGGTTGTGCCCCTGGCTTCTCTGTGTGAGCGAGAGTAGAATCCTGTGCGGCTACATCGTAGGAGACCCCAATACCGATGCAGGTGGCTGTAATTAAAATCTCTCGGAAAATTTGCATATTGACATTGCAGCGGGGCCGTCCAAAAAGAAAGGAATTGTCATTGCGAGGAGCGATAGCGACGAGGCAATCCCATGATTTGGGCACAAAATCGTGAGATTGCTTCGCTTCGCTCGCAATGACAGGTACCTTTTTGGACAGTCCCTACGAGCCTCTCGTTTTTATATTGTTTATCGCCTGTACTTTTCCCACACCCGCGCCAGCCGTTCCCTGAAACTTTTCTCAAAACCATTTTCTGTTGGTTGATAATAAATACGCTTCTTCAAACCAGCGGGCAGGTAATCCTGCTGAACGAAATTCTGGTCGTAATCGTGGGGGTAGAGGTAGCCGTCGGAGTAGCCGATATTTTTCATAAGGGGCGTGGGCGCGTTGCGGAGATGAAGCGGCACCGGCTCCACCGGCTGGCCGCGTACATCATCGAGCGCCGCGGCAATCGCTTTGTATGACGCGTTGCTCTTCGGCGCGGAGGCGAGATACGTAGTGGCTTGCGCCAGAACCAGCGAGCCTTCCGGCATTCCGATGTATGTAACCGCGGTGAACGCCG